>JADMIO011701084.1_pt1 | contig 68912 bp, 66 predicted proteins | sample 8958161 | NCBI WGS metagenome assembly JADMIO01 (sample SAMN16585339, study PRJNA669376) | soil metagenome | isolation source: Crop rotation soil | place: USA: Cullars Rotation, Alabama | collected 2011 | reverse complement strand
TATGGTGAAAGTTGGAACCTCTTACGTGCCGATCAGATTAAAACGAAAGGCCCAGTCTTTCGACTGAGCCTTTCGTTTTATTTGACCATGTTGGTATGATTTAAATTAATACGACTCACTATAGGGTCAGTGCGGCCGCGACTTCAAGTCACGTGAATTCCAAGCTTCGGATCCCACTGTGCTGGAAAGGAATACCGCGCCGATGTCGTCGTCGTCCTTCTCGACCGCGACGTCCCCGTCCGGGTGATCATCGTCGAGGTCCAACTCGCGATCGACGCCAGAAAACGCCTGAGCTGGCCCGCCTATGTGACGGTCTCGCGCGCCATCCACGGTTGCCCCACGGATCTCCTCATCGTCGCGCCCGAGCCGGTCGTCGCCGGCTGGTGCGCAGAACCGATCGAGATCGGCGTTCCCGGCTTCGTTCTGCGCCCACCTGTGCTGCGCCGTACTGAGGTCCCTGTGGTGACGGACTTTGGGGAAGCGGCCCGCCGGCCTGAGCTCGGGGTGCTCTCCGCGATGGCGCACGGCGAGACCGACCAGGGAGCGACGATCGCCGCCGCAGTGCTGCCCGCGATTCAGGAGCTCGACGACGATAGGGTAAGGCTGTACTACGACCTCGTATACAATTCCTTGAATGAGGCGGCTCGCCGGGTACTGGAGGCAATGATGAAGGGCTACGAATACCAGAGCGATTTCGCGAAGAAGTACGTCGCGCAGGGGCGCGCCGAGGGGCGCACCGAGGGGCGTACCGAGGGGCGCACCGAGGGGCGCATCGAAGAGGCGGCGCTCAACCTGCTGACCGTGTTTCGGGTGCGTGGCATCGCGGTGCCGGACGCCATCCGCGAGCGCATCCTGGCCGAGAAGGATCCGGAGCGGCTGGAACGCTGGCTGGAGAAGGCCGCCGTCGCCTCTTCGGTCGCCGAGGTGATCGACGAGCCGAGTTGATCGCGCCGTGGCGATCGAGACGACCTACAGCCAGGCGCGCGAGAAGTTGGCCTCCTTGATGGATCGCGTCACCGATGATCTCGAAGTGGTGATCATCAGCCGCTGCGGGGGCAAGCGTGTTGCCCTGATCGACGCGGCCGAATACGAGGGGCTGCTGGAGACCGCTCATCTGCTGCGCTCGCCGCGCAATGCGAAACGGCTCTGGCTCGCGCTCGACCAGGCCCGCCGCGGGGAGGGCCTCGAGATGAGCGTCGAGGAGTTGCGCCGCGAGCTCTGAGTGGCGAAGGCGACTGGTAGGAGCGGGGCGACTATGGCGAATGGAACGAGGAAAGACACGAAGGCCGGAATGAACGCCGCGGACCGGGAGTTCGCCCGGGAGCTGCGGCAGCCTGGAGCCTCAGCGTCGCTCCTACCGGAAGCGGAAAAAGATCGGCAGGGATAGGTAGCCCCCGCTCCTCCAGGACGATCAAAGTCCTGGTGAAAAAGCGCTGGACGACCTGATCCCACTGCTGCTCCACGGGGACCGCTTCCCCGAGCGCGTCGAGGAAAGCGCTGAAAGTCTCCAGGAACAGCGACGCCCGCAGTCGGTCCACCGCAACGATCTCTATCTCTCCCGGCTTCAGGCGCAGGGCCACTCTCAACGTCTCCGGGATCGGCAGGATGCCCTCTTCGCCGACGACCAGCTCGAAGCGCTCATCCAGACCCAGGAGGACGGCAGGGATCGCCATGGCTCAGGTCGCGGGCTGAGAGGGATCCTCGGCGGCCGAGAGGAGATTCCGGATCAAGGGCTCCAGATGGTCGTGAATCCCGACGGCGATCGCCGAGCGCAACTCCGTGACCTCGTCCGGATCGCTTTCGAGGTCTCCCCGGGAAGTCTCCAGGGGAGACGGCGGAATGCTCGCCTGCACACCCAACAGCCGGTAACGGATCGTCGTCAGCTCTCCTGCGGCAGCCCGCAGCTCCTGCCTCGCGTCTTCGATCACTTCATGGCCTCCGTCCCGTTCAGGACCTTCAGCGTCACCAGGCGCATTGTCCTGTCCGAGCCGGCGATCTGGTACTCTACAGAGAGAAAAACAGAAGATTCGTAGTGGTATCGGATAAGAACAGACGCTTCTAAGCTGAAGAGGTTGCGAGGACCAGGAACCTGAAGGCCCAAGGGAAGGAGCCACGATGCCACGCAAGCAGTCGCTCCGGCAGGCGATCCTGTCGATCCTCTCCGTCTACTACGACGTCAGCCGCAAGGAGATCGGCGCCGGCGCGGGCATCCAACAGAAGGCGGTCTCGCAGCATCTTCGCCAACGAGGCGCCCTCAAGGATGAGGTTTTCGAGCGGCTGCTGGCCGCCATCCAGTGCCCGCCGGCCGCGGTGCCCATCGTCACCGCTTGTATCGAAGCCCTGGATTCCCTGGATCAGGACGGCGACCTCACGGCGGAGGAGCTGGCCGAGATCGAGCAGGCGGTCCTCGTGGCCGCCCGTCTCACCCGGGAGGCTCTCGTCGAGCCCGTCCGCCGCTCCCGAGACGCTCCGGGCGAGGGCTATCCGGACGCCCACGAGGCGTTCGCCGCCCGCCGGCGGGCGGCCGAGCTGTTCCGGCGGCTGGTGGGCCTCTCCCCGGAGATGAGGCTGGAGGTGGTCCGCGTGGCCGAGGAGTACCAGACCTGGGCCTTGTGCGAGCTGGTCTGCCACACCTCGGAGCGGGAGGCTTCGCGTGATGTTGAACGCGCAGCGGCCTGGGCACGCCTCGGCCAGGAGATCGCGGAACGGGTCCGCGGGCCGGAGGAGTGGCGCAACCGGATGAAAGGCTACGCCGGAGCCTACAGCGGCAACGTCCTGCGGATCTCGGGCGAGCTGAAAACGGCGGAAGCTGCCTTTGCCGGTGCGAAGCGCCTGTGGATTTCGGGTTCCGATCCCGAAGGGATTCTCGACCCGGGAAGGATCCTTGACCTGGAGGCGTCCTTGCGCCGGGATCAGCGGCGGCTCGACGAGGCCCTGGCCCTGCTCGACGAGGCCGTAGCTGTGGGCCGTTCTCCGGAGCGTGCCCTGATCAAGAAAGGCTTCACGTTGGAGTTGATGGGCGAGTACGAGCGCGCCGTCGAGACCCTCCTCCGAGCGGCTCCTCTGGTCGATCGTCAGGCCGATCCGCTCCTGTGGTACAACCAGCGCTTCAACCTCGCCGTCAATTACTGCCATCTCTGCCGCTGCTCCGAAGCCGCAGACCTGGTGCCGCCTGTCCGCGATCTCGCGGTCGATCTGGGGGATGAGATCTTCCTGATCCGTGTGACCTGGTTGGAGGGCCGTATCGCAGTTGGGCTGGGCCGGTCCGCGGAAGGCAGGGGGCTCCTCGCTCAGGCCCGGCGCGAATTCGACCGCCGGGGGATGTCTTACGACGTGGCGCTGGCTCTGCTCGAAGAGGCGGTCCTGTTGCTGGACGAAGGCCGGTTGAAGGAGGTCGAGGAGTTGGCCGGGGAGCTGACCAGGGTCTTCGAGTCCAGGGATGTCCACCGGGAGGCCCTGGCCGCCCTGCGGCTCTTCCGTGAGGCTACTGGGCGCGAAGAGGTTACGGCCGAGTTGGCCCGCCGTGTCCTGCGCTATCTCTTCCGCGCGCGGTACGACCAGGGCCTCCGGTTCGAGTCATGAACCGGGATTGCAGCGCCCGCTGGGATCCAACTCGCAGCCCGCATCGGGCTGAGGCTGGGGCGCAGCCGGCAGGCATCTACCGCTGGGGTCCGCCCCGCAGCCCGCCTTCGGTTGCAGTTGGGGGGCGGCCGGCGAGCCCCAGAGCGAGGAGAGCAAAGCCCAGAACGGATCGAGGAGGCGCGATGGAGCGGTGGTCACGAGGGGGACGGCGAGGGCGAAGGCGACGAGCGTGCGGTGCATGGAGGGGGTCTCCGGGGCGGCGCCGGCCGCGAGTCTCCCTGGCTCGCGAGGGCCGCGCTCGTCATCTTAGGTGCCCAAGCCGGGCCGAGCGATGAAATTTCGGCATTTTCCTCAGCAGGGGAGTCAGGATGAATCGAGAGAACCTCAAGGCGCGCCTGTGTCGCGCGATCTCCGGCAAGACCCAGGAGCAGATGGGCGAGGAGATCGACGTCCACCCCACCCTCATCGCGCAGCTCGAGCTGGGCAAGGTCCTCCCCAAGCCCCATCAGATCGCGGGGCTGGCGAGGGGCGCCGGGATCACTGTGGTGGACGCCGAGGAGATCCTGTGCCTTGCTGAGACCCTTCAGAAATCTCCCCGCCGGCAGGGGCGCACTGCCGAAGACCTCTTCGCGGATCTGGCCGAAAAGCTGCGCTCCCACGTCAGGGCGACCTATCGACGCCTCCTGACCCTGCCCCTGCCCGACCGGCCGCCTCGGGCCGAGGATCGCCAGCGAGCGGCCGAGCTTTTCCAGCGGCTGGCGGACCTTTCCCCGGCGGCGAGGCTGGCGGTGGTCCGCGTCGCCGAGGAGTATCAGAGCTGGGCCCTGTGCGAGCTCGCCTGCCACGCCTCGGAGCGGGAGGCCTGGCGCGACGTCGAAAGCGCGGCGGCCTGGGCACGCCTCGGCCAGGAGATCGCGGAACGGGTCCGCGGGCCGGAGGGCTGGCGCCAGCGCGTCCAGGGCTTCGCCGCCGCGCACGTCGCCCATGCCCTGGGGGCAGCCGGCAAGCCGCAGGCCGCCGCCGAGCTCTTCGCGGAAGCCTGGCGGCAGTGGCACGCCGGCTCCGATCCGGACGCTCTCCTCGATCTGGGGAGGCTCCCCGTGCCGCTCGGACGAGCGACGCGCTGCAACGACTCTACGCCAGCATAGGCCAGCCGCGCTGCGGCTCTTCAGCCTAGCCAGGAGGAGCGCCTCGTGGTACATTAGATGCAATAAAACGGTGGGAGAACTGATGAAAAGCTATAGACTAAGAGCCTTATTGGCCGCACTGGCGCTGCTGTGCGCCGCTCTGATGACAGCCCCAGCCCTGGCCTCGGTGGAATGCTTCGACTACGGCGAAAATTGTCATTACTGAGTTTTCGACGGTGGCCGTGGGGGTTATGTCAGGTGGTGCACTAAACCGGCGAACTAGGAGAATGGCATGAAATTTCTGCCTATAAGTCGGGCTCTCGCTTGGCTGCTGCTGGGAAGCTCGATAACTGTGAGCTCCCTTGCAGCCCCGCTCCAACTCGAGCCGCTTCCCCAAAACGACTCGGAAAAGTCCTGGAAGGGACACCAGTTTGTCGCTGCCGATCGAGCTGGGCGGCTTTACTTTCTGAGGGCTGACACTTTCGAGGTCTATCCGCTGACCAAGGCAGGTCTGCTGGGAGAGCCGGTCCGTCTCGAGAAAATTTCCGGCCTGAATGACGAGGTCCGGGAAGCCGCTCTCAGCCCTGCCGGCGATGCCTGGCTCCTGCGCGTTTCCAAAGGGGTACGCCTTTTCGAAAACGGGAAGGAGAAGACCGTTCCTCCCCTGGCCTGGGCACCCTTTGCCGTGACTTTCCGCCGTGGTACCCCGATGGTGGCTGTAGCTCCCCTGCCGGTCCGCCCCATCCAAAGCGCCAGCAAGGTTGGCTCGTTGCCGTGGATTCAACAGCTCGCCGGTGATGAATGGAGCACGTTTCACGAGCGCAAGGGTCCGCCACTCTCCGAGATGATGAAGGAGGAAAACTGGTTCGGCAAGATTCTGGAGGAGGATCCGCTCTTCCTGGCCTCAGACCATCAGGGACGGCTCTGGGTGGCTCACCGCTATGCCTATAGAGTCCAGAAATTCAGCCCCGGCGGCAGGCTTCTGGCCGAGATTCTCCTCGATCAAGGGAAGGTCCGGAAAAAGAAGGAGAGCCAGCCGATCGAAATCAAGCCGAGTGCTGCGGATAATCCAAAGGAGGCCACGCACGCTCGTTCCCAGGAAAAGGGCACCTTCTACCCGTTCACGGCGGAGGCTGTCATTCAAGGACTGGTCGAAGGTCGGGACGGTCGCATCTACCTTCTTGTCGTTCCAAGCAGCGGTGGAGCAGCGCTCGACCGCTACGATCCGGTTCGTGGAGTGGTCGAACGGGCTCTGCTGCAGTGGAAGGCGGAGGACGACGTCAGCCTGGCTGCGGGGAAAGACTCGCTCTATCTTGCTCCCGCCGATGCGTCTAAAGGCCGATGGCGCATCTCCTGGGAGGCTTTGGAAGACGCCAAATGGGAGAAAGTGGAAGGTGCGTCGCTCGAAACCCAGGGAGGCGAGGAAAGACCTCCTGGTTCCCAGGGTTATTGACTTCATCGGCTGACGGGGAGCCTCCGACCTTCCCGCCAGCGATCCGTCCGTTATACGGTCTCCGATCTCGCGCCTACGTTCCTGGTTTGCGAGCTGGCAAGCCCACGGCCCCCACTTCGAGCTCCAAAGCCAGTGAGCGCAACTGCTCTGCCCGAGATGGGTTGACAGTGAACACCACTTGAACCCAGTCCCCGGACGGCAGACGGTTTGGAAAATCCACTTTGACACGACGGTCATCTCGTAGAGCCTCTTCAACGGTTTTTCCATAGAAAAGCGTCAGGGAGGCGTTAGAGAAGTCGGCAGCGTATGGATTTCCAATCCCCACGGTCACCCTGTAACCCTCCAGAAACGGCTCGATCCGAACGCATGTCACGAAAAAAACCAGGTTGCTGTGCTTGGCTTGCATCTCGCCAGTGGCCGGCGATGCACAGTCCAGGAACTTATGGCTGTACAGAGCTTCCTCCATAATTTTTTCCAGTCGAAGTCTATCCAGTGCTTTCTCCAGAGCAGCCACTCGGGAGGCCAGGGGAGCATCCGGAGTTGAGGGCCGCTCAGCAGCTTGCACGGCCGCTGCAGAGACAAGCGTTAGAAGAGCTGCAAGTACGAGCGGATTGTTGAACGTCTTCAAGACCATCCTCCAAGCTGGTGCTGATGGGGTTTATCCGGGATCTGAGCCCAGGCGCCATTGTAGGCCAGAAGCGTGGTCTCAGTGGGCAGGACGGCGGCAGCCTTGGGCTCGGCGGCCGCCATCCCTTCTCAATTGTCAAAGAGCGCTCCGTCTCATCCTTCAGTATGCGCACCGCGGTGGCGGGATCACTTCGGCCCCCGGAATGAGAAGATCGCCGAGCTCGGCCTGCCCCCTCTTTTTTTCCTCTCCGTCCCGAGACAACGCTGCGTCGGACGCGAAAGAGCTCCCGCCGTCCCCGAACAACGGCCCGCCGGACGCGTTCAACGGACTGTTGGACACGGACGATGCGTCGTCGCACCCATACAACGGTCCATCGGACGCGTACAACGAGGCGTCGGACGGGGACGATGGACTGTCGAGCTCATCCAACTCTCCATCGTACCGGGACGATGGACCGTCGAACGCGGGTCTTCCTGCTCAGCCCCAGGGATGAGGCTTGCGCAACGAGGCCGCGAGATCCGATGTCGTGAGGCGGCGCGAAGCGTTCTCGGGCAGGGCGAGGCGCCAGGCTTCGTCTTCGGGCTCCAGCTCGGGCGCGTCGATCTCTCCTCGCACCAGGACGAGGGCGCAGCCGAGGAAGTGCTCGCGCAGGAGGTCCTTGAGCACGGGCTGGCCGCGGAGGGGCTTGACCGAGATCGCTCTCCCCTCCCCCACGGCCACGGCGCGGAGGGTTCCCAGGTCCGCGGCCGTTCCCAGAGCAGGAGGGATGGGATCGGGCGCGGGACCCAGCTCCAACCAGCCGATGCGGAGGCCGAGGTCGCGGGCGGCTGCGATCAGGGGAGCGAAGCGCTCCGGCGGCCCGGTCACCCGCAGGAGGTGGGGCGACTTCATTCGTCCGCCTCGGGGTACAGCAGGACCTCGCGGCGCTCGGCGCGGAATTGCCGCTCGTCCTCTCCCCAGGTGGCGAGCCAGTCGTCGAGGCCGGCGCCCGTCTCGATCGCCTGCCGGCACTCGGGGCCGCCGGTCAGCAGATCGATGGCGGGGATGTCGGCGACGAACTCGTAGGGGGCCGCGCGCCAGGCGAAGCCGTCCGGCCACAGGCGGTGGATGGCGGCCAGCAGCTCGACGCCGGTGCGGTAGGAGCGGAAGGCCTCGCGATCCGTCACCAGCAGCTCGACGCCGCCGCAGACGGTCCCCCGGAGCTTCTGGAACTGCGGCCGGAAGTAGTTGGGGACGAAGACCACGCCCGGCAGGCGGCGGTCGTTCAGATGATCGGCCAGGCGCTTGGGATCGACGAACGGCGCGCCCGTGAGCTGGAAGGGCCGGGTGGTGCCCCGCCCCTCTGACAGCTCCGTGGCCTCGACCAGGCAGCCGCCCGGATAGACCAGGGCCGTGACCGGGGTCGGCATGTTGGGGGACGGCGCCACCCAGGGGAGGCCCGTGTCCTCCCAGGTCATGAAGCGGTGCCAGTCCTCCATGTACCAGACGGCGAAGTGGCCGCGGGCGCCGGACCATTGCCGCCGGCCGGCCTCCAGGCGGAACAGCTCGCCGAGGGTGAGGCCGTGGCGGACCGGAAGCAGGAAGGCGCCCACGAACGACTCGTAGCCGGGCTGCAGGAGGTTGCCCTCGATCACCGCGCCACCCAGCGGGTTGGGCCGGTCGAGCACCCAGACCTCGCAGCCCGCGGCCATGGCCGCCTCGGCCGCCCAGATGCCGGTCGCCGCGTAGGTGTAGTAGCGCGAGCCCACGTCCTGAAGGTCGACGATCAGCAGATCGAGCCCCTGGAACGCCGTGGGACAGGGCCGCAGAGTCTTCGCCGAGTCGCCATAGAGGGAGACGATGGGCGCGCCCGTCCACGGATCGCGTCCGCCCTCGGCGGCGATCATGTCCTGCTCGATGCCGTAGTAGCCGTGCTCGGGTCCGAACAGGGCCTGGGGCGGTCCCGCCGGGCTGGCCGCGAGCGCGAGGTGGATGGGCACGCCCGTTGCCGTGATCGACGCGCCGTGGGCCAGCACGCCGTAGCGGCGGCCGGCGAGACGGTCGGCCTGGGCGAGGAGGCGGTCGAGGCCGGTGCGGATCATACGTCCCTCCTGTAGACGCCCGTCCGGCCGCCGCTCTTGGCGTCCAGCCGCAGATCGGTGATGACGACCCCCTTCTCCACCGCCTTCACCATGTCGTAGAGGGCGAGGGCCGCGGTCGAGGCTGCGAGGAGGGCCTCCATCTCGGCGCCGGTGCGGGCGTTGACCACGACGCGGCTGTGGATCACCACCCCCTCGGGGATGGGAGCGATCTCGATCTCCACCTGGTCGAGGGGGATCTGGTGCGCGAGGGGGATCAGCTCGGAGGTGCGCTTGGCCCCCTGGATGCCGGCGAGGCGGGCCACGGCGAAGGCGTCCCCCTTGGGGAGGTTGGCCAGCCGGATCAGGGTCTGGGCGGAGAGCAGCACGCGGCAGGAGGCCTCGGCCACGCGCCGGGTGACGGGCTTCTCCGACACGTCCACCATGTGGGCGCTGCCCTGGGGATCGAGATGGCTGAAGGAACCTTGCGAGCTCATGGTACGGCGTCTCCCTTGGGGTCCAACTGGCGCCCGCATGCTAGCATTTCGCCATCTTGGACCCCATGCGACTGGCGATCGTGGTGCCCACTCTCGACGAAGAGGACACCGTGCGCCGCTTCCTCCCCGCCGCCCTGGCGGTGGCGGACGAGGTCGTGGTCTCGGACGGCGGCAGCCGGGACGCCACGGTGGAGATCGCCCGCGCGCTGGGAGCCCGCGTCGTCACCGGCCCGCCGAGTCGCGGCGGCCAGCTCAACCGCGGCGCTGCGGCGGCGCTGGCAGCGATACCGGCGAGCGCCGACATCCTCCTCTTCCTCCACGCCGATACCACGCTGCCCCCCGGCGGCGCGGAGGCGGTGCGCAACGCCGCGGCCCGGGGCGCCCCGGGCGGCGCCTTCCTCCTGCGCTTCAGCGCCGACCATCCCATGCAGCGGCTGGGGTCGTGGCTCGTCAGCCAGCGCACGCGGTGGCTGCGGGTGCCGCTCGGGGATCAGGCGCAGTGGGCGACGCGGGAGACCTTCGAGCGGCTGGGCGGGTTCCCGGACTGGCCGCTGCTGGAGGACATCGACTTCATGCGGCGGCTGCGGCGGCTGCCGGGCTTCACGGTGATCGAGCAGCCGGTCACCACCGGCGCCCGCCGCTTCGTCGAGTTGGGCGCGGTGCGCACGGTGGCGATCAACTGGCTGATCTGGCTGCTGTTCTTCTGCGGCGTCTCGCCGCACCGGCTGGCGCGGCTGTATCGGCAGATCCGTTGAGCTTTGAAGCCCCGCGTCGCCGGCGCGAGCGGGGCTTCAGGGGAAAGGCGCCGGGGGGCGAGTTACTTCCGGCCCCGCTTCTTGGTGTTGACGCTTTCCTTAAGCTCCTTGCCGGCCTTGAAGCGCACGGTCTTGCTGGCCTTGATCGTGATGGCCTCGCCCGTGGCGGGGTTGCGCCCCTTGCGGGAGCCGCGCTCCGCGACGCCGAAGCTGCCGAAGGCGGGGACCTTGGCCGACTCGCCGGCCTTCAGCGCGTCCGTGATCGCCGCGAACACCGCCTCGAAAGCGGCGGTGGCCTGCCGCCGGGTAATGCCCTCGACGGAGTCCACAATACTATTCACCAAGTCAGCCTTGCCAGCCATCTCTCTCCTCCTTCAGTCGTTTTTTTGAACGAAAGTGTCTACACGAAACGATAAGGCAACGCGGGGGGGCTGTCAATACGGCGGAGAGGCCGGAAGAGGCTTAGATCGGGGCTTTCGCGAGCACGTGGACCGAGAAGCCGTCGTGGTCCCCGCCGGTGAGGACGCGCCAGGCCCCGGGGCCCGTGACGCCTGCTGCCACGGGCTTTTCCAGCCGCTCCGCCAGGGGCGGGAGGGTGAACTCCGGATGAGTTGCTAAAAAACGTGCCACCACGTCCTCGTTCTCCTCGCGCTCCAGCGAGCAGGTGATGGCCACCAGCAGGCCGCCGGGGGCCACCAGGGGCACGGCGCTCTCCATCAGGCGTAAGGCCTGGCGCGACAGGCGGCCGATCTCCTCCTCGCTGAGCCGCCACTTGATCTCCGGATGCCGGCGCAGCGTCCCCGTGCCGGTGCAGGGCAGGTCGAGGATCACGCGGTCGAACGGCCGCGCGAAGGGGGGAGCGCCGGCGTCGGCCAGGAGCAGGGGCAGGCAGCGGCGCAGCCGCCGCAGGTTGGCGCGCAGCAGGCCGGCCCGCGCCGCCGAGACGTCGGCCAGGGTGAGCTTCACCCCCGGCTCGCCGGCGAGGAGGGAGAAGCTCTTGCCCCCCGGCGCCGCGGCGGCATCGAGGATGGTCTCGCCCGGGCGCGGCGGCGGGATGAGGGCGGCAGCCTGGCTCGCCTCGTCCTGCACGTAGAGCTCGCCGCGCTGGAAGGCCGACGACGACAAGGGATTGCCGCGGCGGACGGTGAGCCCCAGGGGGGAGAGCACGGCGGGCTCCACCTCCAGCCCCTCGTCGATCAGCGACTCGGCCAGCAGCTCGCGGCCGCCGCGGTCGCGGAAGGCGAGGACCTGCATCGGCTTGGCGCGGTTGTTGGCGTCGAGCAGGTCGCGGGCGCGGTCGGCGCCGAAGCGCTCCAGCCAGCGCGCCACCAGGAAGTCGGGATGGCTCTTCTCGATCGCCAGCCGGCGCACCGGATCGGCCTCCTGGACCGGCCAGTCCTCCAGCCGCGGCGCCCGCGCGATGCGGCGCAGCACGCCGTTGACGAAGCTCGCGCCCCCCCGGTGGGTGGCCTGGTGCGCCTGCTCCACCGCCTCGTGCACGGCGGCGTGCGCCGGCACGCGGTCGAGGAACAGGAGCTGATAGACGGCCAGCCGCAAGGGCGCGTGCAGCGGCGCCTCGATCTGGGCGAAGGAGCGGCTGCTCGCCGCGGCGATGACGTGGTCGAGGCGGCGCAGCCAGCGCAGGCTGCCCATCACCAGCTCGCGCAGCAGCCCCTGGTCGCGCTCGTCGAAGCGCGGCAGGGCGCTATCCAGGAAGGAGTCGGCGGGCGCCAGCGACTGCAGGGTCCGTTCCAGCACCCAGGCCGCGGCGGCGCGCACGTTGTCCTGCGGCGTGCGCCGGGGGGGCCGGCCGCGGCCGGCGTCGGTCTGGGCCCGCGGGGGTGGGGCGAAGTGGCGCTTGGACATTCTCGGCAGTCGCTCAGTCACTCGGGATCAATGGCTCAGGAGAAGCTCTCGCCGGTCTTCAGGCGCTCGCCGTTGGCGAAATCGGGCGCCCGCAGAGCCCTCTTGCCCGGGCGCTGCAGCTCCGCGAGGCCGAGGACGGTGCCGCCGCCGCAGGCCACGGCGAGACGCCCGCCGCGCAGCCCGAGGAAGGTCCCGGGGGCCGCCTCTGTGCCATCGTCCAGGACCGCGGCGGCAACGATTTTCACCGGCGCGCCCCGCAGCTCGGCCGTGAGCCCGGGCCAGGGGGTGTAGGCGCGCAGCCGGTGGTGGATCTCGGGGGCCGTGAGCGACCAGTCGACGCGGCCGCTCTCCCGGGTCAGCCGCGGCGCATAGGTCACGCCTTCGGCGGCCTGAGGGCGGGGCACCAGGCTCCCGCCCTCCAGCTCTTGCAGGGTTCGCACCATGAGCGGGCCGCCGGCCTCGGCCAGCCGCCGGGAGAGCTCGCCGGCCGTCTCCTCGGCGCCGATCTCCGTAACCTCTTCGAGCAGGATGGGGCCGGTGTCGAGCCCCGCCTCCATGAGCATGGTGGCCACCCCCGTGCGCGCGTCGCCGGCGGCCACGGCGGCCTGGATGGGCGAGGCGCCGCGCCAGCGGGGGAGCAGCGAGGCGTGGAGATTGACGCAGCCGTAGCGGGGCAGCTCCAGCAGGGCGCGGGGAAAGATCTGCCCGAAGGCCACCACCACGGCGACGTCGGGAGCGAGCGCCGCCGCAGCCTCCAGGAAGGCGGGATCGCGCACGCGCTCGGGGCTGGCCACGGCCAGGCCGTGCTCCCGCGCCCAGCGGGCCACGGGCGGATCCTGCGGCCGCTGGCCGCGCCCCGCGGGCCGCGACGGCTGGGTGACCACGAGCGCGGGAACCCGCCCGGCCGCCACCAGGGCCGCCAGGGTGGGAACCGCGAATTCAGGCGTGCCGAAGAAGAGGATCCGATCGAGCGCGGACATGCCGGCGAGAGAATAGCACCGGGAGGAAAAAGGCGCTGCTTGAAGACACCGACGCCCCATCGCTGGATGGGGCGTCGGTGACAGCGGCGGCGGGGCCGCGGCTCAGGGCTCGTTGGAGATGACGAACCGGCGCTTGCCGATGTAGGTGTTGATCCCGGCCTGATCGACCACGACCGCCTCGAGGAAGTGCTCGCCGTCGGCAAACTTCGTGGTGTCGAGCGCGAACCGCCAGCCGGGGGCCGCGATGTCCGGATAGCCGGGATAGAAGTAGAGATCCAGGACGTCCGGACGGGGGATGCCATAGTTGGCGAAGCCGACGATGGTCCCATCCACCAGGATGATGATCTGGGACACCCCTTCGAAGTCGACCGCCCAGCCGGTGGCCTGGATCACCCCGTGGTAGGACAGCCCGCGCAGCGGCTGGTCGATGTCGCCGATGGCGTTCTCATTGGCGTTGTTCTCATCGCAGGAGAAGGTGACCGGGATCTCGGCGATGTTGCGCGCCTGGTTGGCGTGGTCGCCGGCGCGGATGGTCAGCACGTGATGGCCCTGGCTGAACAGCGGGTCCACCACGCCCGGCAGCGGGCTCGTCACCAGGGCGCCGACGTCGAGCACGAAGCGGAAGCCGCTGTGGGGGCTGTCCTTGAGGCTCGGGAACTGCTTTTCGACGTCCAGCCGCAGCAGGCCATAGCAGTCGGTCGGACCGCCGGTGCCGTTGAGGGTGTTGTCGAAGCGGCAGTCGAGATCGGAGTTGGCCACCACGGCGCGATCGATCAGCAGCTCGACGTAGGCGACGCCATAGTCGTCCTCGGTGACGCCGGCATCCAGGGCATAGCCGAAGACGGCGCTGAAGCGCCTCGGGGCCAGCGGATCGCGGTTGCAGGTGCCGCGCATCTCGGCCTGGGCCCTGGGGAAGTCGATTTTGCCGAACGGCTCCAGCACCGCCTCGTTGTTGGTGAACTGGACCCGCCGCGGCTCCAGCAGCTTCACCTCGCCGGCCCGGGTGCGCACCCGGGCCTGCACCGTGTGCGCGCCGTTGAGGAAGTGGGTGGAGTCGAGCTCGAAGCCGAAGCCCGGCAGGTCGGAGTCCGGGAAGCCCGGAAAGCGGGCGAGCACCCCCGGCCAGGACATGCCGTAGAAGGCCCGGCCCACGACGGTGCCGTCCACCAGGATGTCGACGTTCTGGATGCCGTTGTCGTCCAGCGCCCAGCCGGCGACCGGGATGATCCCCGAGCCGCCGTTGGCGCCGACGCCGTTGGTGGCGTCCAGGACGCCGCCGAACCAGCCGAACGGCGGCGCCGCGATGGCGGGAGCGGCCAGCAGGGCCGCGGCGAGCACACATAGGATGACGTTGCGCTTCATTGCTCCTACCTCCTCCACAACCTCTGCACCCTGCAACCCCGGTGTGAATCGTCGGAAACAGCCGAAGGACGCGGACCTGGACGGTCACCCTTCAAGTATTACGTGAACTTTCAGGGATTTTAGTGGGATGCCGGCAGAAAGTCAATCATTGGTTTTCGTCTATAGGGTGGGGAGCCCGCCGGCCAGCCCCGCGAGGTGATCCTCGACCAGGAGGGGAAGTTTGGCCAGGTCGTAGCCGCCTTCGAGGACGGCGAGCACACGGCCGCCGCAGACCTCGGCGGCCAGCTCGTGCAGCCAGTCGCCCCAGGCGCGGAAGCCGTCGCGGGTGACCCCCATGCCGCCCAGGGGGTCGGCCTGCCAGGCGTCGAAGCCGGCGGAGAGGAGGAGGACGTCGGGGGCGTAGCGCTTCAGGGCCGGCAGGACGCGGGTGCGGATCGCCTCGGCATAGCCGTCGTCGCCGGTGCCGGCGGGCAGGGGGACGTTGAGCGTGAAACCCTCGCCGGGGCCGGTGCCCGTCTCGGACGCGGCGCCGGTGCCAGGGTAGAACGGGTACTGGTGGATGCTGGCATAGAAGACGTCCGCCCGCGACTCGAACAGGTGCTGGGTGCCGTTGCCGTGGTGGACGTCGAAATCGAAGACCGCCACCCGCTCCGCGCCGTGTCGGCGGCACAGGTGCTCGGCGGCCACCGCGACGTTGTTGAAGAAGCAGAAGCCCATGGCCACCGCGCGCTCGGCGTGGTGCCCCGGCGGACGCACCGCGGCGAGCGCCGTGCGATCCTTCCCACCCGCCACCCAGTCCGCTGCCGCCAGGGCCGCCGAGACCGCCGCCCAGGCGGCCTTCCAGGTGCCGGCCGAGAGCGGGTTGTCCGCCGAGTCGAGGAGGGAGTCGCCGCGCGTGGCGGCGCGCTCGAAGCGGGCGACGTAGCCCTCGTCGTGGAGGGCGAGCACGGCCTCGCGGGCGGCTGCGGCCTCCACCGCTTCCTCGATCTCCCAGCCCCCCTCTCGCAGCCGGGCCACCACGCCCGCGAGCCGCTCCGGCTTCTCCGGATAGCCGGCAGGGGTGCTGTGCGCCAGGCAGTCGGGGCTGGTGAAGACGCGGACCATGGCGGCCATCATATCTCCGGCAGGAGGCAAGGGACCTCAGGGACGGCAGGGACAGCAGGGACAGCAGGGACAGAAACAGCCGGGACAGCCGCGGGTCCGTCTTCCAGGTTCCTGCAGTCCCTGAAGTCCCTTCTGTCCCTGAGGTCCCTTGGCCTTCCCCTACCGGCTCGGCAGCTCGGCGCCGAGGCGGCGCTTGGCGCGGTGCACCAGGGTGTCGACCGTGCTGACGGCCAGCCGGCCGCCCTCGGCGCGCACGATCTCATGGCTGCTCCAGCCTTCGATCAAGGCCCAGCGCAGGACCCGCAGGTTGCGCCGGCGGTCCTCCGCGCTCATGGCGTCGGAAGCCAGCAGATGGAAGCGGGCGAGCAGCTCGCGGCGGGAGTCGGCGCGGATGGCGAGATCCTCGGGCGTGCCGCGCGAGTCCGCGACGCGATCGGCCAGCTCCCCCAGCCGTCCCGCGAGGGCGATCTGGAGACCGGCGCCGCGTTTGACCGCCTGAGTGGCCCGCCGGTTGTCGAAGATCACCCGCTGCGCCGTGCGCGCCAGGTATTTGATCACCTGCGCCTCGCTCCACTGCCGGAGCTGCCGCAGCAGGATGGCGCCGCCCAGGAGCAGGCGGCAGTAGACGTCCTGGACCCGGTCCTCCACCTGGTCGGGCTCGGGCCGCAGGCCGACGTAGCACAGCCACCAGCGGACCTGGCTGTGCACATGGTGGCCGTAGCGGTCCACCACCTCCTCCCAGGATGCCTGGAAGACCTCTTCTCGCCCGCGATCCAGGCGACCCAGGCGGCGCTTCTTCGATGGACCCATCGCTCTCTCCTCGTGCGAAGAGAGAGGAATGGAAACGAGGGCCGGGACGATCCGGCACGGGAAGGGAGCCCTTTTATACCGGTTCTCGGAACGAAACGCAAGGGGCACGTTGACCCCATCGATAGCCCGTTGACAACCCCTCCGCCCTTCCCTATCATTGGCGCTCCTTGGCGGCAGGGGAGGTTAGCTCAGCGGTTAGAGCACCTGCCTTACACGCAGGGGGTCGCGGGTTCAAATCCCTCACCTCCCACCAGGAGGTCGAGGCGCCGCCGCTGTTCGGTAGTCAGTTGGTATCCAGAGGAAAGCCTTGCGGGGCTGTAGTTCAGTTGGTTAGAACGCCGGCCTGTCACGCCGGAGGTCGCGGGTTCGAGCCCCGTCGGCCCCGCCAATCATCTAGGATAGAGAGAAGAGAGACCTGACATGCGCGAGAACATCAAGTTGGTTTCGTCCGCCGGCACCGGCTACTTCTACACCACGACCAAGAACAAGAAGCTCTCCACCGAGAAGCTGCGGATGAAGAAGTACGACCCCAAGGTCCGCAAGCACGTGGAGTTCGTGGAAGAGAAGCTGCGCTAGTTGCGATAAACCCCCTGCCCCGCCGGCCGGCATCCCGGCTCTCTCCTGGCCCCCTCGTGGGGGCCTTTGACGTTTCTGGTGATGTTTCTGCAAGAATAGGCGCGCCGGGGGAGCGAATCCCAAGCCTCTCCCCGCTCTCCCGCGCTACGCGCGCCGTTTCACCATTCCGACCCACCAAGGAGGGACGTCCCATGCCCTATCAGTTGCCCGCGCTGCCCTACGGCTTCGACGCGCTGGAGCCTCACATCGACGCCAAGACGATGGAGATCCACCACGACAAGCACCACGCCACCTACGTCAACAAGCTCAACGAGGCCCTGGCCAATCATCCGGAGCTGCAGGCCAAATCCGTGGAGGATCTGCTGCGCGGCTTCGACAGCGTGCCGGAGGCGATCCGCGGCGCTGTCCGCAACCACGGCGGCGGCCACGCCAACCACTCGCTGTTCTGGGAGATCATGGGCCCGCACGGCGGCGGCAATCCCTCGGGCGAGCTGGCGGACGCCCTGCAGCGCGACTTCGGCTCCTTCGAGGCGTTCAAGGAGAAGCTGACCAACGCCGCGGCCAACCAGTTCGGCTCCGGCTGGGGCTGGCTGGTGGTGAGCGGCGGCAAGCTCGAGGTGGTCCCCAAGCCCAACCAGGACAGTCCGCTGATGGAGGGCAAGACCCCCATCCTCGGCGTCGACGTCTGGGAGCACGCCTATTACCTGAAGTACCAGAACCGCCGCCCCGACTACCTGGCCGCCTGGTGGAACACCGTCAACTGGCCGGCGGTGGCCCAGCGCTACGGCGCTGCCCGCGGCTGAGATCGTCCCTCGAACCCTCTGACAGGGCTCCCGGCGCGGAGCCCTGTCCCGTTTTCCCCTCTCCAGGCTACCCCGCGACAATCCGGTGACATCGGCCTAACTTTTTGGTTATAGAGAAGTTTGCACCTGTCTGCTCACTTACTTGGCAATGCCCTGTATCTCTGATCGTGCAGTATCAAGGATGTTTCAAGTATGGCTCCTCTACAATGGGTCTATCAGAGGCGAGCCAGCTCAGTAACCTAATTGAAGGAGAAGACGGACATGGCCAACATCGACCGCATCACCCATGACTTCCGACGTGAGGAACGGCATCTGACCAAAGTCTTCAAGGCTCTGTCGGACGGCACACGACAGGAGATCTTGAGGTTGCTCGAAGGGCGCCAGCGCACAGTCGGCGAGATCGTCGGAAATTTCAATCTTTCCCAGCCCACCATCTCGCGTCACCTGTCGGTCCTCAAGGAAGCGGATCTGGTCGTCGACCAGCGTCAGGGACAGAATGTCATTTACAGACTGAATGATAATGCGCTTTCGAACTCCATGCAGGAGTTCTTCGGTCAGTTCCACAGTTGCCAGGAAGTGATGCGTTAGGCCTGAGTGGGCCGCCTCTTGGGGGGAGACAGGGCGCCTGCCATCAGGCGCCCTTCGCATCACCGTCCCGCGGTCCCTTGATTCCATCCTGGCGACTCTCGGTTATAATCCGCCCCGCGTCGAAGGGCCGTCCGTCCCGCCCTTCTCTTCATCCGTATCCCGGCGGTGTAGCTCAGTCGGTTAGAGCGAGCGGCTCATAACCGCTAGGTCATGGGTTCGAGTCCCGTCACCGCCACCATTCAAGCCGACCTCATGGACCTTCTCCACAAGCTGGAGGGTTTCTTCCGCACGGCAGCCCCCCTCGTGCCGGGGGACGGCGTCGTCGTCGCCTTCTCGGGCGGCCCCGACTCCACCGCGCTGCTGTGGGGCATGTCCCGCCTCGCCCCTCATCTGGAGATGCGTCTTTTCGCGGTCCATCTCGATCATGCCATGGATCCCGGCTCCGCCTCGCGGGCGGCGGCGGCGGCGCGCCTCGCCGGCCGGCTGGGAGCACCGCTGATCGCGGCCCGGCGCAACGTGCTGGCCAACCGTCACCCCGGCGAGAGCAACGAGGCGGCAGCGAGGCGCTCGCGCTACGAATTCCTGGAGGAGGTCCGCCAGGCCGCGGGCGCCCGCTGGGTGGCGACCGCTCACCACCGGGACGACCAGGCCGAGACCGTGCTGCTGCGCCTCCTCTTCGGCAGCGGCGTCGAGGGGCTGGCGGGCATCCGCCCCGTGCACGGCGCGGTGGTGCGCCCCCTCCTCGGCGTGCCGCGGGCAGAGCTGGCCGCGGCGGTGACGTCGGCCGGGCTGGCGCCGGTGGACGATCCTACGAACCGCGACCTCGGCGTGCCCCGCAACCGGGTGCGCCACCGCCTGCTGCCGGAGCTCACCCGCGACGATCCGACCGATCGGACCGATCCGTCCGATCCGACCGATTCTGACCTTGCCCCCCGTCTCGCCCGCCTGGCCGACCGCGCCCGCGCCGCCGGCGCCGCGCTCGACCGCCGCCTGGCCGGCCTCCTCCTGCTCCCGGCAGAAGGCGAGGTCGCGATCGACCCGGCCGCCTGGGAAGCGCTCCCCCTGGAGCTGCGGCCCTTCGCCCTGGCCGCGCTCCACCGGCGAGTGGGGGCGCCCTATCCGGCGGCGGCCGCGGCGGGCCTGGAGCTTGCGCGCCAGCTCGCAAAGTGCGGACGGGCGGCCTGCGACTGCGGCGGCGGCTGGCGCTGGGAGGCGGCCGAGGGCCTCCTGATCCTGCGCCGCGTGCAGCCGGCACGGAAGCCTGTCCCCGACTTCACTTATACTCTTGAGGTTCCGGGAGAGCTGGACGTCCCGGAGGTCTCCGTCCGGATGCGCCTCGACCGCCGCCCGGTCGAGCCCTGGATGTTCCAGGGCTCGCCCAGCCGTGCCGGGCTGGCGCTGCCGTTGACGGAGGGGGATCGCGTCACGATCCGCAACCGCCGCCCCGGGGACCGCATCCATCCCCTGGGCGCGGACGGCAGCCGGCGGCTCAAGGAGGTGCTCATCGACCGCCGGGTGCCGCGGCCGCTGCGCGAGCGGCTGCCGCTGCTCTGCGTCGGCGAGCGGATCGCCTGGGTGCCGGGCATTACGATCGAGCAGCGCTACCGCCTGACCGGACACGCGACCGCCTGGGTCGCCGAGGTTGCGACGACATGACTGTAGACATCCCGCAGGCCGGCATCGAGATCCTGTTCGACGTCGCCGAGGTGCGCGACAGCGTCGCGGCCCTGGGCCGCCGCATCGCGGCCGAGCTGGACGCCGAGGACCCGCTGCTGATCGCCCTGCTGGGCGGCTCGGTGATCTTCCTCGCCGACCTGGTGCGGGCCATCGAGCGGCCCGTGCGCTACGAGTTCATCGACGTGGCCTACCGCGCCGATCCCGCCGCCAGCGAGGAGGAGGCCGAGGTGCTGCGCATCGAGTACCCGATCCCCATCGACATCGCGGGACAGAGCGTGCTGGTGCTCAAGGACGTGGTCGCCTCGGCGGTGACCGAGCCGTATCTGGAGCAGCAGCTCCGGGACCACGGCGCGCGGGAGGTCCGCTTCGCCGCGCTGATCGACCTGCCGGACGAGCGCAAGACCGCATTCGACCTCCACTACAGCGCCCTCACCACCCACCGCTCCGGCCTGCTCGTCGGCTACGGGCTGAAGCACCAGGGACGGTATGGGAACCTCCCCTACGTCGGCCGGCTGGCCGATGGAGCTTGACGGCAAATGTGCCCGGGAATCGACGGACCCACCGACTGGTTGTCACGAAGAAGGGACGTTCCGTCCCGATCGCGACGAAAGAGGGGCGCTCGAATGAGCGCTCATACGAGGTAGCCGAGCTTTGAACTCTACAGTCAAAACCCTGTTTCTCTGGATGGCCATCTTCGGAGTGGTCATCCTGCTCTGGAATACCTTCCAGGGCGGCAAGGCCGCCCAGAAGGATCTGACGTTCTCCGAATTCACCTCCGCCGTGAAGGCGGGCGAGGTCTCGGAGGTCACGATCCGGGGCAAGCAGCTCAGCGGCAAGTTCAGCGGCAGGTCGGGGGCCGGCGAGTCCCGGTATCCGGCGGGCCAGGAGTTCAAGACCCAGCTCCCCGACTATCCCGACCTGGTCAAGGACCTGCAGGCCGCCAACGTCCAGATCAAGGCCGAGGAGCCGCGGGACAATCCGCTGCTCACCGTGCTGCTGACCTGGGCGCCGGTGCTGCTCATCGTCGGCCTGTGGATCTTCTTCATGCGCCAGATGCAGACCGGCGGCAACCGCGCCCTCTCCTTCGGCAAGAGCAAGGCGAAGCTGCTGAACACCTCGGGCAAGAAGGTCACCTTCAAGGACGTGGCCGGCATCGAGGAGGCCAAGGAGGAGCTGCAGGAGATCGTCGAGTTCCTCAAGGAGCCCCAGAAGTTCCAGAAGCTGGGCGGCCGCATCCCCAAGGGCGTGCTGCTCATGGGCCCCCCGGGCACCGGCAAGACCCTGCTCGCCCGCGCCATCGCCGGCGAGGCCAACGTGCCGTTCTTCTCCATCTCCGGCTCCGACTTCGTGGAGATGTTCGTCGGCGTCGGCGCCTCGCGCGTGCGCGACCTCTTTGAGCAGGGCAAGAAGAATGCTCCCTGCATCATCTTCATCGACGAGATCGACGCCGTCGGCCGCCACCGTGGCGCGGGCCTCGGCGGCGGCCACGACGAGCGGGAGCAGACGCTCAATCAGCTCCTGGTCGAGATGGACGGCTTCGAGTCCAATGAGGGCGTGATCCTGATCGCCGCCACCAACCGTCCGGACGTGCTCGATCCGGCCCTGCTGCGCCCCGGCCGCTTCGACCGCCGCGTGGTGGTGGACCGCCCGGACATCAACGGCCGGCTGGGGATCCTCAAGGTCCACACCCGCAACATCCCGCTCGACGAGAAGGTGCAGCTCGGGGTGATCGCCCGCGGCACTCCGGGCTTCGCCGGCGCCGACCTGGCCAACCTGGTCAACGAGGCGGCCCTGATCGCCGCCCGGCGCAACAAGAAGAAGGTCGAGATGGAGGACTTCGAGTTCGCCAAGGACAAGGTCATCATGGGCGTCGAGCGCAAGACCATGATGCTGACCGACGACGAGAAGTCGATCACCGCCTATCACGAGGCGGGGCACGCCCTGGTGGCGGCCTTCACCCCGGGAGCGGACCCGCTGCACAAGGTCACCATCATCCCCCGCGGCCGCGCCCTGGGCCTCACCATGCAGCTCCCCACCGAGGACAAGTACACCTATAAGAAGATGTATGTGGAGGCGCAGATCGCCATCCTCATGGGCGGCCGGGTGGCCGAGGAGCTGACGCAGGACGACATCACCACCGGCGCCGGCAACGACATCGAGCGCGCCACCGAGATGGCCCGCCGCATGGTCTGTGAGTGGGGCATGTCGGAGCTCGGCCCTCTCGCCTACGGCACCAAGGACGAGCCGGTCTTCCTCGGCCGCGAGTTCGCCCAGCGGGCCGATTACAGTGAGGATACGGCGATCCGCATCGACCACGAGGTCACCCGCATCGTGCAGACCGGGTACGAGGCGGCCCGCTCCATCCTCACCCGGTACCGCGAGGTGCTCGAACGGGTGGCCCGCGACCTGCTGGAGCGCGAGACCCTCGACGGCGAGGAGGTCTACAACACCATCCGTGCCATAACCGGGCACGACCACGCTCCCACCCGGCCGGTGCCGCCCGGCGAGGGGCTGGTCGTCGGCGGCCACGAGGTGCCGGAGTCGGTGGTCACCGCTGCCCGCGCCAGTGCCGTCGGCACCACCCCGACCGAGCTGCCCGGGGCCGCGGACGTCTCGGACGAGATCGAGGCCGAGGTGGCCGGCCCCAAGCGCCGCGCCGCCCAGCCCCAGCCGTCCCAGCCGCCGGTGCCCGAGCCCGAGCAGTCGCGATAGGTTTTTCCGGCCGGGGTGGTGAGAGGGCCCGCTTCCCAGGATAGACTTGCGAGCGGGCTCTCGCCCAACCCTTGGATGGAGACCGCGACCCTACCCGAAACCGCCCGGACCTGGACCCTGCGGCTGCCCCGCGGCCGTTCTCTCGTCCTGGGAGAGCGTCCGCGCATCGCGGGCGTCCTCAATCTCACTCCCGATTCCTTCAGCGACGGCGGCCGGTGGAGCGATCCGGGGCGGGCGGCCGACCGCGGCCTCGCCATGCTCGCCGAGGGCGCCGACCTCCTCGACCTGGGGGCCGAGTCGACGCGGCCCGGCGGCGGCGTCTATGGCGAAGGGGCGCGGACGGTGCAGCCCGCGGAGGAGGCCGCCCGCCTCCTGCCGGTGCTCGAACGGCTGCGCCGGGCCACCGACGCGCCCCTCTCGGTCGACACCCGCAAGGGGGAGGTGGCAGAGCGGGCTCTGGAGGCCGGCGCCGACCTGATCAACGACGTCAGCGCCCTCGCCGATCCTCTGCTGGGCCGGGCCGTGGCCGCGGCCGGCTGCCCTCTCGTGCTGATGCACAGCCGGGGCGAGCTCGCCACCATGCAGCGGGACATCCACTACGACGACCTGCTGGGCGAGGTGAAGGCCGAGCTGGCGGCGGCGATGGAGCGCGCCACGGCCGCCGGCATCGCGGCCTCGCAGCTCGTGCTCGATCCCGGCATCGGCTTCGGCAAGACCTGGGAGCAGAACCTGGCGCTGATCCGCGGCCTCGGCGAGCTCGCGGAGCTCGGCCGGCCGCTCCTGGTGGGCGCCAGCCGCAAGAGCTTCCTCGCCCGGGCGGCGGAGCGGCCGGGCACGCCTCCCCCTCCTCCCGACCGCCGGCTGGGCGGCAGCCTCGCGGCCGTGGCCTGGGCCGCGGCGCTGGGAGCGGCCGTGGTGCGGGTCCACGACGTGGCCGAGACAGCGCAGCTCCTGGACGTCTGGTACGCCATCGCACGGGCAGGGGGAAGGCCTTGACCCTGCTGCGCTTCCTCGAGCTCCTCACCTGGCGCGACGCGGTCGACATCCTGGCCGTCGCCATCATCATCTACAACCTGCTGCTGCTCATCCGCGGCACGCGCGCCGTGCAGATGCTGCTGGGCCTCTTCTTCCTGGGCCTGGTGTACTACGCGGCGGTGCTCGCCGAGCTGCCCACCCTGCAGCGGATCCTCGAGAACCTGCTGATCGTCCTCCCCTTCGCCATCATCGTCTTGTTCCAGCAGGAGATCCGCCGCGCCCTGGTGAGCTTCGGGCGCAACCCGCTGTGGGGCTTGGCCAAGCAGCAGAAGGTGGTGGCGTCGTTCAGCGAGATCGTGCTCGCCGCCACCACGCTGTCCACCCGGCGCACCGGCGCGCTGATCGTCATCGAGCGCCTGCATGGCCTCCGCAACTACATCGAGAACGGCATCGCCCTCGACGCCGTCGTCTCCTACGACCTGCTGATCAACATCTTCCAGCCCGACACGCCGCTGCACGACGGCGCGGTGATCATCCAGGACGACCGCATCGCCGCCGCGGCCTGCTTCCTGCCGCTGACCCCCAACCCGGAGCTGTCCAAGGAGTTCGGCACCCGCCATCGCGCCGCTCTGGGCCTCAGCGAGGAGACGGACGCCGTGGCCGTGGTGGTCTCCGAGGAGACGGGGATCATCTCCGTGGCCTTCGACGGCGAGATGATCCGCGACCTCGACAGCCACGGCCTGCGCAACGCCCTCTACAAGTACCTGCTGACCGACCTCTATCCGCAGCGGGGGACGCCATGAACGAGACCGCCCGCACGTGGAGCCTGCGGCTGCTCGCCCTGGGCATCGCCATGGGCCTCTGGTTCAACGCCTCGCTGCAGGACCGCCTCGTCTACAGTGAGCGGCTGGTGGAGGCGAGCGTCAACTACAACAGCCCCCGGGGGTTCATCATCCTCCACCCGGTGCAGACCGTGAACGTGCGGCTGACCGGCAGCAAGAAGGCCGTCCGCCAGCTCAACCCTTTCACGGTGGTGGTGACGGTGGAGCTGTCGCAGCGCCAGAAGGGGACGGCCACCATCAACCTCGGGCCGGAGAACGTGACGGCGCCGGACGGTCTGGAGGTGGCCTCCATCGAGCCGTCCGCCATCCGGGTGGAGCTGGAGCAGGAGATCACGCAACGCCTCCCCGTGGTGGCCAAGCTCACGGGCGAGCCGGCCGGAGGGGCCGTGGTCGAGGAACCCGAAGTCTTCCCCAACCAGGTGCTGGTCAGCGGCCCCGAGTCCCTGGTCTCCCACGTCGACCACCTCTCCACCGTCCCCATCAGTCTGGACGGCCAAGGCGCCACCTTCGAGCTGGAGGTGCCGGTGGTCGCTCCCGATCCCCTGATCCAGATCGCCCAACCCTCCAGGGTCTCCGTGAAGGTGCCCATGCACCTGCCCGTCGAGACCCAGGCCCAGGACTCGAAACCGCGAAAGGACAAAGGTTGAGCCCACTACAGCGACTCTTCGGCACAGACGGCATCCGCGGCCGCTTCGGCGAGTTTCCCCTCGACCGCGAGACGGTGACCGGCCTCGCCGTCCATCTCGCCGCCACTCTGCGGACCCGTGGCAACGGCACGCCTCCGCGGGTGGTGCTGGGCGGCGACACTCGCGAGAGCACGCCGGAGATCTGCCGCTGGCTCGCCTCCGGCCTGCTCGCGGGTGGCGTCGACCTGCGCTACGCCGGGGTGATCCCCACTCCGGGGGTGGCGTATCTCGCGCATCAGCTCGGGGCCGCCGCCGGCGTGGTCGTCTCGGCGAGCCACAACCCCTGGCCGGACAACGGCATCAAGCTCCTCGATTCCCAAGGTTTCAAATGGAGCGACGAAGACGAGGCCGCGCTGGAGGAAAGGCTCGCCCAGCCCATGGAACCCGTGGCGGAGATCGCAGCCGGAGATCTGATCCCGGAGCCGGAGCTGCGGGAGCGCTACCTGCGCCATCTCGCCGCGACCGTTCCAGGGGAGCTCCCCCTCGCCGGTCTGCGTGTGGTTCTAGACACCGGCAACGGCGCCGCGTCGTCCTATGCCGGCGAGCTGTTCGAGCGCCTCGGGGCGCGGGTGACCCTGCTCCACGCCGAGCCGGACGGCCGCAACGTCAACGAGGGGTGCGGCTCCACGGCGCCGGGCGAGATGGCGGCCCGGGTGGTGGCCGAGAAGGCGAATCTCGGGGCGGCCTTCGACGGCGACGCCGACCGCTGCATCCTCGCCGACGGGAACGGCGAGGTGCGCGACGGCGACGCCATCCTCTATCTCTGGGCTACCTGTCTTCACCGGTCCGACCGGCTCCATCCGCCGCGGATCGTGGCCACGTCGATGAGCAACCTCGGCCTTGAGCGGGCGCTGGCGGCCGCGGGCGTTGGCCTGGTGCGCTGCAACGTCGGCGACCGCTACGTGGTGGAGGCCATGCGCCAGGAGGGCTTGCTGCTGGGCGGCGAGCAGAGCGGGCACATCGTGCAGAGCGAGCTGTCGAGCACCGGCGACGGCCTGCTCACCGCCATCCAGATGGCCTTTCTCCAGCACCGGGACGGCCGGCCCCTTTCGGAGATGCTGGCCCCCTTCCGGCGCTATCCCCAGATCCTGCTCAACGTGCGGGTGGCGAAGAAGGTGGCCTTCGAAGCCCTCCCCGCCGTGACCGCCGCCGCCCGCGACGTCGAGCAGCGCCTGGGGGACGACGGCCGCCTCGTCCTGCGCTACAGCGGCACCGAGCCCCTCGCCCGCATCATGATCGAAGGCCCCGAGCAAGGGCTGATCGACGGTTTGGCGGGAGAGTTGGCCACGGCGATCCGTGGAGAGCTGGGGGCGGGGTAGGGCTTGCGGGGATCGGGATCCTGCGTTCAGCAGTTTCTCCAGTTGGAAGGCATTGTCGAGGAAGCGCCTCTCGCTGATTTCCGTCCTGTGCTCTATGTAGTTCCCTTCAAAGGAGTCCGACATCAGGCCCGGCTGGCACCTCCTGACGAAAGAGCACATCCGTTTTCGCAGGAATACACGATCCGACGACTGCCGAGGTCTCGTTTCGACGTGCTAGAATGGTTCTGGAGGTGAGTTATGTTCGAAGCCGCCGCATCGATGAGCCCCGAGCAACTGAGGACGGTGGCCTATTACACCAGGCTCGCCCTGGAACGGGGCTTTACGCCGGAACATCTCCGGAAAAACCCGATCCTGGCAGGCACTTTCAACGAGCCCAGCCTCGCAGATCAGGAGCTCGCGTGCGACTGGCTTGGAGAGATCGAACGACACGAAGGCCGGCGGATCAATGAGCTCGACGTCCAGACCATGATCCGGTACACGGGAGAGCTCTCGGGGATGGCGCTACGCCGTTCGGAATCCGAAAGAACGATCGACCCAAAAGAGGCAGAACGCCTCCTCGAAGATCTCCGCCGCGCCGTCCCCTGGCCTCCCTTAGACCTTCGGCGCGCCGGCTGAGATCGCCGCCAGCATCTCCTTGACCGCCGCCTCCAGGCCCACCGTCACGGCGCGGGCGACGATGAAATGGCCGATGTTCAGCTCCTCGATTCCCGGGAGCGCCGCGATGGGGCCGACGTTGTCGCTGGTGAGGCCGTGTCCTGCATAGGCGCTGAGCCCCGCCGCCTTCCCCTGCTCTACCGCCTCGGCGATCTGCTTCAGCTCCGCTTCAGTCGCCGCGGCGTCCGCGGCCCGGGTGTAGGCGTCGGTGTTGATCTCGAAGCCGGTGACCCCCTGGCGGGCCAGATCGGCGAGCGCCTGGACCTGCCGCAGGCTCGGATCGATGAACAGGGAGACGGCGATCCCCGCCTCGGTCAGCCGGGCCGCGACGTCGGCGATCCGCCGGCCATAAAGGATCAGGTTGAGCCCACCTTCCGTCGTCACCTCCTCGGGGCGCTCCGGCACCAGGGTCACCTGGTGCGGCTTGACCCTCAGGGCGACCTTCACCATGTCCTCGGCCGTGGACATCTCCAGGTTGAGCTTGCCGCGGACGCTCTCCCGCAGGCGCTCCACGTCCGCGTCCTGGATGTGTCGGCGGTCGACCCGGAGGTGGACTGTGATCCCCGAAGCCCCGGCGGCCTCGGCAGTCCTCGCCGCCTCCACCGGGTCGGGGTACTGAGTCTTGCGGGCCTGACGCAGCGTCGCGACGTGGTCCACGTTGACCGAGAGCTTCGCACCCGCCCGTGCCGCCTTGGCGGCCATCAGCGCTCGATCTCCTGGTCGATGCGGGTCGGGTCTTCCGGCTCGAGGCTGATGAGCACCGTCCCGTCGATCGGCAGCAGCGTACGGTGTACCCGTTCGCCGAAGGTGCAGTTGACCTCGTAGTAGCCGTCCGCGCTGATCTGCAGCAGAACGCCCCGCTGTCCCTTCATCCCCATGATCCCGTTATGGACCATCACCGCGGTGTGGAGCTCCATCGTCCCTCCTCAATCTTCGAGAATGTAACCATCGTCCTTGTACTCCTTGAGCTTTCTCTGCAGCGTTCGCAGGCCGATGCCGAGGAGGTCCGCCGCCTTGGCGCGGTGGCCGCCGGTGCGGTCCAGGGTCTCGAGGATCGCCTGGCGCTCGATGTCGGCCATGGTGCGGGGCTCCCCCGCCACCGGCTGAACGGCCGAGCCGGTGGTGGAGAGGGTGGAGGACTCCCGCACCTCGACGGGTAAGTCGGCGGGGGTGACCTCCTCCCCCTGACTGAAGACCACGGCGGACTCCATGACGTTGCGGAGCTGGCGCACGTTGCCCGGCCAGGGATAGCGGGCGAGCAGCTCCAGGGTGCCGGCGCTCAGCCGCTTGGGCGCCTTGCCGTGCTCCTGGCAGAAGAGCGCCAGGAAGTGCTCGGCGATCTGCTGGATGTCCCCCGGCCGCTCCCGCAACGGCGGAATGCGCAGCGTCACCACCTTGAGGCGGTAGTAGAGGTCTTCGCGGAAGCGCCCGTCGGCGACCTCCTTCTCGAGGTCGCGGTTGGTGGCCGCGATCAGCCGGAAGTCGACCGGGATCAGCTCGCCGCCGCCCACCCGCATGATCTGCCGCTCCTCCAGCACCCGCAGGAGCTTGACCTGGAGCTCGGGATAGAGCTCGCTGATCTCGTCCAGGAACAGGCTGCCCCGGTGGGCCAGCTCGAACTTGCCGATCTTGCGCGTCACCGCGCCGGTGAAGGCGCCCCGCTCGTGGCCGAAGAGCTCGCTCTCCAGGATGTCGCTGGGGATGGCGCCGCAGTTGATCGCCAGGAAGCGCTCGTTGCGCCGCGGGCTCGCCCGGTGCAGGGCGTTGGCCACCAGCTCCTTGCCGGTGCCGCTCTCGCCGATGATCAGGACGCTCGAACGGGTGGGAGCCACCATCCGCATCTGCTCGAAGAGGCGCTCCATGGGCGCCGAGTGGCCGATGATGCTCTCGAAGCCATAGCGCTTGTCGAGCTGCTCGCGCAGGCTCGAGACCTCCTGCTTGAGCTGCTCCTTCTCGATCAGGTTCATCACCCGCTTGCGCAGCTCGTAGAGGTCGACCGGCTTGGTGAGGTAGTCGTCGGCGCCCACCCGCATGGCTTCGACCGCCGATTCGATGGAGCCGTAGGCGGTGACCAGCATGATGGCGAGGTCGAGCTTGCGCTCCCTCACCTCCTGGAGGAAGGCGAGCCCGTCCATGCCGGGCATCCTGAGATCGCAGACGGCGAGGCGGGCGTTGTCGTTCTCGTCCAGGAGCTCCAGCGCCTTGCGCGCGTCGTCGAAAGTGCGTACGGCGAGCCCTGCTTTTTCGAGGGCGATGGCCATCGACTCGCGGGAGCCGGTTTCGTCGTCGATGACCAGGATCAGGGGCTTGTCGGGCATGGGCGGGTCATTTTGGCACAGTTGAGGCCACCTGTCATAAACTGGTGACCGCTTCGGCGCTTCGGCGCTTCGGCGCTTCGGCGGACATGACCCTCCCCTTCGACTCCCAACCGACTGCGCCCTCGACCACTCTGGAAGGGGTCCTGGAGCGGATCGTCTTCTCCAACGAGGAGAATGCCTGGACGGTGGCGCGCCTCACTGTGACCGGCCAGCGCGACCTGGTGACGGCCGTGGGCAACCTGCTGGGGGTGCAGCCTGGAGAGAACCTGCGGCTGACCGGCTCCTGGATCAACGATCCGAAGTACGGCAAGCAGTTCCGGGTGACCTCCTACGCCACGGTGGCGCCGGCCACGGTGACCGGCATCGAGAAGTACCTTGGCTCCGGGCTGATCCGCGGCATCGGCAAGGTCATGGCCGCGCGGCTGGTGGCGGCCTTCGGCCTGGAGACGCTGGACGTGATCGACCACCACCCGGAGCGGCTGGTCGAGGTCGAGGGGATCGGCCCCAAGCGCAGCCGCGACATTCTCCGCGCCTGGGAGGAGCAGCGGGAGATCAAGGAGGTGATGGTCTTCCTCCAGTCCCACGGCGTCTCCACCCACTATGCCATCAAGATCTACAAGGCCTACGGCCCGCGCGCCACCGAGCTGGTGCGCGAGAACCCCTACCGCCTCGCCACCGACATCTACGGCATCGGCTTCAAGACGGCGGACAAGATCGCCGCCGCCCTCGGCGTGCCGCCCACGGCGCCGCAGCGCATCGAGGCCGGCTCCCTCTACCTGCTCGGGCAGGGCGCGGACCGCGGGCACGTCTACCTGCCCCGCAAGGCGCTGCTCGAAGAGGCCGAGAAGCTTCTGGGGACCCCGCCCGCCCTGGTGGAGCAGGCGATCGCGGCCCTGGCGGAGACCGAGCAGATCGTCGTCCAGAATCTGGCCTCCCCCGAGGAGCAGGCGGTCTTCCTGAGGTCGCTCTACATGGCCGAGTCGAGCGTCGCCGACCGCATCCGCGCCCTGCTCATCCAGCCGCCACTGCCTTTGGAGATCGACGTCGACCGCGCCCTTGACTGGTTCGAGAAGGGCGAACGGATCGAGCTCGCCCGCCAGCAGCGCCAGGCGATCCGCGCCGGCCTCACCCGCAAGGTGCTGGTGATCACGGGCGGACCGGGCACCGGCAAGACCACCCTGGTGCGGGGGCTGGTGAAGATCCTGGAGAAGAAGAAACAGAAGGTGCTCCTCGCCGCTCCTACCGGCCGCGCCGCCAAGCGGCTGGCCGAGGCCACGGGCGCCGAGGCCACGACTCTCCACCGTCTGCTGGAGCTCAACCCCAAGACCCGGCAGTTCGACCGCAACCGCGAGCACCCCCTCTCCTGCGACCTGCTGATCGTGGACGAGGCGTCGATGCTCGACACCGTGCTCGCCCACCACGTGCTGCGGGCGGTGCCGGACCACGGCCGCCTGATCCTGGTGGGGGACGTGGACCAGCTCCCCTCGGTGGGGCCCGGCCGGGTGCTCGCCGACCTCATCCGCTCGGACGCGGTCGAGGTGGTGCGCCTCAGCGAGATCTTCCGCCAGGCCGAGCGCAGCCTGATCGTGGTCAACGCCCACCGGGTGAACCAGGGGATGATGCCCATCCTGGAGTCGGTGGACAGCGACGGCGACTTCTTCTTCTTCGAGCGCGCGGCGCCGGAGGACCTGGTGGAGACCATCGCCCAGCTCGTCTCCCGCCGCATCCCCGCGAAGTTCGGCTTCGATCCCGTGGAACAGATCCAGGTGCTCACGCCCATGAACCGCGGCCCCCTCGGCACCGAGAGCCTCAACGCCGTGCTGCGCGAGCTGCTGAACCCTCAAGGGGTCCAGGTGACCCGCGGCGGTCAGACCCTGCGGGTGGGCGACAAGGTGATGCAGGTGCGGAACAACTACGATCTCGAGGTCTTCAACGGCGACATCGGGCGGATCGCGGCCATCGACGAGGAGGAACAGCTCGTGACCGTGGCCCTCGACGGCCGGGAGGTGGTCTACGACCACGGCTCGCTCGACGAGCTGGTGCTCGCCTACGCCTGCTCCATCCACAAGTCGCAGGGGAGCGAGTACCCGTGCGTGGTGATCCCCCTCCACACCACGCACTACGTGATGCTGCAGCGCAACCTCCTCTACACCGCGCTGACGCGGGCGAAGCGGCTGGCCATCCTGGTGGGCGAGGAGAGGGCGCTGAGGATCGCGGTGGGAAACCGCCGGGTGCGGGCCCGCTTCACCCGGCTGGCGGAGCGGCTCGCCGGACCCGCCGGCGAGCCGTCCTGAGCCAACATCAACGTCACTGCCCGGGCTCGGTCCAGTCCGCCGGCGGCTCGGGCTCCACCTGGGACAGGGGCAGGGGCTCGACCGGCCGGTCATAGGGGACCGGCGGCACCGGAGCGGGCGGCACTGTCGCCAGGGCTCCTCGCTGCGGCCAGTAGCCCGGCGCGAGGCCGAAGCGCGCCAGGATGACGGCGCCGCAGCCCACGATCCAGACCACCGCCTTCACCAGGACCCCGAACAGCCCCATCATGATGCCGAAGGGCCCGGGCAGCAGTCCCAGGATGCTGCCGAGCACGGACCAGACCTGGATCAGCAGCACGCCCATGATGGCTGCCACATAGGGCCCGCCGAAGCTGCGGTTGAAGCGGATCTCGATGAACCGTCCCAGCCGGTAGGCGACCGCCGCGTAGCCGAGGAGAGCCAGCAGCCAGAGATAGAGGAACAGGAACGGGTACAGCAGGAACAGCGCGCAGCCGATGATGGTGATGGCCAGCAGGACGGTCACCGCCACCAGGATCGGCACGGAGAAGATCCACGCGGCGAGGCCGACGAGCGCCGACTTCCAGGGCTGAGTCACGAGCTGCCGGTCCACCCGCTCCAGCGGCACGCGGGCGACGAGCAGCACCAGGCAGACGAGGAGCCCCATGAGCACCATGGACATCAGGCTGCCCATCACGTTCGACACGCCGCCCCAGAACGGCCAGGCATCCCAGTCGTGGTGGAAGTGCATACCCCGGCCGAACGGCAGGATTCCCACCTCGTGGGTGGCGCCGTGGATCTTCGCCCCGGGCTCGCGGCGGATCCGGCCGCCGACGCTGGTGACGTCGCCGTCGACCTCGGAGTTGGGTCCCAGGTAGACGCTGTTGCCCACCGACACCACCTCACCCCCGACCTTGCCGTTGATCCGGGCGGCGCCGCCGATGGCGGTGACGTCGCCTTCCACCTTGCCCTCGACCGTGGCCGAGCCGCCGACGGCCACCGCGTCCTGGGCGACCTCGTCCTTGTCGACCGTCACACTGCCGCCGACGTTGACCCGGCTGCCGGAGCCGTGGCGGTCCACATAGCGCTCCGCCGGCTCGGCAGGCTCCGGCGTCTCGGCCTGCGCGGTCTCCTCGGAGACCTCGGTCTCGCCGGTCGTGGCGCCCTCGGTCGCCGTCTCCGCGGGAGTGACCTCGGGAACGGGAGGCGGCACCGGAGCGGCGCTCCCCTCGAGGCCGAAGATCTGCCGCTGCTCGGCGGCACCCAGGCCCTGCAGCCGCAGGATGGAGTCGGCGTCGGCGCCGAGCCAGTCGCGCAGCGTGCGGGCGCTCACCTTCTCGCCATTGACGGCCACCCCTTCGGCGGTGACCTCGATGGTGCGGATCCCCGCCCGGGGCTGACGGGGCTTGAGCGCGATGCCGTCGCGCACGGGCAGCACCTCGTAACGGCTCTCGAGGGTCTGCCGCAGGCTCGTCCTCTCCTCCGCCGAAGCGGGGGGAGCGGTCGGGGACTGCGGCGCGGCGGTCACAGACAGTGCCGCGGACAGTCCGAGGCACAGGAAAACGAAGGCAACCTGGAGGAATCTCCTGCCAGGGAATCTTTTCCCTTCAGACGGGGTGAACATGGTTCCAGCTCCTCTCACCTGTGATTTGGTCACGGAGAAAGCGGAAGGCGAGGCCCGAGGCGAGCAGGCTGAGCGTCAGGATGGCCATCACCTGTGGCGCCATCAGCGGCTCGGCGAGAGCACGGCCGAGCGAAAAGACCCAGTCGCAGATGCTCAGGACCGTGGCCAACCCGCGGCTGCCCGCGGCTACGGCCCGCACCCCGAGCTCCACCAGGTCGCCCAGGCTCCACAGACCCGCGAGGGCCCGCAGGGTCGGCGGCAGCCAGACCCCGCCGAGACCGGTGGCGATCAGGCTGAGCACCAGCACCAGCCGGAGGAAGCGCGAGGCGAAGACGCTCCGCATCGCGATCTCCTGCCCGACCCGCTGCAGCCCGGCCCGGACGAGCACCCGGTCGGCGAAGCCGGCTGGCGGCGCGAGCAGAGGCAGGGCCTCGAACATCTCGAGCAGCGCTGCTTCGGCCTCGTCAGCACGGTCGTCCCGCTCGGCGGCGAGCCAGCGGTCCAGGGCTTCATGGTGGGAGGGTCGCATTCCGTCGTTTCTCCTTGTGACCAGCCCTACGAGACCCGCGCGCTTCCGGTTTCACGATCCCCCGGGACCCCAGCCGAGGTTGGTCATGTGCTCGGCCAGCTCCTTGCGCGCCCGGTGGAGGTTGGTCTTCACCGTGCCGAGAGGCAGCCCGGTGACCTCGCAGATCTCCTGGTACGAGGCGCCATGAGCGTAGAACATGAGGACGGCCTCACGGTACTCGGGACGCAGGCGGGCGATGGCCCGCTCCAGCGACCGCGCCAGGTCCCGCCGCTCGGACGCCGCCTGCGGATTCTCGGCCGTGGCGTCCGCCAGCACGGCCGAGAGGTCCCCCCGGTCGTCGTCCTCCGCCTCCAGGGGCACCGTCTCGGGAGCTCCCCGGCGCAGGTGGTCGATGGTGGTGTTGTGCGCGATCTTGAACAGCCAGCTCGAAAACTTCCACTGCGGATCGTAGGTGTCGAGCCGGCGATAGGCTTTGAAGAAGACCTCCTGCGCCAGATCCTCGGCCGTCGCCGGATTCTGGACCATGCGCAGCACCAGGCTGTAGACCGGGCGCTCGAACCGCACCACCAGCTCGCGGAAGGCGTCCTGAGAGCCCCGCAGGGTGCTCGCGACCAGCTCGGCCTCCGTGGGTACCTGGTCAACCATCGTGGGCTGATACGGCGGCAACCCGGCGGAGTTGCCCCGGATTCGGCTAGACTCTCCGCCAGACGCTCCCAAAGAGCCAACCGTCGTTGGAGGAACCGAATGCGAATTCTACACTCCGCCCTCCTCTCCCTGCTCCTGGTCGCCCCCGCCGGCGCCGCCTCGCTCTCCGGGGTCACCCTGCCCGACAAGGCCGAGGTCAAGGGCCAGAGCCTGGTGCTCAACGGCATTGCCCTGCGCAAGAAATTCATCATCAAAGTCTACGTGGCCGGCCTCTACCTCCCCCAGAAGGAGAAGTCCGCGGCCAAGATCCTCGGCAGCGACACCCCGCGGCGGCAGGTGATGCACTTCCTCTACGGCGTCTCGAAGAGCCAGATGTGCGACGCCTGGAGCGACGGGCTGGAGGCGAACACCCCCAAGGCTCCCCCCGAGGTGAAGAAGGCGTTCACCACCCTCTGCGGTTGGATGGAGCCCATCGACGAGGGCAAGGAGCTGATCCTAACCTATGTCCCCGGCGAGGGCACCCAGGTCGAGGTCAACGGCAAGGTGAAGGGCACCCTCCCCGGCAAGGCCACGGCCGACGCCATCCTCTCCACCTGGATCGGACCCCACCCCGATCCCGGCGAGGACTTCAAGAAAGCCCTCCTCGGCGGCTAGATTGGATACGGACGAGCAGGCAAAAAAGAAGGAGCGCGGTGCGCTCCTTTTTTGGGAGGGATGAGAGGAGGATTTGCCTCCCCGCATTTGGGACTCTAACCGAGTCATACGCATTTGTCAATATGAATCCTCCATCTTCTTAGCGGAAAACCATCGCGGCCAGGATCACGGCCGCCAGCACCACCCGGTAGGCCACGAAGACGGTCAGGCTCCGGCGGCGCAGCCAGCTCAGGAGCCAGGCGATCACCGCGTAGCCCACCACGGCGGAGACCACCACGCCGATCCCCATCATGGCCAGGTCGTGGCCGCTGACGCCCACCTCCAGGAGGTCCTTCACCTTCTTGGCCGCCGCCAGCACGCCGATGGGCACGCTGAGGAGGAAGGTGAAGGTGGCGGCGGCCGGGCGGGTGAAGCCGAGGAGCAGGGCGGCGGTGATGGTGATGCCCGAGCGCGAGGTGCCGGGCACCAGCGCCAGGGCCTGCGCGATGCCGATGACGAGGGCGTCGCGCCACCCGAGATCGATCAGCTCCCGGCTCTTGCGGCCGACTCGATCGGCGACGAAGAGCAGCAGCCCATAGAAGAAGGTCGTGCCGGCGATGAGCAGCGGGTTCCGCGCCTGATGCTCGAGCAGGTGCTGGAAGGCGAGGCCGGCAATCCCGGCCGGGATGGTCCCCACCACGAGGTTCAGGGCCATGGCGCGGGGGACGAACGTGCCATCCGCGGAGCGGGGCTTGCCGGTGAAGATGCCCACGGCCAGGTCCCACAGGTCGCGGTAAAAGTAGGCGACGATGGCGAGCAGCGTCCCCGTGTTGGTGGCCACGTCGAAGGCGAGCCCCTGGTCGGGCCAGCCCAGGAACCAGGGGACCAGGATCAGATGGCCCGAAGAGCTGATGGGAAGGAACTCGGTGACGCCCTGGACGATCGACAGGACGATGGCCTGGATGGGCGTCACGAAACAAACCTCTTGGGGATCAAGTCAGAGACCTCCTGTGGAGTGGATTCGGCAGTCTTGCCTTAAGCCCCTCTCCTTTAGGAGAGGGGTTGGGGTGAGGTCGCAGTGGCAAGACGGCACCGCCGCGCGATTCTACGACGCTGTCTGCCCACGGCGCGTATACCGCTATACTTCCCCGGCTGCGCTCGCCCCCGGGGGGTGGCCCAAATCCCATGGATACGATCCTCGTCACCGGCGGCGCCGGATTCATCGGCTGCAACTTCGTGAGGCTCGCCCTCGCCGAGACCGAAGCGCGAATTCTCGTCCTCGACAAGCTCACCTACGCCGGGAGCCTGGAGAGCCTGGACGGCGTGCTGGGCGATCCCCGCCTGCGGTTCCTGCGCGGCGACATCGCGGACCGGCCCACCGTGCACCGGGTCTTCCTGGAGCACCGCCCGAGCGCCGTGGTCAACTTCGCGGCCGAGAGCCACGTCGACCGTTCGATCGACGACGCCTCCGATTTCGTCCGCACCAACGTGGTGGGCGCTTTCGAATTGCTGGACGCGTCCCGCCTCCACCTCGCCGCGGCCCCGGCGGCCGAGCGGGAGCGCTTCCGCTTCCTCCACGTCTCCACCGACGAGGTCTACGGCAGCCTCGGACCCACCGGCGCCTTCACGGAGTCGACCGCCTATGCCCCGAGCTCCCCCTACGCCGCCTCCAAGGCCGGGGCGGACCACCTGGTGCGGGCGTTCCACGAGACCTACGGCCTGCCGGCGCTGCTCACCAACTGCTCAAACAACTACGGCCCCTATCAGTTCCCCGAGAAGCTGATCCCCCTGATGATCCTGAACGCCCTCGAAGGCCGGCCCCTGCCCCTCTACGGCGATGGCGGCAACGTCCGCGACTGGCTCTACGTCGAGGACCACTGCCGAGGGATCCTGGAGGTTCTGCGCCATGGCCGGCCGGGCCAAAAATACAATCTCGGCGGGGGCAGCGAGCGGACCAATCTCCAGATCGTGGACACGATCTGCGACATCCTGGAACGCGAGCGGCCGGCGGCGGAGAATCCGGCGCTGGCCGGCAGGAGCTATCGGGATCTCAAGACCTTCGTCTCCGACCGGCCCGGCCACGACCGCCGCTACGCCATCAACAGCCGCAAGATTCGCCGCGAGCTCGGATGGAAGCCGCAGCACAATCTTGCCTCCGGCCTGCGGGCCACGGTGCGCTGGTACCTCGCGAACGAGGCCTGGTGCAAGGCCGTTCAAGAAGGAAATTACGACCGTGGGCGCCTCGGTCAGGGGAGGAGCTGAAGCATGGAATTCGTCCCTCTGGAACTCGAGGGGATCATCCTGGTCAAGCCTGACGTCTACCGTGACGCCCGCGGCTTCTTCCTCGAGACCTACCACGAAGGCAAGTATCGGGAAAACGGAATCCCCGAACCCTTCGTTCAGGACAACCACTCCTTCTCCGTGCACGGCACCCTACGCGGCCTGCACGCCCAGATCCGCCACGCCCAGGGCAAGCTGGTGCGGGCCATCGTCGGCGAGATCTTCGACGTGGCCGTGGATGCCCGGCCCGACTCCCCCACCTTCGGCAAATGGGTGAGCGCCGTCCTCTCGTCCGAGAACCACCACCAGCTCTACGTCCCCCCGGGCTTTGTGCACGGTTTCGTGGTGCTGAGCGAGACCGCGCACGTGCAATACAAGTGCACCGACTTCTATTCCAAGGAAGATGAGATCGGCGTCCTCTGGAACGATCCGGATCTCGGGATCGAGTGGCCCATTGCGGATCCCCTCCTCAACGATCGCGACCGCGGCTTCCCCCGGCTGGCGGAAATCGTGCATCTGTTGCCTGGACATGGGAAAAATAACGCCTGAGATCACGACTCGCCAAGATTCCCTGTCCGCACTTTCCGAGATCATTCCGGCCGCCATGTCCGAGGACCTGTTCACCCCGCAGGATCTCCGGCAGATGTCCAGAATGGGCCTGTCTCCCAAGGAGGCAGCGCGCCAGGTCGAGCTGTTCCGCAACCCGCCGCCCTACACCCACGTGCTGCGCCCCTGCAGGCCCGGCGACGGCATCCGCTCCTTGCCGGAGTCGGAGCATCCGGCGCTCCTCGACCTGTTCGACATCGCGGCCCGTCGTGGACGGGTAGGAAAATTCGTCCCCGCCTCCGGCGCCGCCACGCGGATGTTCCAGGGGCTGCTGTCGTTCCTGGCAGACCACACCCGCCGTGGCCCGCTCCCGGCGGAGGTTCGCACCTTCTTCGACAACCTGCCGCGGTTTCCGTTCTGCCAGGACCTCGCCGCGGCCATGGCCGACAACGGCCTCGATCTCGACGACGCGGTGCGCCAAGGTGAGCACCGTCTCGTCCTGGGCTATCTGCTGGAGGACTTCGGACTTGGTTACGCCCAGCTCCCCAAGGGGCTCCTCCCTTTCCATCGCTATCCCGACGAAACCCGCACCGCGTTCGAGGAGCACCTGGTGGAGGCGGCGGACGTCGCCCGCGACGAGGACGGCCTCTGCCTCCTCCACTTCACCGTCTCGCCCCATCACGAAGAGGGATTCGAGCAGCTCCTCGCCCGGGTGCGCCCGCAGCTCGAAGAGCGCTACGACTGCCGCTTCGAGGTCTCCTTCTCCTTCCAGCGGCCCGCGACCGACACCCTCGCCGTCGATCCCGAGAACCATCCCTTCCGGCTGGCGGACGGCTCGCTCCTCTTCCGCCCCGGCGGCCACGGCGCCCTGATCGAGAACCTGCACGACCTCGGCCGCGACGGCTGGGACATCATCCTGTTGAAGAACATCGACAACGTCGTCCCCGACCCGCGCAAGCCCCTGGTCCACCACTGGAAGCGGCTCCTCGGCGGCTGCCTGCTGGCGGTGCGGGAGCGCGTCTTCGGCCACCTGGACCGTCTGGAGGCGCTGGACGGTGTGCGGGGCGAGGCGGCCGAAACCGTGCTGCGGGAGGCTGGAGGCTTCCTGGAGACGGAGCTCTCCCGTCCCCTGCCCGAGGGGTTCCACACCGCCTCCCTCAAGCATCGGAGGAGCTTCCTCATGGAGGCCCTGGACCGGCCGCTGCGCGTCTGCGGCGTGGTGCGCAACCAGGGAGAGCCCGGGGGCGGACCGTTCTGGGTGGAGTCCCCCTCGGGCGGCATCTCCCCCCAGATCGTCGAGACCTCGCAGATCGATCCCGCCGCACCCGAGCAGCAGGCCGCCCTCAAGGCTTCCACCCATTTCAATCCGGTGGACATCGCCTGCGGCCTGCGCGACCGTCACGGCCGGCCCTACGACCTCAACCGTACCATCGATCCCGCGACCGTCTTCATCTCCGAGAAATCCTACGACGGGCGGCCCCTGAAAGCCCTGGAGCGCCCCGGCCTCTGGAACGGCGCCATGGCCGGCTGGAACACCGTCTTTGTGGAAGTGCCCGACGCCACTTTCGCTCCAGTTAAAACTGTGCTCGACCTGCTGCGGCCCGAGCATCAGGTGTAGCAAGGAAGGGACCCAAGGGACTGCAAGGACTTCAGGGACAAACAAAAACCTTTTAATGTTCTTTTTGTCCTTGCTGCCCTTTAGGTCCTTCGGTGCTCTCACCCAGAAACGCCGCGATCTTCTCGTTGAGGAACTTCCGGTCCTCCGGGTCCATCCCCGCCCCCGCAGGATGGCCCCAGAGAGATGGAATCGGCGTCAGGGTGACGTGCGGAATGAACCGCGCCTCGTAGCGCGCGTCGGTGACAGGAAAGTAGAGATCCGTCTCCGACGGCATGTAGAGCAGCGGCACCTTGATCGACGCCAGCGCTTTCTCCAGGTTGCCGTCGAACCCCTTGGTGGTGCCCACGTCGTGCCGCTCCCAGGTGCGCGCCTGGAGGATCAGGTCGTTCGCGTCGGCGCCGGGAATGAAATTCGTCCGCAGCTCGGTCACGAACGACTCGAACGTCGTGCCGGGCGGCGTGATCTTCCGCCAGAGCTCCTGCCGCCACCACTCCTGTGAGAAGAGCCAGCCGGCCCAGACCAGGCCGAAGAGCTCGACCCCCTGCTTGGGCTGGACCGTGTAGTCGCCGCCCTTGAATGCGGGATCGAGCGTGATTGCGGCGATCTGCCCTTCGAGCCGCACCACACCGTGAGGCCAGCACTTCGCGGTGCCGGACGTGGCCACGATCCGATCGCTGAAGTCGGGGTAGCTCACCCCCCACTGGAAGGCCTGCTCCGCTCCCATCGAAAAGCCGACGATCGCGCGGAGGTGAGCAATGCCCAGATCGAGCAGGAGCCGGTGCACGGCCTCCACGTTGTCCCGGATCGTCACGACAGGGAACCGCGGACCATGGAACGGCTCCGGCGTGTTGCTCGGCGAGGACGAATGCCCATTGCCGAACATCTCCGTGGCCACGAGGAAGTACTTCGAGAGATCCAGCGCGCCCCCTGGTCCCATCAGCCACTCATACCCATGGAAGTCCGCCATGTAGTGGGACGGCAGAAGGATTACGTTGTCGTGCTTCGGGCTCAAATGGCCATAGGTGCCGTAGGACACCTTGACGTTCGGCACCGTGGCGCCGCTCTCGAAGGTGAAGCGATCGAGCGTGAAGACGTGCTGCTCCGCCGGGATGGACGCTTTCTCCTGCGCCTGGATGGGCGCCGAAAAAACGGCCAGCCCAGCCAGGATCCAGAAGACGAGCCGAAGGGAAAGGCGTGAGGATTGCCGGATCATGATCGAGATCTCCGCTGAGGCTTCTGAGGGCTTGCGGCTTCAGTCTTCTGCTTCTCGTCTGAACAGACGAGGATCACCGTGACGGTGTGCTCAAAATTCCTGGAGCTGTGCCGGAACGTCTGGAGAACCGGCGCACAGCCCTCTTTGGAAGCGCCAAGAGCCATGTCGAATTCGCCAGGCGCACAGGCGCCTCCCATCTCGAAGCTCCCGTCCTCCTTGGAAACGTCCGTATCGCGCCAGATCCGAGCCGTGTCATCGTTGCGGTGAGCATACTCGGGCCGATGATAGAGAGTGACCTCGACGCCGGCCATGGGCTCCAAGCCCTGCGTCGACGGAGGCTGCCCGTCGACCACGATCCTGCTGCGTGCCGAAGCGTCGCGGCCGGCCGCCCTGAGCACCTGGCCGTGAGCCGAGACCGCGCCATCACAGCCCGTGAAGGAGAGGGAAGCCGCGGCCAGCGCCGCGAGACCGACGAGGAATCGGGGCCGGGTGGCGTTGCTCATGCCGCCATGCTGTCACCACGGATCGTAGGGGTCAATCGCGGACCCGCTCCCGGTGGTTCCCTCAACCCGCCACGGCGGCCCGGCTTTACGAGTAGTGGTCACTTCCGGATAATGGGGAGATGGACAGGGTTGACCAAGCGGTTCTCGACACTCTTCGCGAGCGGCTCGCACGGCGGCCGGAGATCCTCGAGGCCTACTATTTCGGTTCGCAGGCGCGGGGCGAGGCGGCGGCCCACAGCGACCTCGACATCGCCGTCTACGTCGACCGCGAGCGCCTGCCGCCGGCTCCGTTCGGGTATGCCGCCGAGCTCATCGGCGAGCTGATGGCCGGGCTCGGCTTCGACCGGCTCGACGTCGTCGTCCTCAACGACGCTCCACCGCTCCTCTACCACCGAGTGCTGCGCGATGGTGAACGGCTGCTGAGCCGCGATCTCGCCGCGACCACGACGCGTGAAGGCTACGCCCTCTCGCGCTACTGCGACTACCTGCCACAGCTCCGCAAGATCGACCGCGAGTTGGCAAGACGCCTGGCCGACGGAAGCTTCGGACGATGAGCCCAGGGCGGCTCGACGCAACAGTCGTCCGGCGCCACCTGCTGGCGCTCGACGAGGCGCTGCAGGTCCTCCGCGGTCACCAGGGGCGAAGCCTGGAAGAGCTGATCTCCGATGCGGAAGAACGCTGGATCGTCGAGCGAGGGCTCCAGCTCTGTGCCCAGAATGCCCTGGACGTGGCGACCCACCTTGCGGCAAGCACCGGCCGCGACGTCCGGGACTACGCCGCCGCCATCGATCGCCTCGCCGAGATGGGCATCCTGCCGCACGACTTCGCCGCCCGCTTCCGCGGTGTCGCCGGCTTCCGCAACGTCGTCGTTCACGCCTACCTGGACGTCGACGTCGCTCTTCTCCACCGCCTGCTCAACGACCGTCTCGACGACTTCTCGGCGTTCGCGCGGCATGTTGGATCTTACCTGACAAGGCCGGGCACCAGGTAGAACACGCTGCTGCGTTCCTGTATCTGTTTGGCCTGCGGTAGGAATCTACTCGAGGCTGTCGATGGCCGCCCTCACCCCGCGCGAGCTTGGAGAAAGGGTGCGAGGATGCAGAGTCCTCGGCCGGACACGCCTTATGTCCGAGGCGGCCGAATGATGCACTGGTTCCAAGAAACCTTGGCACCTCAAATTAGGACGACGAGTGCGGGATAGTGGCGTGCTTTTAGCCGAGGAACTCTCCCGGCCCATCAGGTTTCAAGCCGCCTCGCTCGACCTAGTCGCTGGAGCGGCAGGCGGCTCGAGCTCCAGCTGAGTCCCAGTCTCCTAGCGCTTGAAAACATCATACAAAAAACCAGCCACTAGTGAAGCAAGTATTCCCAAGGAAAAACCTATGATGCGTTCCTTCCAGGCCTTCGAAACGAGTCGCGACGAATACGCCGCCAGAATAGCTTCGACCGTTTCCCTCTGCGACGCTACGACTGGCTCAAGTTTCGTTTTCTCGTCTTGGAGCCTACTAAGAGTGCTTGCTGTATCTGCAATTCGCTTTCGCTCCCGCTCTAGAAATGCACTCAGGGTCGATAATTGCTTTCCAATTTTCTGAACTTGGGTGATTATAGCTGCATACTCATCGCCTTCGCTGCTGACTGGCTCATCTTGAAATACATATACCAAGATGGCCAGCAAGCCAGCACCAACGCCATTAATACTAGCCATTAAAAAAGCACCGTCCCCGAACAACCAAACAGAGATAACGGCGTTAACTATTCCGAGCCAAAGAGCACGCGATCTGAGCCACTGCGGGGATATAATTGTCGTTTCATGTCGTGAACGCTCAACACCCTTTGAAGCTGACCAGCAACGACCTCGCTGGCAAAGCGGGGTTTGTGTCTCGGTGTAACGCCGAGGTTATAGGCCACCTGCTAGCTGGTGATTGTACTGTCATTTGCCACAACTCCAGGTACCTTTCGGGAAATCACCTTCAAGTAAAGGGCAGGGCTGCTGCCACCCGTTCATTCTGCTCCCATAGTCGGATCAGTTCACCGGTATCCACTCGGCATCTAGCTCCCCAGTTTGAAGACCGCCGAACCGTCCGCTCCTCCCCCATAAATGGGGAATGTCCAGCCAGTCAGGGGCTCATCCTCCCGAGCCCCTACCTTCCGACATCCACCGCCCCCTAATACTCCCCCAAATACCGCTCCTGCTCCCAAGGATGCACATGGGAGATGTAGTCCGCCCGCTCCTGCCGCTTGGCGCGCAGGTAGTTCTCCAGGATGTGGTCCCCCAGCGCCTCGCGGATCACCGCGTCCTTCTCGAGCTCATCCAGCGCTTCGGAGAGGTTGGCCGGGAGTTGGCCGATCTTCAGGCGGCGCTTCTCTCGCTGGCTCATGGTGAAGATGTTCTTGTTGATCGGCGGGCCGGGGTCCAGCTTGCGACGGATGCCGTCGAGGCCCGCGGCCAGCATCACGGCGAAGGCCAGGTAGGGGTTGCAGGAGGGATCGGGCATGCGCACCTCGCAGCGGGTCGACATGCCGCGCTTGGCCGGCAGGCGCACCAGCGGGCTGCGGTTCTTCTCCGACCAGGCGACGTTGATCGGCGCCTCGTAGCCCGGCACCAGCCGTTTGTAGGAGCTCACCAGGGGATTGGTGACCGCCGCGAAGGCCGCCGCGTGGTCCCGGATGCCGCCGATGTAGCCCATCGCCGTGCGCGAGAGCTGCCACTCCGCCTTGGTGTCGTAGAAGGTGTTCTCCCCCTTGCCGTTGATCAGGCTCTGGTGCACGTGCATCCCTGAGCCGTTGACGCCGAAGATCGGCTTCGGCATGAAGGTGGCGTGGAGGCCGTGGTCCAGGGCCACCTTCTTCACCACGAAGCGGAAGGTCGTCACCTTGTCCGCGCAGCTCACCGCCTCGTCGTATTTGAAGTCGATCTCGTGCTGGCCCGGCGCCACCTCATGGTGCGCGGCCTCGACCTCGAAGCCCATGGCCTCTTCGTCCGGTTGCAATCCCCAATCTGACGCGGTGCTCGTGAAATCTGGACGAATCTGCACATTTCACGTTGCAGTCGTGCTCTGGTGATGAGCTTGCGGGCCTGTGCTATCCTTCGGCCGATTTGTGACATCCAATGGAGGAAGAAGAGCCATGGGAGAGGCCGTGAAGCAACGGGCGCTCAAGCTGCCCAAGATCGATCTGCCGCGCCCGAAGCGCTGGGACTGGTTCGCCATCGGCGCCCTGGTCCTGGGTCTGGTCCTCATCGCCGCGAATCTCGGCCTGGGGCTCAGGAAGCCGGCGGGCGAGCCGTTCCCCTCGGGCTGGACGGGGGTCTTCGTGTTCGGGCAGCTCGCGGTGGCCTGCGGCGGCCTGATGCTGCTCGGCAAGACCGCCAAGGAGGGCACCGGCTGGGGCAACGCGGCCTCGCTGCTGGCGATGCTCGTCGGCATCAGCGGCGTGCTGCTCGCGGCGGCCTTCTGGGCCGCGGCCTGACGGCGCATCCTCATAGGTGCGGAGCTCCGCAGAGCGCCCCCGCCCAGGACCCTCACCCCTGCCCCTGGGGCGTTCTTGCTGTTCTCCCTCTTCTCCCGGGGAGGGGGTGGAGGGGGTCGGGAGAAGAGGGCCGGGGTGATGAGGGTCTTGGCGGGGCCCTGCGCGCCGGGTCTCCCGCCCCTTGGCCCGCCTCAGAGGATTCCTGTACTCTCCGCACGTGATTCCGAAGCCACCGTTCGCCGCAGACCTCACACCCGAGACGGAGATCGCCGGGTTCCGGGAGCTCCAGCCCCGGCTCCAGGCCGTCTGGGACGCGCTCATGATGCGCGACGAGGAGCCCCACACCTCGGTCGTCGTGCCCTCCATGACCCTCGATCAGAGCGAGCTGCGGAAGATCGACGGCGCCAGCTTCTACGAGGAGCGCCTGCTCTTCCTGCTCATCCGGCTGCGCAACCCGCGGGCGCGGGTGGTCTACGTCACCTCCCAGCCCGTGCACCCGATGATCCTGGACTACTACTTCCAGCTCCTCGCCGGCATCCCCGCCAGCCACGCCCGCTCGCGCCTGACCCTGCTCTGCGCCCACGACGCCTCGCCGCGCTCGCTCACCGAGAAGATCCTCGAGCGTCCGCGCCTGATCGAGCGCATCCGCGAGGGGATCCACGACCGCTCGCGCGCCTATCTCACCGTCTTCAACTCGACGCCCGCCGAGCGCAGGCTCGCCGTGCTGCTCGGCATCCCGCTCAACGGCTGCGACCCCGACCTCGCTCATCTCGGCACCAAATCGGGCAGCCGCAAGGTCTTCCGCCAGGCCGGCGTGCCCCTGCCCGAAGGCTTCGAGGACCTCCGCAACAAGTCCGAGGTCGAAGAGGCGCTGGTCGAGCTGGCGGCGCGACGGCCGGGCCTGCGCAAGGCCGTGGTCAAGCTGAACGACAGCTTCTCGGGCGAGGGCAACGCCATCTTCCGCTACCCCGAGGCCACCGGCCGGGCCGTGATCCGGGAGGCGATGCACCGCATCGAGCTCTCGGTGACCCACGAGACGGTCGACGAGTACTTCGAGAAGTTCACGCGCATGGGCGGCATCGTCGAGGAGTTCATCGACGCGCCGGAGAAAGCGTCGCCGAGCGCCCAGCTCCGCATCGGCCCGCGCGGCGACGTGCTGCCGATCTCCACTCACGATCAGATTTTGGGCGGCCCCTCGGACCAGGTGTTCCTCGGCTGCAGCTTCCCGGCCCGCGACGACTACCGGCTGCCCATCCAGGAGGCGGCGCTGCGGATCGGCGAGGTCCTCGCCCGGGAGGGGGTCGTGAGCCGCTTCGCCGTCGACTTCCTGCTCTGGAGAGATAATCCGGCCGCGGCCTGGAACCTGGCGGCGCTGGAGATCAACCTGCGGATGGGCGGCACCACCCACCCCTACCTCGCCCTCCAGTTCCTCACCGGCGGCCACCTCGACCGCGAGACCGGCCTCTTCTTCTCGCCCACCGGGCTCACCAAGTACTACCGGGCCACCGACAACCTCCGCGCCGACACCTACCGCGGCCTGATGCCCGAGGACCTGATCGACATCCTCACCGAGAACCGCCTCCACTACAGCCTCTCGAACGACTCGGGCGTCCTCTTCCACCTCATCGGCGCCGTCTCCGAGTTCGGCAAGCTGGGCCTCACCGCCATCGGCAACAGCCGCGAAGAGGCGGATGCGCTGTATTACCAGACGCTGGAGGTGCTCGATCGGGAGACGACGGTGGGGCGGGGGTAAAAATCTCAAGAAAACGTTTCGAATTCCAGCAGAGCGCGCCGGAGCAACTCAGGATCCACGCTCGCCTGGGATTCGCGGCGCGGCATCTCATCGTAGGTCCGTCCACCGAGCTCCCGCCCCGTCCGCGATTTCTGTCTCCCTCCCCACTGCTTGAAGAAGAAGGGAACGTTCGCCTCCCGGCACTGATCGCGGATCTCCACGACCCAGGACTCCCGGATGGGACGCGCGCCCGGACCGCTCTCCCCTCCGACGATGACCCAGCCGATCCCGGAGAGATCGATCCTGCCGAGCGACTCCAGGAGCGGCTCGATCGACAGGGACCGGATCACGGCCGGAGCGGCCCGCAGATGATCGATCCGGGGCAGCCCCTGCTTCCGGTTTTCAACGCTCACGCCCCACCAGATGTGCGGATCCTCCGCGGCAAACCGCAGCTTCGTCTTCAGCAGGTCGCGCAGCCTTTCGGATCTCTTGGTGAGGACCTGGTAGGTGTGCCAGCTCGCGAGTTGCATGACGCGGACAACTTGGACGATGTAATCGTCGGGCACTCCTTCATGGAACAGATCGCTCATCGAGCTCACGAAGATCATCTTCGGCTGGCGCCAGAGCAGGGGCTGGGTCAGCTTCTCAGGGATCAGGCGCAGATCGAATCCCTGTTCATAGGGGTGGCCCGGAACCCCGCGAAAACGCTCCGCGAAGGTCTCCGCATAGCAGTGGGCGCAGCCGGAGGTGATCTTGGTGCAGCCCCGGACCGGATTCCAGGTCGCATCCGTCCACTCGATGGAGGAGTGCTCGCTCATGCCGGGAGGATAGCCGGCAACGGGGCGTAAGGCAAGGCTACCCCCGCTGCCGCAGCACGAACCGCTGCAGCTTGCCCGTCTCCGTGCGCGGCAGGCTGTCCACGAACTCCACCTTCCGTGGGTATTTGTAGGGAGCAATATGCTGCTTGACGTGCTCCTGGAGCTCCTTCGCCGTCCCGGGGCCCGGCTCGGCTCCCGGATTGAGGATCACGAACGCCTTCACGATCTGCCCCCGCTCCTCGTCCGGCACACCCACGACGCCGCACTCCCTGACCTTGGGATGATGGAGCAGCACGCTCTCCACCTCCGGCCCGGCGATGTTGTGACCCGCGGAAACGATCATGTCGTCCGTGCGCGCCTGGTACCAGAAGTGGCCGTCCGCGTCCCGGACGTAGGCGTCGCCCGTCAGGTTCCAGCCATTCTGTACATATTGCTGCTGGCGCTCGGGATCGTCGAGATACCGGCAGCCCGTGGGACCGCGGACGGCGAGCCGGCCGATCACCCCGGGCGGCACCTCGTCGCCGTTCTCGTCCACCACCTTCGCCTCATAGCCCGGGACGGGCTTGCCCGTGGAGCCCGGCAGGATGTCGCCGTCCGCGGTGCTGATGAACTGATGCAGCATCTCGGTCGAACCGATGCCGTCGATGATCTCGAGGCCCGTGGCCTGCTTCCAGGCCTCGAACGTCGCGGCCGGCAAAGTCTCGCCGGCCGAGACGCAGCGGCGCAGGCTCGTGAGGTCGTAATCCCCCGCGAGCCCGCACATGGCGCGGTAGGCCGTGGGGACGGTGAAGCAGATGGTGGCCCGGTGATCCTGGATCCCCTGCAGGAGGTTCGCCGGCGAAGGCTGCTCGATCAGCAGGGTGGAGGCGCCGAAGCGCAGAGGGAAGAACAGCAGCCCGCCGACGCCGTAGGCGAAGGCGAGGGACGGCGAGCCGCAGAAGATATCGTCCGCCGCGGGCTTCAGAACATAACGAGGGAAACAGTCGCTCACCGCCAGGACGTCGCGATGGAAATGCAAGGTCCCCTTGGCCTGGCCGGTGGTGCCCGAGGTGAAGAGGATCAGGGCCGTATCGTCCGCGGCCGTGTCGCAGGCCGGAAAATCGGCGAGCTTGTCCCGCATCAGAGCTTCGAGCGAGCCTTCGCCTCCATCGCCTTGAAAATGGACGACCCGCGTCCCTTCCCGGGGCGAGCCGTCACCTCGCGTGCCCATCGCCTGCTCGCAATCCGCGGCGATCCGGGCGTCGGTCAAGGCGAGGCGGATCCGGGCCTTGTCGGCGATATAGGTCAGCTCGCGCACCCGCAGCATCGGCATGGTGGAGACGACGACCCCACCCGCCTTGGCCACCGCCAGCCAGCACGCCGCCAGCATCGGCGAATTGGGAGCGCGCAGCAGCACCCGGTTCCCCGTCACCATCCCCAGGTCCTCGACCAGGACGTGCGCGATACGGTTCACATTCGCGTGCAGCTCCCGATAGCTCCAGGAGCCTCCCGGAAACAGGATCGCCGTCCGCTCCCCCTCCCCGGCGGCGATGCGGGCGTCGAGCAGCTCGGCCACGCAATTCAATCGCGGCGGATAGGCCAGCTCCGGCACCCCGGAGAAGATCATCCGCGGCCACAGCTCGGGAGGGGGCAGCGAATCCCGGCAGAAGGTGTCGAGGTGAGCGGTGGGCTCCGGGGTTGAGGGGTGGGTCATGGGGTCGCTTTCGGCAGGACCACCTCGATCGAAATCTCACTGAAACGATCAAGGCGGTGATCGTTGGTCAGAAAGACATCGCAATCAGACAAGACCGCAACAGCGAGGTGTAGTGCGTCAGGCGTTTTGAAACCGTATTGCGCACGAATTCTGGTAGCCAAATCGACGACTTCACGGGACAGGCCCACCATGTCTTCAACGGCTCCTTCAAAATAGTCGTCGAAGTCCTTGAGTAATGCAGCGTTTTCTTGGCGCAGAGGTTTAACTCGGCATTCCAGCCGGGTCAAGTCGCTTGTGACGATTACGGAATCAGGTTCCGAGAGCCGCGCGTCAACCACCGCGGCATAAGGTGCGACCCGCTCCACAATGTAAATGACGGCGGCGCTATCGAGATAGATGCGCACGGATCATTCGCCCCAGCTCTCCCTTTCAGACTTCAGGTAGGCGTCTACCTCTTCCCGGGTCGGGGGTTGATGGCCGCGAGCGAGTTGACGTTGGCGAATGGCAGCCAGAACTTCCCGATAGGCCTTCGGAGGCTCAGGCCGAAGAAGCTCCAGAGTCAGACGCACTCTCCCGGATTTTAGCGGCAAGGCTTCATCCAAGGTGACCGTCTGCTCGTCCTTGAGCGTGCCAGTGAGGATGTAGGGTTTCGCCATTGAGTGCCTCCTGGGCAGATTATACAGAAATGGCCAGTCGGAAGAGGGGGGATCCTGGCTCATCTCTCCCATGGATTGTCCAACTCGTCCAGGGTACCTCCCATCTCCTTGAGGTCCTCGGAAAAGGTCGGGTCCGGAGCCTGCATCCGCAGGATCTTCAAGAGCTCTGCTTTCGGGATCCACTGCCGTTTCGGACAGGGTCCGAGCACCGCCACCGGGCGTCCATGCACGGTGATCGTGAACTGCTCGCCTGATTCTGCCTGACGCAGGATCTCGGTGCTATGACTCCTGAGGTCGCGCTGGCGGATGGTCCTCACGGCTCATCGAATGTAGCATAGGTGCCTTGATGAGCTCCGAAAGCGCACCCATGCTCACCCTCCTCCCCTTCACCCCCGACGATATCGACCGCCTCATCGGCTGGATCCCCTCCCTGGAGGCCCTCCAGATGTGGACGGCCTGGAGCTTCGGCTTTCCGCTGACCCGGGAGCACCTGGAAGGCCATATGCGCGAGAGCGCCGAGCACGGCGACCGGCTGCTCTTCAAGGCCGTCGAGCCCGACGAGGGCAAGGTCGTCGGCCACATCGAGCTGGGCGCCATCAATCACCGCAACCAATCGCTGCGCCTCGGCCGGGTCCTCCTCGACCCGCAGGCGCGCGGGCGGGGACTCGGAACCGCCATGATGCGCAGCGCCCTGACCCTCTCCTTCGAGACCCTGTTCCAGATGCACCGCGTCGAGCTCGCGGTCTTCGACGTCAATCCGCGCGCCATCGCCTGCTATGAGCGGGCCGGCTTCCGCTACGAGGGCACGAGCCGCGAGTCGTTCCGGGTGGCCGGGACGCCGGACACATACTGGAGCATCATCACCATGAGCATCCTCGCCTCCGAGTGGGAGGCCCTCTCCAGGAGAGTGGGACCCGGTTGAAGGGGTCTTGCTGTTCTCCCTCTTCTCCCGGTGCGGGGGTGGGAGGGGACGGGAGAAGAGGGCCGGGGTGATGAGGGTCTTGGGCTCGCTCTGCCCGCCCACACGCACAGTAATAGTGGGCAGAGGTTTCTTGAAAAGGAGGTCCATACCATGAAACCGTCATTTCGTATTCTGGCTCTGACTGTTCTTCTTGCTCTGGTGGCCATCGCGGCTCACGCGAACAGCGCTCTGTTCTCGCCCTATGAGGGCTCGAGCCAGAAAGCGCTGGACCCGTCGTTCCGGGCCCTGGCGGACGACCCCGCCACGGGGTCCCTGCTGCTCGTGAAGGCCAACACGGACGCGCTGAACGAGAAGACCTCGACGCTCAGCCTCAACCTCGGGCCAGGGCTCGACCTCCAGGCCCTGCGCGTCAAGTCCTACAACACCCGCTCCGGCTCCCTGGTGTGGTCCGGCGTGGTCGCGGACTCCGGCGCCAGGCTCGTGCCCTTCTCCCCGGAGATGCTGCAATTCGATCCCACCAACTCCGTGATGCTGGTCAAGGACGGCAATACGATCACCGGCAACGTCCATTACAACGGCGAGCTGTACAAGATCCGGCCGCTCCACAGCGGTGGCCACGCCATCGTGGCCGTGGACTTCGCGGCCCTGCCTCCCGACCATCCGGCCGAGTACGCCCACCTGCGCACCATCCCCATGCGGACCTCGGGCCTCCAGACCAAGGCCAACAGCATCATCCGCGTGATGGTCCACTACACGCCCTCGGCGGCCTCGGCTTCGGGCAACATCTCCAGCCTGATCGACCTCGCCATCGCGGAGTCCAACCAGGGCTTTGCGAACAGCAGCGTCGCCATCACCTTCGAGCTCGCCACCAAAGCGCAGGTCTCCTACACCGAGAGCAGCTTCAGCACCGACCTGTCCCGCTATCGCGGCACGAGCGACGGCTTCATGGACAGCATCCACACGACGCGCAACTCGGTGGCGGCCGACGTCGGCATGCTGGTGATCAACAACGCCTCCTCGTGCGGCCTCGCCTCCTCCATCGGGTCGAGCTCGACGACGGCCTTCGCCACGGCCCATTGGGACTGCATCACGGGCTACTACTCCTTCGCCCATGAGATCGGCCACCTGCTCTCCGCCCGTCACGACCCGGCGACCGATCCCACCAACACGCCGTTCGCCTACGGTCATGGCTACCAGTTCACGGGCAGCCCGAGCTGGCGCACGATCATGGCCTACAACTGCTCGGCCGGCTGCCCGCGGCTGAACTACTGGTCGAACCCGAACAAGCTCTTCAACGGCGTGCCCATGGGCACCACGACCCGCAACGACAACGCCCGCGTGCTGAACTCCACCCGCACGACGGTGGCGGCCTTCCGGTAGTCCCTCCAGCGGGGCTCGGGGACGCGCTCCCCGGGCCCTGGCGTCCTCCCCCCTCCAGAGGCTCGGCCTCCATCTCCAGCGACCTGCCGGTGCCGGCCGGTCGACCCGTGGGTCGTGCGGCGGGACCCGTGGGTCTTGTGACTTGACCCGACTTGCCCCGTGGGTCAGGCCAAGTTGAAGACGCAACCCCATAGGTCTCGGTGGGATATTGCCAAAACGACTCTCTGGAGATAAAATTCCGAGACACCCGACCAGTGTTGCATTCAGGTGGTTGCATACCCTAAACGGCTGGGCTAGGTTGGCGAAGTCATCTTCGGCGGAGTCGCAGGGGATTAGACACGAGGATTGCGTAGGGAAGTAATGGCTGCATCTAGTAGTCTCACAAGTCCAGAAGTAGATGATGTTGCTGAGTGTTTCCTAGCTGAGGCTCGCATCTTTCAGAACAACTGGACGCTACTCCCGAGTTGGGCTTGTTGTCTTGTGAGGCTCGGTGCCCACATAGCGGGGAAGAGCGCAGTCCCTTACGGGCCTAGCACATTGGTAATTGTCCTACCTACCCGCAGCTTTGCCGCTGCATTATGTGCAGTTGGCGCTGTCCTGCGACGACTGGCCGCCGCGCCTAAGGCTGATCCAGTGGGCCGGTTCGCGCTGCTCCAGACGCTCCAAGCGGGAACGATGGTTTCATTTCGCACGAAGACGGGTTCCCGATTCCTAGGCATGTTAATCCGATGCGAAGATGATACGGTAGTCGTTAAGCCCAGCGTGGGAGCTACTTTTTTTATCCATAAACGCTTTGCACACGATATTGATATCTTGGGTCCTCTCAGCTCCTCCTTACCTGAACACGCGACCAGCAAATCTCCTCCCGAGTACGGCGCCTTCCTCCCGACTCTTCTCGGACGCGAACTCCTCTCCAGCTTCCAAGGGTCCTCACGCATTAATTGCGGTATCGTAGGAACAGAAGTCACTCTCCGTGCCGAAATTCAGAATACGCGTCTGGGCCTTGCTGCCCGTGATGGAGAGATTGTCGAAGGAACTATGCAAGAAATTCTTCGAGTGCGTCGTTTCTCTTCCCATTCGACGGTCTTTTTCTCGGATGTGTTTTCCACAGCGGGGAATCGCCGGAAAGAAATGTGGTCGGAACCCCCTCAGGTAGCGATATTCGATGGCGCGAAGAGCTTTCTAAGACATGGAGCAACCTGGCCGGCCACGAATAGAATTATCTTGCTCGATAGAACGGACCGGCGCTTGACCGACGCCTTAGCCGAGGTAAATCGAGAATACCTGCAACGTGACGTCAACGACGTGGCGCTGGACCCGGCTTCCTTAGGAACGCCTGCAATCGAGTCATTACTCTATAGGACTCGTCTCCCATGAACGATGTCTCCTTCGCTACTGCGGATGCCCTCTACAGATACGCGTATTCAGGTAAGGTTGTGTATCACAGCGTGGATCACCCGTTGTTTCATGAATTTTGGCTAACGAGTTGCGAGTTGGACGCCGCCCTTCGAGTTGCAGGCAACGACGAGTTGCTGCGCCAGCTTCAACGGGTGTCTCGCATTCGGTTTGAATTCGCGGCGGCCCCCCTACCATTCAATCATCCAGCTTTACTAAGACGTCTAAGCGAAGTCACTGGTGATGCTCTTTATCGGAAGGTATCTCTTGTCTATCCCAGCCTCGCCCCTATCGTCTCCCGCTTTTTAAACCTACTTCGAGAGCTTACGTCTTGCGAAACGGCTCCGCTTCTGGATTGCCTGAGAGGTCTTGTCGGCCTCGATGGAAGTGCAACAGTCGTCACTCGTGAAGCAAAGTACGTCGAGGCCGCTTGTTCAGTCATTCACGAATCCCTGGGCCACTGTGAAGTCATAGATGTCGCCGAACTTCGAACAGCCTGTCTCTTCGAGCGGCTTTTCATCATCGGCTCGCTTTTATGGTTCCCTGATCACGTATTTAGCGCTCCACGAGCTCCGGAAGTTCACGTCATCGCGTATCAATGGCTCTCACGACGCTGGCAACCTCAACAAGCGTTCTTAGAGTCCACAGCGGTGTCCGAAGAGCATGCATCACCGGATATTCCTCAAGTTCGTTCTGAGGACCGGGAACTTGACAACTGGCCCGAACTCGATTGGAGGGAGATCTCTCGTCAGGCTCTACAAAACTCACCTGAGGCCGGGAAGAGCAGTCAGGACTTCGTCGAGACACGCCTGTTCTCACTAAGCGATGGGCTCGCTGTGTTCCTTGATGTCTCAAATAGATCGACCTCGCTTGTGATCGACCCAGAAGCGGATGGCGACGCGAGGGTACGGCGAGTCCCTTCCGATGAGATCGAGATAGGGACGTTCCTTCTCCGACGGACTGAGGGGGGAGGGGACTACATTTTGCCACTTGCCGACCAGATTCTTGGAGAGCGGGCCCGGCCCCACCGCGCCATGCAACGGCATTGGAAAGAGAGGCTTCGTGAGATCATCGCCGGGAGTTCACAGCATGAGTCTAGCCTACGACTTATGGATGTTAGTCTCCGACTCATTGACCTCGGAGCAACCCGCGCCGATGAGGGTAATCTCAGGTATTGGATATCCTCTCGCAGCATCAGTCCCCGAGACAAGAAGGACTTTCAAGCCATCCTTCAACTGACAGGACTTAAAGCTCAGTCCGGTGAGTACTGGACCGTTATGCGTCAAATCCTAGCGGCGCACTATGAAGCAGGCCGCCGCATCCGACGGGGACTTATCCAGCGTGTGCGCAGTATGGACCTGAGGCAATTCGAGCGACACGGGCGGATCGACATTGTCCTTCCCGACCAAGAGGGTGGAAAGCTCACGGCGTTTCTCGTCGAGGGGCGAGCTCCCGAGCGCTCTCCCGTGCCTGCCTCGCGGGAAGGGCGTATATTTAAGCGAGAGGATTTGTGATGCCACGGCACAAGAACAGTATCCAGCTCAACGGACCGTATGACTAAGGGAGGAGCGATGACCGAGCACGTCGCCAACCGCCGAAGCGTCGTCGAGGCACTCCGCCGAGAGCTCGTTGGCCCAGCGCCAGCCGGACCTGAACTCAATCTTACAGCCGAGGTTCGGTTGACAAATCTCCAGGAAACCTATGGCCCTTGGCGCGAGGCGGGCACCGGTCAAGAGATCCTGGTACGTGACAGTCCGACGAAGCGTTATGGCGTGGGTGTGCTCTATCCAGTAGGAAAGCGGATAGAGGAAGTAGCAGAACATGAACTCGATGAAGACGAAGCGCCTTTCGAGCAACCCGGTGAGCCTCTGGACATCGAAGACGAGAGGCCTGTCGCAGGGGCCCAGGAAGCCGAGACTGACGACTTCGACCTCTCGTTAGCGAACGCATACCAACCGAGCAGCATGGGCGTGAGCTTCCTGGCCAACGTATCTGACAACACGGCACTTGTCGTCGACGCGACCGGGGGACGTTACAGACGAGTACCTGTGACAATCGCAATAGCGAGCGAGCCAGAGCGTACTCGCATGTGGTGGGTCAGACGAGCTGTGAGGCTGAAAGTAACGTTCCCGAGCGCTTACCTAAGGAAAAATGGTACTACGCGGCTTGTAGCAGGCACCGGAGGAGCTTCAAGCCAAGAATTCCTCGTTGAGTCCGAGTGTGTGGAAGATCTCGACCTCCGAGTTGAGGTGGTCTCACGGCCACATGGGCCGGATGAACGTCTCCTTACCGTCTGCTTCATCAATAGGTCCACGGGATCGGCCAGCCTGGGCGAGCTCTGCCTGTTTCAAAGTGGATTCATTGCGGAGGTTGTCCGCCCAGAGGGTGAGCCCGCGATTCTGCCTTATCCCGGGCCCCAATTCGGTGACGATGAGGAGGAGGAGTCTTTCGCCCTTCTTTACAGGCGCTCACAGGTCTTCGCGACAGGTCACGGCTGCTCTGCCGACTGGAACGCGCAGGAAGAATCCGAGTGTGCTCTGAGCGTCCGGGCTGAATGCCTCCCGGCAGTAGAGACGCCCACCATCACACCAGATATTAGGCGTGCGGACGGCTCACCTCTCACGTCATCTATGGCTTCGCTCGCCGGTCTTACGCTCGGCGATGACGGATTAGATACGCTTGAGGAGGTAATCGTTACTTATGAGCGTTGGATTAGCGAGCGACGTTCCGAGATTGACACCCTTCCGCTATCCTACCGCGCCGCAGGCACACGGCACCTCAAACGCTGCGAAGAGGCTGCTTCTCGAATGCGATGCGGACTCTATTACCTACGAGAGGATGGCCTTGCTCTTCTGGCATTCCGCCTCGCTAACCACGCGATCCTCCTCCAGCAACTCGTGACACGGGACGCTCCTCGAGCGACAACCTATGATCCGGTGAGGAGGGTACTGACGTTTTCAGAAGAGCTACAGATCCCGGACATTTCCCGTCTGACACCGAAGCGTGGTCAGTGGCGAGCATTTCAAGTCGCATTTCTCCTGGCCAGCCTTCGCTCGGCGGTTGATGGAGCGTCCTCAGACCGACGTACCGTCGAACTGATCTGGTTCCCTACTGGTGGGGGCAAGACCGAAGCTTACCTTGGGCTCGCAGCTTTCGCCGCATTCAAACGACGGCTTGATAATCCGATGGACTGCGGTGTCCATGTCCTAATGCGCTACACCCTGCGGTTACTTACCGCCCAACAGTTTCAGCGCGCCTCTGGTCTCCTTTGCGCGATGGAGTATCTCCGTCGGCGGAACGCCGGCAAGCTTGGTGAGACTCCTTTCTCCGCTGGGATTTGGCTCGGCGGCGATACGACGCCTAATTCGCGTGAGGTGGCACTCCGGGCGCTACGTGAGCTTCAGCGTTACAAAGGAGCCAGAAATCCGTTCGTTCTTGCGCGCTGTCCCTGGTGTGGTGCCCAATTTGGACGGATCGATGTGGCGGGAAAGGCCTCTAAAAAGGGGAGTGATGCTTTTACTCCTGGCTACGTTCGGTATCAGGAACCCGGCCAGAACGAGGCCACCGTCGCGTTCGTTTGCCCCGATACATCCTGCGAGTTCGCGTCCGCATCCGGTCTCCCGATTTACGTCATCGATGATGATATCTATGAACGGAAACCAACACTCGTTATCGGTACGATCGACAAGTTCGCCATGCTCGCTTGGCAGCCGCGCGCGCGCTCTCTCTTCGGTCTCGCTGACAATGGGGAGCGAGTCTCCTCGCCACCGGGACTCGTCATCCAGGACGAACTCCACCTCATCGCTGGGCCGATCGGTTCAGTGGCAGGACTTTATGAAACCGTCATTGAGGAGCTATGCACGGACCGCCGGTTTGGCAACGCGATCCCACCCAAGATCGTGTGCTCCACCGCGACTATCAGGCGATCGCATGATCAAATTCGCGGCCTATACGCCCGTGACGAAGTCGCGCTTTTTCCACCACCCGGACTTGACGCCGGAGATTCCTTTTTCGCCCGCTACGATAAGACAGTTGCGGGTCGCGTCTTTGTTGGCGTTCACGCCGTAAGCCTTGGGTCGGTCCAGACGGAGTGGGTTCGAACATTCACCGCTCTCTTACAGGCACCGATGCCCTTAGACGCCGACGGGCGTGACCCATGGTGGACGCTTCTTGTCTTCTTCAACAGCATCCGTGAGATGGGAACGGCCCATACGCTTTTCCAATCGGACGTGCCTGACTATACAAAAGTACTCTGCAACCGCGAGGGTACTCCGCGCGAGCAGCGGCGCTATCTCAGCGCGTCACGGGTTTTCGAGCTTACCGGTGGACTCCCCAGCGACGAGATCACTGGAGCGATCGCGACTCTTGAGGTGGGCTGTACAAGTCGAGGGATACCGAAGGACGTCTGCCTCGCATCCAGCGTCATAGAGGTCGGTATCGATATCTCACGGCTCTCGCTCATGGTCGTCGCTGGCCAGCCTAAGACAACATCCCAATACATCCAAGTGACAGGGCGAGTCGGGCGACAGAAGGAACGCCCAGGCCTCGTAGTAACAATGTACAGCCCTTCAAAGCCGAGGGACCGTTCTCACTTCGAGCGCTTTCGTTCTTACCACGAGAGGCTCTACGCGCATGTCGAGCCGACGAGCGTTACTCCGTTTTCTCCTCCAGCGCTCGACCGAGCCCTCCACGCTGTTCTTGTAGCGTACAGCCGACAATGCGGAGATGCCGGCGTGGCTCGGTCACCTTTCCCGTATCCTAAGGATTTGGTTGATCGATTCCGGATTCTCATTGAGGAGCGCGTGCTGCGCACAGATCCTGTAGAGGCCGAAACCTTGCGCCGGAAACTAAGGTGGCGTGCAGGGCAGTGGCTCGAATGGCAGCGGACGCGCTGGACAGGTGACCCCCAGGGCGACGAGGCACCGCTTCTCCGGGTAAGCGGCGAGTACGCCAGCCCTGCGGTGGCAAAGTTTTCATGGTCGACGCCAACTTCGATGCGAAATGTCGATGCTGAGTGCGAAGCACAAATCACGACGCACTATATCTACGAAGAGGACACTCATGCGTAAGCGTTCAATCCGGCGAAGCCAGCTAATCGCGCCATTCGGCCCCGGCGCGATGGTTGTGATGCGTGACGGAACCAGCCTCATCGCGGCAGGACTCGACCACTGGTACAAGCCAGAGGAGGCTGGACAGGGCGAGTACGACCCTACCGAGTTTTTCATCGGCGAGTGGAGGCTTGAGCGAGAACTCGGTGTGCAGTACTTCGGTCTCCCTCCCGACTACCGAGTCCGCCGCTGGGACGCGGGTGCGCGGGTGGCACCCAATACCCAGCTGACAATTCCGTTTCTTCGTTTCCCGCAGTGGCACGTTTGCCCCCGCTGCCAACGACTCGAACGGACCTCTCTTGTAACTCGGGAGCTCCCCCGCTGCCTAGCATGCGCCGAGCGCCCGGAGAGAAGATGGAAGACAGGCCCAGCAATGGTCCAGGTGCGATTCATCGCACTCTGTGATCGAGGGCACATACAAGATTTCCCGTGGCGAGAGTGGGTTCATGCCGCTGTTCGGCCAACATGCGAGAGACCAATGCGTCTTGTCTCTACCGGCGGTGCGTCGCTCGCCGCTATCCGTATCGAATGCGATTGTGGAAAAAAACGCACCCTCGAGCAAATCACTGAAGCTGACCCACCCGGGAACGGAATGGCTTCCAATGGGAGCCCACAATCACCCTCGTCCTATCTTACACGAAACCTAGAACCAGGCGCCGAATATCTCTGCGAGGGGCTCTGCACCTGGCTAGGGGAAGGGGCTACTCGCAACTGCGACCGCCCTCTACGCGGGTCCCTCCGTGGTGCGACCAACGTCTACTACGGTGTAATCCGGAGCGCTATCTACTTGCCGCGCGGGGGGAGCGATGTGCCGAGCGGCCTTATGGATCTTCTCGAGAATCCTCCAATATCAGGGCTTATTAGCCTCCTTGAAAATCTTGGTCAGCCTCCGGAGCCGGCGGTCCTTCGTGGCCAACATGGGCCATTGCTCCGGACTTTCACCGATTCTGAGATCCGCTTGGCCCTCCAGCGTCTCAAGGATCCACCTTCCGGAGGGGATATTCTCGTTGGAATCCACGACGATCAAGAAACAGCGTTCCGGCGAGCGGAGCACGCTATCCTCCGAACCACCAGGGATGAGGAGCAACTTCTCACTGTGCCTCAGGTTATAGAAGACTACAGCAGGCATCTCTCGTCTGTTTTCGCTCGAATCACACTTGTCCCGAAACTTCGAGAGACTCGAGCATTCGCTGGCTTCACTCGCGTTTTCCCGGAGAACGTTCAAACCCTAGAAGAGCGTAAGGCCATGCTCTGGCGCACAGAGCCCGCCGCACAGTGGCTTCCCGCCTACATCGTCTTCGGGGAGGGTATCTACCTTGAATTAGATGAGGGGCTTCTCCAACAGTGGGAGGCTCGCCTAGATGTCATAGCGCGTGTTGGCGCTTTAGCTAATCACTTCCGTTCGGTGCACCAGCGGCGCCACCTACGCGCGCGGCATATTAGCGCGCGTCTTGTGCTCCTCCATACGCTGTCGCATCTTCTGATGAACCAGCTAACATTTGAGTGTGGCTATAGCTCGGCCTCATTACGTGAGCGACTCTATGTTTCCTCGGACCGGACGGCCCCGATGGCAGGACTTCTCATCTACACAGCAGCCGGGGACGCAGAGGGGACCATGGGAGGCCTCGTCCGCATGGGCAAGCCAGGCAACCTCGAGCCCGTGATAGAGCGGAGTATCCAGAATGCCGGGTGGTGTTCCGCCGACCCGGTTTGCATGGAACTCGGTGAACTCGGAGGACAGGGACCCGACTCGTGCAACCTGGCGGCTTGCCACAACTGCGCGCTTGCTCCCGAGACTTCCTGCGAGGAGTTCAACCGGTTCCTGGATCGCGCGCTCGTCATCGGAACCCTTCAAAGGCCTGATCTTGGATTTTTTCCAGAGCCGCATGGAGCACCTCCAACTCCGCATAGGGAGGTACGTTGAGCCCCGTGGCCGCCGGGCATCGACAGCACAAGGCGCTTGAACTCTTCGCCGGCGGGGGCGGTATGGCTGTTGGGCTACACCATGCGGGCTTTCACCACCTCGCGCTTTTCGAAAATGACCCAAGTGCGGTGACCACGCTCAAGACGAATGCCACATCTGGAGTTGGCGTCCAACCGGACACTCCAATTTCCTCCGTGGATGTCTGCCGAATCAGCTATCAAGGGTTTTTTCCCGATATAGCGCTTCTTGCGGCTGGCGCCCCGTGTCAGCCCTTTTCCCTTGCCGGGAACCACCTCGGGCTCAAAGACGACCGGAATCTCTTCCCCGAAGTCTTCCGCGCCCAACGGGAACTAGTCCCACGCGCGGTTCTTCTTGAGAACGTCTGGGGCTTAGCGCGCCCGAGCTTCCGGCCTTACCTCGAGTACCTCCTTCTTCAGCTAGCTCTCCCACACCGCAAGTCGCGTCTCTACGAAGGCTGGGTAGAACATAAGCTACGCCTCCAGGCGACGCTGCGGAAGGGCCGACTACGCGAGGAGCCGACGTACGACGTGCGAATTGCCGCGATCGAATGCGCGAACTTTGGAGTACCGCAGCGGCGGAATCGGCTTTTCATTGTCGCCCTCCGAACCGACCTTGACGTTAGCTGGACGTGGCCATCACCGAGTCATAGCGAAGCCGCGCTCCTCTACGCTAAGTATTCCTCAAGGACCTACTGGCGTGAGCACAACCTACGCCCGAAGCATGACCCGAAACTGGCATGCCAAATGGCTCTTCTTTCTCCAAATGGCTCGGCGCGGTGGCGGACGGTTCGGGATGTGCTACGGGATCTTCCCGCCCCAGGCTGTCTAAGTAGCCGAGAGCTTTACCATCCAAACCACTACCAGATCGATGGGTGTCGGCCATACAGAGGGCATACGGGAAGCTTGATGGATGAACCAGCCAAGACGCTCAAGGCCGGGGTACATGGCGTGCCTGGTGGCGAGAATATGATTCACCTTTCAAGTGACTCGCTCCGCTACTTTTCCCTTCATGAGTCGGCACTCCTCCAAACGTTTCCACCGGCGTATGTCTTCTGCGGGACGCGTAGCGCGGCTATCAGGCAAATAGGAAATGCTGCACCGATATTGGTTGTCCATCTTCTCGGCGCTCGGATACGTCGCCTGGTTGGGGACCCTACTCGTCCTGTATGGTCCGAATATCGCAAACCGCACGTTGATCTCCTTGACGGCACGGCGCTTCGGCAGCTCTGATGAAAACCTCTAGACCCACTCGTGATCCTAGAATAACCTCCCGAATTATGGCGAGTGTGCCTGCGAAAAACACTCAGCCTGAACTTGCGGTCCGAAAGCAGTTATGGATCCTCGGATATCGCTACCTAGTGCACCCGCCAGCGATCGTAGGCAGACCGGATATAGCCTTTCCACGTTTACGAATCGCGATCTTCATCGACGGAGACTTCTGGCACGGCAATCCCCAAGAGTGGAAGCGCCGAGGCTTAGAAAGTCTTGAGGACCTCTTCCCATCGCGCACGGATTGGTGGGCTGCCAAGATACGCCGGAACATTGAACGCGATCGCGAGGTCAACCGTCAACTACGAGCCGCTGGTTGGCGCGTATTACGTTATTGGGAGAGTTTGATTCGAAGTGACATTGATCGCGTCATCTGGCGCATCGCAAGGGCTGTGGAACAAAGAGGTGGCCGCCCAGTTAAGATACAGCCACCAAATCCAACACCGAAAGTTTAATTTCCCTCACTCCGGGCGCTCGTCCATAATCGAAGCGCTTTTCTGTACCCTGACTCTTTCAGGCTGCGCGGTCGCACAGAAGCAGCCCACAATTTCGTGGGAGACGCAGCCCAGGTTCTCCAGAACTGGTTGCTGAGCACCCATCCCCAAGGGACGTCGTTCAAGCCGATCCAGGACACATCAGTGTTCCCGTGCCCGTAGTGTTAGCCTGCTAGGAACCTACTATCCGCTGTGGCCCTTTACCGGAGACGCACAAGAGATTGTGCAAGACCCTCCCCGAAACGGGGCTTTTCGGGTAGGATCTCTCCATGAGCGGCTTGCCGCCCGAAGCACCCGACCCGCCAGTGCCCGCCAAGGCGGTGCGGCCCAGTTACAAGGGCCTTTCTCCAGCGTCTCCCAAGGCCACGCTGGCGGCTCGGGGGAGCAGCAAGAAGACGGACACCCAGTGCGAGGTCATGCTCCGCCGATCTCTCTGGGCCGCGGGCTGCAGGTATCGGAAGAACGTTCCGGGATTGCCGGGACGCCCCGACGTCGCCTTCCTCGGACCGAAGGTCGCCGTCTTCTGCGACGGCGACTTCTGGCACGGCCGGGACTGGGAGAGCCGGCGGCAGAAGCTGAGCCGCGGGAACAACTCCGCGTACTGGCTGGCCAAGATCCAGCGGAACATCGAGCGGGATCGCGAGAACAACCGGCGGCTTCAGGAGATGGGCTGGACGGTCCTGCGCTTCTGGGAATCCCAGGTCCGGTCCGATCTCGCCGGAGTTGCCCGGTCCGTCCTCGAAGCTCTCCGTGAAAAGGAATCTCCTCACGCTCCGGACCTTGACACCGGAAACCGTCTTGGCGTAAAAAGAGCGTAACGCTATGCAACGCCGCCGTGGAGCCCAACAGGGGATGCGCAGACTGATCAGCCTCTATACAGGCGCGGGAGGCCTCGACCTGGGCTTCGAGGCGGCAGGCTTCACGACTTCGGTCGCGGTGGAGATGGACCCGGAGGCCGTGGCCACCTTGCGGCAGAACCGGGGCTGGCCCGTGCTCGACCGCGACGTCCACACGATCTCTTCGAGCGAGCTCCTCGCTACAGCGGGCCTCGAAGTCGGGGAGGCGGACGCCCTCATCGGCGGTCCCCCCTGTCAGCCGTTCTCCAAATCCGGCTACTGGGCCTCGGGCGACACTCTGCGTCTGGACGATCCGCGAGCCGGCACGCTCGGCGCCTATCTCCGCGTGCTGCGCGATACGCTTCCGAAGACCTTCCTCCTGGAGAACGTCCCCGGTCTGGTCTACCAGAGAAAAAGCGAGGGGCTTCAGCTCATCGCGCGGACGATCGGGAAGATCAACCGTGAGTGCGGCACGAGCTACACCCTGGCCGTGGCCAAGCTCAACGCCGCGGACTATGGGGTCCCGCAGATCCGGGAACGGGTCTTCGTCATCGGCGCCCGGGACGGGAAGGAATTTTCATTCCCCGCGCCGACGCACATCTCGCCGGACGAAAACGAGCTTCCCCTGGGCCGGAAGCCCTATGCGACGGCCTGGGATGCGATCGGCGATCTCCAGGACGCCGGTGATCCCGAGCTCCGGGTGAGGGGCAAGTGGGCCGACCTTCTGCCCTCGATCCCCGAAGGGGAGAACTATCTCTGGCATACGGAGCGGGGCGGCGGCGTCAGCCTGTTCGGCTGGCGGCGGCGGTACTGGAGCTTCCTCCTGAAGCTATCCAAGGCGCTCCCTTCCTGGACGATCCAGGCGCAGCCCGGGCCCGCGATCGGACCGTTCCATTGGAAGGGCCGGCGGCTCTCGGCCCGGGAGCTGTGCCGCTTGCAGACCGTGCCGGATGGCTACACGGTGCTGGGAAACATCGCCTCGGTGCAGCGCCAGGTCGGGAACGCCGTGCCTTCCGCTCTGGCCGAGGTCCTCGCCCGGTCGATGCGCCATCAGCTCCTCGGCGACAGGATCAGCCTCGACTCGCAGCTCATTCCCGTGCCGAGGCGCCCGATCCCCGAGCCCGAGCCTGTCCGTGCCGTGCCTTTCAAATACCGCCACCTGATTGGCGATCACGAGGCGCACCCCGGGACGGGACAAGGCTATGCGGCGGCGCGACGGAGGGAGTCGGACCTGGACCCTGCACCCGACGAGGAGGCGGAGCTCGCCTTCGCCTGAAATGGCAGCGCCCTCCTTCCCCTCTTCGTCGGAGCACCGGACTTACCGGGTCCAGCGCAAAGATCGCGAGCCCCTCCTCGACTTCATGCTCCAGTCCCTGCGGGACGAGGGCTGTCGGATCCTCTACAGCTCGCCGCCCACGCAGGCCCCTTTTCGCATCACCTTCGAGACCCCTGAAGGGGAGCGCCTGGGCATCGTGGCCTATGCCTTCCTCGCCAACTCCCGCCCGACCCGCAACCGGCCCAAGGACGAGCATCGATTCCAGGTCAAATATGGCTCGAAGGACGGGCAGCTCCACGAGCTCTGGCAAGACCCTTTCGGTCTCTATACGACTCTTCTCCTTGGGATCAACACCGAGCAGGGCTTCTTCGTGGGCGCCGATCCCGTCCTCCACAGTCCGACCCGCTTCTTCATCTCCATCGAGCTGAAGCAGCATCAGGTCGACCAGATCCTCGAAAAGGGATGGCATGTCTGGGAACGCGATCGCCTGGGCGCTCCCGAGGAGCCGGTGGAGGTGCTCGTCGGCGGCACGCCGGGATCCTTCCTCTCTTACATCCGGTTTGAGCGTGAGGCGGCAGGCGAGGACCAGGGGCACCGGCAGCTTCTGGCCGAGCGGGCCCTCACGGATCGTTCGACCGTTCATTCGCTGACCACGGAATTCAAGCTGTCCGAGAGGGAGGTGCTCGATCTCATCGAGAGCGCCCATCGGCTGAAGGTGGCGGTCCGCGGGTCGGTAGCGGAGGAGCATCTCTATCGCCAGCTCAGGAGCCTGACCGGAATCCAGGCGTGCTCCCGGCTTCCAGGCGACGGCCCCGACCTCAGCGTGCGGCTTGCCGGCGGCCGCGAGCTCACGATCGAGTGCAAGAACGTCCTCAGGAAGCGCGATCGGGAAGGGCACGCCCGGCTCGACTTCCAGCGGACCCGGGCGGCCAAGAGCGATCCCTGCTCCCGATACTACAGCCCGCAGGATTTCGACGTCGTCGCCGCGTGCCTGCACGCCGTCACGGAGCAGTGGGAATTCCAGTTCGCGCTCTCCGCCGGGCTCGATCCCCACAAGAAGTGTCCCGGCAAGCTCTCGAGCAACGTCGACATCGACGAACGCTGGTCCGGTGAGCCTTTGCGAGTGCTGCGCGCCGCGGCAGCCCTGCGCTAGATCAGCCTGATGTGCCCTGAATATCGGGATCTCGCCTCAAGATAACCCGACCCTGCTCTGAGGAATCTTCTCTCCTCACGGATAACGCGGCGCTGCCCTGGATAACGGGGCTTCACCCCGAGATAACGTTACCTCGCGCCAGGGAATCCTACCGCGCCGCAAATAACTTTACACCGGCCCTGAGAAGAGGACTCTGCAACGAGGAACATTACCTCACGTCAGGGAATCTTACCGAATCGCAAATAACCTTATGCCGGCTCTGAGAAGAGGACGTCGTCCGAGGTAACGCGACCTCGAGTTGGGGAATCTTACCGCGACGCCAATAACTCTCCGCCGGCTCTCAGAAGATGACTTCGTGACGAGGAACGTTACCTCGCGCCAGGGAATCTTACCGCGACACAAATAATCTTACACTGACTCTGAGAAGAGGACTACGTGACGAGGTAACTCTATCGCGAGCGTGGGAATATTACCGCGCCTCAGATAGCTTTACCCTGGCTCCGAGAAGAGGACATCGGGCCCAGGAACGTTACCTCGTGCCAGGGAATCTTATCGCGCCGCAAATAACTTTACCGCGGCCCAGGGAAGGCGACCTCGTGACGAGGCCACATTATCTCGCGCTTGGGAATATTAGCGCGCTGCGGATAGCTTTACGCTGGCCCGGGGAAGGCGACTTCGCGCCGAGGTAACGCTGTCTCGCGCTGCGGAACCTTACCTTGCCGTAGAGCAAGACGGCTCGAGCCTGACGCAGGAGATCTTCATGAAGCACATCGCGCGATGGCCGCTCTCTATCATACCTGGTCTGCTCGCTCTGCTATCTACGGGGATTGCGAGCGCCCAGGGGACTCCTCCATCTTCACCCAAGCCGCAGCCGCGGATCTCCTTCGAGGAGAAGGCGGTGGTGGCGAGCGGTATGACTCCCGGCGGGACGGTGGCCTGGTTCGGTGTCCAGAGAAGAGTGGACGCCGACTTCTCGGGCGAGATCGTGCGGCTGTGGGACGCCGGCAAGGCAGGGGCGGACGGCACGGCACGGATCGATCTGCCCACGACCGTGTCCCCCAGCTCGCTATGGACGGCGGTCGACGTGACCAGCGGCGAGCTCGACGTGGCGGCTCCGTCCGGGTATCGGATCGTCCGGCCTGAGAAACCGGGGCGGCTCCGGGTCGGACAGGGGGCGAATCCCGATGACATCGAAGATGAGCGGCCATATCTCGCCGGTCTCGTCGTGCGCCCGGGCGAGGGAGCCTGGTCCTTCTCCGGCGGCGACGGCGGCCCGCGGGACGAGGACGGCCGGACAACGATCAGTCGGGCAGCGTGGGGAGCACCGTCACCGTGCCGCTGCTGACCGGCGTGACCCTGCCGGACGGCTCGGCCTGGAAGACCACGGCCACCGACTACATCTACGCTCTCCCGGGGGCCGCCGGCTGCACCGATCACGCGGGCAACCTCACGGCACTGACCCTGCCGACGCTGGGACGGATGGAGTGGGTCTGGCAGCGGTACTACTTTCCCACGGGCTCGAGCAACAAGCCGCACCTGCAATCCAATTCCGGAGTGGCGAGCCGGGCCATGCGCAATCCCGACGGCACCCTGCTGGGAGTCTGGAGCTATGCCAGCGCTCCGGGGTTTCCGGCCGCCTCGGGCAACCCGGAGCACACCACCACCGTCACCGATCCTCTCGGACACCGTACGGTCAACTATTTCTCGACCTCTCTGGATTTCTCGTTCACCGGCTGGAGCCGCTACGACTACAGCCTGCCGTTCACGCGCAATCAGATTCTGAACGTGGCCGCCGGGGTGGATCTGAACCTCTCGCGGCAGATCTACAACGCCTCGGGAACGCTGCTGCGCTCGGAGTACGTGCTCTACGAGCGCGATCCGGTCGGGGGCGTCGATCCTCCACACTCCACCAATTCCAATCGCCGCCTGCTGCGCAGCCGCATGGTCTACGATGACGGCCTCGTCGCCGGCGTGATCCAATCCAATTTCGACGGCCTGGGCCACTTCCGCTCGCAGCAGACGGAGGGGAGCTTCCCGGGCTCGAACGTGCGCACCCACTTCGGCAACTTCAATCCCGCGCGCGGGACCTATACGGTCAACGCCGGCGCCAACACCGGCTCGGGCTACAGTCTCCTGCCCGCGAGCTCGCCGTGGGTGCTGGAGGCCCCGGGCTTCGCCTGGGACGCCGAGGGCGGCGCCACGGCCTACACCGACCTCTGCTACGCGCCGGGCACCGCCACGGTGGTGCGCAAGCGGGTCCACCGCCTGGATGGAGCGACTCAGGGCGCGCAGGACCTCGTCTCCGTCTACGATCTGTCGCCTCAGGGCAACGTCCTCAGCGAGAAGTCCTACGGCGGCGATGCTCAGGGAGGCATCCCCACCGCGACGGGCGATCCCTGCACGATGGCGCTGCCGGCGAGCCCCGAGGTGCAGGTCAATCACACCTATGCCTCGGGCGTGCGGACCACCTCGCAATACGCGGGGACGAGCTTCTTCCTGCTCAACCAGCTCGTCGACGCCGGCACCGGCCTGCCCACCTTCAGCCGCGACACGGCCGGCATCGGTACCTCCTACGAGTTCGACAAGCTGGGACGGCTGACCTGGTCGAAGCCTGACGCGGGGCACGACGGCTGGACCGAGTACATCTACGCTCCGGCCAACGTGGTCAACCTCCAGCGCGCCAACTTCACCGTGCGCCGGCGTGACAACGGCAGCAAGACGGCGAGCATCCTGGCGGTCAACCAACTGATCTTCGACTACTTCGGCCGTCTCTACCAGGAGGGGCGGCGCCTGCCGGGCGGCGCCTTCAACAACCGCGAGACGCTCTACGACAACGCGGGCAACAAGGCCTCGGTCTCCGAGGTGACGACCGGCGCCGCGACGAGCAAGACCTCCTTCTCGCAATACGACCCCTTCGGCCGGCCGGGCACCATCACCCCGCCGGACGGGGCCATGCACAACGTGACCCTGACCTACTCGGGGGTGCGGCAGGTCAACCGCACGGTGAAGATCGACACGGCCGTGGAGACCACCACGACCGAGGTCTACGACCGCCACGGCCGGCTCCTCCAGGTCATCGAGCCCTCGGGCGAGGCGGGAGCCAACGTCACCACCAGCTACGGCTACGACGTGGGCAACCGCCTGGCCTCGGTCTCGACGACGGCCTTCGTGGCCGGCACGGGCAACGTCACCCAGACCCGCGGCTTCAGCTACGACCGGGCCGGGCTCCTGCAGTCCGAAACCCACCCGGAGCTGGGCAGCGCCGGCAACGGCACGACCTCCTATCCCAGCTACGACTCACGCGGGAAATTGCTGCGCAAAATCGATGGCGGCAACGACCTGACCTACTCCTATGATTCAGCCGAGCGGCTCTTCCGGGTCCGGGAGACCGCGGGCGCTCAGCGAACCCTGAAGAGCTTTACCTACGCGGGATCGAACGGCACCTTCACCGATCCGGCGACCGGCGTTCCCTGCACCGACTACCCTTTCCAGCACATTGGGATCCTAAGCTTAGAATTCCACGTGGACAAGTTGTCGCG
>JADMIO011276547.1_pt1 | contig 68914 bp, 82 predicted proteins | sample 8958161 | NCBI WGS metagenome assembly JADMIO01 (sample SAMN16585339, study PRJNA669376) | soil metagenome | isolation source: Crop rotation soil | place: USA: Cullars Rotation, Alabama | collected 2011 | reverse complement strand
GCGAGGTCGGGATGCGGGGGGCGCGAGGCGAGGAGTGCGGTGGCTTCGTCGGGGGTGAGGGGGTGCGGGGGAGAGTTCGGGACGGACTCGCCGATGAGGTCGACGGTGCCGGTCATTTTTTCACGGTCGATTGCGACACGGATGAGGTCGCCGTCGCGGACGCGGCCGAGCGGACCGCCGGCGAGGGCTTCGGGGCCGATGTGGCCGAGGCAGGCGCCGGTGCTGACTCCGGAGAAGCGGGCGTCGGTGAGGAGGGCGACGCGTTTGCCGAAGGGGAGCATCTTGAGCGCGGAGGTGACTTGATACGTTTCCTCCATGCCGGTGCCGAGGGGGCCGACGCCGGCGAGGATCATGGTGTCGCCGGCGGCGATGCGGCCTTCGCGGAGCGCGGCGATGGCGGCAGCTTCGCTGGTGAACACGCGGGCGGGGCCTTCGTGGCGGAAGACGCCGTCGGCGCCGACGACGCTGGGGTCGATGGCGGTGGCTTTGATGACCGAGCCCTCGGGGGCGAGGTTGCCGACGGGGAAGACGAGGGTGCCGGTGAGGCCGCGGGCGCGGGCGATATCGGGCGGCATGATGACGTCGCCGGGATCGACGGCGTCCTGTTGCTGGAGGATTTCTCGGAAGCGGGAGCGGCGTTCGCTTTTTTCCCACGCGTCGAGGGATTCGCCGAGGGTGCAGCCTTCGACGGTGCGGACGGTGCAATCGAGCAGGCCGGCGGCACGCAGGTGGAGCATGACCTCGGGGACTCCGCCGGCGAGGAAGACGCGGACGGTGGGATGATGGCGTGGGCCATTCGGGAGGACATCGACGAGGCGCGGAGTGGAGCGGTTGACGGCGATCCAATCGGCGACGACGGGGCGCGGAAGACCGGCGGCGTGGGCGATGGCGGGGATGTGGAGGAGGAGGTTGGTGCTGCCGCCGAACGCGGCGTGGACGACCATGGCGTTGCGGATGCTGGCCGGGGTGAGGATGTCGCGGCCGGCGAGGCCGCGGGTGTCGAGGGCATCGACGAGGCGCGCGGCGCGGCGGGCGATGTCGAGCCAGACGGGCTGGCCGGAGGGCGCGAGAGCGGAGTGCATCGGCGCGAGGCCGAGGGCCTCGGCGACGACTTGCGCGGTGGCGGCGGTGCCGAGGAACTGGCAGCCGCCGCCGGGTGAAGCGCAGGCGCGACAGCCGAGATCGGAGGCTTGCTCGAGAGTGAGGAGGCCGCGGGAGAAACGGGCGCCGATGGTCTGCACGGCACCGGCGTCTTCGCCGTTGCTGGGCGGGAGGGTGACGCCGCCGGGAACGATGACGCACGGCAGGTCGCGCATGGCGGCGAGAGCCATGAGCATGGCGGGGAGGCCTTTGTCGCAAGTGGCGACGCCGATGACGCCGCGGCGGCGCGGGAGGGAGCGAATGAGGCGGCGGAAGACTTGGGCGGCGTCGTTGCGATAGGGCAGCGAGTCGAACATGCCGGTGGTGCCTTGCGTACGGCCATCGCAGGGATCGGAGCAGGCGCCGGCGAAGGGGATGACGCCGGCGGCGCGGAGTTCGCGGGCGGCGGCTTCGACGAGCAGGCCGATTTCCCAATGGCCGGTGTGGTAGCCGAGGGCGATGGGGGTGCCGTCGGGGGCGCGCAGCCCGCCCTGGGTGGAGAGGATAAGGAACTGGCGGCCAAGGACCGTGGAAGGGTCCCAGCCCATGCCGACGTTTTGCGTAAGGCCGAAGAGGTCGCCGCTGGGGGCGGTGCGGAGGAGGTCCTCGGTGAGCGGGAGGCGGCCGACCGGTCCGGGGGCGCGGGTGCGGATGTCGTAGATCGCGGGATCGGTGTCGGGGAACGGTGGAGCGGTGTCGGGCATCGCGGGCAGTGTGGGGAATTTTTGGGGTGGGAAGGAGGGAATTTTAGAAGAGGTGCAATTTGGTGCAATTTACCGCAATTTGGTTGCAATTCTCTCTGTAGGACCGTTGCGTTATTTCGCGGTGTGAGAAGCGGGTTTGGGGTTTGGGTGGCGGCGAGGGGGTCATCGGAGGAGGCGTGTATTGGCGTGTTTTAGCGTGTTGACCTCTGTGGGCGGGATCGAGGAAGCGTGTCTCGACGATGCACTTTGATTTGGTTTGATTTAGTTTCATCCCCGCCTTTCGCCTCTGTGCCACCGGCCATTTTTGAATCAGTCTTCCGGGGCAATTTTGACTGCGACAAGATACCACAGATTGGCAAATTATCAAGGGATTGGCGGTGCGCCCAGGCATGCTCAGAGGGCGAGCAACTAGGCCAACTTCGCTCCCAAATATGCGACTTGCCCCGCTGAAGCACTGCGGTCTATTTCCCGCATAGGCGACTCTGCGCATCTCCCGAAAACGAAGACGATGAAATCACGCCGCATGACAATACTCGCTTCGGTGACTGCGGTGCTCATTGCATCCGCGTGGGCGATCCGAGAACTGAACGGGCCAGTAAATCCTTGGCGACGCTACGGCGTTACAGCGGAGTGGTATCACTACGGCAATACCGGTCTCTACGGCGCTCGATACACCGCTCATCACGCAGGACAATCGATCTCCGTCGAGGCATGCCCCGGGGCCACCTATGACTTCCATCTCAGCAGCCGCGACACTGATGGTGACGGCATGCCAGAGCTACTCATGACCAATACCCGGTGCCGGTTCGTTCTTGCTTTTCGGCCAGCGCACGATGGCGAGCCTCCGAAATTCGTAACTTTGGAGGACACCTTCGCACCATGAACGAATCGCCTAGGCATGCACTGCAGGCATGTGGTTAAGGCAAATGGTTAGTTGCTGCATTTGTTTTTGGTGGTGGAGGCTGTTCCCCCGAGAGGAGGGGTATGGGGAACCGTGGTTCCCCATATTAAGGATAGGTGCGGAGCACCTCTAACTTCTGTTTCTGGAAGACGAGCTTGTTAACATAGCCGAGTTCTTTGAGGGTGGACACCCCGAGTTCGGTGGCGAGCTTGGCGAGCTTGGTCAGCAAAGTGGTGTTTTCCTCCAATGCTTTGTTCCAATGACCTTGGAGGACATGCCAGACAGCGACCGTGAGCTTGCGTGCGACGGCGACGGCCGCCTTGTTCGTCCCTCGCCGCAAGGCGACGGAGAGGCCCCACTTTTGCAGCGGGTTTTGCGTGGTGAGCAGGCGTTTGCTCGCCTGGATGAGCAGGGCGCGCAGGCTGCCGCGGCCATGACCGTGTAAGGCGCCGCCGCCTGCAAACTCACCACTTTCGATGACGCTCGGATTGAGACCCAGATAGCTGACCAGATTCTTACTATGAGCGAAGCGTTGGATGTCGCCAATAATGGCGATGAGCGCATAGGTGGTGATCAGATTGAGACCGGCGAGTTTATAAAGACGCAGGAAGTCGGGTTGTTCCTCGATGTCTAAGGCCATCATGCGGCGCAAGCGCTGGCGGCGTTCGCGTGTGGCGATCAAGCCTCCGTGCATTTCCTCCAGCAGCAGTTTCTGCCGTGCGCTCCAGTCTTTGAGCCCCAGGAGCCGGTTAATCGCCGCGGGATGGCAGAGCCGAAAGCCTGCCGGGAGGCGCAGGGTGTTCGTTGAGGAAGCTACGCAGGTGTTGCTGGGCGCGAGTGCTTTCTTTGACGCAACGCTGATAGGTCGAGAGCAGTTCCCGACGCTGGCGCGTCGCGGGGTCGGGCAGCCATACTTGGATCGCCAGGCCGCTGAGATAGATGCGCGCAATTTTGGCGGCGTCGAGTTTGTCATTGGCTAAATAGCTTTTGCCGATTTGCCCGGCACGATGGCTCTCGAGGATGAGCACCTGTCGGCCGAGCGCCGTGAGGCGCTCGGCAATGGTGAAGGTGTTGGCGCTGGCTTCGATGATCAAGATATCTTCGGCCGTGGTACAACGCTGAGCCCAAGCGCACAGGGCTGCGAGCGGCTGATGAGTGATGCTGCGGGCGACTCGCGCGCGGAGCGGATCGCGGCCCTGGAGGATGGCGGCGGCGAAGGTGTCGGGATGGACATCCAAGCCGATGGCCCGGCCGTTGGGTCCGAGTCTCGGGGAGGACCGTTTGCGGACGGATTGCTTTGGTAATGGCTTTGGCATAGGCGTGTGGTTGCTGTGATCAACAGAAAGCGAGGCCGCGCTGCGGTGAACCGTGCTCAAGCAGGCATCCGGAGTCGGCGTCGTCGACTCGGGCGTTTGCGCGCCCGAGTCTCTGTCGATCCGCTCCACGAGAGTTCATCCGATGCCCATTCAGCGAAAACGGGGAGTGACCCCACTGCAGCGCACGGGCTTTCGGCGGCTCGCTTTCTGAAAGAGTGGGCTTTCCAATTCTCTCAAAAGCCATCCACAACACGTCCCCGCTTTCTGTCGATTTCATTTCACCCCACATACCCTCAGCGAACAGGCGTCGCTTCGCTCCTCACTTCCCTGAGCTTTTGGTCGGTTGGCGGCGCTACGCGTAGCAGCTAATGCTTACCCCCATGAACACACTGCGAAAATGGTTCGGTCCAAGCAAAGAGGAGATGTGGCGGCAACTTTGCGCCGCTACCGGGGCGGACTATATTCAGGGCGGCTTTTGGAAGGGAGACAAGGTGCAGGTGAAGCACGGGGAGTGGACCATCACCCTGGATACCTTCGTGGTGTCCACCGGCAAATCGACCGCGCATTTCACCCGGCTGCGAGCGCCCTACGTGAACCCCGACGGCTTTCGGTTCACGATTTACCGTCGTGGATTTTTCAGCGACATCGCCAAGTTCATGGGGATGCAGGACATCCTGGTCGGGCATGAGGATTTCGATCGGGATTTCATCATCAAGGGGAAGGATCGGGAAAAGCTGCGGGCCTTGTTCGACAACCCAAGGCTGCGGGAGTTGTTCGCCGCCCAGCCCGAGATTCACTTGACGGTGAAAGACAACGAGGGGTTCTGGGGACCGGATTTCCCCGCAGACACCGACGAACTGCACTTTCAGGTCCATGGCACTATCAAGGACGTGGAACGCTTGAAATTGCTGTTTGAGTTGTTCGCCGAGACGCTGGATCAGTTGTGCCGCATCGGTTCTGCGTATGAGGAGACGCCGAAGTTGAAACGATAAGCGCCTGGTGGGAACGCAGTGAACTTCATGCGCTAGGCGGGGAGAGCGTTTCCGGTCGCCATCACGGAATCTCGCGGTGTAAATTGCAAGCGTTCGCTGTAGTCCCGCCTGCCAGTGGGGCATGACGTTTTTCAACACCTCCCAAAAACGATTCACACTCGACATGAACTCCTCTTCCACCATTGACGAAACGAAACTCCACGAATTCATGGGCAAAATGCTCGGCGACATGGGCGCGGCGATGAACGCGACGCTCGTCCTCCTCGGCGACGAACTCGGCCTGTGGAAAGCCATGGCCGGCGCCGGCCCGCTCACCGCCGGGCAGCTCGCCGAGAAAACCGGCACGCATGCGCGCTATGTGCGCGAATGGCTCTCGGCGCAGGCGGCAAGCGGCTACGTCACCTACGATCCCGCGGGGCAGACTTTCACGCTGCCGCCTGAGCAGGCCATGGCGCTGGCGCAGGAAGACAGCCCCGTATTTGTCGCCGGCGCTTTCGAGTCGCTGCGCTCCGTGATGCTCGATGAGCCCAAGATCCGCGATGCGTTCAAGTCTGGCGCCGGTGTCGGCTGGCACGAACACAGCCCTCAACTATTCAGCGGCACGCGGCGTTTTTTTCGTCCCGGCTACATCGCGAACCTTGTCGCGTCGTGGCTTCCCGCGCTCGACGGCGTCGTCGAGAAACTCCAACGCGGCGGCCGTGTCGCCGACGTCGGCTGCGGCTTCGGCGCGTCCACCATCCTCATGGCCGAGGCGTTCCCGAATGCACAGTGCATCGGCTTCGATTACCACCCCGAATCCATCGCCATGGCCCGCGAAGCGGCGGAGACTGCGGGCATCGCCGATCGCTGCCAATTCGAAATTGGCGCGGCCAAGGACTTCCCCGGAACGGGCTACGACCTTGTCACCTTTTTCGATTGTCTGCACGACATGGGTGATCCCATCGGTGCCGCTGCGCACGTCCACAAATCGCTCGCATCCGATGGCACGTGGCTGATCGTTGAGCCGATGGCGCATGACCGCCTCGAAGACAATCTGAATCCTGTCGGCCGCGTTTACTACGCCGCCTCGACGATGATCTGCACGCCCGCTTCGCTCGCCCAGGAAGTGGGCCTGGCCCTCGGCGCCCAAGCCGGCGAAATGCGCTTGCGTGAAGTGGTCGCCAAGGGTGGCTTCACTCGTTTTCGCCGCGCCACCGAGACCCCGTTCAATATGGTCCTCGAAGCCCGGCCGTAGCTGCGGCCGCATATCGTGCGCGGAAGACGATGCGAAGTGCAACTTCGCGGGAAAGTGCGTTCCGGAGCAACTTCGGAACGAGGTGAAGATGATCCTTGTTCCCAAGCTCCAGCTTGGGCACGAGGGGGCGGGGTGGTTATGATATTGTCAATGGTATTACAGACAACCCACGCCTAACCCCTATGAAAGGTGTCAAGTGCGAGGGCGTGTAAGTTAAGCTGGGATTTTTTGGTGGTAGTTACAAGGCGAGTGGTGAGTTGAGGGTGGTATTCGTCTTTGGAACGTTTCCGCTGCGGCGGGTTGAGTTGGGCGGCTGCAACTTCCATTCTCCTATCCGTGCATCTCCTCGATGGGAGAGCACCACGTGACGAATGCGTCGGGAGCAGCGGAACGCGGCGCGGTGCCATCTATAGCGGCGGGTGCTCCTGCCGGAGCGGCCCAGGTTAGGCTGCGCACACGCGCCACGTTCCAAAGGGTGAAGAGGGTGGCAAAGAACAAGTTCCCCTCGAACCGAGACCCGAGGGGGCGGCGAGCAGGGTTAGCAACGCAGGCCAAGTTGGACGGCGGTGACGCGGCCGGTGTGCAACCGCCAGAGATCGACGGCGAGTTGCCGGGCGACGGCGACGATGGCTTTCTTGCGGGCGGCGCCGGTGGCCTGGGCGCCACGGGCCAAGATCGGCAGGCGCTTTTGCACCGGTGGATACTCCGGTTGGAAGCGGACCAGTCGCCAGGCCAGTTCCACGAGTGCGGCGCGTAAGCGCGGGTTGCCGTGCTTGGTCACGCTGCCAGTCACCCGTTTGGCTCCGCTGCTGTATTCGCCGGGGCAGAGTCCGGTATAGCTGCTGACCTGGCGGCGGTTCTTGAAGCGCGCCCAGTCGCACACTTCGCGCGTGATCACGACGCTGGTCAGCTTGCCCTGGCCGAGGGGGCGATCGGCGGGCGCGGCGGCTTCGAGTTCCCCGGTCAACTGCGCGATCTGGGCATCGAGCACCGCGAGCACGGGCCGCAGCACGGCGAGGCGCGTGCCCAGCCAGGCGGGTAACCATGATGCGAGCGCGTCCCAGCCACGCTGCCGCCACCAGCGCGCCGGGGCGGGTTGGCTGTGGTTGACGAGCAGGGCGCGCCCCTGCGCCTGGAGCTTGGTGCGCGCCCGCACCAGCGCCTCGCGCTGCCGGTGGATCGTGCGCAACTGCTCCTCCGCCACACTCGGCACGCGGATCACCGCCAGTTCCTTGGTGTTCCCATCCACATAGCGCGAGAGCCGCTGGCAGAGCGCTGCCGCATCCCGCGCATCGGTCTTCACGCGCTCCCCGCGTTCGTCGAGCCTTTGCGGCGCGATGACATAACAGGTGGCCCCTGCCGCGGTGAGTTGCCGGCAGAGCCCGAAACCAAAACCGCACGCCTCATAGACAACGAAGACGGTGTGACCGCGCGCCCGCAAGCCTTCGACCCACGGCACGAACTCTGCGGGTGCAAACCCTCGTGCTGGCTTGGGCGTGGCGTGATCTTCCTGGACCACGACCACGTAGCGCGTCTGGTGAATGTCCACGCCGAGCTTGATCGTGAGACGTGGCGTCTTAACTTCCTGATCGGTGATCGCCGCGGCGGACACCTCTGCGTGATGAACGATGTTTTTCTTCATAATGCTGGTGAGCCTCCACGCTCACCCGCTTCCTTTCATGCCATCTTCGCGCTGCAAGCACCCTTCAGCGTGTCTTTCGCGGCGGGGTTTGCGAAGTGCAACTTCGCGGGGAAATTGCGTTCCGAAGTGCAACTTGGATTCCAGCAAAAACAGCCACTGAACTTGAACTACTTACGAAGCGATGCAGTAAAAGTGCAGTAAAATACATCACGGTAGAAAATAGATAGTGGACCACGAGTCTCTACGAATCTATTCGCGTTTTTTAGCCAAGCCGCCTCGGCAGCGCAAATGGCTGATCTAAGATTCTGAGAGTATGCGCGCAGCGCGCGGCGGCAGACTCGTAGCAGTAATGGTCGCTGGGCCACGACCGGGAGCGGTTGCACACTGCGTTTTGATTTTGCCGGGTTCGCCACGCCGCGAAATCCTGCCAGAAGATCATCCCGTGAAAGCACGGAAAGCCAGGAAGGCGAAACCAAGCCCGCGCCGTCGAATACGAAATTCCAGCACAAACCGCGAACTCCTTGGCGTTCATCGCTTGATCTAGGCGCCGTTTTTCCATCACCGCTTCGAGCGAAATTCCGCGCAATTGTTTGTCCCCTTTGTCAGGTGCGAGCATTTATCGATTTGTTGATGTACGATGCCTTTACAGTAAGAAACAACCGCAGAGCTCGACGGCATCGGATCCATGCAAAAACCTATTTTCCGTCAGATTGTTGTTCTGATCGGAAGCCAGAACATTGACGGCAGTCGTGGCTACATTGGACATATCCGCCAAACGCCCGTGTCAACTTTCCCCATCCTTACGTAAGGGCCGCAACAGCGAATCTCTGACACGTCATGGGGACATTCCATCAACGGCTCGTCTTCGCCAATCGCCTCGATCTAACCTATGCCCATACTACGAACACAAGTCATGTCCGCCGATACCCCTTCACCCGACCCGGAGGAAACTCCTCTGAGCTCACGCACTGAGCAAGCCGCCCGAAGTCTCGGCATCGCTCCACTATGCGAATCGGGATCACCGGGCGAGCCGTTGGATTTGCGGACGGTGACACCCGAGAAATGGGATGACCATGAATCCATGCCGCTGATGGTCCCGCCCGATGTTGCGAAATATCTGGACGGGCACGAAGGCTCACTCTCCAGGGTCGAGCAGGACGGCATCGAGGATCGCGTCGCCGCTTTCTACGGCATCGCCGATCCATGGACGGTCTCCTGGCAGGCTGGTGCCTTCCGCCTTCAGCGCTCATGAGTTCCACTCCGCGCATTACCGCCTGGAGAAAACGGGTGCGCGCCGCCCTGGACGGCTACGGGCACAAAGCCGAACTGGCGCGCTGGCTTGCCCAATCCTACGGACGCGAGCCTCGGTCGTGGGAGAAGACAATTCAGGACATTCTTTCCCGCCAAATTCCCAACGGCGAACTACTGCTTGCGATCGACCAATGGCTCGCACAGCACAAATGACGGACGGACGGTTGTCGGCATCGTTCATGCCTCGCGCAGACATAGTTATTCCTACGTAAATTTCCCCGCACGTGGCATGGCCACACCGCCCTTACGTAAGGTCCGCGCCCGGGAATCTCTGACACGCCAAGGGGAGGAAAGTAGGGGAGAACGCCACGGCGCAAGCGCAACGTAAACGCCACGCGAATCTCTGACAATCCAAGGGGAAGAAAATGAGGAAAGCGCAACTTTGCGCTTGGTCATGTCCGCGTATTCGCCTACTTTCTACGCCATGCAAAACAACCTTAACTCCTACCAAAAAAAGCAAACCCGATTCGACGCCGCGCATCCATTTCGCGCGCTTGCTGGCGCAATCATTCATCGTCTCGAAAATCCCAAGCTGCGTGCCTCTCAACGCGACGCCGCACCGCTCCGCACGCGCGGAAGCAATGGGCGCAAATCCATTGTCGCGGGATACACTCCCTGCGATGGACAAAAGACGGTCAGCTTCGGCGGCTTCAAACAATCCGCCCTTTCCCCTACGGATTGCGCGGACGTGGCGGGCGCGATTGCGCTCGCCTTGTGCGCCGCGCCTACGGAGGCGCGCCACTTTTCGCATTCAATCGGCATCGCCTACCGGGGAGAGATTCCCAGCGATGCCGCGCCCGCGCTTACTCCCAGTGAGGAATTGTCGCGCCACGGTGCTTGTCTGCCATGCCGCGTGCGGCTTGGGATGCTTCCCCTTTCCTTCGCCCACTGGAAGCAAGCGTTTGGCGCGGCACGCGCGACGCTTGGCATGAAGCGCAAGACGGCGCGGGAGGATTTGAACGTGTCGCTTGAATCTCTGCAAACGGCGATGCGGGAAGGGCAAGGCGCGGATTTATTGGAAACGGAAGCCGCACGCCGCGCCCGCGAGGCGGAACGCGCGGCGGAGAAAGCCGCGCTAGCCGATACGCGCGCCCGCGTGGCTTGCGAAACGCGCCGATTGCATTCGCTGATCTGCGCGGCGCATCGCGCTGAAATTGCCAATGCAGAACGCAAGGCAAAGTCCAATTTCCGCACCGCGCTGCGCCACTTGCGCCGCGCCATCGCCGCCACGCTTGGCGATGGACACGGCCACGAAAAGACGCGCACCGCTGCTTATGAGCGCGACAAGGTTTTCCGCGCCTATCTCGCCAAGGGGGAAGCGCAAACCGCGCTTGAGCGCGACGTGGCGCAAGCGGCTTGGCAGGCGGACGAATCCGCCCGCCTCATGTTTGCAGTCGCGGAATAAATCTCTGACACCCCCACAAAGTGAAGCGGCGCGCGGGAAACTGCGCGCCGCTCCTTTTTGAGCGCGCGCTCCGTCCGCACATCGCGGGGGCACCGCCGTCCCGTCACTCTCGCGCCGCGTTCTCACGCAAGGTTCATCCTTACGTAAGGATGGCGCATTCAAAAAAAACCAAAAGCAACCGCATGAAGAAAGCAACAACCGCGGCGCCCATCGCGTCGCTTCTCGTCACCCCGATGGCTGAAATCCTCAAGCTGTCGGCGAAAGATCAATGCGCCCGGTTCGCCGAGCGTGCCACCACCCAGCAGCGTGCCTTTTCCGAGATGGGCAAACTGCATCACGCCATCTCGGCCGGGCTGCGCAAAAACCAGACCATCTACGGCGAACTGCGCAAGGTCGGGGTGAAGGATTCCACAATCTCCAATGCCTCCTACGCATCGCGCGTTTGGGGCGAACTCGTCGTGCCCGGTCATCTCACGGAAGCCGATTTCGACGGCTTCACCTTCTCCGACTGCCTCGCCATCTGCCGCGCTGCGGGCGACCGCTCCAAGCGTCGCCTGTCCGGCGAAGAAGTCGCCGTGATCGTCCATGAGAAGCCCGGCACATTCGACGCCGAATTGGAGAGCATCTACGCCACCGGCCTGACCGTCGAAGAAGCGGAGGCACAGGCGGCAGCACAGGCTGCCACGCAAGCAAAAGCGGAAAAAGACGCGAAGGCGGAAGCCGAGCGCAAAGCCGCCGAGAAAGTAGAGCAGGAAAAACAGGCGGCTATCGCCGCTGCACTCCAGCAACAGCGCGCGGAGCACGAGCAGCAGCAACCCGCCCCCACGCCGTCGCCTGCTGCTTCCTCGTCGCTTGCTGCCTCCGAGGCAGACGAAGATGTCGCGCCGCCGCCGGCCGCCAGCACTCCGCCCGCTCCGGCCAACGAGTCGCCTTCGACGACCCTTCCCACTCCGGCGAACGTGGTGGAGATGCCCGCCGACCCGGATGCCGAGCTGCCGGAGATCCTCACCGCCATCGACGACTTGGTCGTCGCCGCCAGTGGCATGAGCACCGAAGCGAAGAAAGCCGTCTTCGCGAAACTGAACGAAGCAATGGGCTTTCTCGCCGAGTCCATCGACGAACCCGCCGCTGCCTAATCCACCCCGTCAAATAAGGGCCGGGCATCCGCAAGGGTGCCCGGCCTTTTTTGTGAACACCGCGCCGTCCGTGAAAACGACGGCTCATCAATCACACAACCGCTATGCAAATCACCCACGACTCGAAAACCAACGAAATCACCGTCCGCTTCACACTCCCCGCGCAACCCGCGCAGAGCAAATCTTCTGGCAAGATGAACAACTGCGGTGGCACAGGGGGCTTCGTCGTCACACCCGCCACGGTCGCGGGCAAACCCGTCAAGATCAACGTCTGCGCCATTATCTAGCGCGTCCATTCGCCATCACGCTCATGCCCACAATCTCTCGTTACGGCCGCCGCCATTGGGCGGTCTATCTCAACGACGAACTCGTTGCCGTGACCGTCTATAAAAAAGGCGCGGTTGCGGTGCGTAACATCATTGAGAGCGCGCTCGCCCTGGCCAGCAAGGCAGTGCTGCCAGCCGCAATCTCCCTCGCCGTCGCCGCGTAAGCCCATCCTTACGTAAGGATGATCGCGAGCGTGATGTGCCTCACTCACGGCCATCACCGGCCGAAACTCACAATTCCAAATTACTCTCATGCTTCCCATCCAACTTCCCGCCGGGGCGCTGAAACGCGCCCTCTCCGGTCTCACCCGCATCATCAGCCGCCGCACGACGCTGCCCGTGCTGTCCTATGTGAAGATCGAGCGCCGTAATGGCGCCGTCCATTTCACCGCCACCGATCTCGACCTGATCCTCACCTACGCCCATTCCACCGAACCGCCTCCCATCACGCCGCTGGCCCGCAAGCTCGCCGCCATCCGCTGGGCACGCGAGGTCGTCACGCTGCTCGTGCCCGTCGAGACCCTCAAGACCGCCGTGAAGGCAACGGCTCGCGACGAAAATGCCCTCATCGCGATTTTCGCCGACGCGATCACGTATCCGCTCGCCGGGCAATCCATCACCCTCCCGTTCTCCCCGCTCCCGTCTGTCGAATTCCCTGCGGTGGCGCCCCGGCCTGCCGTATTCCATGTCCATCTCGATCTCAGTGCGACCCGCGCGCTCATCGAAACGGGCACCTTCGCGTCCACCGACGAAACCCGTTACATTCTGAACGGCATCTTTCTCGAAACTCGGTATGGCGATTCGCCTTGCGAGCCCTCCGTCATCGCGACGGATGGACGTCGCCTGCACCGTCACCCGTTGCCCGTCCTCGCTGCCTTGGGCGAAAATCTGGTCGTTCCGACCGCCGCCGTGCGCGTCCTCAGTTCTCCGACCATCTCCGCTCACGATTGGCGCCTCGCCTATGTCAAAGGCCGCACCTACCACCGTCCCCCCAGTGCGGACGAAATCGCAACCTTTCAGCGGGATCATGCCGCATGGGAGCAATGCCGCGCTGAAGACGCAGACGATGAGATGCCCGAACCGAAGCTGCCAGCGGAAATCGAGGAAACCCTTTTCGATCAACTCGTCGTCAGCGCCGGGCCGTGGACTTTCCATACCAAGGTTCTCGAGGGCCACTATCCGAACTACCGGCAGGTTGTCCCCGGCAATCTGTCCCACCATATCACCGCGGGAATTTCACCGCCTGCGCATCTTATTTTCCGCACAATCCTGGCCCAGCTTCCGCCCTGTGATAAACCCGGCATTGCGCTCGCCTTCCACGGCGACCATCTCGAAGTCCGCGATGCCGGCCGTTTCACCGCCGTCGTGCCCGGAGTGCGAAGTGACGCTCCAGTCGTGATTACCCTCGACCGCAGCTTCCTCATCGACGCACTCGCCATCGGGCCGGGGTTCTTCCGCCTGATCGGTTCGGAAGATCCGCTGCTCTATTTCTCCGGTCTCGCCCTTCATGTGCTGATGCCGTTGCGCAATTCCACGGCCACCGTCCCCGACACCGCCCGAGAAGCCCTCGAAGCGGAATGGCTCGACCGCGACGTGAGCAAAGCAGCACGTAAGGGGAAGGTCATCGCAGTGGTCCGCGAGGGATTGCGCGTCGTGTGCCGTGTGAAATGGGCCGACTCGACATCCGAGCATTCCGCGACTTCTGAACTCCCGTCGGCGCTCTCCGTTCCTGCCACCACACCCGTCAAACGCCAGCGCCGCGAAGCCGCGTAGCTCCCGCGACCGAACCCCACCCTTACGTAAGGACGCCATGAAATTCTTGCGCTCCGTCGTGCGCGCGTGGCTCGCCGATGTCGGCGACTTCCTCCGCTCCCTGCGCTGAAATTGCCTGTCCGGCATCGGACTTCCCGTCGGAAACGGCCCCGCAAGAAGCATCGAGGCTCTCGAAGCCCTGCACGCCGCGCGCACGTCCGGCGGGAACTTCTTCATCAACTCTCAATCATCAACCCGCCAGACCCAATGCTCCACGAAAAAGCTCTCCTCGTCACCCTCTCGTTCGGTCTTCCGCCGATGGCCAAGACCGACAGACGCATTACCGCCGATATCCGTCAGCAACACGGCACCGACAAGCTCCGCGCCAGCAAGACCCTGCTCCCCGATACCGCGATCGAGCCCATTCGCACCGTGCATCGCGAAGCCTACGAATGGCACCGCAAACACACGGTAGCTTGGGGCGACAATGCCGATCGTCTTCTCGCCTCGGCTCATTACCTGGACTACGCGAACACCCTGCGCGGCTTCCGCCAGCGCGCCGATCAACTGGCCGACGACTTTACGGCAAACTATCCGTCCTACGTTGAGGAGGCTCAGCGCCAATTGAACGGCGCGTTCAATTCCGCGGATTATCCGTCGCAGGCGAGCATTCGGGGTAAGTTCAAGTTCCAGCTCGACTTCGCTCCGGTGCCCGACGGGGGCGATTTCCGCATCAGCATTCAGCGCGACGAGATGGATGCCTTGCGCTCCGGCATCGAGGACCGCATCGCACAGGCCGAGCGCACCGCCAAGGCGGACGTCGCTCGCCGCATCGCTGAACCTCTCGCTGCGATGGTCCGTCGCTTGAGCGAACCCGATGCCGTCTTCCGCGACACCCTCGTCACCAATCTGCGCGAAATCTGCGACCTCCTTCCCGCTCTGAACATCACCGGCGACGACGCCCTCGAAGGTGTGCGCCAGAACATCCTCGCCGGCCTCTATCACGCCGATCCCGATCTGCTCCGAGAAAACCCCACCGTCCGTGCCAGCACCGCCCGCAAGGCACAGAACATCCTCGACACCATGGCCACCTATTTCGGCCCGATCGACGAGGCAGCTTGAAGCGACGCTCACAACTACCATGACACCCAAAGCACTCACCGCTCACCTCGCGACGTCTCTGCCGAAGAAGCGCAAGACGCTGATCAAAGGCCCGCCCGGCATCGGCAAGTCGGACATCGTTGAGCAAGCCTGCGCCGCCGCCGGCGCGGAGTTGATCATTAGCCATCCAGCCGTCAGCGACCCGACCGACTATAAGGGGATGCCCGCCATCACTACGAACGGCACCGAAGCGCACTTCCTCCCGTTCGGAGATCTAAATGCGCTCATCAAGGCCACCAAGCCGACGGTCTGTTTCCTCGATGACATCGGCCAGGCGCCACACGGCGTGCAAGCCGCGCTCATGCAGTTGATCCTCGCTCGGCGCGTGAACGGACACGCAATTAGCGATCAGGTCGTTTTCCTCGGCGCGACCAACGACACTTCCCATCGCGCTGGCGTGAACAGCATCCTCGAACCCGTCAAATCCCGGTGGGACACCATCGTGGAACTCAAACCGGACCTCGACGACTGGTGCGCTTGGGCGCTCGGTCCGGGCCAGATGCCCGCTGAAATCGTTGGCTTCATCCGCTTTCGTCCCAACCTGCTCAACGATTTCCAGCCCTCGCGCGAACTGACCAACAGCCCCAGTCCGCGCACCGTCGCTGCGTGCGGCCGTTGGGTGCGGGACGGCATCACCGATCTGGAGGTTCTCTCCGGCGCCGTCGGTCAGGGCTTCGCCGCGGAATTCCTCGGCTTCCTGAGCATCTACCGCTCACTCCCAAGTATCGACCAAATCCTGCTCGATCCAGCCAACGCGCCCGTCCCGAAGGAGCCGGCTGCCCTCCACGCTGTGAGCACCGCTCTCGTCCGCAAGTTCACCAAGGCCAACGCCAACCGCGTCTTCACCTACGCCGCACGTCTTCCCAAGGAATTCGAGGCATGCCTCGTTCTCGACGGCCAGCGCCACAATCAGGAACTCGTTCATACTCGGGAGTTCACCGAATGGGGAATCCGCAACGGCCAATTACTCTCGTGACCCAAGCTGATCGCATCCTCAAAGCGCGTATGGAGGTGATTCTCGCCGCGCCCTTCTTCGGCTCGCTGCTCATGCGGTTGAAGATGATGCCCGACCCCGGCGTCCCCACGTTCCGCACGGATGGCCGCGTGATTCGATACAACGAAGACTTCGCTGGCTCTCTTTCCGATCCCGAACTGCGTGGCGTCCTCGTCCACGAGGTCTGCCATTGTGCGCACGGCCACCTCTGGCGAATGGGACAGCGCGACCCCGACGGCTGGAACCGCGCCACCGATTACGCCATCAACGGAATGCTAGACTCCTTCGTCACCGAAGAGCGCACCCGCTTTGAGCTACAGCATGGTCCCGGCCGTTTCGTGGAACCATGGGCCTTACCCGGCGGACAGAACGCCGGACTCCTAGACCACTCATTCGACGGCCTCTCTAGCGAAGAAATTTACGCCCGTCTCCCCGAGCCACCACCGTCTCCATCCGGCACCGGAAATAGTTCCCCAAGCAATTCGCCGCCAGCGCCGCAATCTGCGGGCTCCCCTTCCTGCGGAGAAATCGAGCAACCCGCAGACAACGACCCCAATGCTCCGACCTCACTCGAAGACGAATGGAAGATCGCCGTCACGCAGGCCGCGACCGTAGCAAAAATGCGCGGCGAACTTCCCGCCAGCCTCGCGCGCCTCGTAGGCGAGCTGCTCGAGCCAAAAGTGCCGTGGCGCCAAGTCCTCCGCGAATTCATCCGCGCCCTCGCGCGCGATGATTACTCGTGGGGCCGACCTAATCGGCGCTACCTCCCGCAAGGCGTCATCCTTCCGTCCCTCCACAGCGAGCGAATGGGACGCCTTGCCATCGCCGTGGACACCTCCGGCTCCATCGATGACCACACGCTCGCCGAGTTTCAGGCCGAGATCCAAGCCGCCCTCGACGAATGCCAGCCCGAGTGTGTGGAAGTCATTTACTGCGACGCTGCCATTAAAGGAGTCGAAGAATTCCAGCCGGGTGATGCCGTGCGCCTCGATGCGAAAGGCGGAGGCGGCACCAATTTCCAACCCGTCTTCGACCACATCGACCAAACCGACGAACCCCCGGTCGCCTGCATTTACCTAACTGATGGTGATGGCCGCTTTCCAAAGACGGAACCGGAATATCCCGTTCTTTGGGCGAGCACCGGCCGCTCCGAATTTCCCTTCGGGCAGGTAGTCGCTCTCAAATAATCTAATCCGCGGTTTCAAACGAGCCGCCGGAAGCAACGCAAGTATGCTTCCGGCGGCTTGAATTGTTTCGGCGCATCCCAGCTTGAGATGGCTCGATGCCGACTTCTCGAGTGCCGCGCGGTTTCACGGCTTTGCGAACGTTCGGGTGGATCATCTCGTGCCCCGGTTGAGCCACTGCGGTGAATAGTCCCTCTTTTCTTGTGCCAATGCGCCTCCAACCGATGCATACGCGTGAGCAGCTCACCATCCGCCATGACCCTGAGGCTCCCACCCCTCCTCACATCCATCTCAGCCGGCGAGTGGGATGGATCGTTGCGGCGGAATAAAATTGGACAGGCTTTTGACTGGCACTATGAATCCCCCACGTCCCCCCAACAAAAAAGCTTCGTCGCTCTGCGAAAAAAACGGTCGATCCGCGTGCGCTGGAACTCCAGGTAAGTCTGCTGAAAGCGAGCACAACGAGGAAGCTGAGGTTTCTCGCCGAGCAGCCAAGCGATGCGTCTTCTTCGCGAGGGCATGACGAACTGCCGATTCCGCGGAAGAAACGGGCGATAAAGCGAGGACCGTAAGGTATTTGGCTCACGTGATTTCCGATGTCGGCCCAGACGTAACAATGGCTTGCGCTGGAGTGCCCCTCAAGGCGGAAGGTGGCGACGACGGATTCGCCGGCGGGGCTGGCGTCGGCGAGAGCGGCGACAAAGGCGGTGGTCTCGTGAAGGGCGCGACGGCGGCGGGCCGCCTCAGTCACGGCGCGGTTTTTCTTCCCGTTTCTCACCTTTTCATCTTTGAACTCTTTCTAAAAGGGGTGAGGGGTGGAGAGGTTTAGCGATTCGTCAGAGTTTTTTTTGCACTTTCCGCGGATGCTGTGGGAGAGCGACTTACGCATGGGATTAACGCAAAGATTTCCAATTGGGTGCTATACCTCTCCACCCCTCACCCTTTTTAAGGTCGCGGCCTCGGTGTGCGGAAGTTTCTGGCAGTGGATCGCGTCCCTGGCTTCACGTTGAATTCCAGCGCGGGAAAGTGGATCGTGTCACGGGCACGGAAGTTCGGGATCATTCTCGCCGGACACGGAGTGGCTGTTTCAAGATGCCGGAAATCGGCCCGCCGGTAAGCGTGTCAACTAAGTTGCCAGAAACTTGTGCACAAAGAGACGCGCGACCTTAAAAGGGGGAACCCTTTTACTCTGTGGAAAAAAGATTCCTTCTCCACGGCGGTGGTAAATTGTCGGCATTTGTCAACTCGCAGGTGCGGGGTGGAGAGGTGTTAACCCCACTTGCCCTATTCACAGCATCTTACTCGATGTAAGTTGCTGAACAATAATATCTCAAACCTCCCTCCAAAAGCTCTGCTTAACCGACAATTGTCTCCACCCCTCACTCTATTAAAAAGGGGGTGTTGAAGGGAAAATGAGCGCGAGGTGCATTGTATTGAAAAGGGGGCCGGGAAAAATCGCTCTTCGCCGCGCGCACGCGCCAGCATCCACACACGCGGATTCTCCTTGCCGCAGGCATCCGCCATAGTCAGATGGCGCGTAATCTTTTTCGCGATCCCGTCTCACCCTCATGAAACCGCTTCGCCGTGCTTCGCATTTCGCCAAGCTCCTGCTCCTGCTGGCGATCTATGTCGCCGCGGGCAAGCTGGGCCTGAGCCTCGCCCGCGAGCACCCCAGTGCTTCCGCCGTCTGGCCTCCGACCGGCATCGCTATCGCCGCCTTGCTCCTGCTCGGCTGGCAAATGTGGCCCGCCATTTTCATCGGCGCGTTTCTCGTGAATATCACGACCGCGGGCAATGCCGCCACCTCCCTCGGCATCGCTTTTGGAAATACGCTCGAAGCTCTCGCCGCAGCCTTGCTCCTCAACCGCTTCGCGCACGGCCGCCACGCCTTCGACCGTGTTCGGGACGTCTTCACCTTCATCCTTCTTGCCGCCATGGCCAGCACCACGCTCAGCGCCACCATCGGCGTCGCCAGCCTCGCCCTCGGTGGTTTTGCCGACGGGCAGAGAGCCGCTGGCATGTGGACCACTTGGTGGCTGGGCGATGCCGTCGGCGCTGCCGTCGTCACTCCCTTCATCCTTGCGTGGAGCAGGAGTTCGCCTTTGCGGTGGGACACACGCCGCGCGTTCAGCGCCGTCACCTTATTGCTCATTCTCGTCGTTGTCAGCGACGCCATCTTCGGCGGCATTTTTCCCAGCGCCAGCCGCAGCTTCACGCTCCCGTTCCTCGCCATCCCCATTCTCGTTTGGATTGCCCTGCGCTTTGGTCACCGCGAGGCCGCCACCGCCATGTTCCTCATGTCCGTGATCGCCGTCAGCAGCGTCGTCCACGGCGTGGGTCCTTTCGTACGCGGCACGCCTCACTCCTCATTGCTTTCGTTGCAAGCCTTCCTCGGCGTCGTTTCCGCGATCGCCATGCTCGTGGCGGCGGAGATCAGCGAGCGCCGTTCTGCCGAGCAACGGCTGGATGCGCAGCAGGCGATCGCCCGCATTTTGGGTGAAGCCAGCACGGTGCCGCAGGCCATGCCGCTCATTCTCCAGGCGATCTGCGAAAAACTCCGCTGGGACGTCGGCGCCTTCTGGAGCGTCGATTCCGACTCGGAATTCACTCGTTGCGGGCACATCTGGGCCTCGCCTCAAGTCGCCATTGTTGCCGCCGGATTTATCTCCGATACCCAGAACCGGTGCTTCCCGCGTGGATCCGGATTGCCCGGCCGTGCCTGGCAAAGCGGCCACATCGCTTGGATCGACGACGTCGTCGCCGACCCGAATTTCCCACGTGCCGCCCAAGCCTCGGCCGCCGGCTTGCGCGCCGCCTTCGGGTTCCCGGTCGTCTTGCGCGAGCGGGTCTTTGCCATCCTGGAGTTCTTTTCTCGCGGACCTCGCCGCGCCGATGCCGAATTGCTGTCGATGCTGGAGACCGTCGGCAGCCAGATCGGGCTATTCATCGAGCGCACCGAGGCCGCGGCGGAGCTCATCCACCGCAAGTCCGAGGCCGAGTCCGCCAACAAGGCCAAGGACAATTTTCTCGCTGTGCTCTCCCATGAACTTCGCACGCCGCTTACTCCCATCATTTCCGCCATCGACGAATTGGCGCCGGCGTTCGCACCGGATGCCCCTCAACACGAAACGCTCGCCACCATCCGGCGCAACGTCGATCTCGAGGCTCGGCTGATCGACGATCTGCTCGACGTGACTCGCCTCGGGTGCGGCAAAATGGAACTGCGTAAATGCCCCGTCGATGTCCATCAGTGTGTCCGCGATGCCCAGATGTGTTGCCGCTCTGAGATCGAGTCGAGGGGCGTGACTGTCGATCTCCGGCTCGCGGCGTCGAATCCCTGGGTGAACGCCGACCCCGTCCGGCTGCAACAGATCTTTTGGAATCTCCTGCGCAACGCCATCAAGTTTAGCCCGGCCGGCACGGCCATCGTCGTTGCTTCCGGCAATTCCGCGGATCAGGGCGAGCTCCACCTTGAGATCATCGATCGGGGCGTGGGCATCGCACCCGAATTGTTGCCCCACATTTTCGAGCCATTCGTCCAGGCCGAAACCGCTTTTCGCCGCCGGTTCGGTGGTCTGGGTCTGGGCTTGGCGATCTCTCGGACACTCACCGAAATGCACGGCGGAACCTTGGTTGCCACCAGCGACGGCGTGGGCAGCGGGGCCACCTTCTCTCTTCGCTTCGCGACCATCGAAAGTCTTGCGGAGCCTCTATCGCCGGCTCCCACCTCCACCACGTCAAATGGCACCGCCCGCGCTTTGCGAATACTCCTCGTCGACGATCACCTCGACACTCGCGCGGGCTTGGAGCGGCTCTTGCGCCGCAGGGGGCATGAAGTTCACTGCGCAGCCGATATCGCCACGGCCTTGAGCCTCGCTGCTGCGGACAAGTTCGATTTTTTGATCAGCGACTTGGGCTTGCCCGACGGAAATGGATGCGAACTCGTTCAACGTCTCCGCGCCCGGGAGCCACTGCTCAAGGCCATCGCGATTAGCGGTTTTGGCATGGAGGATGACCGGGAACGCAGCAAGGCGAGCGGCTTCTCCGAGCACCTCCTCAAGCCCTTCGAGTTCGCTCGCCTCGAAGCTGCCATCGAGCAACTTAGCGGTTAAGCTTGGGATAGCGGAGCGGCATTTACTTCACGTGCGCACCGAAACCGCACAGCGCTGGCCAACGATTGTCCGGCGAGCGCCGGTATCTTTGCGCCGTCGGTCGCGCTCGGCTTGTCAAACGTTGCGTCGTAGACCGGAGTATCGCCCGAGCGGTCAATCAGGGTGCCGCCCGATTGCGTTGCGCTTTTTCGTTTTCAAACTTTCCCGCGCTATGTCCGATTCCTTCCTTATCATCTCTGGAGATGTCGGCTGCTCACTGAAGCGCCGCGGGGAACTCACCATTCAGCGTTTCCCCGATGTCGCCCAGACGCTGGCGCATCTCCATCGCCATCTCGATCAACCGGCCGATGTGACCATCACCGACCAAATGAGTGGGGCCACACGGCGTTTGAAAATCGATCCGGCATCGCCTTTGGCCAGCGCCGCTTAGCGCTGACCTGGGTGGTGCGCGAACTGGTAGTGAGCGCGAGTGGCGTGACAATCACGCATTCCCATCCTCGTCATACGGCAGCTAAGGCAATGCGAAACCCGATGGTGTAGTCGCGGTAGCCGGGCTGGTTCCAGATTCGAAAAGCCGAGCGGCATCGCGAGGGCGCCATACTCCAGGCTCCCCGCGAAGGACGCGTTTGGCTCCTCGCGCGGGTCCTCGCGGATCAGTCACACTTCCACCAGCCAGCGGACCTCCATACCAATCTATCACCATTCCCAGACGTTGCCGTGCATATCGAAAAACCCTCCGCTGTTCTCTTTTTTCTCTCCCACCGGATGGCTTCGACTCCTGCTATTTCCCGCATACCAGGCGTAGTCATCAAGTTGACTCTCATCGTTTCCAAAATGAAATCGGAATTCGGTTCCGGCCCTGCATGCAAACTCCCATTCCGCCTCGGTTGGCAAACGGTATTGGAGACCTGGCGGCAGGCGATTTCCCGTTTGCTCTTCCGCATTCAATTGGCGCAACCAGGCGTGACACTCGTCCCAGCTGACCTGCTCCACCGGCAACCGGTCTCCCCGAAAATAACCCGGCGCGGGGTTCAGGCCGGTTGCATCCACGGCAATCGCTTTCCATTCCTCCTGGGTTACCGCGCGACTTCCCAGCCAAAAACCGCGCCCAATGGTCACGTTCGTAAGCGGTCCTTCGTCGTTGGACCGGCCGGCTTCGCTGTCGGGACTGCCCATTTGAAAACGACCGGGCGCCACCCAGTTTAGGTCGATGCCGCAGGAAGGAAGGACAAACTTCTGCCCGTGAACGGGCCTCCCAGAGCCTTCCGCCCGACCCGGCTTGGCCGCAGTTTGCTTCCTGGCCGTGAGCCCTGCCCCCAAAAGATCGCAAATCCGCTCGTAAGCGAGGTTGAGTTCTTTGGTTTCTTCCGTGGCTTGGTGCAACGATTCGGGTCCGGCGTGATGTCGATCCGGATGGAAGATCTTGACCAACTCGTGGTATGCGCGCCGCGCTTCCCGCAGGCTGGCCCCCGAAGGCAGGCGAAGGATGCGGTAGCACTCTTCCAGGCTCATCATTTCAGGCGTTTGTCCAAAGGTGCGATAATGCTGGGCGCGCGCCTCTTGCCGCGAAGACGCAAATTCTCTTCACTGTCGCTCGCAGCATTGCGGTCGCAAAGGTTTTTTGAATTTCGAGAAAGAGAGGATGCCAGACCCAACGGAAGTGGACGCGTTCGATTTAGTCGTCGGCAAGGATTACTCGAAGGGTTTTCAGCAGATCCTCAGCGGTGAAGGGCTTGGGCAGAAAATGCTTAACCCCGAGGCTGGCGGCTTTGGTCGCGTAGCCGTGGTCAGAGAGGCCACTCGCGCCGATGATGCGGACGGAAGGGTTGATCTTGAGGAGAACGAGAATGACGGACAGGCCATCCATGATCGGCATCGTCATATCGGTGAGGACCACCGCGATCTCTTCTCCGCGGGCGGCATAGGTGGCCACGGCCTCCGCGCCATCCGTCGCGAGTATGACGCGGTAACCGAAAGCCTCGAGCGTTTGCTGGGTGATCTGGCGCGCGGCGGGTTCGTCATCCACGACGAGGATGAGTTCGTCGTGACCACGGGGCATATCGGGAGCTTCCGGCGCGGCGGCTCCGAAGGCCTCGGTGAGCGCCGGCAGGTAGATACTGAACTTGGTGCCTTTTCCCAATTCACTGTAAACGCGAATGAAACCACCGTGGCTTTTGATGATACCCATGGCCGTGGAGAGTCCCAGGCCGGTGCCCTTGCCGACTTCCTTGGTGGTGAAGAAAGGATCGAAAATCTTTTCCAAAATCTCCGGCGCGATGCCAGTGCCGCTATCCTCGACCTGAATGTAAACATATGGGCCTGGCTTGGCTTCGAGATTCAGCCCAGCATATTGCTCGTCGAGGATGCGGTTCTCGGCGGAAATGGTCAGCTTGCCGCCATCGGGCATGGCGTCGCGCGCGTTCACGCAGAGATTGAGTAACACCTGATGGAGTTGCGTGGGATCGCCGGTCACCGACCAAAGGTCATGCGGCACGACAGTCCGCGTGGTGATGTTCTTGAGGAGGGTATCGATGAGGATTTTTTCGATGTCGCCGATGAGGTGTCGGATCTGTACTTCCATCTGCCGGCCCTCGACGCCGCGCGCAAAGGAAAGCACCTGTCGGACCATATCGGCTCCGCGCTGTGCACTGGTTCTCACCACCTCCAGCAATTCCTGGCTGTCGGGATCGGTGAACTTCATTTTGAACAGATCGAGCGACATAATGATTGGCCCGAGCACGTTATTCAGGTCGTGTGCGATGCCGCCGGCGAGCGTGCCGATACTTTCCATGCGTTGCGCCCGAAGGAACTGCTGCTCGAGTTTCTTGCGCTCGGTGATGTCCTCAGCCACCCCGGCGATGCGATAGACTTTTCCATCGTCATCCTTCACCGGAAACCCCCGGTCGCGAATCCAGCGTTCCTGGCCATCCGGCCGCACGATCCGATATTCTTCGTCGTAAGTGCCGGCCGCGGCGTTGGCCGCGTAGGCTTTCTGCACCCGGTCACGATCCTCGGGATGCACCGCGTCCATCCACTCGCCTGGTGAAGCATAGAGCCTCTCGCAAGGTCGTCCCGAAATGCTTTCGTATTTTGGGCTGACGTAGACCACCTGCTCGGTCTCAAGATCCAGCATCCAGAACACCTCGTGAATTGTCTCGACGACCTGGCGCAGGCGTAGCTCGGATTCCCGCAGGGCCTCCTCGGCGCGCTTCCGTTCGGAGATGTCGCGCACCACCGTCACGATGTAGTCGCGATCGAGGTGGACCCATCGTGCGTTGAATTCGATCGGGAAACTCGTTCCATCCTTGCGTCGGTGCCGCCCTTCGCCGCTCAGCGAACCGGCCGCCTGGATTTTTGCGGCCAACTCCGCCCACGATGCCTCGGTCACGGTCGGGTCCACGTCGGGCACGCGCAGCGAAAGATACTCCTCGCGTGTGCAGCTCAGCTCAACAGGCCCCCTTTCGTTGACATCGAGGAAACGCCCGGTTTCAGGGTCGATGACTTCGAAAGTGTCGGTGGATTGGTCCACCAAATTGCGGAAAAGTTTGAGCGCTTCCTCGGCATTTCTACGTTCGGTGATGTCCACCGCGAAACCGATGACTCCGATGATGCGGCCGGTTTCATCGCGGTGCGGAATCTTGTCCGTGAGCAACCAGCGGATGCCGCCCTGAGTGTGGAGACGTTCTTCCTGGTGGATGATTGGCTCTCCTGAAGCCAAAACGCGCAAGTCATCTTCGCGGTAACGAGCGCCATCGGGCGATCCCATCTCGGTGTCGGTCTTGCCGATGAAAGCTTCCGGTGGGGCTCCCACGAGGCGCGCCAGTTCCCGGTTGACCCGCAGAAACCGGCTCTCGCGATCCTTGTAAAACACGAGAGCGGGAACGGCATCGAGGATAAGCTGCAACTCCGCATGCTGGCGTTCGCTTTCCGCCTCCGCGTGCCGGCGCGCGGTTACGTCGTTCATGATTCCAATGAAGTGCGTAATCGGCCCGCCCTGTGCCCGGACGGGGGTGATAGTCTGCTCGCCGTAGTAGAGGCTGCCATCCTTCCGGCGATTGATGAACTCGCCCCGCCAGGTCTGCCCGGAAAGAATGGTCTGCCATAGGTCGTGGTAGAATGCCGGCTCGTGCCGGCCGGATTTGAGCATGCGCGGGTTCTGACCGACGGCTTCTTCCATCGGGTAACCCGAGAGCGTGGTGAACGCCGGGTTCACCTTGAGAATCTTGCCCTTCGCATCGGTTATCACGATGGCATTGGCCGCGGTTTCCATCGCGGTGGTTTGGAGGAGCAGTTCAGCAATCTTTTCTTCCAGCTTGAAGACCAGGCTGGCGCTGTATTCCTTCATCGTCTCGTTTTCGTCCGTCCGATGAGATACCCGGCGCTTGCGTTTCTCCCCGTTCTGCGTGACTTCCGCCAAGGCGGCCGCGAGCACCTCGGGAGTCGCGGGCTTTTGCAGGTATTTGTCCCCGCCGATGTCCAGGCACAACTTCTCGTCGCTGGGCGAGGTGTAAGTGGCGGTGTAGAAGATAAACGGAATGTGGCCCAGGCGTTCGCTCTTGCGCACTTCCTGGCAAAGCCGGTAACCGTCCATTCGTGGCATGAGGATATCGGAGATGATGACATCCACCTCGTCGCGGTTCAGAATGTCCAGCGCGTCGATGCCGTCCACCGCTTCACACACGGTATGCCCTTCGCTTTCGAGAATGAAGCGTAGCAGCCGCAAGTTCGCGGGACGGTCATCAACGATCAGGATGTTCATGAATCGGTCTCCTCAGTTGCCGGCTTGGTCCGGCGTTGGAGGATTTCGGCGATCAGTGCGGGTAACTTGACGGCATCGATGGGCTTGGTGATGTAGCCGTCGCAGCCTGCGTCACGCGCCTTCACGTCGTCGCCCTTCATCGCGAAGGAAGTCAGCGCGACGATGGGGATGTGCTGGCGGGCCGGGTCCGCTTTCAAGCGTCGCGTCAGCGTCAGGCCGTCCATTCCGGGCATCTGGATGTCCATCAGGATGAGATCGGGAGCCGACTTCTCGAGGAGATCCAGCGCCTCCTGAGCATCTTTCGCGGCGAGCACAGTGTGGCCTTCGCCTTCGAGCACGTAACAGGCGAGCTTGAGATTGGTGGCATTATCGTCCACCACGAGGATGGTTGCAGGAGCACTCATGCCCGTATCTCCCCGGTTTGGCGCGGCAGAATCACGGTGAACGTGCTGCCTTTGCCCACTTCGCTCTCGACGCCGATCGTGCCCTGCTGGAACTCGACGATCTTCCGCGTGAGCGCGAGGCCCAATCCCGTGCCTTGATGCTGCCGCGCCGGACCGGAGTCGAGCTGCTGAAACTCCACGAACAGCTTCGCGAAATCCTGCGCCTTGATGCCGATGCCGGTGTCGCGGACCTGCAACCGCAGATGCGTTTCGCCGTGCGGGCTGACGAGCACGTCCACCCGCCCTCCCTCATTGGTGAACTTCACCGCATTGGAGAGCAGATTGAAAAGGACCTGCTTGAACTTCTGTTGGTCGAGTGTGACGGCGTCCACTGCCGGGTCCACGACCCGATGGATCGCAATGTTCTTTTTTTGCGCAATGGCCACCGCGACTGCGCACACTTCTTCAATGGCTTTGCGCACCGAAAACGACTCGGGAAACAATTCCATTTTGCCCGCCTCGACCTTCGACAAGTCGAGCACGTCGTTGATGAGCTGCAACAAATGCTGCCCGTTCTCGAGGATATCCCCGAGGAATTCGCGCTGCTTGGGCGTCAGCGGGCCGGGGCGTCCGCCGAGCAGCACCTGGCCAAAGCCGATGATGCCATTCAGCGGTGTGCGTAACTCGTGCGACATGTTCGCGAGGAACTCGCTCTTGAGCCGGCTGGCATCCTGGAGCGTCTGCTCGAAGCGCTTGCGTTCCGTCACATCGCGAATGGCGCTCGAAACAAAGAGCCCTTCCTCTGTTTCCAGTGGGCTCAAGCTGATCTCCACCGGAAATTCCGTGCCGTCCTTGCGCAGTCCAAAAAGTTCCAGCCCCGCGCCCATTGACCGCGCCTTCGGATGAGCGAAGAAACCTCCACGGTGCCCGGGATGCTGGCCGCGGAAACGCGCGGGCACGAGCGCCTCGATCTTTTGCCCCAGCAACTCTTCGCGATTCCAGCCGAATAGTTTCACCGCCTGCGAATTCACGAGCACGATGTTCCCTTCGCGGTTCACGATCACCATCGCATCGGGCGCGGATTCCAGGAGATCCTTGAATTTTTGATCCGCTTTCTTGCGCGTCGTGATGTCGCGAATGGCACTCATCACCATCGTTCCCTCCTCGGTTTCCAGAGGGCTCAGGCTGATCTCTACCGGGAACTCTTCACCGTTCTTTCGCAGGCCGTAGAGTTCGAGGCCGGCGCCCATCGTGCGCGTGCGTGGGGCCGCGAAGAAATTTCCCCGGTGCCCATGGTGGCCTCCACGGAAGCGGTGCGGCAGCAGCATTTCCACCGGCTGGCCTAGCAGCTCCGCGCGAAGAAATCCAAAGACCTGTTCCGCCTGCGAATTGACCAGCACGATGCGGCCCGTGACATTGACCATCACGATCGCGTCCGGGGTCGACTCGAGCAGGTCCCGGAATTTCGCCTCCACCAGTTTTGCGTCGCGCAGGATTTTCAGGTGCGTGACATCCTTCTTGGTCGAGATGAAACACTCCACGCTACCATTGGCATTGCGCACGGCTTTTGTGGAAACGCTCACATGGACAAGCGATCCGTCCTTACGCCGGCGGAGCGCTTCCCACACGGCCAGCCCATGCTCCAAGGCCTCGGTTTGAAACCGCCTTTCTTCCTCTATGCGATCCGGCGGCACGATCAGATCGGGTAGTGTCCGTCCCAACGCTTGCTCGGGAGTGTAACCAAAGATTGTTTCCGCTGCCCGATTCCAATGGAGCACTATTCCATCCGGCGCGAAGACAATAATCGCATCCGGCGTCTCGTCCGGCAAACGGGCGGTGAAATCTGTGGGCATGTCGGGGGAGGCAGCGCGCCCTTTTCAGGGACCGTCACGGCAGCGGGGAGAGATGAATTGATGCGGAGGTCGGTTCTTACTGCGTGGAACGAGATTAAATGCCTCATGTCCGGATAGAGTATATTCGGAAGGAATAGTCCTAAACCACGTATGCCTCGGCACTGTCATAGGAAACGGCATTTTCAGTAGACCCAGAAAATCGCCGCGCCAAGCCAAATGTTGTGGCGATTCTACTTTACCGCGGCAATTCCACGTAACGCATCGGCGTGATGTCGCTGTATCCCGATCATGCAACCGTTCGGTCGCTACATCTTGCGATCGTTCCTTTAGCGCAAATGTCGATTGCCGGCGCGCCAGTTCGCGTGAGCACAAGCGTCGGTAAATCTGCGCGACGTAGGCCGGAGTTGTTGGCGTCAGACCATCCGGCTAATCCTCTGACAGAGCACCATGAAAATTAGAGGCGCCGAGGCGCAATTACGAACCTTAATTGAACAGTTCCATCCATCGCATCAAGCAGTAATCCGTGCCACGCGCAGACTCGCTTCATCCGCCTCCCTACGGCAAACGTGCTCGATCAGCCCGCGGTTCGGTATTTCCTGAGAGCCGCCGTCGACACCGCCCGAGTACCGCTTCCCCCGTCTGGCCGCGGCGGTCTTGTCATTCGCTCGGTCGCAGAGAAGCAGAGGCCACGGCGCAAACCGCAGCCGCCGTAATCGCCTAGCGCCAATCCAAGTCATCGCCGAGTCGAACCGCGTCCGCCGAACAGCCATTACGAAGGTCTATGTGCCGCAATACCGAATTGCGCCAGTAAAGCCGACTTCACCGCCAATGGATCAAAGAGATGCAGCCGCGGATTCGGTTCGATGAATGGGATCACTCGTTTTGAGACCCAGCCATCAATCGTGCGTGGGCTGACTGATAGCAGCGCGGCGAGTTGGCGTTTGCGGACAAGGTGCGAGGCAGGCGTGGTTTCACTCATGCCTCTTGCGTCACGTCACGTACCGCGCGGCGGCATGATGGCGAACCATTCCTTCGCTGCGTCCGGCGTGACCAGCTCGCGATAGTGCCGGAACAGTTTGTCCGGACTGTTGCCCATTTCGAGCGCGACCTTCGCCGCGTCTTGGATCTCGGCGAGTCGATAGCTTGCAAAGCTGTGACGCAGCGCGTTCTGTCGCCAGCCAATACCAGCTTTGTCGCCAAGGTAGTTCAGCCGAAAGGGCAGATTCGCTAGGCAGCACACCGGGCCTTCATCGCGTCCGTCCACAACGGATTCGATAGTGTTCATGGCGCGAAAAAGTTGGCAAAAACTTGCGCCCCGTTCAAGTGCGTTTAAGCGCCCTTTGGGATATGGGATGTCACGGAATCACCTCTGGCGGCTCCTTAGGTGGCTTGATCTGCGAGGTGCGATTGCGCTCCTTGATCTTCTCCAACGTCTCTTGCCACGCGGCCAATTGCAGTAGGGTGCTTTGCACGACGTCGGACAGATTCTTTGGCGGTTGCAGTGGCGGGTCCGGCTTGTCCGATCCGCGCAGATCTTCTGACATGTAAATTGAGGGGTGTCAGGCGCGCAATGGAAACGCAACTCGTTTCGGACCCCTTAGGGCTTACTCATCCATTCTCGACCGAATCGACGCCAGCCGCCAGTCCCCTATGCGCGAAGTAAGTTAATACCCTCTTTTGGCACCCTCACTGCGAACCATGGCCTGCAACAATGAGCCTTTGCGCGATGGAGGTATTTCTGGGTGTTGAAGGGGCTCGTGTAGCAGCCGGCCCCGGCGGCTTCCGTGACCATGGGCTGGGTGAACTTTCCTCTCGTTGGGGGGAAATCTGACAGATGCGTGGGTGGCGCGAAATGGTTGGACTTCATGGATAAGAGGCCCATGCTGCAGCCATGGAGTCTCTCGCCAAATGGATCTTCGAGCGGCTTGAGATCAATCCGCAGTGCTCAATTTTCGGATACGACGTCGAGCGCGAGTGGCCGATTTTGCCCTCGGAAATCGAAAAGCGAGACAATGCGATTCATGCCTTCGCGAGGAAGCACGGGTTAAAAGCAAATATCCGGGATTCAGGCATCCGCGTCTTTTTCACCAAGCTGAAGTCTTGAGCATGGATGCCCTCGCACGCGAGATAGGGGAATGGCTCACACTGGTTCCGTCTTATACGCTGTTCAATAGTCAGCTATTGCGAGCGTTCCCGGACGATAAGACCGTACCGCTATCGCGCGGCGAGCGAATCGCGAAGTTCGCACATGAATACGGCTGGCACGTGGGGATTTCCGACATCGGCTGCACGTTTATGAAAGCCGAAGGATAGCGAAGGAATTGTTCCCAGCAGCCATACCCTGCCACGGGCCAACTTTTTTCCTGCCCCGCGAGCGATTTGCGCGCTGCGCACCGGGGATTTGAGCCGGGAGATCGTGGCGCGCTATCGCCCGCCTCGCAGCGCAGTATGAACGAGGTGCAAAAGCGTCGCCGTGGAGGCCAACTGGGAGCGCGCCGGGATGTTCGGCGGCGGCAAGGCGACGATCGGCAGCCTCACCCCCGGCGCGCTCGTCTGGATCCGCATGCGCACCTGCGGTCTCAAAGGCGTGATGGGCGCCTGGAGCGACCCGGCGCAGATCCGCGTGGTGTGAATGTGCCGCCGGGGGAGCTTGCGAAGAGCGCTTTCCGCTTGAGCCGCGCTTGCACCTACCTGCTACTCCGCGTTTTGGTCGGACCGCTCCCCTGAGGGGAAGCGAAACCTCCCCACCGCGCTGTTGAGCTGAATCCGACTCGTGCCGGGCGGCCACCTTTCGAAGAATCGGGAATTATCGCCGGAGAAGGTTGTATCCGTCGCGGGCGGTGCGATAATGCCTCCTTGAAAGGCATATCTCCATAGACTCCGGTCCTCCGAAACGGATTGCTTTCCTCGGTGGATACGAGCCGCGCCGTTGCGGGATTGCGACGTTCACAAGCGACCTATGCGAGTCGGTGGCGGGTGCCGTTCCAGCCGCGGAATGTTACGCGGGTGCGATGAATGACCGGGTGGAAGGCTACCGGTATCCGTGCCGGGTGCGATTTGAATTGCTTGAAAAGGATTTGGACTCCTACCGGCGAGCGGCGGATTTTCTGAATTTCAACAATGCGGAGGTACTGTGCGTGCAGCATGAATTCGGCATCTTCGGCGGGGCGGCGGGGAGTCATCTGCTGGCGTTGTTGAAGGAAGTGCGGATGCCAGTAGTGACGACGTTGCACACGGTGCTGCGCGACCCGAATGCAGCGCAGCGCCGGGTGATGGAGGAAGTGGTCCGCCGTAGCGATCGCATGGTGGTAATGGCACGCAAGGGTGCGGAGATGCTGCGGGAAGTCTATGCGGTGCCGGAGGCGAAGCTGGATGTAATTCCACACGGCATACCCGATATTCCCTTTGCGGATTCGAGCATTTTTAAGGCGCAATTTGGCGTGGAAGGCCGGATGGTCTTGCTCACGTTCGGACTGCTGGGGCCGGGCAAGGGCATCGAGCACGTTATCGAGGCACTACCGGAAATCGTGCGGCGGCATCCGGAGGTCGTTTATCTTGTGCTCGGAGCCACGCATCCGCATCTCGTCGCTCGCGAGGGCGAGAGCTACCGGCTGAGCCTCGAGCGATTGGCCGAGGATCGCGGTGTGAAGGAGCATGTAATTTTCTACAACCAGTTCGTATCGCTCGAGGATTTGAAGGAGTTCATCGGCGCGACGGACATTTACGTGACGCCGTATTTGAATGAACAGCAGATCACCTCCGGTACGCTGTCGTATGTATTTGGCGCGGGCAAGGCGGTCGTCTCCACTCCATATTGGCATGCACAGGAGTTGCTCGCGGAGGGTCGCGGGAAATTGGTGCCCTTTCGCAATCCGGCAGCGATCGCGGGAGCGGTCTCCGAGTTCCTCGACGATCCGGCGCTGATGTTGCGGACGCGCCAGGCGGCATACGCGATGGGCCGCGAGATGATCTGGCCGGCGGTGGCTGGGCGCTTTTTGGATTCCTTCCAGCGCGCGTGCGCCGATCGCCGCGCCACGCCACGCGCGGCTTTCGCCGGGTGGACACTGGCAGGCCGACCCTATGATCTCCCACCGCTGCGGCTGGATCACATCATCCGCATGTCGGACGGCACGGGGATTTTCCAGCACGCGATTTTCAATGTGCCGAACTTTCATGAAGGCTACTGCACCGATGACAATGCGCGCGCTTTCATCCTCTGCAATCTGCTGGATGAAACCTGTGTCGAGCCACCCGCCGAGAGCCTTGGCAAACTGGCGACGAACTATCTCGCATTCCTCGCCGCGGCGCTAACCTACGGCACCGGGCGCTTCCGCAATTTCATGAGCCACGGCCGTCAATGGCTGGAGGACGCCGGCAGCGAGGACAGCCACGCGCGCGCCCTGTGGGCCGTGGGCACGGGGGCGGGTCGCTCGCGCGACCCCGGTCATCGCCGGTTGTGTGCGCAGCTCTTCGAGCGCGGACTGCCGATCGTCAGATCGTTTTCTTCCCCGCGGGCGTGGGCTTTTTCACTGCTCGGCATCCACGAGTTCTTGCGCGGATATCCGGCCACGCCCGAGATTCTCGCCGCGCGTGCGCTGCTCACTGGCGAACTTGTGCGGCTCTGGAAAACGTGCGCTACAGAGAGCTGGCCATGGTTTGAGCCGAGCGCGACCTACGACAACGCCCGCCTGAGCCAGGCACTCATTTTAAGCGGTCAGTGGATGCCTGACGCCGAGGCTCTGGACATCGGTCTCAAGTCACTGCGCTGGCTCGTCTCGATCCAGAAAACGCAGCCGGGTAATTTCCGCCCGATCGGCAGCAATGGATTCTACCAGCGCGATGGCGCGCGCGCGGACTTCGACCAGCAGCCCGTGGAGGCGCAGGCTATGGTGAGTGGGTGCCTCGAAGCTTTCCGCGCCACGCAGGATGAAACTTGGTCGCGCGAAGCAAAGCGCGCATTCGAGTGGTTTCTCGGACGCAACGACCTCGGTTTGTCGCTTTACGATTCCAGCACGGGCGGTTGCAGCGATGGATTGCACCAGGATCGCATCAGTGAGAATCAAGGCGCGGAATCATCACTAGCCTTCCACCTTTCCCTCGCGGAGATGAGTCACGCCGAACACCCAATCGCGGAGCCTTTGCACGCATGAATGCGATCCTTGGCCCGGCCGCCGCTTCAAGCCTAACACACGATCATCCCGCAGCATGAACAGGAGGTATTTTCTCACTTCGGAAGATTACGGAGGGGACACTGGAAACATTCTGGTCTCTTCGGATGGCGGCCAAGTGGTGGCGCAGATCACCGGCACCGTGAGCAGCGATATAGGATTCCGGATATTTACGAAACTGCCGCCCCCAACTTTGCCAAGATATGAACGGCACTCCGCTTCCGGAAGACGTCATGCAAAAACTTAACGAAACGCTTCCCGATTCAAACTAATCCTTCATCCCCGATCCGAATTCTCAGGCATGAGTTGACCTTTCGGCCGCAAAGCGAGCGAGTCATCATCCGCCCCTTCATCCCGGCAAACGCGCGGATCGTCACCAGCATCCTGAACCGCGCCGTAGCCCTGAGCGAGGCGGATGCCGAGGTCCAGTTGCAGTCGCTCCGGGCCGAATTCGCCTCGCGGCACTTCGATATCGACTCACTTCTGCTTAGGCATTACGAGAAAGTGCGCTCGCACACCGCCTCGTCAGCGCCGCTGTCGCGCGTACGGCAGCTTCTCATCGGGGCGCTCGTCTCCGGTGAGTATGCGTTGGAATCGGCCGCGCTCTTCAACCCCTCCATCGTACCGCATCCCGACCAGAACGGCATGACCGCCGGAGCCCTGCGTTTCATCATGAGCCTGCGCGCCACTGGCGAGGGGCACATCTCCTCCATCGAATTCCGCACAGGCATTATCGCGCAGGATGGAACCATCAACCTGGAGCCGGTCTCGCGTTTCGTCACGGTGCCAGACATCGTGCCCAATCCCACCTACTACAAAAAGCGCTTTATCATCAAACTGCAGGAGATGGGCGTCGAGGGACAACACGCGACAGCCGTGATGAATCCGCTTGCGGAGCAATTCACCCTCCAGGAACTCGACGAAAGTGTGCGCCGCGTGCGCCGCGAAACGAAACCCGCCAATCGCAACCTCCGGCGCACCCTGGAATGCATCCGCTGGCTCGCCGACTCGAACTACGAGCTGAACTTCTCCTCCAAGCTCGCCATGAGCGAACGCATCATCTTCCCCGTCTCGCCCAATGAGAGCAACGGCATCGAGGACGCTCGGTTTGTCCGCTTCACAGATGACGACGGCTCCGTAATGTATTGCGCGACCTACACCGCCTACAATGGGAGGGCCATCCTGCCGCAATTCATCGAGACGCAGGACTTCCTCCATTTCCGCGTGCTGACGCTCAACGGCAGCGCCGTGCAGAACAAGGGCATGGCGCTCTTTCCCCGGCGCATCGACGGCCGGTACGCCATGCTTTCGCGGCAGGATGACGAAAATCTCTTCATCATGTTCTCCGACAGCCCGCATTACTGGAACGACCCCCAGGTGATCCTGCGCCCGTCTGAGATGTGGGAATCTGTAAAGATCGGGAACTGCGGCTCGCCCATCGAGACCGAAGCCGGGTGGCTCGTTATTACCCACGGCGTTGGCCCGATGCGAAAATACTGCATCGGTGCAGCGCTGTTCGACCTAAACGATCCCACCAAGCTTCTGGGCCGCCTTCGTCAGCCCCTCCTCTCCCCGGAAGGCAACGAACGCGAAGGCTATGTGCCCAATGTCGTCTATAGCTGCGGCTCCCTGCTCCACGGTCGCGATATCATTCTTCCCTTTGCCATGAGCGACACAGTCTCCGCGATCGCCACCGTCTCACTGGACGACCTACTAGCTGCGCTAGGTGCCTTGAAGTGATGCGTTTCGGAGCGGATTATGTCTGAGCCGCGGTGGGAATCTTCGATGCCGACATACGCTATTAACGTACGCACCGATGACCCCCTTCTTCGCTCTCCGTGGCGGTCAGGCTCGCACGCAGTTTGATGCAAAAAATGCTCGATGGCGACCGCAACCGGGTCGCGTCCGGCGGAGGATGAATTGGGCGGATCATATTTTTCCCATGCGGGGAATGCCCTGACCTCGGATGTATCGCGAGCGGATGAATGTTTCACCCCGCGGGGCCTGGAGGAGATCCGCCTGTTCGTGGCCTTTGGCCTTGGCCTTGGGGGCGCCCTTGAAAGTTTCGCCCACGGTGACGCTCCCGCCGGGTTCGTCGGCTGAGCGGAGCCGCCCTCAACCGCTGTTCCCGTCTGAATCGCCGACAATGTAAGCCAGGAACACAACGGCCGAACCAACCAGCATCGCCGCGGCTCCCAGCATCCACAGGATGAGGAGGAGGAATAAGGCTAATGCCGAGAAACTCCTGTTAGCCTTCTTCGCGCGCAGTATGTCGCTTATTTTCATGATCGTGTGGTTTGCTTGGCTGTGCGAATCCGCCCAGTGTCTTCCAGCGACGCCCATGGCTTCCGCATCCGTTCAATTCGTGGAATCGAGGGTTCCACTTCGTACCGCGGCCAGCAGATTCTCACAGTGAACGGCCGCCACGCGACTCGTCCACTCCACCAGACCGGAGGCGATGCCACGATAGCTCTGTCCATTTTTTTTCCACCTTGCCCGCCTGGACGAGCCTTTGCAGCCTCTCATACACGCGCAGACGCAAGCTCTCTTCGCTGTCGCTCGCAGCGTTGCGGGCGCAAATGTTTTGGTGAATTTCGAGAAAGAGAGGCCTAAACCTGATCCATACCTCCGCCGAGAGCACACTCGCCATTTCCTCGGTTAAAATATCGCGTCCTCCGCAGCGAGCGAGTCTTGAATGTTTCCTCATGTTGACTGATCGCACCATTTCCGGAACAAACGAGGAGTATTACGGAAAATCCCGGGATTCGGATGCAGACATCCCCGCCGTGTTAGTTTTTCAAGGCCTCCCGGAAGTTCACGAGACGGCGGTTATGCTCATCCCACAAATGAAGCCGAAGCGAGCGCAGACTGGCGCGGATCGTCAACGGCGGCACTGATTGAAAGATCGGATGAGAACGATGGCAGCGAGAAAGCTGATAGTTTGGGATGCGCGGACTTAGATGGTGAACGTGATAGAAGCCGATGTTGCCGGAAAACCACTGCAAAATCGGAGGAAGCGCATAGTAAGTACTGCCCTGCGTCGCGGACGCCGTAAAATCCCACTCGTCGTGCGGTTGCCAATACACGTCGTCGAATTGGTGCTGAACGTAGAATATCCAGAATCCAGCGGCTCCCCCGACCATCACAATTATCAATTGAAGCAGCAAATACCATTTCCAACCGAACGCGAAACTCATCGCAAACGCGAAGGCCACGATGAAGAGGTTGGTCATCCAAACCGAACAACGCTCTCGAGCGCTGGCGTTTGATGCTGAAAATCGCCGTTTGACTCCCATGATCGCCACAGGTGCGAGCGCAAAAAGGATGATGGGATTCCTCGAAATCCGATACATGAGGCGTCGCCATGCCGACGCAGACCGATATTCGCGAACCGTCATGGTCCATATGTCACCGACGCCGCGCCGATCAAGATTGCCCGATGTCGCATGATGGACGGAATGCTCCCAGCGCCAGTGGTGGTAAGGCGTGAGCGTAAGCACTCCAGTCAAAAATCCTATCAAGTCATTACCGCGCTTGGACCGGAGGAAGGAGCCATGGCCGCAATCATGAAAGATGATGAAGATTCGCACCAGCAAAGCTCCCGCGACAACGGCGAAGGGCATCGCCAGATACTAGGCATAAGGCAGCGCCGCATACATCCCGGCCCACAACGCAGCGTATAGTCCAAGGGTGTTGACCATCTGCCACGCTGCACGGCGCGTACACGGCTGCTGAAACGGAAGTACAAGGCGCTTCCAATCCGTGGCCGAAAAAGGCGGCGTGCCTGAGGCGGAGTTGCAGCCGTCCGATTTGAGTTCGACAGAGGCCATGATTAAAAATTGATGGGCAGCCAGGCCAGTAAGTTTGCGATCACCACGCAGGCCCCGAGGACAATCAAGGCTGGCGTAGGCGATGGAGGTTCACGGACGGGATCGCAGCGGCGTGCCTCCCTTTCCGCCGCCAGTTCCGCCCATGCGAGGTATGCAAACACGAGAGTGGTGCTCGCGGAGAGCAGATAAGGGGTCATCGGTGCGGAAGGTTCAAAAGAGTGCGGTTCGGTATCGAAGATTTCCACCGCGCGACCGAGTCGGGTCTATCTCGCAGAATGGAGTCCGATTGCAAGCGAGGATTCGGCGCGCCGAGAAACTCCTACCAAGCCTTTTCAACTTGCTCGCAGAACGCGAGCCCATCTATTTGATTATTCGCTCGCGTTCTCTTCGCCATGGGCCACTCTGTTCCATGGTTCCGACGCTTTTTCTTTGTGACGCTGAGAAGCCGGCCCCTTTTTTGGACGTTCAGCTTTATTTCAACGAGCCTCCGAACGCGGTTGGATACTGGACGGGCCACGAGTGGCTGGCCACGGGCTGTGTGGTTGAACCGGTGCAGTGGTCGCCGATTCACGGTGTCGGCACGATCAGGACCAACCCGGTGAGAAAGTAGCCATTGATCGACCGCGCGACTGCGGCTCCATCAAATCGCCTGCGAATCTCCACTCTAATTTCTCATGCTGTTTTGTCGGCTTCTTGGCGGCCTTTCTTGCATGTAGTCCCGATCGACGAGATAAATTCAGTTTCCAATTCGCGTCCCTCTTGAATGAATATTTTTAGCCTGTCTCATCTCGTTGAACTAGCGAAGGAATTGCCCGATCCCAAGCAGTTCATCGGTGCTGAACGGGGCCGCACCGCAGTCTTTCGTCTTCAAATTCGCGACTGGGATGCAGTGGGGAGCAAGGACCAGGCGGACCACAAATTCGACGCACACGAAAACGCTTACGTGGAGTTTGAAATCGTCCAGTGGAAAAACACGAAAGGCGTCACTGTCCCGCGTTGGGTATTGAGAGGCTTGGTTGCCATGTGACGATGCAGCCGTGCCGACTGGCACAAGCTGCAAAGGCCGTAGCGAGGGCAGGAATGATCCTTCGCCGTGAAAAGAAAGCTTGCGATACATGGCTGACGTGCTCTATTGCATTATCAGATTTGACGCCGCTTTGGCGTTGGTAGATTGCTAGTTGCTCTTATCGCATACTTTGTGTGGTATCCTCAGTGGCGATTTGAAACCCGATGATCGGGAACACGACTGACCAGGTTGAGTCTGCACTAGAAAACTACAAACCATGTCCACTAAACTATATGTCGGGAATCTTTCCTTCGAGACCATCGAGAACGATCTTCAGGATGCTTTTGCCCAAGCGGGCGAAGTCGCCGAAGTCGCCTTGGTGCAGGACAAATTCACCGGAAAATCGCGTGGGTTTGCCTTCGTCACGATGGCTTCGCACGAGGATGCACAAAGGGCAATCGAGTTGTTCCATGGCAAATCCATGCAGGGCCGCTCACTGACAGTCAATGAGGCGCGTCCGCGCGAAGACTCCACCGGAGGCGGCCCTCGCCGCCAGTTCTCTCGTAGCGGTGGGGCTGATTACTCCAAACGTTACTAAGCGTTCTCGCTTTGAATCTCGCGGGCACCCTGGCGCAAGGCCAGGGTGCTCCGCTTTGCTGTTGTGCACGTCTCGAGTAGTAAGAACTATCCTTTGAGTGATCCAGCTGCATGAGCATCAAACACTGGAAACTCGTATCGTTAAAAGGTTCCGAGCGCGTGCTGCTTTTTGCTACAACAACCGACCGGATGGTGGAGCATGACCTGGAACAGGAAGCGAACTTTTCACTGATTCAAACGGCCCGGCAGTATCATCGTCGCGGGCAGACATCCGATCAGAACCACCGCGATCTGGCGATCGCCGCGTTCATGGCATACGCTCCTAGACCGGCCTATGATCTTTCCTTTGAGCATATCGAGGCTGCACAAGAAGTGCCGGAAGGTCCACCGACCTGTTACGTCGCAAGCGCGAATGAATACCCACTCGTTCCGGTGTGGGAACGAGAGGCGAGCGACGATGGCGGGCGCTAAGCCCGAAGACGAAGATATCGATTGGCGCGAGAACTAGTCCCGCATTACCGTCGACTTCCCAAGACGGTAGAAAAACTTGCCGTGCTGGAAGCCGAGTTGCTCGCACCGCGAACAATGGTCGCGGAGAGAAGGATCGGAGCGAAGGGATGTTGGACGTTTCTCTAAGGACTCGCCGGCGGCCCAGGTGCTCTTAGAATGCGCATGTCGGGCACGATGCAACGCCGCGACGCTGACCACGCTTCAGGCCGTCGCGGATACAGACGTTGAAGGTGGCTGCGCGCCGGAATTTTCATCCGGAAGACGGCTATCACTTTCCAACTTGCGCTGGCGTTTTGCTTCCTTCTTCGCCTTTTTCTCGAGGTCGCGCCGTCGCCTTTCGAATTGATAGTTGGGTTTGGGCATCGCGGGATTATTCCAAACTGGCCGCCGGCTCCCTGCTGAGCTTTCGCGCCGCATATTCTGCATTCAAGCCTGCCGCGGCTTTTATGAAAGTGGCCAGTCCTGCCGGAACTCCGCGGTATTCCTTCCCCGTTTTGGTCACGATGCCCGACTGGACAAGGCTCTGCAGCTTCTCGTAGGCCCGTAGGCGCAACATCTCCTCTCCTCCGCCCGCAGCCTTGCGCGATTTTAAGTTGGCATGAACGAGGAGAAATAGCGCATTGAACCCAAACGAGGCTTTATTCGAAAGCGCCGTGGCCAACTCCTCAGCCACCCGATCTGGACCCCGACGTGAAAACCCGAAATTTGATTTCATCCGGCACGAAAGCAGGAAATGGTGTGCTGGCTGGTGAGGAGTTCGACTTTATTTAAACGCCTGCGACGTTGCCGGAATACGTGTGGTTGCCCATGCTGCGGTTTTGCCCTCAGCGATTGAGCTTGTCCATGATCGAAGGGCACATCATTGGACACGCTGACCTATTAATCACTTACCCATACAGCAGGTAAAGGACCGGTGACGTTTTGCCAAATCCAGCGGAAGCAGAAGCGTTGGATTGAGATTTTCTTGTTCCCAAACTCCACCACTCTCGGAGCGGCGAAAAGTAACACCACCAGGGTGGTGGCGCTGTCCTCGAAGGGAGCCCCCACCACCACCGTGTCGCCATCCACGGCCACGGACTGTCCCAAGAAATCCACAGTTTGCGACGTGCCGATCACCCGGAGTTTAGCATAGGCCTGCTGCGCCACCGGGTCCACCACGATAGGGTAACGCGCGCCTGCCGTGGGTTCAGGGACGGGCCCTTATGCCTTGGGGATTACGACCTGCTCATGACACCCGCGACATGAACACACTCGACAATCCCGCCGTTGCCAGCGCACGCGTGGAGGTTTTCTCGTGGTTGATGGAGCGCCAATCTCCGAGCAAACCGACCTCGAACTGCGCACCCAACGCAATCCGAGCGCCTGCGTCTGGGAGGCGAGGTGGTATCATGCCAACCGCGAGCTCAAGGAATTTCGCAAGCCTTTCTGTGACGAGGACATCACGGACGCTCGCCTCTTGGCTTGTGCCGCAATGGTCTCCTTGGATCTGTAGAGAATTCCCTCCCGGTTGAAATGGGTTAGTGGGCTATTTTGTCTGAGGAACATTTTCCGGCCCTATTGGTCCCGTGTAGCGGTAGTGGACCGGATCGTCGGAAATGATGCACAAGTGCTCAAGGCTCACGCCTTCCATCACCGATGGCACGCGATCGCCTCCCTCGTTTTCCCATGCGAGCACGAGATACGGCTTTTTATCGACAAAGATGAGGTCGCGATTGTCGGCACCTTTCGCATTGGAAGCGGTTGCGCCGATCGTGACGGGATACACGTGGGGAAACGGCTTTTGCACGGAGCGATTTTGAATAAATCTTCGTCCAGTTTTTCAACAAAAAAGTTGTCCTCAAGTAGCGTCCAAAAGCGCCACAAGATTTTCGGTCCATTCATTTCATAATGGGAAAGGCGAAGACTATTGGGCTCACGAAAGTCCCGCCGCCATTTCATATGGCGATCACGAAACGCCGAATTTCCTGTAAAAGGCAAAGTGGCCGACTATCGAGTGATGCCTCGAGCTGCTAGGGCCGATGTGCTGGCGATCTAGCGTTTTCTTCGACGAACCGGGCAGCATTGAGGAGTGCGGCTTCGCTCAGGCGTGGACCCACGAGTTGAAGGCTGGTGACGGTGCCATCCTTATCCCCGACCGGGATCGGGACAGCGATCGCCGGGACCCCGCCATAATTCACAGCAACCGTATTCTGTTTTCCCAGCACCAGCGCCTCGAAAGCCGCGGACCCGCCAAAGAACGGAACCCGGGGTGGCAACGACTGGAGGGTGGGAAGCGCGATCATATCGACGCGCTGAAAGGTGTTCTGCAGCGTCGCCTTCCATGCCGCCCGCCGGGCGACGGCGCCGCGATAGTTCAGCCGATACTCAATCGCGCCCAAGGCCACGACAGCCCTGGTACGCAGACTGATCCCCGGTTCGTTGCGAAACTTCAAGTCCGACATCCAGGCGCTGGCGGCTGCAACGGTGTTGCCGTCGCTGGAAGCTTGCTTCCACTGGTCCTGAAAATCTTTCCCGAGAGGGACGACCTGAAAGCCCGCCTGCTTGAGAGCGTCATCGACCGCGCGGTCCACCTCCGAGGCCGTGCCCGCCAGGTAAAGGCGACCGACGCGGATCGTCTTGGCCGAAGGCTTGACCGCCCTCGCGTTGCGATAGCGGACGGCAAATCCCTCTTGGAGCAGATCCATCCCTTGGGCAGTGCGCGCTACGTCCTTCGCCATCGGACCGACAGTATCGAGGTAAGTGGGGGAGATCGGATATACACCGTCTAGGGGGATCAAACCAAAGGTCGTCTTTAACCCGACGATTCCGCAGCAGGCCGCCGGAACCCGGATCGAGCCTGCGGTATCGGTTCCAATGGCGATGTCCGCCGTGCCATTCTGCACCGCGACCGCCGAACCGCTGGAAGAACCGCCGGGGATGAATTTCCGCTTCGGATTCACGCGGTTTTTTGGGGTGCCGTAATAGTCGTTGATGCCCGAAACGCCGACCGCCAGCTCGGTAAGGTTGGTCTTGCCCACGATCTGCACTCCAGCACCGCGAATTCGTCTCAGGCACGCGGCATCGCGCTCCGCAGGCCGGCTGTTCCGGGCGAGAAATCGCGACCCCGCCGTGGTCACGATCCCCTTCATGTCAATGAGGTCCTTGACTGCGACGCGCAAGCCAGACCCGTCGGAAGGCGGGGGCCAGTAAGCAATGTAAGCCCGATCATGGTGTCCATCTCGCGCGGCTTTGTCGCCGGTAGTGCAACCGCCTAGGGGAAGTATGCAAATCAGGAGAAACGCGGCAATCGCGCGATGGAAGTTCAGCATGTCTGGGTAAAGCCTGCTTCGTGCAAAGTGGCGTAAATCTCGTCTTTGCTAATGCGCTTTGGATTGTAATGTAGGAAAGCGCCGCGCTCGAGCAATCGGACGCGGTTAATTCCCGGCAGGCTTGCCAGGAGGTGGCCGACCTTGGTCCACACTCCCGCGGTGCCCATATTCAGGATTGTCAGATCAAGTTCTGCTTCAGAGGGAGGTCGCATACTCACGGATCGCCCGAGGCGGTTCGCGCGGATGCCACGCCCGCGCTAACTGCCTGCGCGACGTCGAAGCGCCTACCCTTTCAATCGCTCAGTCAATGCCCGCGCGCCACCTTCCTTGGCCGCGACTAAGGCGTCGTGAAGAAAAGCCGCAACCTTGCGCGGTCAATCACCTTGGCTCTCGGCGTCGAAGGGTCACAACACGTGCAGCACCAGGTCGCTTCCGGTGCCCGGTGAAAGTGTCACCGTGGCGGGTGCGGCGGGTACCGGGATGTTGGTGCCGCTCATCTTGAAGCTGCCGATGGCGTGGCTGGTGAACGCGAAGAGGTCGCCGCTGGCGCCGGTGCCCTCGACGATGCCACCGATAACGATGCTGGCGATCTTCGCGATGCTCGCACCGCCACCGATGATCGTGTCCCCGGCATCGCCGAAGCCGGCCACGCCGCCGTCCTTCACGCCGGCAACGAGGTCGCTGGCGATCCAATCGTCGCCCACGTTCACGGGACCGATCTGGGCGTTGCCGTTCTGGGCAACGAGAGCGGTGTTGTAGCCGGCGAGGATCTGCGCGCGCTCGACACGGCCGCCGATGGTGATTTTGCCGATGGCCACGTCGCTGGTGGGTGTGGGCGTGGCCTGCCCTTTGGCTGAAAAGGTCACCTTGGTCAAATCGCCACCGCTGCCGACGGAACCGACGATGTCCCCCTTGACGGTGATCGAGCCGATGTCGAGCCCCGCCCGGATGGAGGCGTTGCCGGTGAGACTGCCGCCGGTGCTGTTGTCGAGGCCGGCGAGAACCGAGCCGCCGATGGTGACCGAGGCGATGCGGTCGGAACTCGTGATGAAGCCGGAGTTCGTCAGCGAGCCACTGGAGATGCTGCCTCCGCGGAGGTCGTGGCCGATCTTCACCGCGCCCATGGCCGCGGTGCTCAGGATCGCACCGGCGTTAATATTCGAGCCGCCGATGAGCGAGCCGCCAATCGTCACGCCGGCCAGCGTGTCACCGCTTGAGACATAACCGGATTGCGGGCCTGAACCACCCTGCACATTGTGGCCGATTTTCACCGGACCCAGGGCCTTGGTGCTGACAATGACGCCCGCGTAGTTGCCGTTGCCGCCGATGAGCGAGCCACCGATGGTGACCCCAGCGATGGTGTCCTGGCTTACGATATAGCCGGAATTGTCGCCGGCGCCCCGCACATCGTGGCCGATCTTCACCGGGCCCATGGCCGCGACACTGAGAATGGCGCCCGCGAAGAGGCTGTTCTCACTGCCGATGAGCGAGCCACCGATGGTCACGCTCTTCAGCGTGTCCTTGCTACTGATTAAGCCGGTATCCGCCGCTCTGGTGCCTTGCATGTCCCCGCCAATCTTGACCGCACCCATGGCCAGGTCGCTGAAAAACGCACCGCCGATGACCGAGCCACCGATGGTCGCGCCGGCCAGAGTACCTTTGCTCTTGACATAGGCGGAGAGGCCGGACTCGCCGGAGACCATGTCGTGGCCAATCGTGATTTCGCCCATGGCCTTGCTGCTGAGAATCGCGCCCGAATAATCGCCAAAGTCGCCGATGATCGAGCCGCCGATGGTCACGCCGGCCAGCGTGTCACCGCTTGAGATAGAGCCGGCGTGATCGCCGGTGCCTCCGCGGAGGTCGTGGCCGATCTTCACCGCTCCCATGGCGCCGGTGCTCAGGATCGCACCGGCGTTGGTATTCGAGCCGCCAATGATGGAGCCGCCAATCGTCACGCCGGCCAGCGTGTCACCGCTTGAGATATAGCCGGATTGCAGGCCTGAACCACCTTGCACATGATGGCCGATTTTCACCGGACCCAGGGCCTCGGTGCTGACAATGACGCCCGCGTAGTTGCCGTTGCCGCCGATGAGCGAGCCACCGATGGTGACCCCAGCGATGGTGTCCTGGCTTACGATATAGCCGGAATTGTCGCCGGCGCCCCGCACATCGTGGCCGATCTTCACCGGGCCCATGGCCGCGACACTGAGAATGGCGCCCGCGAAGAGGCTGTTCTCACTGCCGATGAGCGAGCCACCGATGGTCACGCTCTTCAGCGTGTCCTTGCTACTGATTAAGCCGGTATCCGCCGCTCTGGTGCCTTGCATGTCCCCGCCAATCTTGACCGCACCCATGGCCAGGTCGCTGAAAAACGCACCGCCGATGACCGAGCCACCGATGGTCGCGCCGGCCAGAGTACCTTTGCTCTTGACATAGGCGGAGAGGCCGGACTCGCCGGAGACCATGTCGTGGCCAATCGTGATTTCGCCCATGGCCTTGCTGCTGAGAATCGCGCCCGAATAGTCGCCGAAGTCGCCGACGATCGAGCCGCCGATGGTGACGTTGCCCAGGGTGTCCTTGCTTTCGATATAGCCGGAGTGATCGCCTGTGCTGCCTTGCAGGTCATGACCGATCTTCACCGCGCCCATGGCCAAACTGCTGACGATCGCGCCTGCGAAATCGCTCGTCCCCCCGATGATCGAGCCGCCGATGGTGACGCCGGCCAGCGTGTCATGGCTTTCGATGTAGCCGGCGCTGAAGCCGGAGCCACCTTGCAGATCGCCCCCGATCTTCACCTGGCCCATGGCCTCGTTGCTGAAAATCGAACCTGCGTGGAAGCTCGTCCCGCCAATGAGCGAGCCACCGATGGTCACCGAGCCGATTTTACCATTCGCTGCGCCGACGTGGACATAAGCATCCTTTAAATCGCCGGCCACGTTGAGCGCGGCGAGCGCGCCGCTGATGTCGCTTTCCAGATCGCCCACGCCACCCTGCGAGGCCAGCCCGTAGCGGCCCATAGTGCGGACACTGAGTAGTTTGATCGCGACCGTGCCTGCCGTGCCGCAGTCGATGTCGCCGAGGTCACCCTTGATTGTGATTTTGCCGAAGTCGTTCGACCCGCCGTCAATGCGCCCCACGGCCACAAGCCCGTCGCCGTCGCCCGCCTTGGTCACCGAGATCTTGATGTTCGCGCCATTGAAGGACGGATCGGAAAGATTGAGCAGGGTTAGCTTTCCGCCGAAGATGGTGGCGTGTCCGGCGAGATCGCCGGCCGTGGAAGTGATGGTGACCTTGTCGCCGTCCTGGTCGGTGTAGGGGAGGACCGAGGCCGGCGCGATGCGGGATTCGAGAGGTTCGATCATGGCGAAGCCACTAAATCCTCTGCCAACAGAAGGAACAACGCAAAACCCGTCGATATCACCCGAAGATTACATCGGGGACGTAAGGAACGTCACCACCCGGCGCCTTTATCCTTTGAGCCTGTTCGGTAACCACTGCGGGCACAGATAGTCCGAGATTGGTGCGCCGCACGCACACCACCGATGCGCGCGAGCCCCGCGCTCACGGAAATCTCTTGTCACCCTCCTCGCTCTTTTATCCCCCATGAACGCTCGCCGAAAGTCGATCTCGCAGCGCAATGGGCGCCTCGTTAATCAGGCTCGGAACGATTTGGCTGCTCGTGAATTTCGCGCCCCCATCAATTTTGCAGTCCACACGGGTGAGTTCTCTATCGCCATCGAATACCCATACGGTCTCGGGCGACTCCGCGTAAATGATCCAGTTAGCCGCCTTTCGCAGTGCGGGCTCTGCCGGGCCGAACTCCGCTTTCCCACGAGCCAGGCGGTATTGAATTCGGTCTTTGGGCGCCTCCCAAACTTTGATGATCGTCTGTCGATCGAAGCACTCGTAAGTCCCGGGAACATCGATCAATGTGCGGCCTGACTCCAGGGAACGATGGCATCCCCCGGCGAAGACCGCCCACGTGAGGCTTATCATGAGCGCTCTACCATGGCCCGTCCTCATGACGCTACCCTTTCAAGCGGTCGGTCAGTGCCCTCGCTCCGCCTTCTTTAACCGTCGAGATCGCGCCGTGGAGAAATGCCGCAACTTTGGAGGTCGCGGCGTTCTTTTCGTCCGGTGTTCCTTCCGATTCGTCAATGGTCGAAAGCAAAAGGCCTAGTGCCTCGACCGCACGGTCATGGGGCGAATGCTGGTCCTCCAAATCGCTCATGGAGCCGTTTAATGACCTACCAGTTTCAAGACGACAAACACGAGGAGCGCCGCGCCGAGGCCGCCGCCGAAAAGCCATACGAGGAACGCCGGACCCGCGGCTGCACGTTCTTTCGCGGATGAGAGGTGGTGTTTCATAGGATGAGTGAGTTGCCGGCGGCTAAGGAATTGAACCTCCTCCGGTTTATTGCCGGATTCCGCAGATTTGCACTGCTACCGCCGCTGCCTGAATCGACACTCCGGGTTCCCAAGGTTGCCTGAATATTAACCAGCCAAGTCGCCTATTGCATAACGGCTCGTCCCGCTGCATTCGGCACGCCCGTTTCGGTTCTGCGTCACGAAGTACGGACGTTGATTAAGCCCATGCCGCTAAAGCGAGACAACATTTTCAAAGTAAAGGAGTGGTTCAAAGTCCTTCAGACCACGCCTCGCAGCCAGTCCGCGGTCATGAGGCTCGGCCCCGGGCAATCCTCCGGCGAGACACCGGAAGCCCATCGGGATAGCGATCAGATCCTCTTGCTCGTGGAAGGCGAATTGTCTGCTGAGATCGCCGGCCAGCGTTTCCGCCTGAAATCGGGTGATGCGGTTTTGATCCCGCCCCGCACGACGCACAAATTCACGAACCGGGGAAAAGGTCCCGCCGTTACCTTCAACGTTTACTCGCCCCCGGAATATCGTCCCGATGAAAAGGGATAAGGATCGGAGCAATTATCACTTTGGTTCTCCGGTTCGCGCCGCGGCCTCGTGGAAAAGATCCGATCCCTTCAACGCTTCCGTAATCGCCGTTTTTAACTGTGGATCGTCGATCAACGCCTTCGCCAGTCGAACCAGCGCAATGTCGTAATCGCTCCCGGTCTCTGCCACCGCACCAAACCGCAACCGGATGCCCCCGGTGTCCCGCTTCACCTTCAATTCGCCGTGCCCGCGCCGTGCCAGTTCATGCAGCCGCGCTTCGATCACCGCGGCCACGCGATCGCGCGCGACGAGCTTTGGATATCGGGCTTCAGCCATTCCCCACTACGTCCCGTCTGCCCCCTTTCGGCAATTCAAAAACCGTTACGATTTTGCTGTCCGGTTATCAGCTTGGTAAGCGCGGGCAGGCTGCTTTCTATCACCGTTCCCTCGTGCCGGCGAATCGCGCCATTCTTTCTCGCCGTCTCGATGGCAATCGGTCCGCGTAGTGCATCTATCAAGGCAGCACGGAGCCGCGCATCGTCTAGCAGCGCGGCCCCCAGTTGAATTATGGCGATATCGAGTGAAATCGCTCGGGCTGCCGTCTCGCCAAATCTCACCCGGCAACCGGCTTCATCCTCATCAATTTGTAGCGAACCCCACTCCATGGAATCCTCCCGGCGCAGAAATCCCTCAATCGCTTTGTGCAACTCGATCCTGGGACCGAATGGCTTCACCGCCACGCATCGGTTAGGCGCGCCTTTTCGCCTTCGCCGATTTCGGCAAAAGAACATCCGGTGTCACCTTTTTGACCAACGACTCCACCGCTTCGATCCCGCTTTGCACGCCCTTTTTCACATTCTGGATCAGCCCTTTCGCCGCCTTCTTTCGAGACTTGGGCTTAACTTTTGCCGCCGTCTTGGCGGTCGTTTTAATCTTGGTGGCCCCGCGTTTGGCCGCGGACTTGGCACTCGTGGTCGATTTCTTAACGGGGGCTTTTGCCGATTTTTTCTTTTTCTGGGTTGGCATGGGATGTTTGAGATCGTTCGCAAATCGTAAGGTTCGGCCCTAGCGGATGTATCAGCGCCCAAGATCTTTGATGGCATCACCCGCACTTTTCGCCGACTGCAGTGAGTGGCGTGCGCAGTTCGTGCGATAACGTCGAGATGAACTCGACCTTCATTCGATCCGCTCGCGACAGGGCCTCGTTGGCTTCCGCGAGCCGTCTGTGCGCCGCCTTCTGTTCCGTGATATCTCGCGCGATCTTCGATGCTCCCACGATGCTGCCTTGCTCGTCTTCGACCGGAGAAATGGTCTGGGAGACTTCAATGTGGCGTCCCTCCTTGGTCACGCGAACCCTCTCGAAGTGTTCAATGCGGTCCCCACGCTTCAGCGTTTCGAGAATGTGCGTTTCTTCCGCGTATCGGTCCTGCGGCAATAGCTTCAGGATGGGTTGGCCTACCATCTCCTCCGACGTGTAGCCGAAAATCCGCTGTGCTCCCCGATTCCACCTCGTGACGGTCCCCTCGAGGTTTTTGCTGACAATGGCATCGTCAGACGAATTGACCACGGCAGCGAGCAGTTTTTCCGGGGATAAAAAACCCGATAAAGGCGAAAACAACAAAGCTTCTGACATGGGTAAGCTAAAATCGCACCGAGGAGCGCGAATGTCGGTAGGCATTCGTGCCCGAGTTCCATGTATGACCACTGCCAAAAAAGTTAAAAAGAAAAGGGCGAGACGCTGGTCAGCAGAAGTGGCCAAGCACAGCGATGCGCTCGATCTTGACCGGAAGTATTCAAAAAGCGGAGCGCGCGGAAGATTGCACTATCACTCAAGCGATCTGCCGAATCGAGCAAGCGACGGAAAGGCATGGTCCGCCAGTCTGCAACGTCCATGCTTACCTTTTACATGAACCGCGCCGGGAAAAACTTACCGGCAAGTCGCAAGCGCACGTTGGAGCGCGCCAAGGTTGAACTGCGGAAACTTTTTGAGAACAAAAAAGCTGCTTCCTAAAATTAGACATCGAACGACAAGCTACCTTGCCATCAATTGATGTCCGCGGACGCATCTATTCCCCGCATGCAGTGCAGAACTACTAGCCCTGCCATTTGCCGTAGATATTCACGGGAGTTCCGGCTTCGACCCAATTGTAGAATTGCTTCGCGGGATTCTCGCCGTCAGTGGGAAGACGAATGCAACCGTGCGATGCCGGTTTGCCGGGAACGGATTTGAATCCGTGAATGAAATAGTTGCCTTCCAAATGCACGCTGAAGGGCATCGGAGCGTTGTGATAGAGCTTGGAGCGGTGCATGCGCTCCTTCTCATGCACCGTGTATTTGCCGTTCGGTGTCCGTTTCCCGGCCTTGCCTGTCGAAACATGGGTTTCAAGATAAAGACGATCTCCAACGTAGGCGCGCAGAGTTTGCGTCGTTTTGTCGATGTTCACGTGTTTCACCAACGCTTCTGGCGGCGCCGAAAACGGCATGGGAGACGCATCTGGAGCCTGCGCACGAGCGCCCAAGGACACCATCGCCGACACGGCGATGACGGAAGCGATTTGCGAATACGCGTGCATCAACTTTATTTCGTTCCCCCGCGGTGATTCGGTTGGGGAAGGGCGGGGATTCCCTCGTCCCTGGTGCACTCCGTGCGAAGCGGAACCCTTTCGGGAATGTAATATATCGGCAGGGGACAGGCAGGCTGGCGGCGACCGATTCTCGCTGCACATGCACCCCATAGGTGACACCATTCATTCGCGGACCTGGACAAATCCGATGTTGCGCGACCTCATCGCCGCCCGACTCGGCTCGCGCAAGCTGATCGTCGTGGCGAATCGGGAACCGTATATTCACCGCCGTCGCGACGGTCGGATCGAGTGCATCCGTCCCGCGAGTGGAATGGCCACCGCGCTTCACCCGATCATGGTGGCCGCGGGCGGCACGTGGATCGCGCATGGTTCTGGCGATGCCGATCGCGAAGCGGTGGACTCGGCCAGTCGCGTGCATGTCCCACCGGAAGATCCGGCTTACACTTTGCGGCGGGTTTGGCTCACGCGTGAGCAGGAGGACGGTTTTTACTATGGGCTCTCCAACGAGGGCCTCTGGCCGCTCTGCCACATCACTTTCACGCGGCCCAAGTTTCGCCAGGAGGATTGGGAAAAGTATCGTGAAGTGAATGCCCTCTTTGCCCAGGCGGTCCTCGAGGAAGCAGGTGACGGCCCGGCCCTGGTCTTCATCCAAGACTACCATTTCGCTTTATTGCCGCGGATGCTCAAGGAATTGGCGGGCGACCGCATTGTTGTCGCACACTTTTGGCATATTCCCTGGCCCAATCGAGAGACGTTTCGCGCCTTTCCATGGCGCGAGGAACTACTCGACGGCCTGCTCGGCAACGATCTACTCGGCTTCCAAATCCGCCAGCACTGCCAGAACTTCCTCGATACCGTGGACCGCGCCATCGAGGCCAGGGTCGATCACGAACGTTTCGAGATCACGCGCCAATCGAGTTCCACCATCGTCCGGCCATTTCCCATCAGCATCGATTTTGCCGCGCACGTGGATGAGGCAAGTCGGGCGGAAGTTTCCGCTTCGATGCGCTGGTGGCACGAACGCTTGCACCTTAGCGATCGGCAACTCGGCATTGGCCTCGAGCGACTCGATTACACCAAGGGCATCCCGGAGCGGCTCCGTGGCTTCGACCTGTTGTTGGAACGTCATCCCGAATGGCGCAGCCGTTTGGTGTTTGCCCAAGTGGCGGTCCCGAGCCGCTCGCAGCTTTCCGAGTATCGAAATATCGAGGAGGAGGTGGACACGATGGTCGCGAGGATCAATGCCCGTTGGGGAACCGCCGATTGGGCTCCGGTGGTACTTCTCAAGCAGCACCACAATTCCACGAACATGATGGCCCTGCATCGCCTGGCCCGATTTTGCGTGGTCAGTTCCCTGCACGACGGCATGAACCTGGTGGCCAAGGAATTCGTCGCGAGCCGGGCCGACGAGCAGGGCGCATTGATCCTCAGCCGGTTCGCCGGCGCGCATCGCGAGATGCCCGACGCGCTCGAAATCAATCCCTTCGCCATCCATGAAGTGAGCGACGCGATGCGGCGCGCTCTCGAGATGCCGGCCGACGAGCAACGCCGGCGCATGCGCCGTCTGCGCGAACAGGTTGCGTATAACAACGTGTATCGCTGGGCCGGCAAATTCCTCTCCGAATTGCTCAAGTTCGAGCTACCCGAAAATGGACAAGACACCGCATTGGACGAACCATTGGGACACGATCTCCGCTCAGCTCGCGTCGCGGCCTAGCCTGCTCATCGCCTCGGATTTCGACGGCACGCTCGCGCCCATTGCGCGGACTCCCATCGAGGTGGTGATGCCGGCCGAAACCCGCACGCTCCTGCGGCGGCTCGCGGCGTGTTCCGGCGTCCATCTCGCCATCATCTCCGGTCGCGCCCTCGCCGATATCCAGGTGCACGTCGGCATTTCCGGCATCTTTTACGCGGGCAACCACGGTCTCGAACTCTGCGGTCCCGGAATCGAGTTTCATGATCCCCGTGCGGATCAGGCACATGGCGAACTCGCCGGCGCGGTGGCGCTGATTGTTGAGGCCGCTTCAGGGTTGGAAGGCGTATTCGTCGAGGATAAGGGTGTTTCCGCAGCGGTTCATTGGCGCCTCGCTCCCGAGCGTAGCCGAACCCAACTCCATGAATTGATGCGTTTGGTTGCCGATGTGAACCCGCACCTGCGTCTTACCGCCGGCAAGTGTGTATGGGAGTTGCGCCCGCAGCATGGATGGAACAAGGGAAACGTGCTCATGCACCTCATCGGTCACCTGGGATTGGACCCAGAGGAAGTGATTTTTCTGGGCGATGATCTCACGGATGAAGACGCCTTTCGCGTCATGCCCGGCGGCTGCAGCTTTCGCGTTGGGGGTCACCACGAGTTCACGGCTGCTCGCTATTATCTGAATGACGAAGCGGACGCGCGCGCGTTTCTGCTGTGTCTCCTCGGCTTGCGAACCGGGTTATCGCCTCTGATGCGCGGCATTTCCGCATGCGTTCCGACTGCGGTGGGATGAAGAGGCGCGCTTCCTCCCATGAGTTGCGCTCCCGAATCCCGAACGTGTTTTACGCTCGAGCTTGCCAGCATGCCGGTTGAACTGATCTCCGCATCCGTTCGAGAATTTCTCCGCGTCCACGTTCGCAACGTGACGCAGATCGAGATTCTGGCGCTTCTTGTGGCCTCTCCAGAGCGGGAGTGGGCGGCTCGCGACATTGACCAGGTACTCCGCAGCAACGAGCCCTTCGTCGCGCAGCAATTGAGCGAGTTCGTGGCCGCCGGCCTTTTGGTCGAGCTCGGTGGAACCGAGATGCGCTACCGCTATCAACCACGCTCCGAGGCGCTGTCCGCCGCTGCGGCGGAAACTGTGCAGGCTTATCGCACTCACTCGGTTTACATTATCGAGACGATCTTTAAGAAACGCGATCCGGCTCACAGCTTTGCCGAGGCATTCCGAATCCGCTCCAAATAGCCATGCCCCAAGTCGTTTACCTGCTCTGTACGTTCACCAGCCTAGCCTGTGCCATCCTGGTCGGGCGCGCGTATCGATCATCGAGGGTCCCACTGTTGTTCTGGAGCGTCATCTGCTTTGCGGCCCTGACGCTGTCGAATGTGTTACTTTTCGTCGATCTGGTGATGATTCCGGATGTCGATCTCCGGCCCCTGCGCAACGCGGTGATGCTGCTGGGCGTCGTGGCCATGCTGTATGGGTTGATCAACACGGAAAATTAGAACTTTGAATTTCCCATGCTGAACTCCTTTCTCTCAGGCGCTATTTTTATGGGCTGCTGCGTGGTGGCGCTCCAGTTCCGACGTTTGTGGCTGACCAGCGGAGACCGCCTCTTCGCTTACTTTTGCGCTGCGTTTTTGGTTTTCGCAGCCGAACGCATCGTGCTTGAAACGGTCAGCCCAAAAAACGAGTTCGCCCCCTTCGTTTATCTCGTCCGGTTGTTGGCCTTTGCCTTCATCATCGCCGGCGTGATCGAGAAGAACCGGGCGCGGTAATCGCGCAGCGCGGTGCTGCCGGATCGGCTCGCCAGCGCGGCGTTTCTTCCGCAGATTTTCCGGCCGCATGTCCCTTTTCGAAATCATCGCGATCCTCGTTTCGCTGACCGCGATCTTCAGCTACCTGAATTTTCGCTACATCAAGCTGCCCTCCACGATCGGTGTGATGCTGATCGCGTTGCTCCTTTCGCTTGGGTTGATTGTGGCTGGTTTCTTCGCACCCGGCGTTCGCGATAGTGCCGAGCATCTATTGAAGCAGGTCGAGTTCGATGACGCCTTAATGCAGGGGATGCTCTGCTTTCTCCTCTTTGCCGGTTCACTCCATCTCAAGCTGGACGACCTCGCTGACCACAAGGGCGTGATCTTCACCCTGGCCATCGCGGGAGTCGCGATCTCGCTTTTCGTCTTTGGCACATTAATCTACCTCGTATTTGGCTGGCTTGGATTTCAGCTCAGCTACGCTTGGTGCCTGCTTTTCGGCGCCTTGATTTCACCCACCGATCCCGTGGCCGTGATTGGCATTCTGAAGAGTGCCAAGGTCCCTCGCAGCCTCGAGGTCCAGATTGCCGGGGAATCGCTCTTCAACGATGGGATCGGCGTGGTCGCATTCATCGTCCTGGGCGAAATCGCCGTGGCGGGGCACGACGCCTCGCCGGGTCACATCGGGAAACTGTTTCTCGCGGAGGCCGTGGGCGGTGCCGCCTTCGGCTTTGTCATCGGATGGATCGCCTACCGACTTTTGAAGAGCGTCGATAACTACCGGGTGGAGGTCATGCTCACGCTGGCGCTGGTCATGGGCGGATATGCCTTGGCTTCGGCGATCCACGTTAGCGGACCGATCGCCATCGTCGTGGCGGGCTTGTTCATCGGCAACCACGGGCGCCGCTTTGCGATGAGCGATACGACCCGCCAAAATCTCGACTCGTTCTGGGAACTCCTCGATGAAACGCTCAACGCGCTGCTCTTCGTGCTTATCGGCTTGGAGATTCTCGTTTTCGCCTTCACGCGCGATCTGTTCTTCGCCGGCCTGCTGGCCATCCCGGCACTTTTGATCGCCCGCTGGGTCAGCGTCGCTGTGCCCGTCGCGCTGATTCGGCGCTGGTCTCCGTTTCCGCCCGGGGCCGTGTCGATCATGACCTGGGGCGGTCTCCGTGGCGGAATCTCCGTGGCGCTGGCGTTATCTCTTCCATCCAGCCAGGAACGAGACGCTGTTTTGGCCGTGACCTACATCCTGGTCGTCTTTTCCATCCTTGTGCAGGGTCTCACTCTTGAGCGCCTCGCGCGTTCCAAGGCAACGTCCTAAGCTTCGCGGACACGCCTTGAAGCAAAAGCGAGGCGGCCAATTGTCGCCTCGCAGTTCATACCGGCGATCAACCCAAGGTCAGGTCAAGCAACCCGAGGCTGCGGAGCAACTCCTGGTCGATGCGCCCGTTGACCACCAGTCCATTGTCGTCCTGGTAGACGCCAATGGCGGCGCGGGTTGTCGGCCCGATGACGCCATCGATCAAGCCGGGATCGTAGCCCTCATCGAACAACGCCTTTTGCACGCTGAAGACGACCGATGAGCCGAGCGACAACTCGTACGGGTATGGAACCATCGAGTAATACAACGACTCATATTGTGGTGCGAAGATCACCCATGCACCATGATTCCACCGGTAATGATGGTTGTTCCAAACGTAGGTGGTGTGCCGATCCCAGTGTTGATAAATGTTGATCGGCGGCCGGAAATGGCGGCGGTGTCCACCAAATGCGAACGTCGGCCCATGGTGCTTGTTCCAGTCGCGGTGCTGGTCACCCCAGTGTTTAGCAATGTTTGAATGGTTTTTTTGCCACTTCCTGCGCTCCGCGAGGCGTTGCTGGAATTTGTCCGCTTGATGCCGGGCCACGCTGCCCTTGTGGTTTTTGATCCAATGCTGACGAGCGATGCTCTTTAGGTGCTGATTCTTTTGATGGGTCACACTGCCTTGCGACCCCTTGTGGCGAAACTGCGCATGCTTCCCGCCATTTCCCTGGAAGTGTTTTGCCACGGCCTTCGGTACTTTCTGGCTGTGGCGGTGAACCGCAGCCGCCGGCGGATGCTTACGGTGATGTTGCTGATGATGTTTGTTGGGCGCAGCGAAAACCGGCTGCAAAGCCAGGATAGTTGCCGTTCCCAACGCTAGAATTCTTTTCATATTTATTACCTCCAAAACGATTCAACCCGATCCCCTGCGGAAGTTGCGGAATCGACTCCCCCAATTCGTTATCAGGTGAAAGTCAGGTGAACCGCGGTGCGGACTCTCGACTCCGCCGCTCACCGAGTTCGTGCTCGGCGAGTGGCAAGCCGCAGAGGGTCGCGCGCTATTTCTTCGGCAGCGTCACCGTCAGGGAGCCGTCCTTTCGGTCGATGGTCATCTTGGAGCCATCCACGGGTCCGGGAAGACCGATGACTTGCTCATAGCGATTCATTGAATAGGCAAACAGGGACTCGTCTTTCTTGGTGCCCTTAGTATCGGGCTTCGTCTTGCGCTCTTCCTCCCTCGCGGTCACGCGTAACGTGTTATCCGACTCGACCCGGACGTCCACGTTCTGGATGTCGCGATCAGGCATCGTCAATCGCACGACGTAGTTATTTCCTTCCTCCGATAGGTTGACCGCGGATGAGAAACCGCCGGTCATATTCAACCCTCCGACGTTTTCGCGGGCCTCGCGCCAAGTCTGGCTAAACAGGGCATCGAGCCGATCCTGAATGTCGCGCATTTCGTGGAAGAAACGATCATTCCATTCTTTCGATTGCTGCTCAGTCGTGGACGGCGATTCGGCCGCATCGTCCTTATTGGCGGCCGGCGGATTTGCGGCCAGGGCAGGGCTCACGCCGAGGATTGCAGTTATTGCTCCACTTAGGAGTGTCTTTTGAAGTTTCATATCTGGTTAGATAGTCTTGGGGCGACTCTGTTCATAAAAGTGGAATCGGGAGCCGACCTTATTCGGCCATCGAAGGCCCAGTTCCCAGGAGAGACTTGCACGGTGTTGAGAACGATCGGGGCATGCGCTTCGGTTGAACTTCGCATCGAAACTTGCGAGCGCCGCAGCGCTCAATCTTTCTGCAACGCGCATCGTTTTGGCTCTCACTCGCGGTCGCCGATGGCCGCCTGCGCTCGCAATAAATCGTGGAGCGTGACCACCGCTAGGGGGGTGCCCCGTGGGTGGTCAGTGATGACAATTAGCCCGCAGGAGGACTCGATGAGCAACAACTGGCATTCGCGGATGGTCTGATGCGGTCGAGCGCAGACGGCCGGCTGCAGACGTGGCGGGCGCTGTTCCCTTCGAGCGACGGCGTATTCTGTACGAAGCAGGATGCCGATTACGCTCCCATCTTCAACCATTGGGAAGCGTTGATAAGGGTTGCGCTCGAACGCGTCGGTAATGTTCTCGTGGTTAAGATCCGAGAAAATAACAGGTTGGAATTGAGCAATGGCGGAGATCGGCAGATTTTGCCAACTTCTTAGGTCCCGAGGCGGTACCACGTGAACCATTTGATGGCCATCCTGCAGGAGGACGGCGTCGTAGAAGTTCTCATGATTGAATTGACGTACAACCAACTGGCTGACCAAACCGGCGACCATTAGACCCGGTAAAAGTGCGAACTGGTGAGTCATCTCGAAAATGATCAGCACAGCGGTGACCGGAGCCTGAACCACACCACCGAGACAAGCGCTCATGCCACCGACGGCGAGTAAGGTGCGATCCGAATCATTGAGAGGGAGAAAATGGCCACCCAAGCCCGCAACCGCCACGCCGCACATGCCGCCAAAGAACAGGCTTGGCGAGAAGATGCCGCCACAACCGCCGAGGCCATAGCATGTGGCTGTAGCTATGAGCTTGGCAATGAGTAAGACGATGGCGAGTTTCCAGGCCATTCCATTTTGCAGGGCGAGAGAAAGATCGTCGTATCCCAGCCCGAAAACTCCGAGGTGCCACGTCCGGGAGAAGACAGCGACACCGAGCAGCCAGGTAACTAGGCCGCCGAGAAGCGGCCGCCACATTGGCGGGAGCAAGTGCCATCGGCGCGAGGCTGCGCGAAGCCCAAGTGAGCCGCGCTGAAAGACAACCCCTGCGAGCGTGGCCAGTCCGGCGCTGAATGGCATCAGCGAATAAGCGTGCCACGTCGGCTCGTCGATGCGTGGAAGATCGAATGCGGGTTGCGCTCCAAGAAAGGCGTGGACCACGAAGGCGCCAATGACCGCGGCCAATAGTACCGACCCGAGCAGGCGGCTGTTGAGATCTTCGAGAATCTCTTCAAGGACGAAGGCCACGGCAGCAAGGGGAGCATTGAAGGCGGCTGCCAGCCCGGCAGCGGCGCCGGCGGCGGTGGCGGCGCGCTTGTTCTGCTTTGCCACACCGAGCAAACCTGCGACCGTGGAAGCGATGTTGCCTCCCAGTTGGACGCTTGGTCCCTCGCGCCCTAGGCTTTGTCCACCGCCGATGCTGAGGGCACTCGCGATAAACTTCACCCAAGCCAGACGTCGCGGGGTATGGCCAAAATCCTTCCAGAAAGCGAGTTTCATCTGCGGAACTCCGCTTCCCGCGGCGTCGGGACAGAACTTTGTGAGTAGCCAGCCAGAGAAAATCGAAACGCCGGAAATCACAGCGAGACTGATCCATGGAAACGATTGTGGAGAGACTTGCGATGGGTAGATCAAGCCCGCCCACCAGATCCAATTGATGGCTACTTGAAAAGCGACAGCAACCAAACTCGCCACGAGGCCGTAAAGTATAGTAGCGAGGACGGATCGGGTGCGATCCGGCAGGTGTCGGAGTCGGGCGACGAGTTGATTCAGCACGCGCCGACATTCCTGACGACCGGTTAAAAATCAACCCATCCGCCGGTCAGAACGTTCGATCGGGTGCCTCATCCTGGATTTTCCTTGTCTGGAGTGCACGAAGGAAGGTCCCGATACCTTTCATGGGCCTCGATTGGAGTTGGCTCGTGCTCTTGGCTCTATGGGAAACATCATCTTCTCGATTGTTGCCGTAATCTCCGGCTGATTCGCAAGAAGCAGGCCGCCACCGTGGCAGGTTAAAGTGATCGACCACCCAAAGAGCTTCGAACCAAGTCTACGACGAGACGTCAGAAGGAAGTGTTGAAATACTCGACAATGCCTTTCCTGAACCAAATCTCCATGGTGCGCACTGTCCGACCGGAAACCGGATCATAGGCCGCGTTAAGATACTCCCACGACTCACTGGTTCCCGAGACGAAGACACTCGCCGGTTTCCCGAGCACCGCGGCCACCTCGCTGGTCGACTTCCCGCGCAGTTGCGCCCGCAATTTGCGGAAATCTTTTGCCGGACGCGCCGGAAGCAGCTCGCCATAACGTTTCTCGTATCGCTCAACGATTTCCCGGGACCTGTCCAGTTGGCGCTGCAACTCCGCACGCGACCGCCCCGCTGCGGGTGCGGTGCCGCTTTGGCAACCGGGGATGGCAACAGCGCAGCCCAGTGCGAGGAGCACGGGACGCGGATGCCACCTCATGGTTCAGCGATTGCGGCCTTCGATGTTCAAACAGACTCCACCCACAGAATGGCCTGGTCGATTTGTGGGTGCTCGAAATACCGGACCTTGGCAGCCGTGAACGGTTTACAGAAGGCCGCCATGCCCTTGTGCCATTTCGTTTCGCCCACAATGGCGACACGCTCGATGTCGTTAAAGTGGCGAATATCCCATTTGATGTCCTCCCAAAGAGCCCCGGCGTCCCAGCCGTGGAATTCGTCGAGGATCACCAGAACTCGAATCTTCCCATGTTCACGAATCAACTTCTCGGTATCCGGGACAAACGAGAGATAATCGTGCCGTGAAAGTTTTCCGGTCAGGCGAAGCTCGAGAATGTTCCCGTGAACCCTCTCCTGAACGTTTGCAGTTTGTGTCGTCATAATTCTTCTCCTATTCGTTTATGAGTTCTGACACCGCGAGTGACTGAAAGGTTCACTATTTCGCGGCAAAACCGCGCGATCACGCGACCGGCAAGCGGATGAAAAACCGGGGGCCGTGTTGCAACGATGTCGGGGGGCGCACGCGCGAACTGTGGCTGGAAAACGACAACGAGACCATGCCCTTGGAGACTTCGCCGGTGACCGTGACACAGCCGCCTTCCGGGGTGCCATCGAGGGCGTCCATCATGAGGCTATCCATGATTCGGCGAAGGTTCTCAGGATCACCCAAGACAACGGCATCCGGCGCGATGTCCACGACGAGTTCGATGGATCTTCGACCCGCCTCGGGTGCATGCAGTGCGGCAATGCGCTCGGACAAACCAGGCAGGTTGACGAGATCACGATGACCGTGAACCTCCGGGGCAGGAGTTGCCACCAAGCGCCCGAAATGCCGAGCGATTTCGTGGAGACGATTGGTCACGGGAGCGAAAGCGGTGGGCAAGGTTGGGTAGGACATCGACTGGAACAGGGTTTACCGGCCGCTCAGCGCGGCGAGGATGTTGGAGAGCAGCGGGGGTACCGCAGATTGATTCGGAAGTAAAAATCGAGCCGGCGCGCACTCCGGGCTGCCGACACAAAACGTGAGAGCCTCCGGAATCTGCGCAAAGACATCCCCATCCGTGAATTCTTCGCCCACGTAAATCAAATCGGCGCAGTCGAGGTGCAAATGCGACAGGATTTGGCGCACTGCGTCGGTCTTGGTCCAGGAAGCGCGCGCTCGAATATCCCAGCAAGCTTCACCAGTGCAGACGCGGAGCCTCGGGTGGTTGCGAACAATTACCGCCATCAGCTCCCGCAGAAGAGCCGCGTCCTCGGGAGTCGCCGCGCGGGAGTGAACTGTCACGGTCATCCCCTTGTCTTCGATGAACACACCGCGAAGCCGCTTCGTCGTTTTTGCAAGATGAACCAGGGCATCGACCAACTCGGCCCGGCAACTCACGGCGAGGCCATCGAAGGCGGAAAAACCGGGGCCGCGAGTCTCCATGCCGAAGTTCCCGACATAGAACGCATCCTCAAGACCCACGCGGGCCTGCAGATCCAAAATCGAGCGCCCGGAAAGAAATACCAGTGCGAGCCGCGGACACGCGGCGAGCTTCACCAAAAGGGGCCGGGTGCCGTCGGACAGAGCGGCTTCCTTTGGACGGGGCACCGTCGGGGAGAGGATACCGTCGAAACCGAGGGCGAGGAGAGCGCGTGATTTGTCTGCGAGCAGTGCCCGTATCTCCTCCCAATCCCGTGGTGAATCCGAGCCGTGAAGCCCGCCCGCCGGATAATCGGGGGACTCGACTCGTCCGCCGGGGACAGCGATGGCGAACGGCAATTCGGCGAGCGGGCTCATGGATGTCACCTTCAAGCGCACCTCGCATCGCCGTCGCAGCGTCATTTATTACATTCTCGAAAGGTAGGGCGCGCGATTCAAGGTGGCGCAGGCGCAGCACTTTGTCCCAGCGTTATGTACGCAAATGAATGTCCTGGTCGTTGAAGACGATGCCAAGATTTCCGCCTTTGTCTCCCAAGGACTGCGGCGAGCGGGATACTTTGTGGACTGCGCAAAGGATGGCATCGCCGGCGAGAAGATGGCCCGCGAAGCGATCTATGACGTCGTCATCCTGGACCTGATGCTTCCGGGACAAGACGGGCAGACGCTCCTGGAGCACCTACGCGCGGCAAAACTCAAAACCCCCGTCATTGTCCTGAGCGCCAAGCGCTCGTCGATCGACAAAGTCGATTGCCTGCGGGGCGGGGCAGATGACTATTTGTCGAAACCGTTCGACCTGCCGGAGCTGATTGCACGGATTCAGGCGGTCCTGCGGCGCGCGGGCGAAACGCCCAAGACCGAGCTGCTGGAAAACTCGGGCGTGGTGGTCGATCTCGTCGGGCGCACCGTGAGGAGGGACGGCAAACGAATCGAATTGCCGCCACGCGAATTCTCTTTGCTGGAATTGATGATGCGCAACGTGGGCAAGCCGTTGTCGAAGTCCTATCTCCTCGAACGGCTGTGGGATTACAACGTGGAGCCACAAACCAACGTGGTCGATGTGCTGGTGTGGCGGCTCCGGGACCGCCTTGATCGGGATTTTCCGGTGAAACTCATCCAAACCGTGCGCGCTGTCGGCTATGTTTTCCGGCCTTCGTAAGCAACTTCGCCGCCTCAGCATCCGGCTGACTCTTTGGCACGCCCTGCTCTTTCTCGGCGCGGCGCTCACGGTGCTAAGCCTGAGCTACGTCGTGATCAAGGAGCGTCTCGACACCCAAGAACACGACGTCATCGAGCTGCGGCTCAACCAATACGTTGGGGAATACGAACGCGGGGGGTTGCAAGCGGTGCGCGTGCTGGCGGCGTTGCGAAAGGGGCGCGAGCAGAAGGCCTTCTTCGTTCGCCTCGCCAATGCGCAAAACCACACCTTGTTTCTTCGGGACGCGGACGACTGGGCGGAGTTTTCGCCCAAGCGCCTCGAGAAGGAGGTTTCAGACAACCCGGAGCACCGCGGCTGGTTGACGCTGGAATCGCCGAGCGGAACGAAGCTGCTCCTCGCTTTCAAGAGACTGTCGGATGGCTCGCTGCTGCACGTGGGCAAATCGACCGAGGGATTGCAGGAATTGCTGGCCGGGTTTCGGACCGCCACAGTCGTGGTGCTCCTGATCTTCTTGCCGGCCAGCATTGCCGGCGGCGCGTTTCTAGCGTCACGCGCACTTCGTCCCGTGCAACACCTCACGGCGGCGGCCGAGCAGATTGTGGCCACAGGAACCTTCGAGGCACGGGTGCCATCCGGCGGAAGCGAGGACGAATTGGATCGTCTGGTGCAGGTCTTCAACAAGATGCTGAGTCGCATCGAACGCCTGATTCGCGGCATGCGCGATGCGCTGGACAATGTCGCGCACGATTTGCGAACACCTATGACGCGCCTGCGGCAGAAAGCGCAAACGACCCTCGTTGAGGACGCGACGGTCGAAGCAAAAGACGACGCCCTTGCCGATTGCGTCGAGGAAGCCGAAAGCGTGATGACGCTGCTCAACACGTTGATGGACATCGCGGAGACGGAAGCCGGCCTGGTCGAATTTCAACGCGTGCCCGTCGAGGTCGAAGGATTGGTGCGCTCGACCCTCGATTCTTATCAAGAAGTTGCCGAGGAAAAGGGCGTGGCGGTCACGAGCGAGATTCCGCCGGGGTTGCGCGTCGCCGGGGATGCGGGCGCCTTGCGCCGCGTGTTCGCGAACCTGCTCGACAATGCGATCAAATACACACCTGCGAAAGGCCGTGTCTTGATCACGGCAAAGCGAAGCGACGAATTTGTCGCAGTGCATTTCGTAGATACTGGTGTGGGCATTTCCGCAGAGGATCTGCCACGCGTCTGGGATCGGCTCTTTCGAGGCGACAAAAGCAGGTCCCAACGCGGCCTTGGCTTGGGACTCAGTTTCGTGAAAGCGATCGTCGAGTCGCACGGCGGCAAAGCGAAGATTGCCAGCGGCATGGCCGGAGGAACGGATGCCTGCATTCTTTTGCCGGCGGATGGCACTCCGCTGCCAACGTAGCGAGGAAAGTCGCGGAGACAAAAACTTCGGGAATGTAATGTTTGCGAGGGCGACAAGCGGGGCGCGGAGGGCGAAATCCAGCGCACCGAAAAATATCCATATGAACGAATCACCCTTATTCTACCCGCACGGCCCACATCGTCGTGAGCGACTACTCGACTTAGCCAAACTGCGGAAAAGCCGTCGCGCCGAAAGCCCGCTCGAAACCCAACCCAAGAGTGCGACGACCGAAACCGATAGCGTCAGGCAGCACGCCGTCGCCGTCGATTTGCATCAATCGTAATCCGCTTCGCTCAAAGCAGGGCGAAGCACAGACCCATGATGGCGGTGGGAATCAACGCGCCCAGTGCGAGAGCCAGTGGAGAAACGCCATCGCCGAAGTAGCAGGAGAGGATCGATTGCCCGGCCGGGTTGGGGGCATTGGCGATGACGGTGAGACCGCCCCCGGTGACGGCACCGGCAAGAACCGCATACCGCAAGGTGTCATCGAATCCGGGCACGAATGTCGCCAGATAGGTGATGGCCGCATTGTCGTTGAAGGATGTGAGAAAGGTGGCGCCGAGGAGAAGCGACGTTTCGCCGAGACGCGCGAGAACGGGTTCGATCCACCAAGCCTGAAGACCGCCGTGAACCACCAATCCCGCGAGGAAGAAGCCCACGAGCATTGCGGGTTTCAGGCTCAATGGATTCTGGTGATGCTCGGTGGCCGCGGTGAAGGCGAGGAAGAAGAGAAAGCCTCCGACGAAAAGCGCCGGATAATGCGCGGTGAAAACGCTCCAGGCGAGGAAGGCGAGATGCACCGTCGTGACCCAGGCAGGAACGGGGTCGGTGCGATCGCTCCACTGCTCGGGCAGCCGCTCGGCATCCTCGGAAAGGGAGAGGCGGTCGAACTCGCGACGAAAGAACAGGAAATAGAGAAGGTTGGCGCAGATGATCCCGATGACAGCCTTCCAACCGAAATGCGTGAACATGTAGGCTGTATCCCAGTTCCAGCGGTTGGCCACCATGAGGACCGGCGGCGCGGCGAAGTGCGTCAATGTTCCGCCGACGGAGACGTTGACGAAGAGCAGGCCAAGCGTGGCGTAGCGGAACGGAACGCCCGGGTTGTAATCGTAGAATTGGCGCGCGAGGAGCAGCGCACAAATGGTCATGGCGGCCGGCTCGGTGATGGCCGAGCCGAGGAGTGGTCCAACGGTGAGAATCGAGAGCCACCATGCCGAAGGCCGGCCGCCGCCGAGGCGGGCGAACTTCTTCAGTCCTTGCTCGGCAAAGCACAGCACGGGGCGGGTCGAAGCGATGCACATGATCACGACGACAAACATCGGCTCGGTGAAGGAAACGCCGTGACCGATGTATTCCACTGCGGCCGGCCAGCCCTTGAAGATGGTGTAGGCGATGAGGAGAGGCACCACCCAGATGCCAAAAACCGCCTCGACCTCGCCGAGGAAATGCATGATTTCCGCCTTGAAGGAAACGGACGGGATTTCTCCCTGGCGCAGGGCGCCAGCGGCGGACCGCGCAGCGTGCTCATCCCGCCAGCGATGGGCCAGGCACATGAATCTCGTGGCGAGAAAGGTGTGCAGGATTGCGCAGAAGAAAATGATGGTCGCCACCAAATTGAACGGCTCAGCGGCGATTCGGGATTTAAGGATTTCGAGCATACCGGCTTGTCTCTTGATCGTGTAATATCGGCACGATGGCCCATTTGAGGCAGCGGGACGGGTAAACCGCCACCGGCTTGGAACAACAAGTCCGTAATTTAGAACGGCACCCGTTCCCGCCGCCTCTCCGGTAAAAGCCGGATGGTATCCAGCGACCGCCACTTTAGCTGGCGGTAAACCGCAGACAAGCCCGCGCTCAACCGGAGACGCTTCAAACTGGCCAGCCACCACCACCGCAAACTCACTCATGCCAACTCCTCATCATCTGCTGCCCACCACGCCCATTACCACCTGCCTCGGCCTCGACATCGCCAAGGCCAAACTCGACGCCGCTCTGCTCCACGACGGACGGATCCACCACGCCTCCTTCGAGAACTCGGCCGACGGCCTCACCGCCTTGCGCGCTTGGTGCCAAAAGCACGGCGTTGCTCAACCCTTGACCGTGCTCGAAGCCACTGGCCGTTACAGCGAACTGGCCGCCGCGACGCTGCATCGGGCCGGCCATCACGTCCACATAGCCAACCCGCGCCGCATCAAGGACCACGCCAAAAGTCTCGGCCGCCGCAACAAGACCGACCGCCTCGACGCCGCCCTCATCGCCAGCTTCGGCACCACCCGTCCGCTCCCCGCCTGGCAACCGCCCAGCTGCGCTCAACAACTTCTGCGCAGTCTCCTGCGCCGCCTCCAAGACCTCGAGACCCTGCGTCAGGCCGAGCGCAACCGGGCCGAGACCCTCTCCGAGCCGCTCATCGCCAAAAGTCTCCAGCGCCTGCTGCGCGCCCTCGCAAAGGAAATCGCCACCCTCGAAACCCAGATCGCCGCTCACCTTCACTCCACTCCCGAACTACAGGCCGATCTCCAACGACTCTGCGCCATCGAAGGCATCGGTCCGCGTTCCGCCCGCTGGCTCTGCGCCGAACTGCCCAGACACCTCCCCAATGCCCGTGCCGCCGCGGCCTGGCTCGCCGTCACTCCTCGGGTCCGCCAATCCGGCTCCTCGCTCCACCGCACCGCCACTCCAGGCCCGGAGGGTAACCGTCACCTCCGCCGCGTCCTCTTCATGGCCGCCATGGTCGCCAGACGCCGCAATCCTCGCCTCAAAGCCTTCGCCGATCGCCTCGCCCTCAACGGCAAATCCAAAATGGCCGTGCTCATCGCGGTCCTCCACAAGCTCCTCAAAATCTCCTTCGCCATCCTCCATTCCAAAACCGCTTATGACCCAACTCACTCCGCTAAAAATTAAGATGGTATCTAATCCGAGGATGGATGAGGTCACCGCTGGTGCGGAGAACAATTTGCACGCAGCAAGCGAATGGCTCGAACGTTTCCGGATACTACGAAATGATCAGGTAGATCAGCACGCCGCTCAGGCCGAGAACGACGGTGGAAATCAGCACCAGGAAATTCGCACGTGGGGCCGGCCGCGGCATCGCTTCGTCTTTCACCAGTTCACGCGATACACGCAGGTGGTGGGCGATCACCCACCCGACGATGGTCCAGAGTGCCACCAAAACGAGCACGGCGACGATTCTCACTGCAGACATGGCGATAATGCATCGGCTGGAACATCCTCGACGAGGGTATCCAAATTCTTCTCAAGCGGATGATCTTCAAGGAGAGACGAGGGCCACGAGATAGATCGCGTAGAGAGCGAGCAGGAGGGCGCCGCGGCGGCGCTCGATCAAGCCGCCGCGGTTGGGAAAGGTAAGGGCGGTCGTCACCAAGCCGAGGATCAAGGCGGTAGCGACCGCGCGGCCTTCCATGCGGATCGGAGAGATGATCGAAGCAACGCCAACGATGAAGAGGCCGTTGAAGATGTTGCTCCCAAGGATCGTGCCGAGGCCGACTTCGTCATGGCCGCGGAGCTTGGAAATGATCGAGGTAGCCAGTTCGGGCATCGATGTGCCGACGGCGACGACCGTGGCGCCGATAATGAATTCCGGGACGCCGAAGCCGCGGGCGATCTCCCGCGCACCGGAAACGATGAAGTGACCGGAGCTGACGAGGAAGGCAAGGCCGACGACGGAGGCGAGCACGGCCCGGCTGAGCGGGCTGGTTCCGAGGATCTCCGAGGCACTGCGTTCCCGACGGGCGGCGATGGTCACGGCGACCAACCAAATCGCGAAGAGCACGAGGAGCAGAGCCCCATCGACGCGCGATAGAAGGCCATCCAGCCCCAGCACACCGATGGCGACCGGCACGAGCAGGGCGACGGGAAAGTCCCGGCGAATACTCGCGCGCGGGGCCTGAATGCCCGAGATGGAGAGCGCCAGTCCGAGAATCAGCGCCACGTTGACGACATTGCTGCCCACGGCATCGCCAAGGGAAATCTCCGGCTTGCCGGCGAACGATGAACCGAGGGCGACGGAGAACTCCGGGCTGGACGTGGCGAAAGCCGCGACGGTCGCACCGATGATGCCGGCGGAAATGCGCGCCCACGTGGCGAGGCCCACCGCGCCGCGGACGAACAGTTCCCCGCCGACGCCGGCGCAGACGACTCCGACCAACAGGGTAAGGCCCGAGTTCATGCGGTCGGGATCAGTCGTCGAGACCGTCGAGCAGGAAGCAAAAGATCGACCGACGCTCGGGATGCGTCGCAAGCCAGGCCTTGAAATCAGACGCGCGGGCAAAATCCTCCGCACCGATGCGCGTCCGGAATGCCTGGTCGAGGGCTTGTTCGGACTCTGCAGCGCGCACCTGTCGCTGATACGAGGCCGTAAAGATATGGTTCAATTCGACGTGCAATCCCCGGCTTTTCAAGGCCTCCCATTCTCCCTGGTCGAGCCAGATGCCACCGGTCATCGGGCTGCGATCAATGTAGAAATTGAGACCGTGGCCGACTTTGTAGCGGATCAGCAGGCGACCGGACTCCGGGCAGATGAGAGAACGCCGCTTCGAGTCGTCGGCGGTGACCGGGGCGTAATCGGCTGCGGGCTCCGTCGACGCAGGCTGGCGGTTCTCCTTCCAGGCGAGGAAACTCTGGAGCGGAATCCAAACGCCACCCGACGTCGAACAGCGATAGGCGATCAGGCCCGGCTCGATCTCCTCCGACTGAAGAGTGACATTCGAATCAACCGGGCTTCGCAAAGTTAGAGGAACACTCGCTGGGTTCATGGAGCGATGGTTCGCGGCGGCAGAAGGGGGCGCAAGCGAAACCGGATCGACGCGTTCGATTCTTCCGATGAGCTCAAGCCGCGTGAAGGAGAGGCGAATGGAAGTAGTGCGCGAGGATTATTGCCGGATCGATGGTCTGCGCGACCTGAGGCGGGATGCGGAGGCCAGGATTTTCGTCGAGGCACAGGACCCGCAAACGGGGGAGTTTTCGGAGAGAGGCGGGCAGCGACTCGAGACGATTGCGCTCCAGCCACAAACCTTCGAGCCGATCCAGTTCACCGAACCACTCGGGCAACCCGTGCAACTCATTGCGTCCGAGGGAAAGGTTTTTCAAATGCCGGAGACCGCGAAGCCAATTCGGCACCTGCTGCAAGCCGGCTTCCTCCATAAGGAGAGAGCTTAAATGCGGCAAAGTTCCAATGCCATCGTCCCGGCCGATTCCGGGGCAGCGGGAAACATGGAGACCGGTGAAGTGCGGGAGCCCGGCCAAGCTTCGGGGGATCGAGTGCAAAGGATTGCCGTTAGCGCAGATCTCGCAAAGCGTTTCCAACTCCGACAGCCAGTCCGGAAGTGCCGCCAGCCGATTATTTGTGAGATCGAGCACGCGCAATCGGTGAGCTCAGGTTTTTTCGCGGGTTTATCCTGCCGCACTTTGAGACTCATCAGTGGGTTCGCGTCCGCATGGCCGAGACGCACTGCTTCCCCGAGAACCAGTGCGAAAAACCGCAGTTCCATGATTGCCGTGTTCCGGGCGACCGTTTTGCCGGTTCTTTTTTTATAGGTCGTGCGCCAGTCGATATACTCGAGCGCATTGCGGTAAGTGATGGCACGAGGGGAGTGAAAATGTTTCTCCTGCAGCCAGAGCGACAACCATCCCCAGTGGCGGGTGTAGCATTCGAGAGTGCGATCGCTTTTGCAGTGTCGCTCGAGGAATTGGGGC
>JADMIO010828193.1_pt1 | contig 68933 bp, 61 predicted proteins | sample 8958161 | NCBI WGS metagenome assembly JADMIO01 (sample SAMN16585339, study PRJNA669376) | soil metagenome | isolation source: Crop rotation soil | place: USA: Cullars Rotation, Alabama | collected 2011 | reverse complement strand
TTGCCCAGGACGATCCTAAAAAGAGCCAGGATCCGATGGACAAGCCGCGCAACGTTAAACCGGAACTTAAGAAGGCTTACAAAGACTGGCTGGATAAGGACGTTACTTACGTCATTACCGACGAAGAACGGAAGGCTTTCAAGAAGCTCGCGACTGACGACGAGCGCGAACGTTTTATTGAAGAGTTTTGGCGCCGCCGCGATCCAGATCCGGACACTGAAGAGAACGAGTTCAAGGAGGAATACTACGAACGCATTGCTTACGCGAATGAGCATTTTTCCTCCGGCATGCCCGGTTGGAAATCTGATCGTGGTCGCATCTGGATCATGTATGGCAAGCCGGACGAGCGCGAGACGCACCCGATGGGTGGAAACTACGAACGGCCTTCCTACGAAGGTGGTGGTAATACGTCGACCTATCCATTTGAGATCTGGTTCTATCGTTACCTGGCAGGCGTCGGTTCCGGCGTCGAAATAGAGTTCGTTGATCCGACCGGCAGTGGTGAATATCGCATCGCGAGAAATCCAAACGAAAAAGACGCACTCTTGATGGTGCCCAACGCGGGCCTAACGCTTTCGGAAGAGCTGGGGCTATCGAGCAAGGCCGACCGCATCTCTGGAATCGGTGGCTTTGGTAATCAAAACTACCAGCGCGAACAAGACAGTCCCTTTGCGCGGTTACAGTTGCTTGCTGACCTCCAGCGTCCGCCGCAAGTTAAGTTCAATGATCTGGCGTCGGCAGTTAATACTGGCGTTATCGAAGAGAATCCGCTCAACTTCGAAGTGCGAGCCGACTTCTTCCGCCAATCTGATGAACGTGTGATCTCGGCAATCACGATTCAAGTTGACAACAAGGACCTCGTGTTCCAGGACGTCGGCGGTTTGCAGCAAGCGCGCATCAACATCTTCGGACGCATCACCTCAGTGGCGGGACGTCGCGCCGGCATCTTTGAAGATCCGGTGATTACGACGGCGACACCGCAAGAGCTCAGCGATGCGAAAGATCGCAAGTCGGCTTATCAAAAGGCAATTGCTCTTGCTCCTGGTACTTACAAAGTGGACGTGATCGTGCGTGACGTTGCATCTGGCGCGACTGGTGTGCGACACATCGCACTGCCGGTGCCGAAGTACGATCCGCAAAGACTTTCAACCTCGACATTGGTGCTTGCGGCACGTCTCGAGAGTTTTAAGGATCAGCCGGCCGTCGGTCAGTTTGTGATTGGCGACACGAAGGTGATCCCGAACGTTGCCGGTATCTACCACCGTGGTGATCCGGTTGGCGTCTACATGCAGGTTTACAACGCCGGCATCGATCAAACGACGCTACGACCTTCAGTTGACGTCGAATATTCGTTGATGAAAGACGGCAAGGAAATCGGCAAGCAGGCTGAAGACTGGCGCGGCATGAGTGATTCGGGTCAACGCCTCACGCTGGCGCGACTGATCGACACGCGTCAGTTAGCCCCTGGTGAGTATGAGCTGGCGATTCGCATCCGCGATCGCGTCTCGGGCCAGGCCCTTGCGCCTTCAGCCAAGTTCACAGTGCAGTAAGCGCGGCTACGCCGCCTAATGCGGGAACGGCTTTATCTTTCCTGAAGCATCGCGTTGAATTCGGGGCTACGCCCCCATCCTAAATGGGAAGAGGGCACGGCCCCGATTCCATTATCGACTATGACGCAGGACAAGCCGCCGCACATCAAAACCGTTCTCCGTCTCCCTTCATCGCGTCGCACAAAAGGAGTTGTTTCCTATGAAGCCAACCGCACGGCTTATCGTTGCGTTCTTAATCTTCAGCTTGACGGCAGTTGCTTTCGCGCAGCAGAACCGGCGCACGCCGAAGTCACCTGATCCTCAGACTCCCGAAGATCGCGATCGCAAAGTGAAGAAGGAACCAAACAACGCTTACGAGCGCTGGTTGAAAGAGGATGTCTCGCTAATCATCACGCCTGCGGAGCAACGCGCGTTTGAAAAACTGAAAACTAATGAGGAGCGCGAGCGATTCATTCAGATCTTTTGGAACGATCGCGATCCTTCCCCTGACACCGAAGAGAACGAGTATCGAGACGAGCACTACCAGCGCATCGCCTACGCGAACGAACATTTTAGTTCGGGTAAGCCTGGCTGGATGACTGATCGTGGCCGCATCTACGTGCGTTTCGGAAAACCTGACGAAGTCGAATCATATCCGGCCGGTGGGCGATACGACCGCCCAGCAAACGAAGGTGGCGGATCTACTACCACCTATCCGTTTGAGAAATGGTTCTATCGCCACCTCCCCGGCGTGTCCAGCGGAGTTGAAATTGAGTTTGTCGATGCAACCGGCAGCGGCGAGTATCGGATTGCGCGAGACTTCAACGAGAAAAATGCCTTGGCACATGTGCCTGGTAATGCGTCAGTCGACCCCATCGCAAACAGCGCTTACTTGCGGCCTGAAGACTCACCATTGGGTCGTATAACCTTACTTGCCAAACTCGACAGCGCGCCGGAGTTTGAACGGAAGTTTCCTGGCGGCGGATTAACGCCCGGTCCCGTAATCGACGATTCAGCTCTTAATCTCGAGGTACGCGCAGATTTTTTTAAGCTTGCTGATGATCGAGTGATCACCGCATTCACTGTTCAGACGGAAAATAAGGACCTGGTATTTGCCGATCGCGGCGGTTTGTTGACTGCGCGTCTGAATATTTACGGGCGCATTGTCGGCGTGGCGCAACAGCGCGTGGGAAGTTTTGAGGATGCGGTTACCACCACTGCCATGCCGTCAGAACTTAACGACGCGATGGATCGCAGGTCAGCCTACTCAAAAGTGACAGTGCTCCAACCCGGCAACTATCGTCTCGATGTGGCGGTACGTGACGTTGCCTCAGGGGCAACCGGCATTAGTCATCTCGGTTTTCAAGTACCGAAATATGATGACGGCAAACTATCAACTTCGAGTCTCATTCTCGCTGCGAAATTGGAAAAGCTTGATGGTCAATCGAGCTACGGTCAGTTTGTAATCGGCGATACCAAAGTGATACCAAATCTGGCGGGCGTTTATCGTCGTGGCCAATCGGTTGGAGTTTATTTGCAGCTCTACAACTCCGGGATCGATCAGACGACGCTTCGTCCTGCGGTTGACGTGGAATATGTCTTGACCAAAGGCGGCAAGGAAATCACGCGACAGGTGGAAGATTGGAAAGGTGCGGACCAAACTTCGAATCGTTTAATTCTTGCGCGGCTACTTGCGACCAACACGCTGGCGGTGGGTGAATATCAAATTGAAATACGAGTTCACGATCGCGTTTCTGGTCAGTCGTTAAAACAATCCGCAAAGTTTACAGTGCAGTAAGCGTAGCTATTCCGCATGATGTGCCTTCGGGCTGCGTTCCCCGGCAAAAAAAGGAGCGCAGCCCCTTTCGTTATCGAGCAAACTTTCGCCAGGGCAAAGCCTTGTCGCAAATCACAGGGCAGAGTCCTTCCGCTCAGTTATTCACTTTCTGCGAGTTTTGCTCTTCATGAATTGCGCGAGCATTTCGAAGTAATCCTCGCTTGCTTCACCGATGACATTGTGCGAAGTGTTCGGAATAATCACCAACCGTTTAGGCTCTTTGGCCGCGTCGAATAACTTTTGTGCCTGTTCAGGCGGAATCGTCTGATCCTTCTCTCCATGAGTGATCAACCGGGCAGTTCACGTTCACTAGTTTCTGAGCTGAGTCGAAACGATTACGGGCGAGAAAGTGCAACTGTTGAGGTAACCAGGGCAGTACGAGTTTCGCCATCTCGCTGCCGGAGCTGAGGCCCGCTTCAAGAATCAGCGCCGCGCACGTTCGTCGCGAAGCCAAATCGGTTGCGGCCGCAGTTCCGAGCGAGTGACCGTAGAGGATTAATGAATCAGATGTGAGACCGCGTTCACGAACGACGTAGTCATAAGCTGCATTCGCATCGGCATAGAGTGCGTCTTCGTCGTCAAGCCAGCCTTCACTCTGGCCGTAGCCACGATAATCAAACAACAGCACATTGAAACCGCGTGATGCGAAACGCGCGCCGATAGGTGAAACATTTTGAATATTGCCACCATTACCGTGGAAATAAATGATGGTCCCTACGGGCGGCTGGCCCAGCGCGAGAAAGAACCAGCCATGCAAACGATTTCCGCCGATATTCTCAAACCAGACGTCTTCAGCCCCGGTAGGTATAGAAACATGGCTCGAGCGTTCAGGATGAAACGCAACCAGCCTTTCGACCTTCCGCAACCCCCAAAGGCCCACAACTGCGACGGTTCCAAGCGAAATTAGAAGTACCACTATTACTTTGAGAAGAACTGCTCGTCGTCTCTTTCGACGCGTTGGGATTTTTGTTGCTTCTGCCACCACAATGCGAGTCAACTTCCTGAGTGTTAGAATCGACTGCTCATGATTGAACGCTTAAATCTTGCGGGAAGTTCACAGGACGAAGTGATCGAGTTTGTCACGGGACTGGGCGAACCCGCGTACCGCGGCCGCCAACTCTTCGCGGCGGTCCATCATCGCCGTGTGCGTGATTTTAACGAGATGAGCGACTTACCCAGGGCTTTGCGGGAACGTTTGCAAGAAACCGCGACTGTCACCACGCTGAAAGTCGAATCACGCTTCGTTTCGAGTGACGGCACGCGCCGTTTTCTGATGAAGACGCACGACAATCTTCCGGTGGAAACAGTTTTCATTCCCGAGGAGCGTCGCGACACGATCTGCTTCTCGTCGCAGTCGGGTTGTCCTCTCCAATGTACTTTTTGTTTGACCGCGCAACTTGGTTTATTGAGATCGTTAACGGCGGGCGAGATAGTGGAACAGATAATTATCGTGCTTAACGACGTCTACGGCGCGGGTGTGCCAACACCCCGCGGCACGAACCTTGTGGGCATGGGCGCCGGAGAACCTTTTTTAAACTTCGATGACTTGTTGAAAGCGACTGGCATCATGGGTGATCGCGACGGACTGTTCATCGTGCCGCATCGCATCACCGTTTCGACGGCAGGTGTCGTGCCTAAGATTTGCGAGCTCGCGAAAATCCCGGCGCGGCCAAACCTTGCAATTTCGCTCGCCGCGCCTACCGATGAACTGCGCGATGAATTGATGCCAATAAACAAGAAATGGCCGCTGGAAGAATTGCTGGCAGCCTGCAAAGAGTTTGAGGAAACCTTAAAGCCACGCGAGCGCTTCACGTTTGAGTACGTGATGCTTGATGGCATAAACGATTCAGACGAGCATGCGCGTCAACTGGCGAACCTGCTTAACCGGCACAAATTAAATGCGAAGGTGAACCTGATCCCTCACAACCCGGCTGATCCCTTGCCCTACCAGCCTTCGCCGCCGGCCAGAGTCGATAGTTTCAAGCGAATTCTTGAGACCAAGGGAGTCGATGCTTTTGTGCGGAGGCCTCGCGGTCGCGACATTTTTGCCGCCTGCGGTCAACTCGCCGCAGTTACACAAAACATCGGTGCTTTCGCGAAGCATCGTGAAGCAACTCCATAAACCTCAATCGTATCTGACAAACACTATGCGACGAACATTTCAAATTCTCATAACGCTCGTGCTGTTGCTGCCACCGGCTGCCTTATTTACTTCGGCCAGTCCGCAATCGACGCCGAACATTTCTGTTAATGGTTCTTTGTCGTCCGACAAGATCAGGCGCGGGCAAAGAGTGACCGGCACGATTGTGATGGAAGTCCCATCAGGTTTTCATACCAATTCGAATCGACCCTTGGAAAAGTTCTTGATAGCCACACAACTGAAGGTTGAGGGGCCGCAGGGAGTCACGATTGGTCCCAGCCAGTATCCGCGTGCAATCCTGCGTTCGGTGAAGTTTTCGAAGAGCAAAGTTTCAGTGTTCGAAGGACGAACGCCGATGAAGTTCGCAGTAACCGTGCCGTCCAGTTTCTCCGGTAACTCTGCCGAGTTGAAAGCACGTTTACGATTTCAGAGCTGCAACGACGACACCTGCTTCCCACCGCAAACGAGGGAAGTGAAACTCTGGCTGAATGTTGAATAAGGATGGGATAAAGGCGCTATTGAAGCAGCGGGAGCAAGCTCGTCTTCCTGACCCTGAGATTGATCACTTGTTCGATTAGCAAAGGTAGAATGCCACTCATCGTAGGTTCCCAATATCCGAGTTAGATAATCTCATGGTCAGGAAGGCGAGCTTGCTCCCGCTGCTTCATTAGCTAAATGAGAAATGGAAAATGATCCATGGGATCTTACATCTTGCCTATCACAGACATTAGTCGCCCGACTTTCCCGTGAATGCTCTTCTCACGACGATAAGAGAAAAATAGATCCGTGTGACACATGGTGCAGAGTGGTGCGACGTGGATGTTCGTAGGTCGAACTCCGGCGGAGATTAGTTGTTCACGATTAGACTTCAATAGATCGATGCATGCATGGTCCATTCGCGTTTCAGTAAACAGTTCCTGGTGTGGAAATTTTGCTCTGAATGGCTCGATCACATCAGTTCCGACTTCGTAACAACACGCACCTGCCGCTGGCCCAATCGCAATCACCACATCACCCGCCGCAGTTCCATATTGTTCTTTCATCTGCCTTAGCGTGCGCGTGGCGATCTCCGCGAGCGTGCCGCGCCAGCCAGCGTGCACGGCTGCGAATGATCGGGTAGCGGGATCGCCGATGAGAATGGGAACGCAGTCGGCTGTTTTCACGCCGGCGAGCACGCCGTCAGCATTGCTGAGAATCGCGTCGCAGTAAATTGAGTCGCCGCGAGCGTCTGCGGCAGGTTTTGCTTCGCTTAGGTCATTAACAATTCGGGCGTCTGCTCCATGGACTTGCCAGCAACCCGCCAGGGCCCAGTTGCCTTTAAACAACTTGAGAAAGCGCCGCCGATTCTCCAGAATGTTTTCCGCGGAGTCTTCATTGAAACCAGCGAGGTTCAACGAATCGGCCGGCATCGGGCTGGTTCCACCACCGCGCGTCGAAAAACCGTTGACGAAGCCTGCGGCTTCAAGTGGTGCGCAGATGAGAGCCTTGACGCCGTCGCGTTCGCGCCAGTAGAAACCACTCTGTTCTAATTCGGGTTCGCTAATGATTGTTGCCATCGGAGTAGACATTATCGAAGTTGCGCGAATTCGCGAAACCCTCGCACGCACTCCGCGCTTTCGCGAACGCGTGTTCACTGCGGCCGAACGAACATATTGCGATGGTCGCGGCGCAGCGAGTGCGCAGCATTATGCCGCGCGCTTTGCCGCGAAAGAAGCGATGCTGAAAGCGTTACAGACAGGCTGGCGTGGCGGAATTGGCTGGCAGGACGTCGAGATTGCTTCGCGCGATTCAGGCGCGCCGTATTTAGTTCTTCATGGCGAGGTAGAAGAACTTTACCAGCGCTCCGGCGCAACCTCCGTTCATCTTTCCTTATCGCATACGACTGAACACGCCATTGCAGAAGTGATCTTGGAGAAGGCGTAGGAGCGAGCCTTCCTGCTGCATGCCGGTAAATTTTAAGTCTTGGTGTTAGTGTTTGTTCGTGCGTTTTCTTTTCGTGTTTATTAGTGGTTTTTGGTTTTGATCGACCAAATGATTAACCACGAAATTACACGAACCGAAAACACACTAAAGGGCACTAAAGTGAGTCCTGGCGGTGCAGGTAAGAGCGAGTAAGCTTCTTCCGCATTACCTCATTTCATTGGTTAGTGTGCGGCGACCTTGAGCGTCCACGTCAGTTCGCGTGCGGAAGGGAAGAACATTGCTGCGGGGTTCTGTCTGACGCGCAACTACCGTTCTCGCGATTGATTCGCGTTCCTCGCTCGCTGCAACTTGACCGCTACCCACGCCAATCGAATCCGGCAGGTTGCCATGCAACAAACACTCAACGTTTGGAGCCAGGCGATCCGTAACTGCGATCAACTCGCGGTGGGGACAACTCAAGGTTGAGCGCGCGCCATTGTCAGCATCAATTTCCACGAATTCAATTCCTTCCGGACATTCAAAATTTCTGCCGCCAAGTTCCGGTTTTAGATCGATTGCAGCCTTCATGAAGTCAGCCCACGCCGGTAGGGCAGCGTCAGCACCGGTCAAACCGAGCTGGGCATTGTCGTCGAAACCAATCCAGACGGCGCAAACGAGGTTTGGTGAATAACCTACAAACCAACCATCGTGTGAAGTGCCTGTCTTACCAGCCAACGCTGTGCCTCTGACAGCGTCGCGAGCTGAGCGCGCAGTGCCATGATCGATTACCGCCGATAACATGTTCGTGATCATGTACGCGGTGGTGGGGCTGACAACTTGACGATCTGACTCGTTAGCTTCGCTGGCATGGTTCGCCGGCGGTTCGCCCACACTCAGCACCACTTTTGGCGTAACTCTTTTTCCGCCATTAACGAAAGCGGCGTAAGCAGCGGCCAACTCGAGCGGGGTTACTTCTTTCGTTCCCAAAGCCAGCGACGGATAGCGCTCAGGCTTGGGTAAGCCAAATTGTTCCGCAAGATTCGCGATGCGAGCCAAGCCCGTCTGCAAGGCGATGTCAACGGTTACCACATTCAACGATTTCACCAGCGCAGTACGCATTGTGACATCTTGCATTGAATAACCGCCGCCGAAATTTGCCGGGTGATAAATCTTGTTGCGGTCGTAAACGAAATCCCGCGGCACGTCGGAGAAGGTTTGTACCGGCGACATGCCGTCTTCGATCGCTGCTGCGTAAACGAACGGCTTGAACGTCGAACCAGGTTGACGACGAGCGGCGGTGGCACGATTCAACTGTGACTGCGCGTAGTCGCGTCCGCCAACCATTGCAAGCACATTTCCCGTGTGCGGATCTAAGGCAACCAGCGCTGCTTGCAATTTTGGATTCTTTAGTCGCTCGAGTTGTCGTTGCAACGCTTGTTCGGCGAGTTGCTGCAAGTCGAGATCGATAGTGGTGTAGATTCGCTGGCCATCCGGAGAAGCATCATATTGTGCCGTGGACGAGCGGGTTGCGTAGTCGACGAAGTAAGGTGCGAGCGAATTGTCAGAATGTGAACTGGGAACCACTGAGACAGGCAAGCCCGAGTTTGTCGCAGCTTCTTCGGTTGTGATCCAACCGTCCCGGGCCATTGCATGCAAAACCACGTTGCGTCGTTCCTGCGCGGCGTCAGCATGCTGGATGGGAGAAAAGCGTATTGGTCCCTGAATCATTCCGGCGATCGTCGCGGCTTCGGCCAATGAAAGGTTTTTGAGTTCTTTGCCAAAGTAAACTTGTGCCGCTTCCTCGACGCCTCGCACCGACACCGCGTCACGTTGCCCGAGATAAACTTCGTTGCAATACAACGCAAGGATGTCTTCCTTTGAAAGGCGATTTTCCAGAGCATAAGCGAGCATCGCTTCCGCGAATTTGCGGCGCAGCGTGCGCTCTGGTGTTAAATAAGTATTCTTGACTAGTTGTTGCGTGATGGTAGAGCCACCCTGGCCCAGATGGTTTTCATCTGCATCTCGCAGAATGGCGCGGGTAATTCCCACCACGTCCATGCCCGAATGTTCGAAGAAGCGGCGATCCTCCGTTGCCAGGATGGCGTGAACAACCAGCGGTGGAATGTCAGCGAATCTCAACAGCTCACGTTTGCCGGCCTTCGAAGAGGGATCATTGGAGAGTACTTCTGGTTCGAGTGTGAACGAGTCAACCGTGTTTCCGTCTTCAACTAGCTGAGCGATTCTTCCGTCAGCATCAAAAGTGATCGACACCATCGGCGAACGCGTTTCAGTTGCACTGGGTCGCACTTCAATACCGGTATCAGTTTCACGAAAACTCCCACTCCACACGTTGCTTCCAGCTGAGCGGACATATCCGGCACGCCGAAGCGAAACGATCAAATTCTCGCGCGTCAGTCTCTGACCGGCCCGGATCGTCCGCGGAGCTGCGTAAAGCCCAGGGCGACTCGTTAGATAACCACTCGCCAGGCGTGCATCGACGATTCGCGAATAGTACTTGTATGAACGCAGGAGCGAGTCGGCCCCGATTACCAGCAGGATCAGAAAGACACCGGAAAGCGTGCGGAAGACCAAGCGTTCTGGGCTGACCGGGTTATGATCGAAGGCCGCAAAAAATCTGTATGCGATGCGGCGTATTGAGAGTGCGGGCTCAGGTAGTGATGCGATCTCGATGGCCATGAATTGGTAAATGGCAGAGTATCGGCCGCAAGAGAGACCTGTCCGTGAAGATTGGACCAGCTTTCCCGCCCGAAACCCTTCAGTGCTCCACAGTTTTCCGAATGCTTCTTATATAGTTTCAATGGAATCTTAATTCTTGTGTTCGGCGAGCTGACCCTCGAAAAATTACGAGTTTTTGGAGGTCAAACTGACGTCTTGCACTGATGTCGGGGTTACTTATAATGCTCAATACCGTGTAGTGAATCTTTCTCCGGAGTGTTCCCCATGCCTAACCCAAATCATGTTCAGGCCTCCTCAGGTGACGTTCTTTTGCTTGCAGGCACGATGAAAGGCGCTTTTGTATTGCGCTCTGACAAATCCCGGCAAAACTGGGACGTCGGCGGCCCATACTTTCCCGGGCGCGCGATTTATGCGCTTGCATACGACGACCGCAATGGGCGCCATCGCTTGTGGGCCGCGGTAAACAGTTCTTACTGGGGTTCGTATTTGAGTTCGTCAGACGACTTTGGCAAGACCTGGACTGAGCCTGAGGCTTACGGCGTGAAGTTTCCGGAAGGATCGGATTCTTCGGTTAAGCAGATCTGGCAAATCGTACCTGGTCATCCTGATGAGCCCGACAGTTTGTATTGTGGGGTGGAACCTGCAGCGTTGTTTAAGTCGACTGACGCGGGCGAAAGTTGGAAGTTAGTGGAGGGACTCTATAACCATCCACATCGTCCACAGTGGATGCCGGGCGGCGGCGGACTTTGTTTGCATACAATTCTTCCGGATCCTTCGAACAACAAACGGATCTTTGTCGCTATTTCAACAGGCGGTGTTTATCGCACGGATGACGGCGGCACGAATTGGCAACCGCGCAACCAGGGCGTGCGCGCGCAGTTTCTGCCTGAAGACCAACGCTATCCTGAATGGGGACAGTGTGTGCACAAGATCGTGAGCCATCCTGACAAGCCGGAAAGATTGTTTCTGCAAAACCACTGGGGTCTATACAAGAGCGAAGATGGTGGCGACTCATGGACAGACATGGCCCATGGAGTGCCGTCGGATTTTGGTTTCGCCATGGAGATCGATCCCAACGATGCGAACAGCGTTTTCATCGTGCCGATTGAATCTGACGAGTTTCGTTGTACGCCGGAAGGAAAACTGCGCGTCTATCGTTCTAAGAACGCAGGTGATTCGTGGGATGCGTTGACCAATGGTTTGCCGCAAGAGAATGCACTTGAAACTGTCTTGCGTGACGGTCTCTCGGCCGATGATTTGAAACCCACCGGACTTTATTTCGGCACGCGCAATGGAAAACTATTTGGGTCAGCTGATGCCGGCGAGTCGTGGAACACAATTATGGAAAGTCTTCCCCCGGTCGTTTGTGTCAAGACCGCCGTCGTTAACTAACACCCAGGGAACTGATTCTCAAGGACACAAAATGAAACGATTTACAGTAGCAATCTTCGCCATCACTACCCTGGCCATCAGTGCCTTGGTAGTGGGCCAGGAGCGAAAGCCTGACGAGCACAAACTGATCCAGTTTCACATGGCGCTTTTGAAGCAAGGCCCTAACTACAAGGCTGAAGGCATGTCGAAGGATTTGCAGGCGCAACACATCGGCAATGTGTTGTCGCTGCTCGCTTCTGGCAAGGCTGTGATTGCCGGTCCATTCGCCGACGACAGCGATATTGCCGGGATCATCATCTTTCGTGCGCGGTCCGCAGAAGAAGCACGCGAGTGGGCCGACAACGATCCGGCAGTCAAGGCCGGGTTCTTCGTTGCCGAAATGCATCCATGGTGGTCAGAAGATGTGATGAAGAAAGCGAACGCGCCGATTCAAATGACTACCGCCTACCTCGGGTTTCTAAAACGCGGCGCTAAATGGACGCCAGAAAAAACTCCGGCGACTGAAGAACTCCAAAAGGCCCATCTCGCAAACATCGGCAAGTTGGCCGACATGAAGAAGTTGGTGGTCGCCGGGCCTTTTGGTGACAATGGTGATCTGCGCGGCATTTTTGTTTTCAAGGTCGCGTCGATTGAAGAAGCACGGCAGTTGGCCGAGACTGATCCCGCAGTTCAGGCCGGACGACTCGAGATCGAAATGCATCCGTGGATGGTGCCTGACGGCGTGCTACCGTAATCTAATGGTTACTTTTAACGTTACCGGGTTTCTCACAGACTTCACGGGCGGTCAGCACCAGATCGTGATTGATACGCAGGCGACCACCGTCGCAGGGGCGCTCAACGATCTGTGGCAGCGTCACGTGGGTTTGCGTGATCGTGTGGTAAACGAACAGGGTAACTTGCGCCAGCACGTCAACATCTTTCTAAATGATGAGAATGTTAGACGCAAACAGTTGTTGGAGACTTCGTTGCCGGAAAATTGTGAGATTACGATTTTGCCGGCAGTGAGTGGCGGAAATGAGTGAGCAGTGGGCATTAGTCAGTGGTCAGTGAAGAGTTAGCATTCAAGTACTCAGCATTCAGCACTTTTCACTCTTCACCTTTCACTTTTCACGGTTCGGCGGAACTTCATCCCCGACACAGCCGTACTAAAACTCGCTATGTATTGTCCAACCTGCGGTTCTGAAGAACGACAAATCAGCCAATATTGCCGGGCCTGCGGTACCGACCTGCGGGTGGTACGCCGTGGGCTCGAGCGACCCGACACAATTACCGAGTCAGCGGTTTCGGCGCGTGAAGAGATCAGTCGCGCGGTTGCCGAAAGAATTCGTGAAGTGGAATCGGCGACGGAACTCAAAAAAGTTGCAGAAGATGTATTGCCTGAACTTGAGAAGTTTCTAGAGTCGCCTCAAGAAAAACGTCTGCGACGCGTGCGCGCGGGCGTGGTGCTTGCGGCAATCGGACCTGGCGCAGCGTTACTAATTTTCTTAATGAGCCTCAAAGACCACGATCTCCTTCCGTTTGTTGCTTTGGGAATAATTACGTTCCTGATCGGATTGGGAATTGTCATCAACGGTTTGGTCTTCACCGTACCGCGCAAGAAACTCGCCGATCGTTCCAAGGAAGCCGAATCGCAACGCGAACTCGAAGCCAGGCTCGGTCACTCACCAAGGCAGCTGAACAATGGGGCAGCCGCCACTAACGACTTACTCTTACCGCAACCGTCGGTGACAGAACACACCACTCATCACCTGAAACGCGAGGGGTAAGAGTAAAACATCTGTCATCTTTCATTTGAAATTATTTGAAATCTGAAATCTGACATCTGAAACTTATCATTTGTTTGATACCCTCCGCGCCAAAAATCAAAACCACGAAATCACACGAAATGAAAGACACGAAATGACACTAATAAAACCTTCGGCCATTGAGTGATTCCTTTTCGTGTCTTTTAGTGAGCTTTCTGTTCGTGTATTTTCGTGGTTTCGTTTGTCTCCGTACAAATAACAAATCGGATTTCAAATAATTTCCAATTACAGATGACCGATGTGTTTTCTTCTAGACGCTCAAGAAGTAAAGTCGCGAATATCCTGGAAGGGAGTTTCGGGGTTGTTGAAGTCGGGACGGTAGTAGTAGGAAGCGCCATCGAATTCCTGCAACCAACCCTCTTCCATGCCGAGTCCTTCAAGTGCGCTCACCGCGCGCAACCATTCGTTCTCAGTAATACGACGTGACAACAGAATATGTCGCTGGCTGGTTGCTGCCTGATGGGTTGGGTAATACTGCGCCATCAACGATATCGCGACGCGCGGGCTCAGCGCGTCTTTAATCCATTCGAGGGATTCGCGAATGCCGCCGATGTCGTTCGGCAAAACAAGCAAACGGATGATTAGACCGCGCTGCAAGAGACCCGCATCATTGAAAACTAGTTCATCGCCAAGTTGACGATACATTTCAGCTATCGCGTGGCGCGCGTGTTCTTTGTAACCCGGAACCTTCGAATAAACGTATCCAGCTTCGTCTTCGGCATACTTCAGGTCGGGCAAGTAAACCCCGACGATGCCATCAAGTAATCGCAATACCTCAACTGAATCATATGCGTTGGTGTTGTAGACGATTGGCAGGCGCAAACCAGCGCGGGCCGCGAGCAAGATGCTGCGCGCCATTTGCGGCGCGAAGTGCGTGGGCGAGACGAAGTTAATGTTGTGGCAGCCGCGCGCCTGCAAGTCGAGCATGATCTCAGCGAGTCGTTCGTGTGTGACTTCGTTTTTCAGCTGCTCTTTGTGAGTTTGGGAAATCTGGTAGTTCTGGCAGTAAACGCAACGAAGGTTGCAGTTGCCGAAGAAAATGTTTCCCGCGCCGTTCGTACCGACGAGCGCGGGCTCCTCGCCGAAGTGAGCAGTGTAGGATGAAACAATCGGCAGGCGGCCAGAAAAGCACCGCGCGAGATGATTCTCGACCCGGTTGTTGCCGCAGTCGAGAGGGCAGACGTTGCAGCTTCGCAGCATCGCCTCAAGAGCTTCCACGCTCCGCGCTAGCTCTCCGGATTCGTATAAACCTAAATATGCTGGACGCTGATCTGATGGCATGACTTCTACGACAGTCCCGGGAATCCTTCAGTTTCCATGACCCGTTTCGCTTGCATGAGATGACGTTTTTCATGGTAAACGATGATGCGGTATCCATCCAGCAGGCTATAGGTTACGAACTTAGCCACCGGAGAGGTCATTATCGTTTTTTCCACATCGAGCCTGTCCGATAAGGCCATCGCAGCGGCCACTTTCTCTTGCAAAACCAGGAATTTTTCAATCACGTTCGCGGGTATATCGCTTGGTCCCGGATCGAAGATCGCCGGGTTTTTTGTTTTTCGCACGGTCTGCGGCGATACCGCGTTCACTACCAAGCGCCCGAACAATTTCGGCAGCAGCGGGAGACCTTCAAAAACCGTGGGCTTCGCGTCACCTGCTATCTTGAGTTCGATCTGCGAGAGCATTCCTTCGTTGGCTGCTACGAGGTGATCGAAGCATTGTCCTACGCTCCACTTTTCTGGTGATGGCTTCCAGTTGAGCTGTTGCGGCGAAAGGGAACTGAAAGATTGACGCACCTCATTGGATACTGTCTCCAGAGCATTGGCCAGTTCTTTAATTTGTTGGTTCGGCACTACGGTATTGTAAGTGAGGTCATTCTAAAAATTGGCAATCGGCAATGTTGCCTGTCACTTCTGCGTTCGCCCGCGGAAGTGAACAAAATGCGGTTTGTGATGTTCGACTACATCAGGCGGGGCAACCTTCTTCGTCTGACTCCAAATGAAATCCATTTCGCTGTGAATCGTGCTCAGCGCCAGGCGCGCCTCAAAAATTAAAAGGATGCTGCCATAAAACAGAAAGCACGCACCCAGTAATCCCACCACCACCGGAACTACGTTGTAGCGCGGACTGTTTGGAATCACAGCAACCACGCCAATGGCGACGCTGGTGGCGACAAACAGACCGGTGGCGAGATAAAAGGTAACCATCGCCCGTTGCAAGATGCGCGAGCGACTCGTCAACATATCCAACTGTGCGAAGATTACTGTTTGCCGTTCCTTATTGTCGCCAATGTCGTGGGTAGCCAGCTCCTCCAACTTTTCCGACAACGCGCGGACCCGGTCGACAACGCGACCGAGCCGCGACGAGGTGGAAAGAATCATGCTACCGCAAGCAGAGATCAGTACCGCCGGCGTAATCATCGCCGTAAGCACGGCTACTGCTGAGGACATCGGATCCACGAATTACCTGCATTAATGCCCGCGCCGTCCCCTGCGCCGGGTGGTTGTCTTCTTAACAGGCGCTGGCGCAGGACTGCTGATGCTGGTGGCCTCGACTTTTTTCGGCGCCATCTGCTTCTGAATCAGTTCCTTGACCATCTGTTGTGCGAAGTCTGCGCGCACCAGCACTTCATCGCCTTCAGCGGTAATAGAAATGCCCCTCAATACAGACTTGGCAGAGTCATCAGGAATTGAAGTGGTGGCATACGAAAGCAACCCGGTATACAGATTTGCCAGAATCTTGGCGGTGTCAGGGTTGTCTGCGTTCGACATTCCGCGAATCATGAAGTTGGTATCGTCCATCGTGAGCGACGCATAAAGGTCGCCAATTTTTGATTCGCAGCGTGGCGCGCGGGGCGTAGTTTCAGTCCCGAGCATTCCAAAACTCTTCGCAAACGAATGCCAGGGTGACCCGGCAAAACTAATCAGAACATTCGGATCACGCACCAGGGCGTTGAGCGCCTCGGCCGTAATCCGGTCTTTGCCATTAGCCGCGTCGATTGCCGCGCGCAAATACCCGGGTGTGCCGGCCGCAATCGTGTTGCCGTTCAAAGCCACAACGCCGACTTCGGTGAACGCCTTTAACAGCGGGTTCTTTTGAGATTCTTTCACCATCGAATCAATGGTCATTAGACCCAAAGTCTTGTTGCCATACACTTCGTCGCGCATTTTTCCTTGCGAGGCGACGCGTCCGAGAGCGATTAGCGATTCAGCGCTAAAATCTCCGCTCGCGATGATCATCGCTTCCGGAGATTGAAAGTTGAGATCGGCAGTTGGCTTTCTGAATCGAAGGGCGATGGCGAGGTATTCGACGCTCATTGGATCGAATCCCGCTTCCTTCTTCACTTCTTCAAACCCTTTGCGCATCTCATCGAGATCTTTTGCCGACATGAATTTTGGCAAGACTTCTTTCAGGATTCGCTGAGAGTTGATGTAAAGGAACGAATCAGCTTCTGGTAAGTTGGCGAGCGAAGCGATTACATTTTGTGGAACCGGCGCAGCGACTGTTACGTTCGATGCCGGACTTACCGCGACATTTGCTTTCGTGCCTTCGCGCGAAGGATCGACCACACACTGCGCTTTCGCGAGTCCAGCCACGCCGGCCAGCAGCAGCGTTCCAATGAGGAGACTAAAAAGCTTTTTCACAGTGAGAACCTCCTTTAGTGTTTTCTTCCCGGTACACAATATCACCACTAAATTCTTTTTAGATTTTCTACAGTGAATTCATTGTGTACGTTACCCGTATTTAGAGTCGATGCCGGTTCGAAAAGCAACACTTCTGCCTCTTCATCAGCAACCGGCCGATGTTCGACACCACGGGGCACCACAATAAACTCACCCTTTTCAATCCAGATTTGCTTCTCGGCATTGTCGGGATCCCGATACTCCATGCGGAAGCGGCCGTTTACCACCAGGAACATTTCATCCTCAGCTTCGTGATGATGCCAGGGAAACGGTCCCACGAACTTGACCAGTTTCACGTATTGCCCGTTGAGTTCGCCGACAATGTGTGGATCGTAGTGCTTCTGAATCTGCGAAAGTTTTTCGTCAACCGATATCTTATTCATAGTTTTGGTGAAAGGAACCACCTGCTAATTACGTATGTGGCCGTTAGGTGGTTCCGACAGGACGCCAGATCAACGCCTGGCATAAATTGTGTCAAGTAACCTTGCCAGACGAAAGCCGGCTTTCGCGAGTTGTTGCTTAGTGACTTCACGGTTGATCTTTTCATAGTTCGGCGGAAGAGGTGTGTCAAACACAGTTTGCATCACCGGCTGGCCGTTTCGTACCACTGGTTGGCCGCGACTTAACACCGGAATCGTGCGCTTCCCGGTGATCCGAATTCCGCGATAAGTGTAATCACGGGAAACATGAAGCGAGTCAGTGGCCCATTGGGCGGCCCAGGTACCAACCTGGCCACGTGGGTTCCAACTCGCTTTTGGCCGCACGTTTTGTACCAGATACGTTGCCAACGTGTCTGAAGTGATTTCCTGGCCCACGGTCGTCATCAGCGAGGTGACCAGGGTGAAGTCCCAAAAGCCATGTAGATTTTTCCGATCGTTATCAATCACCAGATCGTTTGCGCCTTTGTCACTGGGAAGGTTCCTGGCCTTGATAACGGCAGGATTGCTAATCAACAAGATGGTTGGTCCACTTTCGTCAATAAACCCGCAGCCAATATGCAGTGGTTGATGAATGTCGCCCAGGAAATGAACGACAAACTTTAACGCATTGCGTTGGCTCATCGGATAATTTGGGTCGGGATGACCTTGCAGCGTACGAATGCTGACATTCAGCATGTGAACAATATCGTTGTCGACAGTGAAGCCCGTGCAGGTTTGATAGCTCGCACAACCAAGCGCGAGGTCATCGTAATGCCACTCGCGGTTTTTTTCGTTGTGCGCCAGATCCATTAAGAACGCGTTCGTGTCTGGATCGGGATCGGGCTTTCCCATGCGTTCCTTAACCGTATCAGCCCAACTCGCAACGTTCGCCAGCGTCTCCCCAGGTTTGAGGATGGCTGCGATTCGTTGCGCTGTACGGCGCTTGATGCGCAGTTCAGCGATTTTGCCAATTGCCGCATGGCCATCTTCTCCCCATGCGAAAACTGAGCTGGCAGGACCAACGAGCAGAAGGATACTAAGCAAAAGCGTCAGGGGTTTCTTCATTTAGCCTCCTCAACTGCGGGGACGTTACAAGGATTTTTGTAAGTGAGCAAGGTCAACCGAAAGTTCCAGGCTTGGACTTTGATGTGAGGAAGGCCTCTGACCTTCCGAAAGACTTTTTAGATATTTCTTGGGCGACGCCCTTAGATCGGGACATAGCCCTACATCGTTTTGGATACTTTCTCGGAAGGTCAGAGACCTTCCTGACATCAGAGGGCAAAGCCCTTCGGAGCACAACACATCACAGGCAAAGCCCTGTAGTTCGTCTCACGAATGGTTTGCGCTATGCTGTCTGCTTCTTACCTAACATCAATCATGGAGTTGATAGCGTTTGCTTAACTTTGCCATTCAAACTGCGCGCGATGCCGGCGCAATCCTTATTGACCGCCTGGGCCGCGCGCAGATTTCAAACAAGGGTGACATCGACCTCGTCACGGAAGCGGATCTCGCCGCAGAAAAACTAATCATTGAACGAATTCAGTCCTACTACCCGCGTCACGCCATCCTCGCCGAAGAATCAGGAGCCTCCGAAGAGATTGCGGGCCAGAGCGAGTGGAAATGGATAATCGATCCACTTGACGGCACTACTAACTATGCTCACGGTTATCCGTGTTTTTGCGTGTCCATCGCACTGGAGCGTTCCGGAAAGATTGAAATCGGCGTGATCTATGATCCGACGCGAGACGAAGTGTTTGCCGCCGAAAAAGGTCAGGGCGCCACTCTCAACGATCGTCGCATACGCGTGTCGGATGTGGAGGAACTTAACAGTGCGATGCTGTGTACCGGTTTCCCTTACAACGTTCGTGAGCGTCCCAACTTCGCGCGCGACTTTGCAAACTTCACCATGGAGGCGCAAGCAGTAAGACGTGACGGCTCGGCAGCAATCGACCTTGCGTATCTTGCGTGTGGCCGGTTCGATGGTTTCTGGGAAGACGGCTTGAATCCCTGGGACGTCGCCGCCGGCGTGCTGTTGATTGAAGAGGCGGGTGGTAGAGTGTCCAACTTCACTGGAGCACCACTTGATATCTATTCAGCGAAAGTGCTGGCGAGCAACGGACTGATACACGAGGCGATGATGAAAGTGCTCGCCGCGAGTTAATCGAGCGCCGACTGAATGATTTCAGCCAGTCGATCTGTCTCGCGTCGTGCGCACGCGCGCGTTTCCTCGCCCGGTAGTTGTGCCACATGAATTGCCGGATGGTAAATGATTTCCACCTTGTGAGGTCGGGGCAGCAACTTTGTTGAAGGCCAAACGCGATTGCCCCCTCGAATTGTAACCGGCAGAATTGGAACGCCGGCTTCGAGCGCCATTCTCACCGCGCCACCTTTCATACGCACCATTGAGCCATTCGGAAGGCCACGACCACCTTCGGGAAAAATTACGATAACGCCGGAATCACGGAGCCACGTCAATGAGCGACGAATGGCCGCCGGGTCGCTGCCCTCCACCTGCAAAGGCCAGGCGCCCAGTAGCGTGATCGCTTTGCCGATGACTGGCCAGGAAAATGCCTCACTCCAGGCGAGAAACCGGACTGGCCGGTTAATGTTTGCGGTAATCCAGAAAGGGTCAATGTAGGTTTGGTGGTTGGCTGCTATTATCAAACCACCAGTCTTGGGAATGTTTTCCATTCCCTTAAGTTCGAGTCGCCAGATCAAACGACTACCCACGTGAACGACAGGTCGCAGTATCGAGATCAAAGATTGCGGCAACATTTTTTCGTTGCGCTTTGATCCGGACACAGTTTTACCTTTTGAGGAGTTGGGATTACTCACGATTTCGAAGCGTCAACAGTAACGCAGACCACCCACGAAGGTAAAAGGAAGGTGCATGGGAAGGTTATCAAAAACTATAGCGGCCAATCGCGATCAACAAACTCCACGTGAATGCGCGAGACACCCGAGGCGCTGACGCTGGCTCCACGCACGGCACCGTGTACTGCCACCTTGTACTGCTCGCTTGAAACTCTAATCATGCGTCCAATTGGCACATTGAGTGACGTCAAAATGGCTGCACCCTTTGGACTAATATTTTCGGTAACAGTTCGTTCACTCGCCTCTATCTCGCCGTCTGTGTTGAAGGTTTCAATCACGATGTCAGTAGGAATTATGTGACGGGTGTGCACTCGCTTATCCGTTATGGGTATTTCTTCCGGGTTCCACTCTTGCACATCAGGCAGTTGCCCGGGGACTAATGGTCCTACCTGATAACGTTTCGAGGGATCGTCTATATAACTTTTCGGCGGGTGCTTCCCGATAAAGGCAACCCCTACTTCAAACAGCGACGCCTTTTCATCTCCCGGGAGCGGGCGCACATGTCGGACCAGTGCCCAGACTCGATATTGATCCTCCACATGATCGAAAACCCGCAGTTGCCTTGGCAGCGGAATCGTCATATGCAGCAATCGTCCCTTTTCGATGGGACGTTTCAAGGTGAAGCCGGCGCCGAATGGTGTGACGTCGATCAGGCGAGTAATCTCGGTCCACTCTAAATCCATGGTTTCACGACAACGCACGCGCACCGGAAGTTTTAGTTCCAGTCGTTCCCGATTTCGTTGCCAATTGCGTGGTTCACCCATCAACGTTCGCGATTAAAACAAGCTCACCTTTGATACAAAAAATCGTAGTTGCCTGCCAGCCCGGAAAGGACACTTTCCTGACGCGCTGAATGCGCCCGATTCCCTTGATTTTACTGGGGTTTTCTCGCCTTTTCCCGTTTGCCACTTGATGTAATTATCGGGTAAAATGACGCTTACTTTTTTCGACACTGAGCTGTCGATTTCGCACCACCTCGCGGCCCAAGAAAATCCGCGAAACCGCGTCTTCAAACTGCTATTAGCAGGCAGGAAAAACAAAAATCTGTTCTTGCTCATTGCGAGCCAGGCGTAACACCAAAGCCAGCCGCGGGCGGATTGTACTGGAAAGGTTAACTGGATGGAAACAACTTCTGAGCACAAACCAATAAACATAGAAGACGAGATGCGGCGTTCGTATCTCGACTATGCGATGTCAGTCATCATCGGTCGCGCTCTTCCGGACGTGCGCGATGGACTTAAGCCTGTACATCGGCGCGTGCTCTGGGCGATGCATGAGCTCGGTAATACCTACAACAAACCCTACAAAAAGAGTGCGCGCATCGTTGGTGATGTAATCGGTAAATACCACCCGCACGGCGACACGGCGGTTTACGACACGATCGTTCGTTTGGCGCAGGATTTTTCCATGCGCTACCCGCTAATAGATGGACAGGGAAACTTTGGTTCGGTGGATGGCGACGCGGCTGCCGCAATGCGTTACACCGAAATCCGCATGGCCCGCATAGCGAATGTCCTGCTCGCGGACCTGGAAAAAGAAACCGTCGACTCTCAGCCAAACTACGACGAATCTTTATCAGAACCGAAGGTAATGCCGACGCGCATTCCGAATCTCCTGATCAACGGATCAGACGGTATCGCGGTGGGCATGGCGACAAAAATCCCGCCGCACAATCTCACTGAAGTAGTTGATGCGACTCTGGCACTGCTGAAGAAACCAAGCATTGCCATTGAAGAGTTGATGACGCTCGTTAAGGGACCCGACTTCCCGACTGGCGCCTTCATCTATGGACGCGAAGAGTTAAAGAATTCGTATCTGACCGGTCGCGGCATCATTCAAATGAGGGCCCGCGCCGGTATCGATCGCATTGGTCGCGGCACCCAGGAGCGCGACGCCATCATTATCACGGAGATTCCTTTCCAGGTTAACAAAGCACGTCTGATCGAGAGGATGGCTGAGTTAATAAACGAAAAGAAACTAGAAGGCGTTGCTGATTTGCGTGACGAATCCGACCGCAGTGGCATGCGCATAGTCGTGGAACTTAAACGCGACGCGGTTCCGCAAGTAGTTTTGAACAAGCTCTACAAGTTGACGCCGATGCAGTCGTCGTTTGGCGTAATTAACCTGGCGATTGTAAATGGGCAGCCTCGCATCCTGAACCTCAAGCAGATGCTTGAGTGCTTCGTCGATTTCCGCCGCGAAGTGGTAAGACGTCGCACCGAATACGACTTGCGTAAGGCGCGCGCACGCGCACACATCCTGGAAGGCTTGACGAAAGCCATCGATGCCCTCGACTACATCGTGACATTAATTCGCAACTCACGTTCGGTCGACGAAGCCAGGCAGTGGCTCACCGGGCAAATGAAGACCATGGCGGAGGTGAAGACCTGGAAGGGCGCGCCCGGCGATGTGGCCCTGAAAACTTATCTCGGCAAACTACAAAAAACGATTGAACGACTGGCCTTCTCGGAAATTCAGGCACAGGCAATTCTCGACTTGCAACTGCGTCGTTTGTCAGCGCTCGAGCGCCAAAAAATTACCGACGAGTATGAAGGCATTATCAAGCTCATCGCTGAGCTGGAAGAAATTCTGGCGAACGAGAGTTCGTTACGGCGTGTCATCGGTAACGAACTGGAAGAGGTGAAGAAAGAGTTCGGTGATGCTCGTCGCACTGAAATCGTCGACGAAGGCGTTGAATTCTCGATCGAAGATCTAATCGCTGATGAAGATGTCGCGATCACCGTTACCAATAGTGGTTACATCAAGCGTACGCCGGTGTCGACTTACCAACGACAGGGCCGCGGTGGCAAAGGAAGATTTGGGGCGGCCGCGAAGGGCACCGATTACGTCGAGCATCTCTTCATTGCGTCCACCCATGCGTACCTGATGATCTTCACTGACGATGGCATGGTCTACAAACTGAAAGTCCACGAAGTGCCTGATGCCGCTGCGTCAGCCCGAGGGAAAGCGGTGGTGAACCTGATCAATATTCCTTCTGATAGAAAACTCGCCGGGGTGGTGCCGGTTCGGGATTTTGCCGAAGGCCGTTACGTGGTTCTGGTAACGCGCAAGGGCGTCATCAAGAAAACCTCGCTGGCTGATTTTCAAAATATTCGTTCCAACGGCATCATCGCCATCAATATCGATGAGGGTGATGAATTGCTGGACGTGGTGTTGACGGACGGCACCAAGCGCATCTTCATCGCTACGCACGACGGCCTGGCGATTCGCTTCGACGAAAAGAACGTGCGCCCAATGGGACGTGCAACGCGCGGCGTGCGCGGTATCGACTTGCGCAAGGACGACTACGTGGTGTCGCTCTGTTCGGTTTCGTCCGACGATTCCGAGAAGATGCTGTCGGTATCGGAACAGGGTTACGGCAAGCAAACTCCGATTACCACTTATCGTCTTCAGTCGCGCGGCGGCAAGGGCGTTATCAACATGAAGACGACGGAAAAGACCGGCAAAGTCGTCGCAGTCTTTCCAGTCGACGTCGAATCGGAAATCATGATCATCACGCAACAGGCGAAACTCATCCGCCTGGAGGCTGGTTTGATTCGCAAGACTGGGCGCAGCGCGCAGGGCGTTCGCCTGATCAAAACTGAAGAAGGCGATCGCGTCACCAGCGCGTCAGTGGTTGAAGCGGACGAGGAGGAAGTCGAGGCGTAGCGGGCATTAGTTAGACGGGGCTGAAGCGAGAACATCTGTCATAGATGACAGATGTTTTCACTGAAGCGGCTGAGGTAAAGAACCTTCGCCTTCTACCCAAATCTCACCATCTTCAAAAACTTCTTTCTTCCAGATCGGCACTGTACGTTTCAGTTCGCGAATGGCCCACTCACAGGCCTCAAACGCCGCACGGCGATGTGGGGCACTGACCGCGATCACCACGCTGGTATCACCGATTTCAAGTTTACCGGTGCGGTGGACGATGCCGATGTGCGCGATCTCGAAACGGCGATGGGCTTCCTCGCCAAGTTTTTTCAACTCACTCGACGCCATCGGCGCATAAACTTCGTAAACCAGGTAAAGCGTGCGCCGGCCTTTGGTCCATTCACGAGCGTAACCGTCCAGTGTCACCGTAGCGCCGCATTCAGGCAATACAACTCTGCGAGCGATGGCGCCTACGTCAATCGGATCGGTAGTCAATTCGAAGAAATCGTGAGAGGGGTCTGATTCTCCGCCGCTCACGGGCGGGAAGATCGCAAGCTCGTCACCGTCATGCACTAAACGATCGCCGGCAGCGTATTCCTGGTTCACAGCGATCAGCAGTGAGCGTCCAAACCGGCTCAACTGCGGATACGTTTCTATTAACTGCGCAAAAATAGCACTGACGTTTGCGGCTTGTTCCAACGCGAAATCGACTTCAGCTTGTCCGACCACATCGCGAGCGGCGCCGAAAAAAAGAACTCGTATGGTTATTTGATTTGAGACAGGCACGTTTGCAGTCATTCCAGTTCGATCTTTTTGCCGCTGTGCCCGTTGCCTTTTGCTAATTCGTGAATGCGCGCGCGCTCTTCATAACTCGAGACAGCGCGCACGAGAATGTCTCGCAGGCGGCGCAACCGCTCTGAAGTTGAGCGCAGCTCGAGTAATTCCTGCTTTACTTCTGCTTCAACTTCGACCGCCGCAGTCACCAGAAATGAGAGTTGCTCCGGATCAGTATCAGAAATGTTGGGCAGGTTAGTGCGTTCGTCGTTGATAGTACGTACCGCTCGTGCAATGCGGGCAAAGGTCTCGCCCACCTCGTGCGAACTGTCGCGCAAGCTTGCTGAATCTTCCTCGTCGTCAGTGAAATAACTGACCCGGGCGACTAGATAGGGCTCTTCCGTCTCGACGTACTCATCGACGTAATACCTGATGATGCCGAGGGTCAGAATATTTGAACGGCCATCAGGAAATGTGTGCGACTCGGTTACTTTCGCGATGCAGCCGACGCTGCCGATCGGTGGCGAACTTCTTTCCGAAACTGACGCGTCGAAATACGAGACACCGAACAGGCCGTTTCCTGCCTGAACGTCGGCGAGCATTTTGCGATAGCGCGGCTCAAAGATATGAAGCGGCAAGGGCACGCCCGGGAACAAAACAATTGCAAGTGGAAAGAGTGGAATCTCGCGTACTCCACTTACCATTTCGCTCGCTTCGCTCATCAATCACCTGGTGGGAAAATTTTGGGTAAGACTGGAAACCGGCGGGAGCATTATGTCAGACAGGAAGGCTATGCGCCACGAAGGATTTTTAGTGTGTGTTCGTGTCTTAGTTTCGTGTATTTTCTTGGTTTGATCTGCTTTTAGGTGAGGGTAAAAAAACAACCACGAAATTAGACGAAAGGAAAAGAACACGAAATTACACTAACCTACCTACACCAGGTCGAACGATGGCGGGACCATGCGGCGCATGGTCTTGAGGAGTTGTTCGGTGTCGAAGGGTTTGTCGAGTAGTTCATCGGCACCGCCTGCGAAACAGGCTCTGCGCGTGTCCATCCCCGTTGCGGAGGTGATCACCAGCACTTTCGACTCCGGCAGGTGCGATTTCAAGTACTCGAGAATTCGCAGCCCGATCTCGGCTGATTCTGTTTCAGGGGGTAGATGCAAATCCAGAATTGACACCGCAGGTTCATAGACCTTCGCGCGTCGCACGGCCGACTGCATGTCGTTGGCCGTGACTACATCGTAGTCATCGCTCAGCGTCCAGAAGAGCTGCTGGGTTATTCCTTCATCATCATCAACAATTAAAATTCTGGGCTTCATCTTCAAAACATTCTGATAACAGGAATACCCAGGTTGGGAGAACCTGGGTTAGAAAGGGATTGAGCAAGCCGCATACCGTGAGGAATGCAAAAGCATCGCGTTTTCTAAACGAGATCATAACGAATGCAATACCTCTTTCAGGAGAGTGTGCACACAAAAGGATAGTAGGTGTAGCCGATTGTGTACGGTGGGAGCTTTAGCGCACGGGTTCCATCTTCAGGAACTCAATACCGGCGGCCTCTTCAGGGACATCGATGCTGGCGGCAATTTTGAGGGTGGTGAGATCGACGATTTCAACTGTTCCTGGCTCCGAACCGACTCCCTCGACCGAAACAAAGGCATAACGATCATCGGGCGTGACTACAACGCCGTGCAGCACTTTGCGTCGTGTCAGGATACGGGCGAGTTCTTTTCCAGTCTTGATGTCAACAACGGTGATTGACTGATCACGTTTGTTGGTTGCCAGCAAACGCGAACCGTCCCTGGTGATGGCCAGGTTGTAAACCCCCGGTCGCGCTGGCAGGCGGCGTTTAACTTTCCAACTGGTTGCGTCAACTTCGACTATTTCATCCGACTTGTTACAAGCCACGAAAACAGAATTGCCGTCGGCGGATGGCTGTGCCCAGGTTGGTGAACAGGAAATGTCTCCGGCTTTGGGCGGCTCCATTCCGTGCCCGCCCATGTCCATGTGACCAGACGCCATGGAACTCTTCATGTTCATCGACGCGTGAGCATCCGCGACATTGGGTGCGCCAGTCATGCCCATCTCATGGCCCCTGGTCAAAACGAAGTGACGCGACACTTTCAAAGTTTGCGTGTCGATTTCCACCAGCATGTCGTCCATCATGCACGCCGAGTAGTGTTTCGTTCCCTGTGGATTGAGTCGTGAACCGTGTGGCATTGTGCAGGTTTTGATACGAGCGACTTCAAGCATTGGCTCAGTGGCAACCACCGAGACGGACGAAGGCACCATGTCGCCATGCAGGTTGAAATTCACAACGTAAAGCAATGAACCATCAGAATTGAGGTCCATGGTGGCGGGAAATAAACCGAGGGTGGTTCTTCCTACTACCCGATCATCTTTGGTTGAGTATTTCCAGACCGTACCGAACGGCCGGCCATGCGCAAGTGAGACATAATAAAACTGTTTGTCGGGTGAAATGGCGATCCCGTGAGGCCCATCGATATCGACCGGCATGTCGCCCGTTTGCAGCTGGTGATCGATCCGCGCTCCCGCTGGTCCAAAACGAATTAATGAAATTTTGTCAGCCGCTTCGGATAAGACGTAAACAAAGTACTCTTTATCAGGTTTCGCCTGGGCGATAGTTGCAGGCGCGACGCAGAGCAGCACGATTACGAGCGCCACTACTGAACGCATGAGGCTTGCGAGGTTAATGAACTTCATGCAACGTCGCAGCGCTTACGGTTTCGGTGGCGCTTGAGGAGCGTCAGGCTTTTCCGGTGGGAAGTCCTTTTCATCAATCTCGTCAATAACCTTCAATTCCGCGCCGAACTTTTGATAACCGCGAAAGCGAATATCGTTGCGACTTTGAAAAGTCTGTCCGCGACCCATCGTAGTCATCAGGATTTCAGAATGAGTGGGCAACAAATACTTGTTCTCGTTAATCATCACCCAGTCGTAATCGATCAACGTGCTGGCGGCGGTGATGGGAAAATCGCGCGGAATTTCGGTTGCGATTTGCTCGAACCGCAATACGCGATTCGTTTCGCGATCAATCCACACGCGGCCGCGCGATCCTACCGTAGTGGTGGCCGTGTCGCCGGCGCGCAACACGAGTTGCGAATAGGGCCGCGCGATTTCGTACTCAAATACGAGCGTGTGGCGACCTTGAATCGTGTCAGTGTCAGCTAACTTGAATTCGGTTTTCGACTCTGGTTTGAAAACATCAGCGACGGCGGAAATGTATTCGACGCCACTTGAAGTTGCGCCCGGCGCCACATCTTTACTGTAGTCGCGAGTTTGTCGCGCTTCCTGGCCCAATGGAACACCGTTGACCGCTAGCACCTTGTATTCCTCGCCCGCGTTCGCCCGGTAGCCCACCGCGATCGTGAGATTGTCCTGCGGGAGCCAGTTACTTGTGGTGCCGTAGGCCGTTGAACGCCTGATTAATTGCTTGACCAGAAAATCGGGCATCGCGGCTGCGGCCGCGAGCGTCGCGGCCCGCGTGCGATCGAGCAGTTCTTGTGCTTCGGCATCGGGAGGACGAGCGGACGCCGTCGGATTAACCCGTCTACGTTCGGCCTCCTCGAGGGTGCGTCGCAGAAGTGCATCGCTGCCACTTTTGGTGGCGACCAGCGAACGCATACCATCAGTCAACGGGAAACCAATCCCGCGTCGCCGTATTTCCTCGACAATCTCATCGCGCTTTTCAGGATGCGCCGGCAGTTGGTAAACGAGTGCAACTATTTCTCGGCTGGTCAAAGGCGTTTGCTGGGTTTGCGCGAGGACTAAAGCAGGGCAGAGAACTACTAAAAACAAAAAACGTTTCATTAACTTACAACTCATATTATTACTGGATGGGAAGTTTCCTACCTATGTCACCGGGTATGATAGTGGTACTTCGTTGGGTCTCCAAATGTGGTTCGGGTGCGACGATAACTACATCGCCCATCATTCCAACACTGAGAACGATATCCAGGGTGGTAATCCAATTCCGCGCGACTTTGAGCCTGGCTTTGTAAATGTTAAAGCCAGGCGACTGAACGCTTAACACGTAGCTGCCGTCGGGTAACTGATTTATCTGAAACTTTCCGTCTTCATCAGTCTTGGCGTTGAGGCCAGCGAAACCTGTTGCCTCGACGAGAACTTCAGCACCAGCTACCGGCGCGCCTGCCAAGTCCTTAACAGTTCCTACAACTTGGGGTGCCGCAGGATCCTTTGAGACCTTGACCTTGACTCCAGCTTCTTGCGGAGGAGTCTTCCTTTCCGGACGCTGCTGTCCGACGGTTGCCGAAGTGAAGGCAGCCACGGCAGCGAAGACCGCAGCTACTCGCTTCGAAACGCGCAGTCGTACAGCGCGCAAACCGACCGGACAATCTTTGGTGAGTAGGGTGCCGTCAACACGCCGGTACAGCCGTGCACATAGCCTTCCTTCTTTGTTAGCAACCAACGATTCGATTTCACCAGGCGATAACTCGGAAAAGTTGTAGACGTTTAGCTGACATTGATCACAGAAACGAATGCGATCATCTCCCCTCATGTCTTCCCAACGAGCGTTACACGGAGAGCCAACCCGAATGCGATCAGGTAACGAAGTATTCACCATGGCCATTGAATCGGAAGCCTCTTAATCATGTCTTCATTTATGACATTGGTGTTAGGAACGCGCCGGTCGATGGACTTATAACCACCGTCGATCAAACCAACGAACACGGCGTTGGAAACCTGTGCAACCTGTGCATAAGTGTCAACAGTGACCAATTGTCCTGACTCAACGCTCAAATTAAATTTCTGACTGAGAAACGGGGTCTTGATCTCGATCGCCACTTCATAATCACCCGGCAAAACTCCTACAAATTCAAAGTGACCCGCTTCGTTAACCACAGTGGACGACGTTGTTTTGGTATCGCTTTTTGTCAACGTGATCGTAGCCGCGGTGATCACGGCGCCATTGGGATCATAAACTGTACCGGAAACTACGCTCTGCGAGTCAGCGGGATTTACTGCTCGTGTGATTTTCGTCTGCGCAGGACAACTGCGCGTGTCGCTTGCGGCCGGTTGCTGTCCCAGCACGGTGGCCGAGAAACTCAACATCGCCGCAAACATGGCTGCGACCCGCTGCGACACACGTTTACGCAATGCTCGTAGCCCCACCGGACAGTCTTTCGTTAAGACAGAACCGTCGGCCCGCCGGTAAAGGCGTCCGCACAGCCGGCCTTCAGTTGACGCTATGAGCGACTCGGCTTCGGTTCGTGTTAATTCCGCGATGTTGTAGACATTTAACTGGCAGTGATCGCAAAAACGAACGCGATCGTCACCAGTCATCTGTTCCCAGCTGATGGGACAGGGAGTGGCAATTCGCAGATCATCAAGTCTTGAATTTACCATGGCCATTGAATCGGAAGCCTTTTAATCATGTCTTCATTGATAACGGTCGTATTGGGGGGCGGCTTCGGAACATAGTCCAGCGGTATGCTAACGATTCCACTAAGCGCTTGACCTGTAAACGCAACGACTGTATCAACATCGACGAGCTGTTTTGCCTCGACGGAAACGTTGGTGATTTTGTTATCCACAAAACCGAAATCAACGTGAACTAAGATCTCGTAGTTTCCGGGAGTGACGTCGCTAAACTCAAAACGTCCAGCCTCGTTAACCACAGCCGAGTTAGTTTGTTGCGTATCAATGTTGGTTAACGTCACCTTCGCAGCAGCAACCACAGCACCGGTCGGGTCGAGTACGGTCCCGGCTACCACACTCTTTCCATCCTTCTGATTCACTATGCGCGTAATCTTATTCTGCGAAAGGCAACTCGCCTTGTCGGCGGCGGCAGGCTGTTGACCAAAGGCCGCAGATGCGAAACTAATCATGGCTGCGAACACAGCCGCGGCACGTTGCGAGACTCGCTTGCGCAAAGCTCGCAGTCCTACCGGGCAGTCTTTCGTCAAAACAGTGCCGTCGGGTCGGCGGTACAGTCGCGCGCACAATCGGCCCTCAGTCGAAGCGATCAGAGATTCGGCTTCAGTTCGGGTTAACGCAGCGATGTTGTAGACATTCAGGCTGCAATGGTCACAAAAGCGCACCTGGTCATTGCCGGTCATTTGTTCCCAGCTTACCGGGCAGGGAGTCGCAATTCGGATGCGATCCAACTTCGCGGGAGAAGTGCTCATGGTGAACTCGATGGCTGGACAAGATCGAAAGAACTTACAGCCGTTTCGATGTATTTGAGGCAGGAGAGTTGCCCGCGGGCACGTTTTTGTAGCGCAAACTATTAGTTTGCGCCCAAGTTACATGCAAAGACGTGCAATGGCTTCGCTTAGAAGCGTTACGCACGCAGTAAGTTCTTCAATGGGAACGAATTCGCCTGTCCGGTGGGCTACGCGAATGTTTCCTGGACCAAGCACCACAGCCTCGGCGCCCAATGCCGCCATTTGCGCGGCTTCGGTGCCAAATGCCACCGTGCCTGACTGGTTTCCAGCCAACTCTTCGAGCAACTTCACGAGGCGTGATTCCGGTGAGGTTTCGAAGCCACCGTCCGCCCTGGAAGCATCAACTTCACAAACGAAATCTGCGTCACGTCGTTTTTCGTCGGCAATGGCGTCGTTGAGTAGTTCCAGCAATCGTTTTGAGTCTTGTCCCGGAATCGGTCGCCACTCAAGCGTGAAGCGACACTCACCGGGAATGACGTTCTTCGCAGTTCCGCCATCCACGCGGCCCACATTTAACGTTGTGAAGGGAGGCTCGAACGCAGCGTGTTGTTCAGTCTCGAGCGTCTTCGCGATTCTTTCAACCGCGGATATCAAACGAGCTGCACCAAAAACGGCTGAAGTACCCAGCGCTGGATAGGCGCTGTGAGCTTCACGGCCCTTCACGACTACTTCTGCCAGGCAATAACCTTTTCCGGCACGCATCGGTTGTAGTGAAGTTGGTTCACCAATGATGGCGTAACGCGTGCGTATCGCCTGCGCGTCAGCGAGACGCTTCGCGCCAATCAATCCGATTTCTTCATCGGCGGTGAAGACCAGCGCTAGTGGTTGCTTGAGTGAACTGCGATCAAGATGCTCGACTGCGGTAAGCAGCGCCGCGATAAAAGCCTTCGTGTCACAAGCACCACGGCCGAAAAGTTTTCCTTCCTGCTCGGTCAGTTCCAATGCACTGGCCCAGTTGGGATCGTATGGAACGGTGTCGGTGTGTCCAACCAGCGCAAGTTCGACATTCGGAGGTTGACTGCTGAACTCAGCTCCGGCAAGCGCGATCAGATTCAGCTTCTCAATGCCATCGGCATCGATGTAGGGAAATTGTTTGACGCTCAAACCGAGTGCGGTACACCGCCGCCCAAGGTAGTCAATGATTTCCGCGTTCGAGCGCGCAGAAACAGAATCGATTGCAACCAGCTCGGCAAGCGTCGCTTGAACTGACACCTCGTCCTCAGTCATTGCCACAGTTTCTTTTGGAGGGCCTTGAATCTCTCAACGATCTCTTCCTGTTGTGGATGTTTGCCGTCTTCCACAATCCGTTTGCCACCGACAACTACGTCCTTGACCGCGTTCTTCGAAAGCGAGAAGACGATCGCTGATAGCAAATCATCTGGACCGGCGCCCGCGATTGATGGATCGTTGACGTCGACCGTGAAAAAGTCCGCTGCCTGGCCGCTTTCAAGTCTCCCACTGGGTGCGTTGATACTTCTGGCGCCATTGATGGTAGCGCAGTCGAATAATTTTTCCGCCAGGCCCGACGTCGTATTTGCTTCCAATTTCGGATCCAGAACCGCGCGCTCCAGTTTCTGTAATCTTAGGTGGTACTCGAGTTCGCGCGCGTCTTCCAGCAAATCAATCTGCACGTGACTGTCGCTTCCCAAACTGACCGCAACGTTCTCGCCAAACAAATTGTCGACGGGAACAATGCCGTCGCCCAGATTTCGCTCGGTGGTCGGACAAGCACAAACAAGAGCGTTGGCATCGGCGAGCATTTGCACCGCCTTGGGCGTCACATGAATAGCATGTACCGCAGTGAAGCGCTCACTCAAGAGATGTTCGGTCGAAAGCAGCGCCACGGGCGAGCGTCCATGTTCTTTGATGCATGCGGAAACTTCGGCGGGCTGTTCGGCGACGTGCATGTGGACCGGAAGCTGTTGCGTGTTGGCAACAGCAAGAATGTCTCGTAGATACGGTAGTGGCACGGCACGCACGCTATGCGGCGCCATTCCAATCCAAACGGTCTCAATGTCGCCGTATTCGCTCTGCAGATCTTTGTCGAGCATTTCTAAGTGTTTCAGGTAAGTATGTGAGTCCGGCTCGATGAAACGCTGTTGTTGTGGGTTAGGTTCTGATTCAAAACCGGAACGAGCATATGCGACCCGCAGCAATGCGATGCGTAGACCAACGTCGCGCGCGGCGCGTACCACCTGCTTCGCGAGCATATTTGGATCGTTGTAAGGCATCCCCTGCGCGTCCCGGTGAAGATAATGAAACTCACCTACTGAGGTGATGCCGCTAAGCGCCATTTCGAGAAACGCCATGCGCGATGCGTCATATAGATCTTCCGGGGTCAAGCGATTGGCGGCGCTGTACATCATTTCGCGCCAGGTCCAAAAACTGTCCTTCTGATTTGTAGTGCGATACTCCGTGCGGCCGCGAATTACGCGCTGAAACGCATGTGAATGGCCGTTGATAAGTCCGGGCAGCATCGCACACCCGTTGAGGTCAACCGTGGTGACGACATGGTGCGGTTCGGTCGGTGCGATGAAGTGGCCGGTGTTGTCGGAAAGGAACACTCCCGAATGAAACGTTCCGGCAACATATGCCAGTTCCGGCTGCCACATGGTTAAGATGGAGTTACTCAAGAGGTTCTTTTTAGTGACTTTTCGGGTGTTTTCTGTTCGAGTTTTTTAGTGGTTTCAGCTCTTGTAAGATCCAAAACCTAACCACGAAATCACACGAACTGAAGACACGAAATACAAGAAGAAACGAGCGCACAATTATTTCTTCCGCGCGATCCACTCGTTCACGTTGCGTTCCAACACATCTAGTGGCACGGCGCCCGAGCCCAGCACGACGTCATGAAATTCGCGCAAGTCAAACTTTGTCCCTAACTCGCTTGAAGCGCGTGCGCGCAGTTCCTTAATCTTCAACTCACCTGTTTTGTAAGCGAGCGCTTGTCCCGGCCAGGCGATGTATCGATCAATCTCATTGACGATATCCAGTTCCTGTTTCGGCGCGTTCTCCATGAAGTAGTCGATTGCCTGTTTACGCGTCCAGTGCATCTGGTGCATGCCAGTGTCGACTACCAGGCGCACCGCGCGCCACATTTCGTAAGTCAGTTGACCAAACTTCGCATATGGGTCGTCGTACAAACCCATGTCTTCGCCGAGCGATTCAGCGTACAGTCCCCAGCCCTCAACGAAAGCAGTGTAGCCGCCGTAACGGCGAAAGTTTGGAATGTCTCCAAGCTCCTGCGCGCGCGCGATCTGCAAATGATGTCCGGGCACTGACTCGTGCAGCGACAGCGCCATCATTTCCCACTTCGGGCGCGTCTCCGGCTTGTAGAGATTCACGAAATACGTCCCTGCGCGGGAGCCGTCACCTGCTGGCTGGCGGTAGTACGCGGTGGTGGTGTCAGGCGCGATCGCCGCTGGAATTGCTTCGACGCCGTAAGGCATGCGCGGTAGCGTGCGAAACACCTTGACTAGATTCGGATCAATGCGCTTGGCGAGCGCTTGATACGCTGCGAACAGTTCCTCTGGTGTTTTGTAGTAGAAACGCTGGTCAGTGCGGAGAAAATTGAAAAACTCAGGCAGCGTGCCCTTGAAACCGACTTGCTTCATGACCTCGAGCATCTGGTCATGAATTCGTTTGACTTCACTTAAACCTTTTTCATGGACCTGCTGCGGGGTGACGTTGGTGGTGGTGTAACGGCGCACGAAGTAGGCGTACATTGCTTCGCCCTTCGGCATCTGCCAGGCGCCCACTTCGTCATAGCTCGCCGGCAAATATTCGTCGACGAAAAACTTCTTGAAGCCCCGGTAGGCCGGCAGGACTTTTGCGCGAATTGCGGTGAGTGCCGCCTGTGATAGGCGTTCCTGATCAGCCTGCGGAATGCTTGCAGGAAACTTGCGGAATGGTTTGTAGAAAAGACTCTTGTCGGCGTCGTTGTCGCTGACGATTTGTTTGTCGATTTGCGCTGGCACGCGCTGCATGATCACTTTCGGCAACACCAGACGTTCACGAATGCCCTGTCGCATCAGCGTGACGGTTTGGTCCATGTACTGCGGAAAACTGTTCAGGCGGGCGATCCAGTCTTCATAATCTTTCACCGTTTCAAAACGCAGTGAGTCGGCCAATTCATTCTCGGTTTGAATGCCACCGCGTTGATTCAGGGGCACGAGATACCAGTGAAAATCGTGAGACTCGATGCTGTCCTCATAATCCTTCTGAAAAAGGTCGTAGTTCAACTGGTCGTCGTTGGAAAGTTTGCTGCGATCGATTTTCTTCAGCTCGGCGAGCACAGCCAGGTCGTGTTTGTGACGCGCTTCGATGGCATCCAGACTCATATCGGTCCAGCGATCGTTCCAGCGCCGATCGCCGAGACGCGACGCGCGCGTTGGGCTTTGCTGCAAGTCGTAATCCCACTCGCGATCGATCAGGTCTTTCAGCTGTTTGGCGGCCGGCGTTTGCGCGTTGACAACACATAAAGAAGCAAGCGCATAGAGAAGCAACGCAAACTTGTTTAGACGCATTGTCACCTCCGATAACAAATTAGATGTTTTTACTCGCCAGAACTTCACGCGCCGCCGAACGATCACCGGTGCAACTAATTCTTCGCGGGCCATCGAGGTAACGAAGTTTGAATCCCAGGCTCCGATAAAGTTTTACGATTCTGGCAGTGGCCTGGTTAGAAAGTAAAACTGGCCCAGGGTGCTTTGCGAGGCGCTCGGCAGTGCGTACCTGATCTGCCCAGGTGAAACCGCCGGCGCTGTAGGTTGTGAATTCAACGTCGTACGGCGGATCAGCATAAACGAAATCATCCGGGGCTACCCGCACGTGGGTCAGGTCAGTATTTGTGAAACGCCAATTCTCTAAAAGCCTTTCATAAGGTGAGAAGTCGCGAATGTAATTGATTGCGTTGTGACGGCCAAACGGAACGTTGAACTCCCCGCTTTGATTGAAGCGACAAAGACCGTTGAAGCCGGTGCGATTGAGAAAGTAGAAGAGTTGCGCTGCTTCCGAGGATTGCCACCGGCTTTTTCGGATCAATTCGTTAAAGCGCTCGCGATGACGATAAAAGCATTCCTCATCGTTTCTCATGTCGACTGAGACTTTCAGACCCCGCTGCAATTGTTTGTAGAAATTAATCAGGTGTGGGTTTACGTCATTGAGTACAGCGCGCCTCGGTCGCAAACCAAGTGTTACCGCGAGGCCGCCGCAAAAAGGCTCAACGTAGCGCCGCGCGGAATGGTCCTGCCAGATCTTAGCTATGGCCGGTACCAACCAACGCTTTCCGCCTGCCCATTTAAGGGGAGGCTTTAATCCTGATTTATCCGAATGCGATGGCAAAGTAACGGGTACTTTAAACGTTAAGCTAGCTTCGGAAGGAGTTGCGAGTTTCACGCTGGCAGTGTCTGCGGTCAAGAATTAATCTGCGAGCAATGATTTAAAAAGCGCGGAGTCTTTGAATGCCTCGATGATTGATGGCACGCGCTCCATTAATTCGGGCGCGGCGTCAGCCGGATACTGTTCGCGTGCTTTCTGATTGATTTGGTCGAGATCGAGCCCTTCGAGCAAACACTCCAGAACGAAAACATATGAATCATCAAATTCAGCGAGCCCCAAAGCATTCGTCTCTTTAGAACCCAACACGCGCGTGCGGCCCAGCTCCTCAACCCAATCAAGAATGGTCTCAACCGGATCCTGATTCGGATATCGTTGTTTCACTAACTCCAGAATCATTTTGCGATTAGGGACATTCAACACCAGTGCCAGGAAGAAGCGATGCGCCTCCTTGGTGATAGTACCGCGTCGCACCACGATGCTACTCTGTCGTTCTTGTTCTTCAAGCACAGGCAAAATCAGATCGGTCAGTTCGCCATGCACGGTTTTGCAGCGATTCAAGATTGCTTTGAAACGATCTTTACCGGTAGACAAACCAAACAGAGAGTCCATCTCGTCGCCACGCAGTTGTTCATAGGTGTCCGCGAGCACGAAGTAGGCGGTCTGAAAATCTGAAGCACACACCATCTCACTGATCATCGCGTCGGTATCTTTATGTTTCATGCCTAGTAACAGGCCGATTGTCTGTCGTTTCTTAGTCAACACGGGATTCTTAAAAAACGGATCCAGCGCGAAGTAAGGCTTGCGATAGTCGTATTGCAACGCGGCTGAGGGGGTGTGCTCGGTGCGAACAGTGATCGTTGCTGAAGGCCGGTCGAGATGGAATAGGGAATGAATAAATTGTTTGCCCGGACGAATGGGCCGAACATCTCCTAACTTCAACAGTTGAACTTCTTCCAGCGTCAACTGGCCGGCCGAAAAATGTTCGTTGAGAATCCGGTCCTCGCGAAATGAGTACCGGCTGTGGATGCTCGAGCCCAGCAGTACTTGAAAAGCGCCGGTGAAGGCATGTTGATGAATACTGGTGGTGCCGTCGAGCCAGTAGTAAACGTCGATATAAAAGCGTGGCCCCGAGAAAAGAGTTATCGGTGGATTTCCGAACCGGCCTTCAACGTCGTATTGCTGTGGCAGCGCATCCGTATGGTGCACCCAGCGAATGATTTCCCAGGGATCGACCTGCGACGGCAAATCGCTATCGACCAGTGCCTGCGCGGCTATATCGGGAAAACTACGTTCGTCATAATTGTCGGTTTTCCAACGGCTTTCGACCAGTGAGCCGAGTTTTTGAAATGCCTCCATGCGCCTCTTTCCAGTTCTACGAGTTGGCTAGCGAGGATAGGAGTCAACTCCAAATTTCGCAAGAGGCTACGATCCGCAATCCAGCAAACCGCCAGTTGCGAAACGCTACGGTCTCAACGTATCATCTTGGCCTCGCGTAAAGCCGGAGTGGCGAAATTGGCATACGCACCAGACTCAAAATCTGGCGAGGTCACACTCATGTCGGTTCAAGTCCGACCTCCGGCACCATCTTCCGTTCCAAACCTAAGACAAACCAAGAAGGCTGTCTTCTGCTCGTCTGCCGGCGTGCAAAAGATTTTGCCGCTCGAATCGTCATACAATCTCATACGCAACGATATTTTTTTGACAATGGCAAGGTGTAGACAGGACGAAGCATAATGATGGAGGAATCATGAAAACGAATAATACTTTTGTTGAGTTAAAGCAACCACGGCCCGTTCTGTGGGTGTTGTTTTTGGCTTTGACGTTCTCACTTTGGTCGTGCAATCGCCAGCGCAATCCGGATTTGCATCTCGCCTCGTCTTCAAACCCGGGCGTAGGGAATGCGCCCATTAACAATGGTCCTGCCATTACGCCGACCGGACCAATGGTGTCTTATGCTGATGTTGTAAGCCGCGTCGCGCCTGCGGTAGTAACCATCCATTCGGAGATTCGCATGCGCGCGCCGCAGCAATATCCATTCATGGATGATCCAACGTTCCGGCAGTTTTTTGGTGACCGCGTACCGCAACAGATGCCCGAGCAGCGGCGCAGTGGGCTCGGTTCCGGCGTCATCATCAGCACCGACGGCTACATTCTCACCAACCATCACGTCATCGATGGCGCGGAACAAATCAAAATCGATTTGAACGACAATCGCACCCTCGACGCTAAAGTTGTTGGCTCCGATCCACCCAGTGACCTCGCGGTCCTTAAGATTGATGCGAACAATCTGCCTGTGCTTGCGCTGGGAGATTCAGACAAGGTGCGTGTGGGTGATGTGGTGTTGGCCATTGGTAACCCGCTCGGCATCGGGCAAACCGTGACCATGGGAATCATCAGCGCGAAAGGCCGGCAGACCGGACTGAGCAGTGGCAGCTTCGAAGACTTCCTGCAAACTGATGCGCCGATCAACCAGGGAAACTCGGGTGGCGCGCTGGTCAGCACTAACAGCGAGCTCATCGGTATCAACTCGCAAATACTTTCGCCTTCGGGCGGAAGCATCGGCATCGGATTCGCAATACCGTCGAACATGGCACGTACCATTTCCGAAACGCTCGTGAAGAACGGCAAAGTTCGTCGCGGTCAACTCGGGATTGTAGTGGTAAGGGCGAATACCGAAGCGGCGAAAGACCTGGGAGTAAGGGTCAACAACGGCGCTGTTGTCGCCCAGGTACAGCCGGGCTCCGCTGCTGATCGGGCGGGACTTAAGAAGGGCGACGTGATCACCGGCTTCAACGGCACAGATATCAGCGAGCCAAATGTCTTCAGAAACCTGGTTGCGAGTACTGCACCTGGCTCGCCGGTTAAATTGAAGGTGCTCCGGGATGGCAGCGAAATAGAATTGAACGCCACGCTGGGTGAATTGATGCCCCGCACGGAGCAGGAGAAGTAGAGCGGCGGACCCACCGCGCACTGCGGTTGGCGGACGATATCTCGCACGAATGCATGCTTTATCGTCCGCCGTCCGGCTACTCTTCCCGTCTAACTCCCGCACTAGCCTTTGTAATTCAACAACTTACAGCCTGTGTAAAAACCTGTTTGCCACTTTTGGGCAAAATCTGTAGAATTTGGGTCGTTCCCTGAGAGCGGGAACGAAGCGGCAAAACCTCAAGCTCTCGCTCCATGCCCGATTTTCCCAGGCTGTAGCTTACCCCGGCGAAGTTCTCTGTTTAATCCCCGGAATTTAGGAGTCGAAAAAACATGTCGATTGCAGTTGCCCCTTCGATTCTGATCGTTGATGACGAATCAGAAATTACTGCGATCCTCTCGGATTTGTTTTCGGGAGCGTACGACTGTCACACCGCAGGCTCGGCAGAAGAAGCACTCGAGCGCGTCGCGGAAAGTAATTTTGATCTTGTGATCAGTGACATCACCATGCCTGGCATGAGTGGGCTCGAAATGCTTCCTCAACTCAAGGAGCGAACCCCGGATACTGTCGTGGTCATGATCAGTGGCATGCAGACAGTGGAAAGTGCCATTGATGCCTTGCGCCTGGGAGCGTTCGACTACGTGATGAAGCCTTTCGATCTGCGTCAGGTGGAAGCCGTTGTCAAACGCGCGCTTGAGCATCATGGTCTCATCGTTGCCAAGCAACGTTATGAAAACCATCTCGAGGAATTGGTGGAACAACGGACCGCGGAGTTAGACCAGGCATTGAACTCACTTGAAGATGCCTACCGCTCAACTTTGAAAGCATTGACGGCTGCCCTCGAAACGCGCGACCAAGAAACCCACGGGCATTCGGAACGAGTTGTTAGTTACAGTCTTCGTTTGGGCCGCGAGTATGGGCTCGATGGTGAAAAGTTCAAGGCACTTGAGTTTGGTTCACTGCTTCATGACATCGGCAAAATTGGCGTCCCTGACATGATTCTGCGCAAGCCCGCGAAGTTGACCTCAGAGGAATGGGTCCTCATGCGCGAACACCCAATGCATGGTCAGCAAATTCTGCGCGACATCAGATTCCTGGAAGGCGCTGCCCGAGTGGTGGCGCAGCATCATGAAAAATGGGACGGGTCGGGCTATCCGGTTGGTTTGCAGGGCGAAGAGATCGACATCTGCGCGCGCATCTTTTCAGTGGCCGACGCCTTCGACGCAATCACGAGCGACCGTGTGTACCGCAAAGGCAAGTCGTATGCAGCCGCGGCGCAGGAACTCGACGATTGGGCCGGCAAGCAGTTTGATCCTAAGGTCGTCGAAGCGTTCCACCGCGTTCCGCAACAAGATTGGGCTGAACTTCATGCGCGTTCATTGATGAAGAACGACGACGAACTCGAAATGCGACGCGTAGTCGAACGACTACTGGAGCATCAGGAACCGATCGCAGTTAGTTAACCGCAATCGATTTGAATTGCGAAAGCCCTCCGGCTGCGGAGGGCTTTTTCTTTGTCGGGTTCTTATGGCGTGGGCACGACGTACCCACGGCGAGAACGCAGAGTTAGACCAACGCGACGTGAAGCCACTTCAACTTTCCGGTACTCGCCTTTTGGCGCGGCTGAAAGGGCGTGCTTCGGCCGGTACGTAATGATGTATTCCGCTCCCACTTCACGTGCTACCTCATGCGCCTGCGCGATCATTTCCTCGCTGCTCTTAGGCAGGAAGATTTGGCCACCAGTTTCGTCGGCCATGCTGGTAAGGACCTGCTGACTACGGCGTACGTCGGCCTCGTACGCCTTTCGTTGGCGTTTCATGGCAGGATCAAATCGCACAGTTACACCGTAAGTAGGGCTGCGCGTCGTACCGGGGGGCAGCGTGGGATCCATTGTGGTTATCGGATCATGATTGGTGGGCAGTTGGCCCGTTTCCAACTTTTTGTTTTTGTCGTCCTTCTGCTGCACGAATTCCGTGTAACTAATGATATGCACGGTTGCGCGCGCGCCGGCGAGTTGTTTGATTGCCTGCGCCCGATCGATCTTGCTACCTGGCGAGTCGACACCGTCGGTGATGAAAACGACGTGCCGGCTGCCTTCCGGACGCTCACTTAACTCTTTAGCAGCGGCGGCAACAGACTCCGCAAAACGAGCACGTTTGCCAGTGGACACTTTCGTCTTGATCGCTTTCAAAGTCTCGGTGCGATTGCGCGACCACGGTTGCACCACGTCTACGGAGTTGTTGGCTGCCAGGACCTCTACCCACACATCGTCGCGCAACCGGTTCAGCAATTCGATGGCAACGTTTTTCGTCAGACTGGTTTTCTTCGACAAGCCGCCGAGTCCGCTAAGTTCACCGCCAGTATCCAACACCAACAGAACGTTAGCCGGGATCCGGCGCAAGCTTTTGATTTGCTGCGCCACGCCATCTTCCAGCACCAGCATGTCTTCGGGAACCAGGGTGGGATCGTAATGTCCGAACTGATCCATTGCGATTACCGGCAAGCGCACTTCTTCAGTAAAAACTTTAACGGGTTCTTCTTCAGATTCCGGTGTCGGCGTCGGGGTAGCGCGCTGCGACTGGCCGACGACGGTGATGGCGAACGCGAGACTAAGCAAGATTAGTCGAAGATAATTAAACAAAATGATGCCTCTCGAATTTGATTTGCCAGGGTTGGATGCGGCACGGGCAGGTCGAGAGTTGCCAGCCATTCGAAACGTTTTAGTCCGCAGCATTCTTGCGTGCCTGCGACTGGACTGCCGTTATGGCCACCGCATCGACAATATCTTCGGCCTTACAGCCGCGCGAAAGATCGTTCGCAGGTTTGTCGAGGCCTTGCAGGATCGGACCGATCGCAGTTGCGCCGGCCAACCGTTCAGTTAGTTTGTAACCAATGTTGCCGGCTTGCAGATCGGGAAAAATCAGGACGTTTGCATGACCAGCAACCGGGGAACCACTCGCTTTCGATTGACCGATGGCTGGTACCAGTGCGGCGTCGGCTTGTAACTCACCGTCAATCTCGAGTTGCGGAGCGCGCGCTTTCACGGTTCTGGTTGCTTCAACCACCTTGTCAATCAAACGATGAGTCGCGCTGCCTTTGGTTGAAAACGACAACATGGCGACCCGGGGTGATGTGCCCAGCAACGCGCGACACGAGTCGGCCGAGGAGATTGCAATCTCAGCCAACTCAGCAGCTGACGGTTCGATGACCACACCGCAGTCGGCAAAAATCAACGCCCCATTGTGACCTACGTTCGCATTCGGCAACGTCATTAAGAAGAAACTGGATACGATCTTGAAACCCGAACGAATGCCGATGCAATGAAGTGCGGCGCGCACTGTATGTGACGTCGTGTTCGTCGCTCCAGCGACCGAGCCATCTGCCTTGCCCAGTCTTACCATCAAGTTGCCGTAGTAAAGTGGATCGCTCACCAGGTTGCGCGCTTCATCAGCCATCAATCCTTTTGCGCGACGCAGGTCATGAAACAGCGATACCATCTTGTCGAAGTCTTGCGCGCGTTTATGATCGATCACATCCACGCCTGATAGATCAGCGTTCTGCTTCTGCGCTTGCTCGCGAATGGTTGCTTCGTCTCCCAGCAAGGTGACTTTAGCGATCCGACTGCTGGTGCACATGGCCGCAGCAGCAACTGTGCGGGGATCGTTGCCTTCAGGGAGCACGATGTGTTGCGGTTTCGACGCAGCGCGTTGGCGAATTTGATCAAGTATGGACATGATATCGATCCTAAGTCGTTGAATGTTTACAGGACTCGCGAGTCTAGCGAACGCGTTCCAGCCAAAGCAAGTATGAGAACGGATTGAGGGCGATCGAAATCTTACTAAAACCGTGGCTTTAGCCAGGTAACTCGAGGCCCGCTGAAATCGAAACCGTTTAGACGGTTTCCTCTTTTTTCTCTCGCTTGACCCGTGCTAACTTTGGTGTAAGCAAACACATCGCTGTCGGTGAAGGAGAGCTCATGGCCAGACTATTAGTGGGACGTCGCGCGAAAAATCTCATTATGTTTATTCCGAACCTGCTGATGTTGTGCGGGCGTTTGCTCACTGACCCCCGCGTGCCGGCTACGGAGCGCGCACTGGTTGGCGCCGCATTACTTTATGCGATCGTCCCGTTTGATCTCATTCCCGACATGGTTCCGTTCGTCGGGCAAATAGACGACATTTACTTGATCGCATTAACGTTGCTGAGGCTAATGGATCGCACTGACCCCGAGATTGTTCGCGAACACTGGCGTGGTGGCGGCGACGTTGTTGAGTTCATCGGCAGCGCTGCCAAGCTCGCGGGGAAGTTTTTGCCGCAACGGATTCGGCGCGTGTTGACGTCGCGCGTAGATGTTGCGCCCGACAAACTCGACGCGTTGAAGGCCAAACCGTTGTTTATTGCACGGCCGGAACTGGAAGCTGTTGAAGCGGAAGCGCAGGCCGTCGGTGAGTGAGAAAGAAAATCCTGTTCATGTTTGACGCGCTAAAGACCTTTGAGAGCACTTAGCAGTTTGTCATGAATCCCGCCAAAGCCTCCGTTAGACATGATAGCGACCACATCTCCTGAGGCTAGTTGAGGCAGCAAGTGCGCGATGATTTCGTCGGCGTTCGGTAAGGCGAACGCCGTTTTGTTTTGTGCAGTGATGTCTCCGATCAGTTTTTCGGTGTCGAGCGCTTTTCCTTTTTCCGATACTTTCTGGCTATCAAACACATTGGCAATCACGACATAGTCAGCCGATACGAAAGCGTTTGCGTAATCATCCTGAAAAACTGCGAGCCGGGATGACCACGAGCGCGGCTCAAACACGGCAATCAAACGACGATCGCTGTAGCGGTTCCGCAAACCACGCAACGTCTCGCGAACTGCCGTGGGATGATGCGCGAAGTCGTCGATAACCAGCACCCCTCGTTCTTCACCGCGCACTTCGGCGCGCCGGCGCACATTCTTGAAGGTGCGCAACGCGTTCGCAATCACTTCACGACTAATACCCCAAGCGTCGGCAGCAATAATTACCGCCAGACAATTCAGCAAGTTGAAGTCGCCAATCATCGGCGTTTCAAATGTGCCCCATTTCTTACCTTCGCGCACCACCGTGAACTTGCTTAACTCGCCGGAGAAATCCATCTGCGTCAGTTGCCACTTTGCGTCTGAACTGGCGCCAAATGTCTCCAACTGCGTGAACAGTTTGTCTCCCATCGCTGCGACGACATCGCGCGTGTGGGGGTTATCCCAACCCACGATGAGTTTGCCGTTTGCGGGAACTAGATTCATGAAACGGCGAAACGCGAGCTTCACCGCGGCGAGATCGTTGTAGATATCTGCGTGGTCGAACTCGATATTGTTTACGATCGCGAGTTCAGGCAAGTAGTGCATAAACTTCGGACCTTTGTCGAAATACGCGGTGTCGTACTCATCGCCTTCTACCAGGAAGTAATCGCTGTCAGTGACGCGAAAACTGACACCAAAATTCTGCGCGACGCCGCCGATCAGAAATGTGGGATCGAGTCCGCCCTGGTCAATTACCCAGGCAGCGATGCTGGTAGTGGTTGTTTTGCCGTGGGTGCCAGCAATCACTAACGAACGCCGACCGCGAACGAATTCTTCCTTGAGCACTTCGGCCTGCGACCGGTAAAGCAGTTTCTGATCCAACGTTGCTTCAACTTCAGCATTGCCGCGGGGAATTGCATTGCCAATGATCACGCAGTCTGGCGTGGGGGTGAGGTGCTGCGGGCGATATCCCTGGTTCACATGTATGCCAAGGCCCGCGAGCATCGTGGACATCGGCGGGTAAACGTTTTCATCCGAACCGGTGACGTGATGGCCGCGCGCTTGCAGCATGCCCGCCAGCGCAGCCATTGCGGTGCCACAGATTCCGATAAGGTGATAGTGCACGTGCCGGAGAAAATTTCGAAGACGTTCTCTTAAACTTCAGGTTTATTGTGGCTGGTTTGTCTGACGGCGTGGCTCGATTCGAGTTGATTCATTCGAAGCCTGTCCACCGGTAAACTCTGCTTAACTCTTTAGCTGTCCTTGTATAGAACGGAATCAAATTGAGCACGAGATCTTAGCCTGGATCAGTATCGTCGAAACTGAGCGTCTTGTCATCGGCCGACAGGTTAGATGAATTCTGAGGTTTCGACCACTCATCCTGCCCGCTCATTCTGCCGCAGGTGTTTCTGCGCATAGCTTTTCGCCGTATGTGAATATACCTCGACCAGGCGTGATCCGAGCTTGGCGGGATCGAAATTTTCCCGAATGAAGTCTCGGGCCGCTCGGCCGATTTCGCGTTGCCGCGGTGAATCCGAGACTAACCCCTCAAACAATTCGGCAAATTCTTCCGGCGAGTGAGCAATCAACGCATGGACACCGTTCTGGACGGGCACGCCGCGAAAGGCGCCGGGAAACCCGATCATCGGTTTGCTGTGCGCCATTGCATCGAGTGCCTTAATCTTGATTCCGGTGCCTGAGGCAACCGGCGAGAGAAAGATGTTTGCTTCGGCAAACAAACGGTGGGCCTCCGAATCAGAAAGGGGCGCGTGAATCTCGATGCCGCACTCGGAGGCTCGACCGCGCAATTGCTGGTCAGGAAATCCGCCCGCGAAGATCGTCTTCACTCGCGTGCGCCACTCCGGACGAACGTGTGGCCAGACCTTATCCGCGAACAGAAAGAAACCCTCGCGATTAACCGGCATGTCCAATCGTCCGGTGAAAAGTGCCGTGCAGAACTGATCCGATACGACTGAAGTCGTTTCCAACTCCACCTGTCTCGGCGGAGGAATCGTTAAAACATTCGTCAAGCCCTCGCCACGTAACACCGCCTCATCTTCACGCGATACAGTGACGACAGCGTCCGCAGCAGCAAGCATTGCAGTTTCGAAGCGGCGGAAGCGCCGCACCTGTTTCCGCCAAAATGCCTTACGAATTCTACTTCCCGACGGCAAGTTGTCGGCCCAAGCAAGCATGCCGACAAAGTGTACGTCTAAGGTGCGAATCAAGAGAGGCAGGTCCAGGCCTCTAAGAGAAACCGCTGGTTGCAGCCAATCGCAATGCACCAAATCGAAGGAGTGCTGCGCAGCCAAACTCTCGACAGCGCGACGCAGTTCAACATTCATCCAGATCGATGGCCAGTAACTCTGTCTCAGCACCACAGCCTTGGCTGCGGTCGTGTACATTTGAAACCGAGTCGCCTGCTCCGGGCGCGGTTGGTAGGTGTGGACGGTGACACCTGGCAATAAAGAGTGGAGCAAGGATTCATTGACTGCGGGATTTGATGCGGGCGGAGGTGCGAGCAAATGGACCTCGCACAGCGAATGAATACTCTGTAGCGTTCGCAAGGTCGCGGTGGCCCCACCCGAGTGCGCGGGTACGGGAAAAGAGGGAGCTATGAACAAAACCTTCATGACCTATGCTTTAACTTCCACAAAGTAATTGGAAAGAGAAGACCCCACTGCGGCTCATACCGGTTGAGTTGCCCATTGACGGACCCTCACTGGCTCGCAGTCAAAATCCCTGCTTCCCACAGTACTTTTTTATGGATTATCTACTTGTGAGTGCCGCCTTTGGCGTTTCATTTTGAGCAGCGGCCAAATCTGCCTGGACCATTTCACTGATCAACTCAGCAAATGTATATTCCGGTTGCCAGCCTAACTCCCGTTGTGCCTTTGTGGCGTCACCGACTAACAGGTCAACTTCTGCAGGTCGCAGATACCGCTTATCGAGCTTTACATATTTCTCGTAGTCAAGATCGACTTCTCCAAATGCTCGCTCACAGAATTCTCTGACGGTATGCGTCTCACCGGAGGCAACGACGTAATCATCCGCTGTCGCCTGGGTGAGCATCAAGTGCATCGCGCGCACGTAATCTTTGGCATGTCCCCAATCGCGTTTAGCCTCGAGATTGCCGAGGCGAAGTTCGTCACTGAGGCCAAGCTTGATTCTTGCCACGGTTGAGGTGATCTTACGTGTAACAAACTCATGGCCGCGTCGCGGGCTTTCATGGTTGAACAGGATACCGCTAGCGCAGAACATGTCGTAAGCCTCGCGATAGTTACGCGTGAGGTCGAAGCCGGCTACCTTGCTGATGCCATATGGGCTGCGGGGATGGAAACGGGTCGTCTCGACTTGCGGAGTCTCTGCAACCTTGCCGAACATCTCGCTCGAGCCGGCGAAGTAGAAGCGGCAGGTGGGGCGCAGTTCGCGAAGGGCGGCGAGCATGTAGTGAGTGCCATTAATGTTCGTGTTCATCGTGGAAAAGCCGTCGCGGAAACTCTCTGCCACGAAGCTCTGGGCCGCCAGGTGGTAACACTCGTCAAAGTCGTGCTTACTTACAACGTGGAAGATCGATGGATAGCTTTCGAGACTCGCCGGATGCAGAATTATCTCTTCCAGTAAATGTGCGATACGTGTGAAACGCCGGTGTGGATCTTCCAGCGCCACGCGCCGAACCAGACCATGCACCTCGTAACCTAAACTCAACAGATGCTCGGCCAGGTAGCTTCCGTCCTGTCCGGTAATACCGGTGATTAGAGCCTTCTTTTTCATTTTGTTAGCGAAAGTTAACTCCCCCGAATCGATTTTTTAATGCACATTGTTCAGCGCTGCGAACAGGCATTCTACCTCAGCGAGCGGAACATTCTTAAGAGAGAGGTCCACTCGAACGCCAGAGCCACGCGGTTAAGCTTCACGCGGGTGGGCCATAAAGTAAAAATTTAGGCCCTGGTAGAATTGAGCTGCGAATCCCTCCCGACTTAGCGGAACCAGGCCGTTCAGCCAGTCTTCCATTAGGGAGATTTGCAGATCGCACTCCCCCGTAAGCAAATCGTAGACTTGTTCAGGTGTCGTTCCGTAAAAATCTGCGGCGCCCAGCCCGTGCTCAAATATTATTACCGGCCTGTTTTTACGGATCGTATCAACCGCTCCTCTAAGGACTTGAAGCTCGCCTCCCTCAACATCGATTTTTATCAAGCTGATAGACAAATCCCCGGGGATGATATTATCTAACAGATCCGTCTTTACTCTTATCTCCTCAACTGGCTCGTCCTGCCTGTCGTACTGACGTTTTTTCAAACCACTATAGCCTGGGCTGAAAGTAACGTGTTGGAACAATACTTCACCAACCTCATCGCTGAGGGCAATGTCATAGACTTTTACGGTGGGAAAAGATTCCAGCAGCGTTTGATAAAACTTCGGGATCGGCTCAAAAGCGTAGTGAGTTCCGAATGGTGCGCAGCGTAGCATCTGCTCGAGAATCACTCCTTTCGAACAGCCGACGTCCACACAGTTGGAATCTTCCCTCAGCCACCGTCGCATCACCTCGAAAGTCTGCTCGTCGTAAGCAAGGTTTTTCTGCGCGCCTGGATCGGGTTCCTCATGCCTAAAAAACCGATACGCCCTGCGCGCAATACCTTCAGCTGGAGATCCGATAATAAGTTTTTTTACCCACATGCTCTTTGACGACATACGAACAGGAATCACTGAGGCCTCAAGCGACGATCTTATCTCAGCATCATATTTACCATTTCGCCTAAGGGACGAGGTTGGGCAGCTTCCCACCGATCATAATCAGCTTCGGCCACACACATATCTGCCCCGGAGAGTTCAAGGATCTTTTCACGCCAGCTGGCCCACGATGAATCTACAACATGTAAACCCGGCGGTGGATCTATTGCATAAGTCGGGTGCCGGTCGCAGATTACCGGGACGCCCGCACAACTCAGTTCTGCAAGGCGAGTGGGGACACCAAAACCGAACCGTTGAGGAACAAGTACTGCCCGGGCTTGGACCAAAAGTTCGTCCATCTCCCCTTGTTCAATCCAACCTCTCAACTCAATGCCCGGTAACGAATCTCCCTGAGCTAATAAGGTATCAGTTCCCAACCCGGCAACCACCAATCGGACTCCGTCAGGCAAAGCTCCATCACGGACGTGTTGAATCAACCACTCACACGACTTTTTGATCGGTCCGTACGCCGCCGTGCCTATCATGACAAACAAACCGGTCTCCTTTTTTGAACTTGCTCTTCTCTCCTGGACAGATTTCAGAGCGCTGCGAACGCCGCCCACGGGAAAATAAGGATAGTAATGCGCCGTCAATCCCAACCCGCCGATGATTCCGCATTCGAGCTTGGAGATGAATAGCCGTTCCTCGCATTGAGCCAAAATCTGTAACTCATTCGCGAAATCTAGAACTGAGGCGTAGATACCGGCCTGTTGTTTGTACCCATCACTTCGGGTTCCCACGGCCGCAAGATTATTTGACATCAACTCATAATTTTGACTGAAGGCATCAAGATTTTGGGTACAACTGATAGTCTTGATGTTGTATTTTTGGTTGACGGGAATTAGATCTGCAAACTCGGCATGCTCCATGACGCAGACGGAGCCGCTCAAATTCTTCACCCGTCGTTCGTAATAGTTGCGAATACGTGGATGGATTCCAGTGGCAAACTGCGTGCGCTGAAAAATCCGGTACGGATTCTTTAGCACGCGCCTGGCGGTGCCGGCCCGGTGTGATAGCCACTGTTGGAGTTTGGGATCTTGATGGTCGTTTTCATTTTGCTCCATCCGTTCCAGCAACCCATGTTTCGTGAAAAGGAGCACCCGTTCAGGCCCGACTACGTGTTGAAGCTCGTAGAGAATCTGATAGCTTCGATGTACCCCACCGTGTCCCACCACCGAAGGAGTCAGAGTGGTAACGTAGATCACTTTCTTTTCAGACATAGGCTCGCTAAGGTCACTCGATATGAGTGCTCACGTCATCAACCAGATCGCTTTCGCGAAGCGACCTTCGCACGAAGCTCCTTTTCTCTGGTGCGCAGGCTATCGAACATGCCTGGAGGTAAAACGCGACTCAGGGTATTGAAGGCAATTCCGCGAACAGTTCGTTTGCGATAGAAGCCTTCTCGTCTTGCGATCAGCGCAAACACTCTAAATCCAAATAATAGTCGATCTAACTGTCCGTAATGGGAATAAACCGGAGAATCTAAAATGTCCCTGAAGGCAGTTACAGCAATGCTAAATCGAGGATAGGATCCGGCAAAGCGCGAAAAGCCGAACGATTTCGCAATCTGCTTGTGCCCGATTGTCGATACACCGAAAGATCTATTGAGACTAACGTCGCCGAGTGTCTTAACCTTGCCAAGAAAGGCCACGCCGGCCACATACAGCCAATCACCACCGACGACATTTCGTACCGGCACTGCGTTCGCTTGCTTACGGCGCATCAGACCGTGAAACGTTCCGTTATCGGAAACCTCTTTGTAGAAAGCCACCACTCGCTCTCTTCCGCTGGCCTGAGGCAAACTAACTTCCACACCATCAAACTCGAATTTGCCCTCGCGAAAATACCTGGCCTTTCCGCAGACTAAAGCATAGTCCGGTTGTTCAAGCAAAACTTGTACGCAGCGTCGAATATAGGATTGGTCCAACCAATCATCGTCCCCCAACCACATGAAGAACTCACCCTGGGCCTGTTTCCGGACGTTAAGGAAGTTAGCGTTCGGCCCCCGGTTCTCCGGGTGCCGGAAATACCGCACGCGGGAGTCACGTGAGCTGAAGTCTTCACAAATCCGCTGGGTTTCGTCGCTTGAAGCATTGTCCGAAATTATGACTTCTATTTCCGGATAGTCCTGGGCCAGGAGGGACTCAACCGCACGTTGTAGCTGGGGCGCGCGGTTGAATGTAGGCACGCCAACGCTCACCAAACTCGCTTGCTGTTTCTTCGTTGGCTCTACGCTCAACTGTCGATCTCCGGTTCCGCGCGCACGCCTTGAGCGCAGCAATACACTTTTATGCACGCTCGACAGCGCCGACACGAATCGGCTGGTTCGCGCTCGTAGTCTCTAATACGGACTTCAGCGCCTCGCAAACGTAGATAACGTTCTCCTCGGTTAGATTCAAACCCGACGGAAGGTTGATGCCGTAGGGCGTCACGCGGTAGACGACGGAATTGCGCTGGCGTGCTGCGTCGGCCTGCTTAGAGTCGCTATAGGCGGGTATGGAACTGAGCGGGAAGAAAAACGGACGCGTGTCAATGTTGCGCTCGTCCAGCAGCTGCATGAGTAATTCCTTTCTGATGCCGAGCTGCGGATCAAGTACCACCGTAACCATCCAGAAGACGTTACTTGTCCCCTGGGGCTCGTAATTTAGTGACACGCCCTCGATGCCTTGCAGTTCGCGCTTATACCAGGAGAAAATCTGGCGCTTCATCGCGAGCAGTTCCTCAATCCTTTCGAGTTGCGCAAGGCCGAGCGCCGCCTGCATGCTGCTCATTTTGTATTTGTAAGCGACCTGGTGGTTAAAAAACATTCGGTCGCCGGGCTTGCGCCCATGATCGCGTAAGAAAAGCGAGCGGCGATAGAGTTCCTCATCGTTCGTTAAGAGCATACCGCCTTCGCCCGTCGTCAGCGTCTTCGAGCCGTGGAAACTAAAAACGCTGGCGTCCCCAAAGCCTCCGGCCTTGCGTCCACCGTACTCCGAACCGATGGCCTCGGCCGAATCCTCGATAACAGCCACTCCGCGTCGGCGCGCCACTTCCAGGATTGCATTCCAGTCCGGCATATTGCCGTAGAGGTCTACAACGATGACCGCCTTGGTACGCGATGTTAAGCAGGCCTCGAATGACGCCGCTGAGAGACACCATGTGCGCTGGTCCATGTCGGCGAAGACAGTGGTAGCGCCAACGTAAGTGACTGGCGCAGACGAAGCGATCCAGGTCGCATCCGGAACGACGACTTCGTCACCGGGGCCGATGCCAAGCGCTGCCAGCAACAGGTGAATTGCCGACGTGCAGGAAGGGAGTGCGATGGCGTAACGACGATCCACGTATTCGGCAAATGCGCGCTCGAAACGTTCATGATAAACGTTTGCGTTCGCATACCAGCCATTGGTCGCGGCGTCAGTGACGTACTCGATCTCCTTTTGTGTAATTGAAGGACCGGCAACGGGGATTCGTTCCATAATTAATCCTTTATACAACGAAGGTACCCGTCCGGAGCAACCGTAATCAGGACTTTGTTGGAAATGTCATGATCGATGACAAAGCGGTCGGTTGTTTTCAAGAATTCGCGAACGGCCGTCATTGGGTTGTTACCAGGCCCCCAGGGACGATCGCTTGACATAGTCGCGGGTACCTCTTCAACGGCAGTGTCGAATACCACGCAATAACTTCCTGGCGTAGTGAGCGGAGCGTAAGCGTTCAATTCAGCCAGCACGTGGTCATGCGTGTGATTACTGTCGAGACAGACCATTACCCGCTGCTTCTTTGTCGCCACGGCATGAACTTGCTCGATGATTCCGGGATCGATACTCGAGCCTTGAATCATCTTGATTCGCTTGAACATCGGATGTGCCTCGATCGCCGTGCGATTATGAGCGCGAATGTCGATGTCTATCCCAAGCACCTCGCCATCGGCTGGGCCACCACAGGCGGCGTTAAGCTCGAGCATCGACGCTGAGAAAATCAACGAACCACCGTGGGCAATCCCTGTTTCAATAATCAGGTCGGGCTGCACTGACCAGATGATTTCTTGCATGACAAACACGTCCTGGGGCAGTTGAATAATAGGACGACCCAGCCACGAAAAATTATAGATATAGTTATGCTTGGCCGCTTCTACCTGCCACGCTCGTGAAGAATTCTTTAGCTTACCATTCGCGCCCAAATCCGCTATGTTCTGTGCGCGCGCTCGAGCAAACTGCTCGTCCTCAACTGACATTAAAGTCCCTCCAATAAACAGCTTCAGAACATAACAGATCGCGCGTCGCTTCGCCGCAGTTCGCAATGGCGTCAAGAATAGACACGTAAGGCGTAAACTCACCGTGACCCTGTTCGTAAGGCACCTTCCGGTAATCGATATACCTGACCGAAATACCTCTCTCTTCAAATTGCTGATGATTCAAATAATTTAGCGCACCGTGTCCGGTTACATACACGTCGCAGTTTACAGCCTCGCAAAGTTTCACCAACCGCTCGGTGCTCGCACCTTCGACCTGCATCTCCGACGAACGCATAAATTGTGGTGCGAGATCAAGCCACCGCGCAATCTGCTCCGTTGCGTAGATATTAAACTCCGCCAGGCGATCGGTGGTTTGACTGTAGATTTCCGAAACCAGGTCAAACATCACACTGAAGTACGGCCGACGCGCGTAAGCATGGCGAATTGTCCGCAATTGTTTGTCGCGCCAGTCTGCGCTGGTCATCAGAATTATCTCGTTCAGTAGTTTTCCTGATCGGGCATGATCTATTGGCACGGTTAACCACGAGACACCATTTGCAGACTTGATCTGCACCCGCGACATAAAACTTCTGCCCTGCGGCATTTGCACGTCATCATAGTGGATAAAGACATCCGCCAGCTTTATCTGCTCGAATAATCCCAGCCACGGGAGAAACATCGGCTGCGAAACGACAAGAGTGCGCGCCATTAACTTAGCTCAGAAAATTTTCAGCCACGGCATAGCCGACACCACCGCGGCCAACCCCATTGCCCGAGTAGAACATATACAGTCTGTCACCGTAGGGATAGAAAGCGGGATAACAGATCATTTCCGAGTCCCACCCGGTTTCTGACCGCGATATGCCTGCTTGTTTATCCAATCTTTCCCAGGTCTTCCCATCCCTGGACTCCGCATATCCGATCGTATAGTTCTTGGCCTGCTTTGACTGGTGGCCGCGTGTTGAGTACCACATCAGATACGAGCTTCCGAAACGCAACACCCACGGCGCAGACACCACTTCGCCATCAAATTTGTAGTCGATGACTGGCTGGTTAAGTGGCTGCCAGTTTATTCCATCCGGCGATTCGGCATAGAAAACTGTATAGATCGGCTCGGGATTGCCATCGGGAAATTGCCAGTCAGTGCCGGAGCAATACCACATCTTGAAGCGGCCATTTTCCGCCAGTACAAACGGCCCGGCGACCAGCAAAGGATGCTCTTTGTCTTGAGCGAGGACGGGTCCGGCAAACACGCGCGTGAACGTGTCGCTTTCTCGGTCCCACCTGATGATGCCGATTGATAACTCAAAGCTAACAACCCGCCTTCTTTTCCAACCGGTGTAATAGAACAACACTTCGTTGTTGTACTCGACCACACTTCCGAGAGTGACACCTGAATCATCAAAAGTGCCGGGCGGGCCGAGGCCGATTAGTGGCCGATCGCAGATCTGCAGAACTTTTCCTGGGTCAGTAACGTCGAGATCAATAAAGGTCGGTAGCATGCGATCGTCCGCGTCCCTCGAAGAAAAGAACAAACGCAGCGTGTGATCGTTGAGTCGATAGGGTATAGGCCGTGCGGCGTGCGTTTTGAAATACCCGCTGCCATCAGGGCAATAGATCAGGCCCTTCTTTTCCCAGTTCACTTTGACTGTCATTGGATTTGTTAAATGAGGTCGCGATCCACAATCGACTGAGTTGACTGAGCCGGTTTAACCAGGGTGCGTTCGGGACAATCTTTCATGACAATCGCGCCTGACCCTATCACCACAAAACGATCCAGCTTGATATTGTCCCTGAGCGTGGCGTTGACGCCGAGAAAACAATTTTCACCAATGTCGCAGTTACCTGATACAACTACGTGCGAACTAATGAAGCAATGATCTCTGATGGTGGAGTGATGTCCGATATGATTGCCCGACCAGAGGAAGACGTTGTTGCCGATCGTAACGAACGGTTGGATAGTGTTGTCTTCAAGAATAAAGCAATTATCTCCGACCGGCGTTCCGTAATAGCTGGCCCGGGGACTGATGTAAGTCGCGCAGGTATAACCTTTCTTCTTTGCTTCGAAATAACGCGACTGCCTGATCTGGTTCGTCTTGTTGTAGCCGAGCGCAATAAAGACGTCGTATTCCTGCGGCGAATAATCCTTTTCTAAAGTCTCAAAGGAGACCAGGGGCTGCCCGTTGAACTGATCCTGAGTAATAAACTCAGCTGCGTTGGTGAAGGCAGTTACTTTGTAATCCGTGTCCCTGGTGAAGTAGAAGGCGGCTACTTCCGCCACCAGGCCCGTGCCGTAAACAATAAGTTTCTTCAAGGATTCTCCCAACTAAACTATTTCCGGATTTCTCCGGCTGCCGCATTCCGATACAAATACGTTGTGTACTCGAACAATGGATAAGAATGGTCCAGCCGCACGTGTGGAGTGATTTCGCTCAGACACCACGACAATAGTTCGGCCGGATTGCGGTAATAAAGATTGTTCGAATAGTAATTCACTTTCGTGGTCATGACATTGAAGGCAACGCCGATCGTAGAAAGCGAAAACATGCGGCGAATGAGCCTGCCCGCAAAACGATCCATCTCTAATCCGGCGGCCTCGAGTTTTTGCGTCAGGATTCCATTGCAAACCACATAATCAAATTCCCGATCAAACTCATAATCAAGCAGGTCGGCATAGATAAATTTTCCCGGCGACACGTTGTTCGTGGCCCATTCGATCATATTCGCCGCGACATCGATCCCCGTGTAATCGAGCTCAAGCTGCTTGCTAGTCGCGTACTGCTGTAAACCGCCATAGCCGCACCCTACGTCCAGGATCGAGCTCGTATTGGTGGTGGGACGCAGGACGTTAAGCATCTTTTCATAGCGCAAGGTCACTCTGGCAGGATCTGAACCCCAATCCACTCCCTCAGCCGATGGACCATGCACAGAAAACTTTTCCGCATAATGTTCGGCTAGTGCTTTACTAATCGGGTCCATCGATTTAGCGGGCAGAAATCTCCAGAGTGGTGTTCACAAATGGATGAGATCGGTCACGTTCGGAGATCACGCTCACCGGTAAAGGCCAGACTATGCCAAATGCCGGATCATCCCAGCGCACACCTCGCGCTGACTCCGGATGATAGTAAGCAGAGACCTGGTAAAAAACTTCGCTATTGTCTGCGAGCGTTTGAAATCCATGAGCAAAACCTTCAGGCACATACGCCATCAACAGATTGCGCGCGCTCAGTTCAACGCCAACCCATTCAAACCGGGTCGGAGAGTCTTCGCGCAGATCGACGATCACGTCGTAAATGGCGCCTGCAGTGCAGCGAACAACCTTCGCTTCCGCATGAGGTGGCAGCTGATAATGCATCCCTCTTAACGTTCCCCGTTGTTTATTGAATGAGCTATTACACTGCGCCATTTCCGGATTCATTCCGTAGGCGGCGAACTCTTTAGCGCTCCACGTGCGGGCAAAGAACCCACGTTCATCAGTCAACGGCTCAGGTTCAATGATGTAAGCGCCCTGCAGTTTTGTTTCGCGAAAGATCATTTAAGCGGATGCCTCCGGCAGTGGTTATACGACCCTTAACTCCGGGATCGGAATGATGAATTTGCCTCCCCGGCGTCGATATTCAGCCTGTTGTGACAGAATTTCGTCCGCGAAATTCCACGTGAGCAAGAGCACGTGTGATGGCATTTCCTCTAACAGACGGGCCGGCGCAGAAATCGGCAGGCGGACGCCCGGCATGAATCGGCCCTGCTTATGAGTGCTGCGATCGACGACGAAATCCAACGCCGTCGTGTCGATCTCGAAATAGTTCAAAAGTGTGCTGCCCTTTGCTGCTGCCCCGTACGCAGCCAGCCGCAGCTTTCGACCTTTTAAATCGAACAGAAATTCTCGCAAAGACTTCTTTAATTCCGCCACTCGCCGGGCGAAGTCCTGATAGAACTCCAGCCGCTTCACGCCCCATCGCTGTTCCTCCTCCAGTAATTTGGTCACGACTGGGTCGGGCGGCGCACCATTATTGATGCCAGCGAATATCCGTAATGAGCCGCCGTGAATAGCGAGGCGTTCCACCAGCTGTATGGTCAAACCATGCCGGTCGAATAGTTCTTTTAATGCCGTCAGCGAAAAGTAACAAAGATGTTCATGGTAAATCGTATCAAACTCGCAACGATCGATGAGATCCTTCACGTAAGGAACTTCGATGATAGCGATACCGTCGGGTTTCAGTAACTGACGCAGACCCTTAACGAATCCATTGAGATCTGCAACGTGGGCCAGCACGTTATTTGCGTGAATCACATCGGCGCGTGCACCCTGTTCTGCCAGTTTGGTCGCAGTCTCCGCTCCAAAGAAGTCGGTGACAGTGCGGATGCCATGTTGCTCTTGCGCCACTCTCGCAATATTGATAGCGGGTTCAATGCCCAGCACCGGAATGCCGGCGTTTTTGTAATACTGCAATAAGTAGCCATCGTTGCTGGCTATCTCCATCGCCAGACTGTTTGCAGTGAGTTGGCGTGAGGCTAGTACACGTTCCACGATTGCACGAGCGTGCTGCAACATTGTGTCTGAGAACGAAGAGAAATAAAGATAGTCGCGAAACAGTTTTTCGGGCGGAACTGTTTCGGTAATTTGGACCAGACTGCATTCAGGGCAGAATGCGACCTCGAGCGGATAAGTCGATTCTGGCTGATCGAGTTGATCCTCGGTTATCAAAGCATTTGCCAGCGGCATGCTGCCCAGAGACAACACCAGTTTCAGATCATTCTGGCCGCACGATCTACATGCAATCGAGCTCATTGTCCCGTCCCCAGAAAATCTCGATACCAGCTAATAGTCTGCCGCAAGCCCTGGTCCAGAGTGAAGAGAGGTTGCCAGCCGAGTTGCTCGCGCGCTTTGGTGGCGCTGAGATACTGGTGACGAATCTCGTTGGTAGTTTGATTCATGACTTCGGGTTGTAAATCTGATTCCATTAATTTCAGTATCTGCTGAACGATCTCAAGCACTGAGACCTGAATCTCGTTCGAGAAGTTGAACGCCTGACCAGCCAATTCCCGATTGCTCGCCATTTGCTCAGCCAACAAAAGATAAGCTGCCGCTCCATCCTCGACATAAAAATAGTCTCGAATGTAGTTACCATCCGAGCGGATGATGGGGCGCGCGCCTCGCAGAACCGAGCGAATAGTTCCGGGCACGATGCGGTTCCAGTTCAAATCGCCCCCGCCATAGAAATTTCCGCAGCGGGTAACTACAACCGGCAAGCCAAAAGTCGTCGCGAACGATTGGGCGACCAGGTCAGAACAAGACTTGCTGACATCGTAAGGATGTCGGCCCTGCAACGGAGTGCTTTCATCGTAAGGAAGATGTTCGTGATCCCCATAAGCCTTATCTGATGAAGCCACGACTATCTGCTTTACTTGCGGGCTGCGCCGACAAGCCTCTAAAAGTGTCCAGGTTCCAGCGATGTTCGATTCGAAAGTGGAAATTGGATTACGGTTGGCGATCCCGACAATCGTTTGGGCCGCCAGATGAATGACCGTGTTGATCTCGTACTCGCCCAACACTCTTTCGAGTAAAACTTGATCTCGCACGTCGCCGCGAACAACTTTGACCTTTTCAGTCAGACCAGTTCGAATCAGATCACTTTGCGGAACCCAATCGCGCAGCAGGCAGACAACGTCAGCACCGGCATCCACTAGCCGTTGCACCAGCCAGCCGCCGACCAATCCTGTGCCGCCAGTAACAAAAGTTGGCCGATCCTGCCAGAATCGTTTACTGATCTCGCTCATTACTCCCAAACTTTCCACGGTATCTGGCCGCTGTTCCAAAGACTTTCCAGCAGTAGCTTGTCGCGCATAGTGTCCATGCACTGCCAAAAGCCGCCGTGCCGGTAAGCAGCAAGTTGTTTGTCGGCCGCGAGGCGTTCCAACGCATCGGCTTCCAGACTGCTGTTGTCGCCACTCAAATAGTCGAACACTTCCGGTTCAAAAACCAGATAGCCACCATTAATCCAACCTTCGCCAATCTGTGGCTTTTCAGTAAACTCCGCGACCAAATCACCATCGAAGATTAAGCCACCAAAACGAGCCGGGGGTCTTACCGCCGTTACAGTTGCGAGGCGGCCGTGCGATTTATGAAAATTCAAGAGTTCGCCAAAGTTAATGTCGCAGACACCATCACCGTAAGTGACCGCAAACGTTTCTTGTTTCAGCCAGGGCTGTAATCGTTTTACGCGACCGCCGGTCAGGGTCTTCATTCCCGTATCGATCAGGTGGACCATCCAGTCTTCACATACTTTGTCGCGCGTCGACACCTCGCCGCTGCCTAAATTCAGAGACATACTGCCACTGAGCCCGGAGTAGTCGAGAAAGTAACGCTTGATCATTTCGCCCTTGTATCCAAGTGCGACGAAAAAATCCTGAAAACCGTAGTGGGCATAATGCTTCATGATGTGCCAGAGAATTGGATGTCCTCCAATTTCGACCATCGGCTTCGGTTTTAATTCCGTTTCTTCGGCCAGCCTACTGCCTAAACCGCCGGCGAGAATTACAACGTTCATGATCCTTGTCTTTCTGGCAGAGTTGACTCACTTTCGGGCTCGCCATTAATGTGTCGCGTCTCCCATTCCAGGAGTGGCCGTACCACTCCTCCCATTGGGCCGACATAGTCTCCGCGCGCGGAGTCGCCCTCCATGGGGTCGAGAATCTGAAAGCTCACAACGTTCTCCTCCCGGTAAAGAATGGCTTGATTCAAAATGTTCATCGCCACAGTGACGAATATTGTCCCTTCAGCCAGGTAGTTTCCTGGAATCACCACTGTGCTTATAAAACGTCCCGCTGGTTTGGGCCGTCTACCCCACGCAGATCGCTGGTCGCCGGTGCCGAACAGTAACAGTCCCGCCTCATTCGAAATTTGGCAGTCCGGAATGAGCTCGTGCCCGGGGCGTAAGACCTCGTATTCGGTCTCAATTTGCACAGGCTGTCTAATATCCAGGCTATCCAATATCTCGCCAGCGTGATTGCGAACGCGGACGGCACACAATCTAACAATGTCATTACCGGGTGCCTTAGTTAAGTCGGCCCATTCACGGATAGTAGTTAGTCCTTCACCGCCTGACATGTACTGGCTAGCCACTTGGCGTGAGGGCCCATCTGCTATGACCTTACCCTGATCCAGCAAAAGTGCTCTCGGGCAAAGCCGCGCGATTGCATCCATGTTATGAGAAACAAAGATAACGGTATGACCCTGCTTGCCGACATCTTGCATCTTATCGATACATTTTCGCTGAAAGCGAATGTCGCCAACGGCTAATACTTCATCAACCATCAATATTTCAGGCTCGAGATGGGCCGCAACTGCAAAGCCGAGTCTTAAATACATGCCACTGGAATAGTGCTTAACAGGCGTATCGATGAATTTCTCAACTTCGGCAAAGGCGACAATTTCATCGAACTTGCGCACTATTTCTTTTCGCGACATGCCCAGAATCGCACCATTTAAAAAGATATTCTCACGTCCGGTTAGCTCTGGGTGAAATCCAGTTCCGACTTCCAGCAGGCTGCCCACGCGGCCGTTCAACTCTATTCGTCCGCGCGTTGGCTCTGTTATTCGCGAGAGCAATTTAAGCAAGGTGGATTTGCCTGCGCCGTTGCGACCGATTAGTCCTACGACTTCACCGCTTTCGATCTCAAAGCTTATGTCGTCGACGGCCCAAACGAATTGAAACTGGTCGTTGTTAGCTCGCAGCTTCTTAAAAGGTGAGCGAACGGCTTCCGCCAATGTCTCACGCAGCGTGGAGTAAGAGGACTGTACACGGCCAATCCGGTATCTCTTGCCGACGTTTTCAACTGAAATAATGGAACCCATTGGTCAGATAACGTCAGCGAGGGTCTTTTCTACTCGGTGAAACGAATATGCTGAGTACATTAGTGCCGCGATAGTTATGGCGGTTGCGATGCCGAGCGTTCGCCAATGAAAAGGTAAGCCTAATAGTGCAGCTCGATAGGCTTCAATAATCGCCGACATTGGATTAAGAGCAAGTACCCAACGCCACCTTTCAGGAACAGTTGTCGATGGCATGATGACCGAGGAAACAAAGAGCCAGATTTGAATTACGAACGGCAGCGCGAAACGAACATCTCGATACTTAACGTTCAAAGCGGCCATCCATGTTCCAATCGCTAACGCAAAGAGAGCGGTTAAGAGTAGCAGCAACGGCAAGAGCAGAATGTGCCAGGACGGCATGATCCTGTAATAGAGCATCGCGCCGGCAAGCGGCACGAGGGACACTATGAAATCGACCAGAGCCGCAGTCACCGGGGCCGCTGGTACCAGTAGGCGCGGAAAGTAAATCTTCGTAACCAAATGCGTGCTTCCCACGAGGCTGTTGCCGCTATTGGTTACCGCGGTTGCAAAAAAAGTCCAGGGAACAAGCCCGGTTAGCGCAAACAAAGGATAAGGGACACCATTGGAACCAAGTGCTCCGATCCCACGACCGAAGAAAAGCGTGAAGATGACCATCATTGTAACAGGCTGCAGAATAGCCCAAGCTGCGCCCAGCAGAGTTTGCTTGTATCGAACTTTGATATCGCGCCAGGTGAGAAAGAAAAGAAGCTCGCGATGTGCCCATAGCTCCTGCCAGTTTATACCTACCAGCGAGTTAGTTGGCTCTATCGTGATCAGCGGCGCTGTTTTCAGCAGTTCCCGAGTGTGTTCATGATGGGCCAGTTGGTCAGTGATAGGAGGCTGCATTGCACGTCAGACGGTTTTGAGTTTTAGTACCAGATACAGTTCTAGAAAGATTTTGTTTGGAGTTTGGCGCGGTTATTGACTATGGACCTACGGTGCATTTCCATGGGCACTCATTCGCACGGTGGTCAGGAGTTTCCGAGATCTGAAAGACAAAAAGCTTTTTAGTACCGTTTTCGCCTCCGGCAGACCCATCAAAATGTACGCGAACAGAGGCGCGCCCTTTTTCCAAAGGGAAGAAGCTTCATGAAATGAATGCAAGACGTCTGCGGCGATGGCATTGACTACGTCTAATGCTTCATTCATCCGGTACGGTATCGGACACGTTTGGCAGATCAACGCTCCAGACTCAGGTTCTGCCGACGTCGCGTCACTAAAGATCGGCAAAGACACCGTCTTCTTTTGCTTTGAAGGCTTGGCGCCCCGATCGCCATTGACTGACTCCGCACCAGTCTTGCCGGGAGCGCTCGACTTACGCTTAGTAAATAATCGCCGCGCCTGCTTGAATTTCTCGCTGTTCCACGCGTTCAAGAAGCCTTCAGACTGGGAATACTCTGCGAAATCGTCTCCCTGATTTACGACTGAGCAACACGACGATACTTTGCCATTAGGATTAAGTACCAGTACTCCATAAAGCCAGGAACAGGGGATATCTGACTTTTTGTATCGTTTCATCTCGATCTGATTTGGATGTTGAGGATGATACTGATTGTATTCAGGGATAGTAGAAGGTTCGAATCCCTCCGCGAATTCCTTCTCGGGCATTTCAGCACCGAACAAGTCCAGCCGGTCCGCACCCCATTCGCGATACTCCGCCTGTGCACGCCCGATCTGATGCTCGTTGTGTTTGAAGACCAGAAATTGCCAAACCACTTCAGGAGTTGTTAATCCCAAGCGTTTCTTCGTTTCCTGTATGCGCATCATGTTGCGGGATACAAGTTCGAAGTCGCCGCGAACACGATACTTGCTGTAGGTATCAGCTGACGTGCCGTCGAGGGATACGATCAATTCGTCCAAGCCACTGCGAACCAACCGCTCAATATAGTCATCAGTCAAGTTCAGGCTTAGGTTAGTGCTCAGTCTTACGTGTTCAATCTTCTTATCTTTAGCGTAACGAATCATCTCGGGGGTTTGCCGGTGCAATAACGGTTCACCCCAGTTATACATTTGCAGGACGAACAGATAATCGGCCACCTCATCAATAGCACTCTTGAAGAGGTCAACATCAATCGTTGTAGAGGGACGCAGGCCGAGCTGAAGGCCGGTGGGACACGCGGGACAGCGAAGATTGCAAAACAACGTCGGCTCGACATAGGCCTTGACGGGATAGTTCTTAATTGCGTCCCGTCGCAAGAGCATATTCAGTCTAAGTTTTCCGATGTTCGCGTAGGCGCTCAGTTTCTTCATTACGCACGTGGTAACTACCGTTGTTTCTTATTAAACGGCGAGTATAACAATATTTCGATGCCGGCGCATGCGGCCGAATTTTGATTGGCGCCTATTGATGGAGAAACAACGGGGATAGACGTAATGTGATTAGGGAGACACGCAGCCGTCTCGGCACAGTGAGGTCAAGGCATCCGAGCCGAAAGCGGCCGCGCTGAACGATTGGAACCCACGAAAGGCGGCCTAAAAGTAAAAGCGACTCACGCACCGCCCGCCAGACAATGCGTAAGTCGCTTACCTAACCAGAAGAATCGACTGGTTTTTATGTTGGTGACACGGGGCCGCCGAACGCGGTACCCGCCGATTGGTTATTGCCGTAAGACAACACTTGTCCGCCACCGGCCGCGCTGAACAAGGTTCCGTTGTTAATGGCCGTGGTGTTCGATATGCGAATTGTGGTGCTGCCTGTCGAAGCATTGAAGCCCGTTGTCGTGTTGTGTGATACGACGCAGTGGTCAACATCCATCGACGTAGTCACAACGCCGGCGCCGTCCAGGTCTTCAATGAAGAGTCCAGTGCCGTTGCCGGTGATTGAAGAGTCATAGATCACGGAACGTGTGTTCGTGCCGGCAGCGATGCCGAACGAACAGTTGTAGATCCGCGAGCTGTAGACGTTGAGCTTGATCTGTGCACTGGCGGCTGCGGTGGCGATCGAGATGCCTGCACCCGACATGTTCCGGATCGTTGTATTTGAGACGCTCAGCAGTCCACCGCCCGTGCGCACATCTTCGATGCCGCGGCCAGGTGAATTGAAGGAGCCGTCGATGACGCAGTCCTCTACGTAGACCTCACTGTTGGCTGAGGCAGCGCCGCCGCTAATGCGGATACCGCGGAGGCCGGAGCTGGCGTTACCGCCTGAACCGCCGGACCCGTTAATGTTGAGGTTGCGCAGCCGGACCGTCTTTTGTGTCTCACCCACGGCCGTGAAGTTGTCATAGGGGATGGAGACGCCCGTGGTGCCGCTGTGCAGAATTGAACCGTATCCCTGACCCTGAGTGCCCTCAATAGTGATTGACTTGGTGATGGTAACCGCCCCAAAGCCACCCGGATCGAGCGTGCTGATCTCGCCGTTCACCGCGGTCTTAGAGATCGCGCCGGCGTAGGTTTTGCAGGGGGCCGTGCGACTGCACGGATTGACGTCGTCGCCGACGCCCGATACCCAGGTACGCGTCGCTTGCGCCTGGGCCATCGATGCGACCGTCAGCGTGAAGATTGCGACGGCCAAAATATTTAAAGTGAAGCGAACCTTACTCATGATGCATTCTCCTTTTGGGGTTGAGCTTAATTGCCGTAATAGCAGTTTTCTCGAATCGAATGAAGCGAAAAAGCTTCGGTTAAGTCCCGCGCCCCAAAGTCTGTGATTGACCGCACTATTGCCAGAGCCTGGGACATTGCTTTGTCAAGACCAATTCCTGAGAACGCCAATCGCTTGGCGTTCCCAGGCGTCTTGTTTATTTAAACTTAAACTTGGCCGAATGTGTCGAGCCGTCGTTCAAAACTACATTCAGTTGACGGCAAGTGTTCTTCCATGCGCTCTCCGTCTTCCAAACGTAATGGTAACGATCGCTCGCCGCGTCATACGTGAGCGTACTTGATCCGGCTGTCAGAGTTTCTTCCACAGAATTCACCGGGTCCCCGGACGTACAGCCTATTTGAACCGAGTTTGGTGAACCGGTGGCAAAGATATTCAGGCCTTTGTTTCCACTCAGACTGAACTTCAGCGGCACTGCCTGACCCGCCTTCATTTCATTGAAGGAAGGAAGATTGTCCACGGGCGCGAAGAAGCCGGTGAAGTTGTAGAGCACGGTTACGGTAAAGGTGGCTGTCGCGCTGTTACCATGCGCGTCAGTTGCCGTCACGGTGACTGTGGTCGGACCCACCGGGAACGTCGAGCCTGAGGCCGGACTGTAAACAAACGTTATCGTGCCGGCGCAATTGTCGGTAGCCGTTGCCGGATTTGGATAAGTAACCGCCATGCTTGTTGCCGTGGAATTCAGTGGCAGTTGCACGGTGATATTTGCCGGCGGCGTGACTACAGGCGGCGTGTTATCGATGACCGTCACTACTTGCGTTGCCGTGGCGGTATTCCCCGCGGCATCAGTAGCAGTGTAGGTGACCGTCGTGTTTCCAAGCGGGAACACATTGCTACTTCCCCGCGCCCACGTCACTCCCGGACAATTGTCGGCAGCAGTCGCCGTACCCAGTGTCAGGTCGAGATCGGCCACAGTGACGGAGCAACTAGTCGCGCCGATTCCTGTGTACAAAGTTACGGCCGCTGGAGCGGTGATAGTTGGAACGGTGTTGTCGGTTACCGTCACCGTTTGCGTATCGGTAGCAGTATTTCCTGACCGATCGGTGGCTGTGTAAGTAATCATCGTAGTTCCGACCGGGAACATGTTCCCAGCGGGGACGCCGCTACGTGCAACGGTGACGCCCGGACAATTGTCATTGGCCACTGCCGTACCCAGCGTTCCGTCTGACACGAGAAGGCCGCAGGAAGTTGCGCCTGCTCCGGTAGTCAAATTCAGATCCGCCGGAGCGGTGATGGTTGGCGGTATTGCCGGAGTTTCCGTCAAGGTGACTGTCTGCGTGCCTGTGGTGACGTTTCCGGAGCCGTCTGTCGCCGTATATGTGATGACCGTAGTTCCGGTCGGGAAGAAGAAGGACTCACACTGACGGTTTGGATCGCCAGGCGTCGGGCACGCGACAGTTGGAATGCCCGTCCTGCTGATTGTCACTGCAGACGAGCAAGAGTCTTCAGCAGTAGCCACGCCCAGTTCATCGTCCAGCAGAACGGAGCAGGAACTGGTCGGCAGACTTATGCTCGCTGGCACGTGAAGTGTCGGTGGCGTCGTGTCGTTTGCTCCGCCAACCGAAATCCGCTGGATACAGGAAACCACTCGATCAAAATCATCGGTCGCAGTCCAGGTGATGAAGGTAGTACCCACCGGATACGGATCGTTATATAGATCGAGGCTATCGCTGCGTCTTCCGGCAACGGTTACGTTGACGCCCGTAGTGCTGGGCGTCCCGATGTCCGACGCCGTGAGAGTCATACCCGTGCAATCGCTAGCCGTGAACGACTTATCCGCAGGACAGGTAATGGTAGGTGCATCCGGCGATGTAACGATAACCTTTTGCGAACACGAAGCCGTGCGTCCGGGCTCGCCGTTGAAGTGTTCGGTAGCAACCCAATTAATAATGGTCGTGCCGACCGGGTAAGTATCGGTTAGGGTCCTGTTGTCACTCCGTGTTCCAGTCACCGAAACGTTATTGCCGGTGCCGGCTGGAGTCGAAACAGTGACCGATGCCTCAAGCGAACCACCGCTAGCGGTCCCCGTGAGATCAGGAAGCGGGCAGGTAATTGTTGGAGCGGCAACATCAACCACGCTGACGATGAAACTGCAACTGCCTCCGCCTGTTGCTGAACTAACCGTGACGGTGTGGCTTCCCGTAGCGAAGAATGATCCGGAAGCCGGGGTTGCGCTTATGGCCCCACAATCGCCGGACGGTTCTGCAGCACCGAACGTGACAAACGCGCCGGACTCGGTGCCCTGCGTAGCATTTGCAGTGACCGTGATGTTGCCTGGACACTCAAGTGCGCAAGTTGCCTGATTGGCATTGTTGACTACTGTGATAGACCCTGTCGCCGAACGTTCCGTGTCATCAGGATCTGACACCGGGCTCGTTACCACAGCGGTGTTCTCAATCACAGTTCCACCGGCCGTCGAGGAATTGACGGTGTACTCTGCGACGAATTCAGCAGATTCCCCAACCGCCAGACTTGCAATCGTACAATCAGCGCCGGTGCAGGCTAACGAAGGTCCTGAAGTTTGCGTGAAGCTGACCAGCGTCAGATTACCGGGCGTCGGATCAGTCAGGTGGACAGTTGTGGCTGCATCGGGTCCTTTGTTGGCCAGCGTAATGATGAACTTGACATTGCTACCGACATCCACAGGGTCGGCGCCCGCCGCGAATTTGCGAACCACAAGGTGTGCAGCTGGATTTTGAGCGTCGCTAACGTTGATAAGGGTGGTCTCAAGGAGTCGGCCGTTGTTGCGCGTGGTGTGAACGCGCCAAATTCCGCGGTTATCTACCGTTTGGCCGTTAACAACGGAAGTTTGCGTCGTCGGCAATTGGAATGAGTCCGTCTGCGGGTCAAGCGTCAGATCATTTCTTGATTCGATAAAGCCCACAGGGTCCACCCAGGAAACCTTGTTGGCAAAAGACGCATTGACGGGGAGACCGTTCACTCTAACGCACACGACGTCGCCCAGGACAAAGTCCGTTTTCGGCGTGAAGCAGTCCGATGCATAAGTCGCGATTGGCGGCGCCTCCATCACGTTGAATGGCGCCGGAATGATCGAGCTATCTGTAGGATCGGCAATCGTTGCCTTCCAGGCACCCACGTAAGCAGCATTCGTCGGCAGCACCAACAGAGTTGTTTCGGGGTCTGTGGTGATCACGGGACCGGTTGAGAATATGGCGGTGTTAGGATCCAGCCAATTCACGAACCTGTCAGTCTCTGTCACGCCTGAAGTTTTCGCGCAAACGGTTTCACCCAAAATAAAATCAGTTTTCGGCGTCGTGCAATCGGCTGCGTAAGTCCCGATCGTTTCAGCGACGGGCGAAAGATTCATGATTGATGGGCTATTGGACGCCCAGCCGAATAATTGCCGCGAGCTGAATCCGCTACTGATGCTTCGGACCGAACTTGCCGAGGCGGAGCTAACGCTTTTGCCCAGCATGTTGCTCAGTGGAATCGAAGATGCGGAAGAAGTTGAAAATAGGGGGAAACCTACGAGCGCAACGAAGGCTATGAACGCCGAAATGCGCATGAAGGATTTGAACTTCGAACAATGGGAACCGGTGAGTTGGGTGTTCATCGAATTTCTCCTAACCTGATTCGCTTGTTAGTTCGTGCGTCCGGGAGGTCGAAGGGTTAAGTGACCATCACACGCGTACGGAAACTACAGAGGCTGGTTGAACTTTAAGTTGGGTGAGTTCAAATAATATCTAAATGCAAGAACTTTGAAGGTTAAAAGCGTAATTGTTTATACTCTGGGCAAACTCGTTTTAACGAAGGCTTGGCTGTGTGCTCTCGATGGCGGCGAAAAAGCGTATGAACTGAGTGGACCAAAGCGTCCGGCAAAAAACGAGTAGCGCTTAATAGTCCATTTCAACTCATAAGTCAACAAAATTTTGCAAATTAACTTGCATGAGTTTCCGCATTTTGAGAAGCCGAATTCAGTCTTTACCCACCTTTTTAAGGGTTTCGAAGTGAATTGAGTTACAAAAAACTCGACAAGGAAAGTCTAAAAATTTTTCGAGAACAGTCTTCGATTGGTCCTGTATTCGAGGTTTATTCGTAACCACACAAGTCTTCGGATTAGGCGTTGACGAAAAGTATATAGCAATAATTCGACCCGAAATCCTGAAGTCGTGATGAATTTAGTAGTGGGCAAGGATGGAGCAGCGTCCTCGGAGGCACTGACAATTCCCGGCAATCGATTTCAACGACCTAGTCCGGCTCTCATCTTGATTTGAAGATTGTAAAACTATATAAAATCTCCCGGTTCCAGAAACCTATTGCCTCGTGAGTTCGAGAAAAAATCGGTGAAAAGCTTAATACTTACCTCCCTCGCAGTAATCGTGTGCGCACTTCTTTGCTTGCCTTCCGTGAACGCAGTCGACGACGCCACGCCTTCGGCTTCCGGCCATTATCAAATTTCAGTTACTGATCAACCTACGCGAACCATCGATTTTAGCGCCCGGCTCGCAGGTGACGGGAGCACCATCTTTCCAGCACATTGGGATCCTAAGCTTAGAATTCCACGTGGACAAGTTGTCGC
>JADMIO011285594.1_pt1 | contig 68935 bp, 61 predicted proteins | sample 8958161 | NCBI WGS metagenome assembly JADMIO01 (sample SAMN16585339, study PRJNA669376) | soil metagenome | isolation source: Crop rotation soil | place: USA: Cullars Rotation, Alabama | collected 2011 | reverse complement strand
CGCGACTTCAAGTCACGTGAATTCCAAGCTTCGGATCCCACTGTGCTGGAAAGTTATCGAAACGCATCACCGCTTCAAAAAAGACGCGCCTAGCGGCACGGCGCTGGCGCTCGGCCGATCGGTGGCGCAAGCGCTCAAGCGCGATTTGGAAAAAGTCGCCGTCAACGGCCGCAAAGGGCTGGTCGGCGAACGAACGAACAAAGAAATTGCGCTTTTATCCGTGCGCGCCGGCGACATTGTCGGCGAGCATACGGTGATCTTCGGCGGCATCGGCGAGCGCTTAGAATTTATCCACCGCGCCCACAGCCGAGACACCTTCGCGCATGGCGCCCTGCGCGCCGCTCAGTGGCTGGTGAAGAAAAAGCCGGGCCTCTACAGCATGCAGGATATGCTGGGGTTCTGAGATATTACATTTCCGTGGCGCCAAAGCCGCGACTGAAATGCTGCGTACTCCGACGGTGTCCGTCTTAGATTGAAACTAACCGCACTGTTCCTCATCTATAAATAAAGCGCTAGCCGGCGTTCGATTCTCCTTTTTGACTCTCCCCTGCCTATCCACTACATTGTTAAAATTCATACTTGGATAGGAACTATCAATGGTTGACATGGAAAAGATCGTGTCGCTGTGCAAGCGCCGCGGGTTTATTTTTCAATCGAGTGAAATCTACGGCGGTACGGGGTCCTGTTGGGATTACGGGCCGCTCGGCGTCGAATTAAAAAACAACGTCAAGCGCGCCTGGTGGCGCGATTGCGTGCAGCTGCGCGCCGACATGGTGGGGTTGGATTCTTCGATTCTGATGCATTCGCGGGTCTGGCAAGCGAGCGGCCATTTGGATCATTTCACCGATCCGATGGTGGACTGTAAGTTCTGCAAGGGGCGCTTCCGGGCGGACAAGCTCGAGGATGCGCGCTGTCCACAAAAACCGTCAAAGCAGCCCGGGCAACACGAGACCTGCCAGCTCACAGAAGCGCGCATGTTCAACCTAATGTTCAAGACTTTCATGGGCCCGGTGGAGGATGACGCCGCGGTGACTTATCTGCGGCCTGAGACCGCTCAGGGAATCTTCGTCAACTTTGAAAATGTCTTGCAATCGATGCGCATGAAACTGCCGTTTGGCATCGCGCAGATCGGCAAATCTTTTCGCAACGAAATCACGCCGGGCAATTTTACCTTTCGTACCCGTGAATTCGAACAGATGGAGATCGAATTTTTCGTCATCCCGGGCACCGATGAAGACTGGCATCAGCGCTGGATCGACGAGCGCTTCGCCTGGTATCCGAAGTACGGCCTGCGCAAAGAAAACATTCGTTTGCGCGAGCATGACAAAGACGAGCTGGCTCACTACGCTAAGCGCACCGCCGATATCGAATATTTGTTTCCCATGGGTTGGAGCGAACTCGAAGGCATCGCCAATCGCACCGACTTTGACTTGAAACAGCATGCCCAGTTTAGCGGCAAATCGCTCGAGTATTTCGATGAGGAGAGCAAACAGAAAATCGTTCCCTACGTCATCGAGCCTTCCGCCGGCGCCGACCGCGGCACCTTGGCGTTTCTGGTGGATGCTTACACCGAGGAAGAGGTGCGGGGAGAAAAGCGCGTGGTGCTAAATTTTCATCCCGAGCTGGCGCCGCTCAAGATCGCGGTTTTACCATTGCTCAAAAAAAATGACCGCATCGTCGAGACCGCTAAGAAGTTAATGCTCGATCTGCGCAAGCGCTGGCACACCGTCTATGACGACACCGCGTCGATCGGCCGCCTCTATCGGCGCCAGGACGAAGTCGGCACGCCATTCTGTGTCACCGTTGATGTGCAAACCGTCGGCGACGATAAGGGGGCCGCAGACAACAAAGTGACGATTCGCGACCGCGTCACGATGCAGCAGGTCCGGGTGGAGCTCGATTCCGTCGCCGCCGTGATGGAGAAGCTGATGGCCGGACAATGGGGCGAGATCGCCGCGGAGCACGGCGTCAAAAAAAGCGCGAGTGCCTAAAATGTCGCGCTTTTAACACGCTTCTGCGAACGAAAGTTGTTGCTAATACCGACCGATTCCGTTCCGCTGAGCCTGCCAAAACACGAGGATCTTAAGCAGTGGTTCAGTCACCATATCTTTTCTTTGTAGGGGCGACCCTATGTGGTCGCCCGTCAGATAGGGCGGACACGTAGGTCCGCCCCTACGCCGAGGATTTCCCAGCTATGACTGAATCACTGCCGGATCTTATTACAGGAACGGATTTTTTCACTCCGAGCCTTCCGTCGCTCCGGCGCCGATAAGGAAAGGACTTACCGATTCTTCGTCATTATCAGCGCGTTAAGTTTCTGGTCGACCGTTACCGTCGTTACTTGATCCTGGGTATTGTTGCGCTCATCGCCACCGACCTGGCCGGCATGGCGCTTCCCTGGTTGATCAAAGGCGGCATCGACACGGCGCTACAAAAAAATGGCGCCGATGCATCGCTGATTAAATATCCACTGTTGATCCTCCTTGCGGCGAGCCTGCAAGGGTTCTTTCGTTACTGCTGGCGCATTAACATCAACGGCCTGTCGCGCCGCTCCGAGGCCGATCTGCGCGACCGGGTTTTTGCCCACTTACAGAAGCTGCCGCTCAGTTATTTTCAGCACACGAAAACCGGTGATCTGATGTCGCGCCTGACCAACGACGTCCAAGCGGTGCGCGAGTTGCTCGGATTCGGCACGCTCGCCATCGTCGACGCTATGGTGGTTATCGTTTTCAGCGTCACCATGATGGTTACCATCGATCCTTGGCTCACGCTCTGGTCGATGTGCGCGCTGCCGCTGATTTCAGTGGCCGTGCGTATTTTTGGCCACCGCATCTTTCGTCGCTCGCGCAACACTCAAGAACAATTGAGTGATATGAGCGCATTCGTGCAGGAAAATCTGGCCGGCATGCGCGTCGTGCAAGCGTACGCGCAGGAGGAAAATCAGATCCAATCGTTTCGCGCGCTGAGCACGGAATTCCGCCACAAGAGCATGTGGTTGGCGACGCTCTGGGGCATTTTCTGGCCGCTGATCCAAGTGTTATCCGGGATCGCCGCGACGATCGTGCTTTGGCTCGGCGGCCGGCAGGTGCTTTTGGGCACGATGACCCTTGGTGAATTCGTTGCCTTCAACGGTTATCTGGCGATGCTCTCATGGCCGCTGATGGCGGTGGGTTATGTGGTCAATTCCTACCAGCGCGGCGTCGCGGCCTTGAGCCGGCTAGGGGAAGTGATGGATGTGCCGGCGGCGCCGCGTTACGGTGCGGTCGCTCTGGCGAAGCCCGGCGCGCTCACCGGAAACATTGAAATTCGCGACCTAACGTTTGCGTACGACTCGGCCGCCACTGCCGTGCTGCACGACATCTCGCTGACGATTCCGGCCGGTAAAATTTGCGGCATCGTCGGCGCCACCGGTTCGGGGAAAAGCACACTGGTGAATTTGCTATTGCGGCTCTACGATCCGCCCGACGGAACGGTCTTCGTTGACGGCTGCGATATCAAGCGGCTGCCGCTCGGTCAGCTGCTGGAAAATGTCGGCCATGTTTCGCAAGACATTTTTTTGTTCTCGGGGAGCATTCGCGAGAATATTGGCTTTGGCGCCGGCGAAGGCGATGGCGCGCCAGTGGAAGAAGCTTCGCGCATCGCGCAGCTGCTGCCAGCGATTCAATCATTCAGTGCCACATTCGATACCGTGGTGGGTGAGCGCGGCGTAAGGCTCTCGGGTGGCCAGAAGCAACGCACGGCGCTCGCTCGTGCAATCGTTAAGAACCCGCCGATTTTGATTCTCGATGACGCGTTTTCAAGCGTCGACGTGGAAACCGAGGAAGAGATCCTCAAGGAATTAAAAGAATTCATGCGCGGGCGCACGACGCTTTTGATCTCTCATCGTATTTCCACCGTTCGGGCGGCGGATATTATTGTCTACCTGCGCGATGGCCGGATCATCGAGCAAGGCAGCCACGAGGAGTTAATCGCCCGCGGCGGCGCCTACTACGAACTCTACCGTCGGCAACAGTTGGCGCGAGAAGTAGAAACTCTGAGGCACGAGGAGTTATCGGCTGGTGACGGCGCAAAGGTGAACCTGTAGGGACAGGTCGCGACCTGTCCCTACTTGGATAGTGAACGAGGGCAATTGTGAGCACCCAAGTTCATCTGGAAGACGAGATCCTCGGCAAAGCGTACGATGCCCGTTTGATGGCGCGCGTGCTGCGCTATTTGAAGCCGTACTGGAAACTGCTCGCCGTGTCGTTCGCCTTTCTCATACTCCAGACGGCCAGTCAGCTGCTCGGCCCGTATATCACCAAAGTCGCCGTCGATCGCTATATCGCGAACCGGGATATTGCCGGACTCGACTTCATGGCGCTCGCTTATCTCGGAAACGTCTGTTTGGGTTTTATCGTACTTTTCATTCAGACCTACACAACGGCATATACCGGCCAACGCGCCATGCACGATCTGCGTATGGAGATTTTTTCGCACCTGCAGAAGCAGGACCTCGCCTACTTCGATCGCAATCCGCTGGGCCGGCTGATGACCCGCACCGTAAACGACGTCGAAACATTGAACGAGCTTTTCAGCACGGGCGTGGTCGGTTTGCTGGGCGACCTGTGCATTGTCTTTGGCATCGCTTTAATGATGCTCTGGCTCGACTGGAGACTGGGACTGGTTTGCCTGGTGGTATTCCCGGTGATTCTTTACATCAGCCGATTTTATCGCCACCGCGCCCGCGAAGTTTACCGAGAAAGCCGCCTGGTCTTGGCCCGGCTCAACGGCGGACTGCAGGAAAGCCTCGCTGGCGTCGCAACCGTCCAGGCCTTCGGCCAGGAAGCCAAGATGTACAGCCGTTTTCAGGAGATCAACACCCGCTATCGCAACGTCTTGCTGCAAAGCATCCGCAACAACGCGATTTTTTTTCCGCTGGTGGAAATCTTCAGCGCCGTCACCATCGGCCTGCTGCTGTGGTACGGCGGCGGGCTAGCGCTGCAAAACGCCATTGCGCCGGGCGTCCTTGTGGCATTCATTCAATACATTCAACGCATGTACCAGCCGATTCGCGATCTGGCCGAGAAATACAACATCATGCAGGCCGCGATGGCGTCTTCGGAAAGGATTTTCTCTCTGCTCGACACGCCGCAAACACTGGTGAATCCCGAGCATCCCAAGAGCTCGCGGCCATTTCGCGGCGATGTCGAATTTGAAAATGTCTGGCTCTCGTATCAGCCGGGAGAGCCGGTATTAAAAGGCATCTCGTTTCGCGCCCGACCGGGCGAGAAGATCGCGCTCGTCGGCGCCACCGGCGGCGGTAAAACCTCGATCATCTCGGCGCTCTGCCGGTTCTACGATGTCGAGCGCGGCGCGGTCCGGGTCGACGGCATCGATGTCCGAGAGTGGAACAAGCAAGAACTCAGGCGTCATCTGGGCTTGGTGCTGCAAGATGTGTTTTTGTTTTCCGGCGACATCGCGACCAATATTTCCCTCGGTGATCCGCTCGTCGCACCGGAGCGGATCATGCAAGCGGCGGCGCAGGCGCAGGCCACCTCGTTTATACAAAAGCTGCCGAAACAATTTAACGAGGAGGTGCAAGAGCGCGGGTCAACGTTGTCCCAGGGGCAGCGCCAGCTCTTGTCTTTCGCGCGGGCGCTGGCGTTCGATCCGAAAATTTTGATTCTAGACGAGGCAACGAGCTCAGTGGACACGCAAACCGAAATGTTAATTCAACGGGCCGTCGAAGAGTTGCTGAAAAACCGCACCGCCCTGATCATTGCGCATCGCCTATCGACGATCAAAAACGCCGACCGAATTCTCGTTATTCACAAAGGCGAAATCTGGGAGCAGGGCAATCACCAAGATCTGCTGGCGCAGGGCGGACTGTACGCCCGCTTGTATGATTTGCAGTACCGCGTGCAGGAAGCAGACGTAGTTCAAAGTTCAAGGTTGACGATCGGTTCCGCCGACAATTTTTAGGCCACGATGCCCAGCGGATTCATCGCGCGGAAGTTCGGAAAAACCTTGGTTAGATCTTTGACGCCCAAATGGCGCGAGATCGCTTCGGCGCAGACGCTGCGAAAGTCGGTGGTGAGGTCGAGATCCCTGCCCTCATATAAAACTTCAGGCGCCAGCCCTGGCCAGCGGCCGTAAACTTTGCCGCCGCGAACTTTGCCGCCCATGACAAACATAACGTTGGCGTGACCGTGGTCGGTGCCGCGGTTGCCGTTTTCACGCGCGGTGCGGCCGAATTCAGACAAGGTTACAAGCATGACATCGTCCATGCGATCGCCCAGATCTTGATAGAACGCAGCCAGGCCCGCGGCGAATTCCTTCGAGCGATTGGCCAACTGTCCGGTGGCGCCGCCTTCCGCAACGTGGGTGTCCCAACCGCCGATTTCCGTAAACGCGATTTCTAAACCCAAATCCGATTTGACCAGCCGCGCGATTTGTTTCAAGCTGCCCGCGAAAGCGCCGCCCGGATAACTCGTGCTACTTGCCGGGATCCGCGATTCGATGGTTTTCAGTTGGGCCATCGACTCGAACAAGCTATTGCCCCCTTGGCGAAACAAAGGATCGGCTGAATTCGCGTAGAGCTGCTGCAAGGCGCCGCCCATCGCTGCATTGCGCAAGCGAAATTCATCGACGGATGAAACGGTGAGTACCTGCCTGAGGCCAACGAGTATGCGCGGTGTTTGCGCGCTCATGGCGACACCGCGAAACGGCGCGTTGTTTGTGGCGTTTTCGCCGAGGCAACGATTCAACCAACCGTCCGGCGTGCTTTTGATTCCGGGGGTACCGATCTCCATGTAATCCTGCGCGTCGAAATGAGACCTCGTCGCGTCCGGCGAACCGCACGCATGCACAAGCGCAAGGTGGCCCTTGTCATAAATACTCTTTAGCGGCGCCAACGCTGGATGCAGAGCGTAGAAGCCATCGAGGTCGATGGCGCGATCTTCGCCGGCCGCCGGTTCGGCGACGCCGATCGACGGACGCAACTGGTAGTAGGCGCGATCTTTGAACGGAATAACGACGTTGAGCCCATCCATGCCGCCGCGCTGAAAAACCACGACCAGCGTTTTGCCACGCGCTTTTTGTTGGGCGCCGGCGGCGCGCACGAGAAACGACGGCGCCAAGCCGAGGGCGAGAAAACCCATGCCAGAGGATTTTAGAAACGAACGGCGCGAGCGATTCATAGTTACCTCCGGTGAAATTCCGGCGCGGCCATTAGTAATGCCAAGGCGTCTTTGCCTGCGGTTTCCGCCAATGCCGCCCGGGTCGGGGCAGAGAGAGAATCCGGCGCGATCAATTTAATGAAACCGTCGGTATCGCGCAGCGTGTCGGCCTGTACGCGGGTGCCTTCGAGCCGATTGGCGACCAAGTCGGCCGCGAAGTTCATGCGCGTCAGCAGCATGTCGGGGCTAACCCAGGATGCGCCTCGGTCGGGATAACCGGTCGGCGGTTGCGCCAGGAAAAGCGGCTCGCCCATGCGGCCAAGGTAACGCAGCAGCTGATGGGTGATTCTGGTTTCCGCGCCGGTGGCGCGCAGCGCGCTGGCGACATATTCCAGCGGTTTTTTTACTTTGGCGCGGTAAACTTCGGCGGAAAAAAATTCCGGCGAGTCGATAATCGTTCTAAGGACCGCGCGAATATCGCCGTTGCTCTGGCGAAACGTCTCAGCGGCTTGGTTGACGATCGACGCCGGCGGATCGTCGGCGAAAAAGCGGCGCGCAAGTTTGGTGGCAATAAATTTGGCAGTCGACGCATGACTCGCCAGTAGATCGAGGACTTTCAAGCCGTCTTCGACGCCGCCGTTGGCAATCCGCGTGCCCAGAACAATTTTTTCACCGCTGTCATGAATGCGCGGGTCGAAAACAAACTCGCCGCGTTGTTGCGGCTGGCGCAGGGTCCAGCCGGTAAAACAGCGCGCCACTTCTTGGACATCCTTTTGAGTATAGCCGCCGTCGACGCCGAGCGTGTGCAGCTCCATCAGCTCGCGCGCGTAGTTTTCGTTCAGGCCGCGCTTGCGATTATTGGCCGCAAAACGAGAGGCGCCCGAATCGGCGCCGGCGCTTAACCAGTTATCCAAATAGAAAAGCATCGCCGGACTCTCGGCGGTTGCGCGCAACAGATCGCGAAAACGGCCGAGCGCGTGGGGCCGAATGGTATCGCGATCGTAGCCGGTGGTGAGCCAGCGGTCGGCGCCTTTGCCGGCGAAAATATTAAAATGGTTGCTCCAGAAATCGACCATCAACTCATAGAGCTGGCGCCGGCTGTAAACCGCGCGCAGAAGACGCGCGAGCTGCAACTCGAGGATGACCTGGCGCGGCCCCAGCATTTCCGCCGCCATCATGGGCTGCTGGTTGGCTTGTTTAGGCGGTGGATAGAGCTCAAACAGCTCACGGCTGTTAAGCCGCATGGTTTTTAGACCCGCGACTTTTTCTTCGACCTCGGGATCGGCGATGCTGTCGGGCTGGAGCTGCTCGTCCAAGTAAGCGCGGAAACCCATGCGCTGCACGCGCTCGGCTTCCGCGCGCGTCGGACCGAAGCTGATGCGGTTGAGTAAATGAGTAACTTTTTGTTCGCGGGTTAGCGGCGTGCTCATCTTAAATTGGGGCAGTTCAACAGTTCAAGGTTCAACAGTTCAAGGGTTCAGAGCGTAAGGCTCCGGGGTCCGGCCTTGAACCTTGAACTCTTGAACCCTTAAACGAGTTCGTTCCTATAAGCCTTGGCGGCCGCGGCGCCGTTCGACACCTTCTTTGAATTGCGCGCGGCGTTGCGACCGCAGTTCTTGCAGCTTCGCGCGTTGCTCCGGCGTTAGAACGTTGGAAACTCGGTTCATAAGCGCAGCGCGATGGACGATCATTTCAGATTGCAGCTTGGCCATTTCTTGCGCCTGGAACCGCACCGCGGCTTCGTCAAACGGCTGCTTCTGACTGGCACTATTGAGCAGCTGGCGTTGTTCGCGCAAGCGTTGGTGCAACGCGCGCATATTTTCGCGATTGCCCGCGAACATCTCTCCGATGGATTTCCGTTGGCTATCGGTTAAATTTAGATTTTCGAACATTCTGCCGTGTTGCACGCCCCGTCCCGATCTGGGGCCGACTTGCGCGTCGACATTAGCAGCGGCGAGCACTCCTGTTAGAAGCAGCGCGCCGACGATTAGCTTTTTTGTGTCTTTCATAACCTTCCTCCGTAAATTTTGACTACTATGTTACCGCCCGTTACTGCACATCCTTTAGACGCTTCTCATCTCTTTCTCTTAGCCGGTCATCAATTCGGTCGCGCCGCCCTTGCTGTTTTTCCAAGCGCAGCGCTTTGTGTTCCCGGAGCTTCTCACGCAACTCTCGCTTTTCTTCTTCCGTACCGTTCTTCAGCCGCGCTCGAAGCTTTTCCCGAAGCTGGGCTTTTTCCTCCGGCGAAAGTTTTTGGTAAGTCTCAAGCCGCTGTTTCAGTGCCTCGCGCCGCTCTTCAGGAAGAGCGCGCCAGCGTTCCCACCGCTCGCGCAATTGCTGGCGTTCGGTCTGCTTGAGTCTTTGCCAGGTTTCAAAATTCTTGCGAATAGCCGCTCTCTCTTCCGGCGAGGCCTTGCGCCAGGCTTCTCGATTGCGACGGAGTTCTTCTTTCTCCTCCGCTGTTAGGTTCTTCCACTTTTGAAAACGTTCGCGCAGTTCTTGTTTCTCGCTGTCCTTCATCCGCTGCCACTTCTCGAGACGCTCCTGGTTGTTGGGCGCCGGGTGCGAAGGCACGCTCGGCTGGCTCCAACTCGTGACCGGAAGGCAGAGGAACACGAAGAATATGAACCAGCCGAGCGGTCGGGCGACCCGCTTCATTTCGCGATCTCCTTTTGCTTGAGCGGCACATTTTGCGTGCTCACCGCCGGCGGGTTAGGTCCCTTGTCGATGCGCTGCATTTCCTTTAACAACTGCATGTTTTTAAACATCTCCCAATCTTGCAAAACCTCGAGCATGCGCAGCATTTCCGGATCGGGTTTGTCGCTCGATTTTTCCGCGGCTAGGCTGGGTAGCATGGTCAAAAGCATGAAAAAAGTCAGGATGCCGATGAACTTGTTCATCGAGCTGATTCTATGCGTTATCCGCGCCCATCGATTCGAGCACATCGAGCGCATCCAAAATCTCCAGGTCCTTCAGCAAATCTAAATCTTGGCTTGTGGATATGATCGCGATCTCCTCGTCATCGCCAGGGACATCCGAGTTCTGCCAATATTTCTGGCCGACGGTCAATGTCACAGCAATCAATAGCACGGCACAGGCGGCCCACGCCCGTGAAGGGATAGGTCGAAACCAAGATAGCATCTGCTCCCGCCAGGAACGTTTTTCTGCTACGGCATCGAGCTTGTGGCGCAACTCGCGGCTGTAATCACTCCAGAAAGTCTCCGGCGGCTGATCTCGTGTGATCGTCATCGGCATCAGTGCTTCAAGATCATCGAGCGAGGAGCGGCAAGCGGTGCAGCTTTTAAGATGATTGTTAAGTTTCTCGCTTGCCGCGTCACCCAGTTCACCGTAGTGAAGCAACACAAGATCCTCTTCGAATTCCATGCATCCTGCATGAACGGCGTTTTCATCCGTCGGCATAAAAAACTCCTACGCAAACTCCGCCAAACTTTGTCGCAAACTCATCACGGCGCGGTGCAAATGCACTTTCACAGTGCCTTCGGCGGTTTCCATCATCGCGGCAATCTCTTTGATCGATAGCCCCTGATGATTCTTCAAAATAAAAGCCATGCGTTGTTTTGCCGGCAGCTCTTCCAAGGCGATCCCCATCCGACGAGACATCTGCTTTGCCGACGCCTGTTGGTCGGGCGAAACGGCCTGGCCACTTGAATGGCTCGGTTCGAGGCGGCTTTCCACGCTTTCATCGAACTCTTCGGTGGCTTTCCGCGCCTTACTGCGCTTGTAGTCCAAGCACACATTCACCAAAATCCGGTAGAACCAAGTATAAAAACTCGAGCGGCCATCGAAATATTTTAGATTAGTGAAGGCCTTAAGAAAGGCGTCTTGGGACAAGTCCTTGGCGTCCTCGCGGTTTCGGGTAAAATCGAAGGCAATGTAATAGGCCTTTTGCTTATGGCGTTCCACGAGTTCCTCAAACGCGCGCCGGTCGCCCTGGCGCGCTGACTCTACCAGCTCCTCGTCCCCTGCGTTCACCCACTGACTCCCATTGTCCGAAAGTTTTGTTGCGGCGGAGGAACGAGGCGCGAACCGAAGCTAGTCTAGTTCCTCACCGCGTCTCGTAGATCGCGGCGCAATTCCCGCCGGTCTCCGCGCAGCTCCCTGCGGTCGCCTCTCAGTCCTCTTAGGTCTTGTGCGATTTCGCGCCTGTCGCCGTGAATTTCTTTGTAATCGTCGCGCAGCTCTTTACGGTCGGCGGCGATTTCTTGTGCGCTGGCGCCGTTCCTGACGTCCTTGCGCAGCTCGAACCTGTCCTTAACCAGCTCCTTGCGATCCGACGCAAGCTCCCTTTGATCGCGATGCAATTCTACGCGGTCGCCGCGAATCTCGCCATGGTCGCGATAAAGCTCGCGCCGGTCGTGGCGCAGCTCGTGTCTCTCCCTCGCGCTAATTCTAACTTCCGCGGCAAACCCGGTTACGGAGAGTAACAGCGATGCCGCCAAAACTCCCGCTCCAAATAAAGCCTTATGTGTCGCCATTTTCGTCTACCCTCCCTGTAGATTTGCCTTGTCGGCTGTTTGCAGGGTTAGACGGGGCCAGGGAAAGGACGTTTACATAGTGCCGCCGAATCTTTTGGAGCGGCCTTGGCGCTATGATGCCGGCTTCGGGGTTTCGACTGTCAGTCCCGTAAGCATAGAAATTACCGGCCTGACTGAATCCAACCTCGGGCACTCCGGTAGGCCGGAGAAATGGCGTCTTTGAGGCTTTATTTAACTTCTTTTGTGGATCTGTTGGGCGAGGTAATTCTGGTACCCCACTTCTTCGATCTCATGCAGTTGGGTTTCGATCCAGTCGACATGGGCTTCTTCATCGACCAGAATATGTTCCAAAAGCTCTCGACTGGCATTATCGCTCGCCTCGAAGCAGGTTTTGATACCGCTCTTTAGTACTAAGAGCGCTCCCTCTTCCAACCCGAGATCATTGGCGAGCTGTTGTTTTACCGACGATCCGACGCTGATCTTGTCGTAGGCCGATAGATTAGGAATCCCTTCCAGGAAAAGAAGCCGTTCGATAATTTTATCGGCATGCTTCATCTCTTCAATCGATTCTTTCCATGCCACCCCTGCCAACTCTTCGTAGCCCCAGTTTTTGCACATCTTGGAGTGAATGAAGTATTGGTTAATTCCGGTGAGCTCTTTTCGCAGCACTTCGTTCAAGGCTTTTATTACGTCGGCGTTCCCCTTCATGATCAATCCTCCTTAGCAACCTACTTGCGACATTATGCTAACGAGCATACGACTGCCAAATGCCGCGGTCAACGTAAAATCGCTGATTTCACGTTACCGCCGGGCCCGCGCGCTTTCTGTTTCGATGTACGCCGCTCGTTGTCTCCTTAAACTGTCGTCAAGCCGCATTTCGTAGAGCCGTACCAGAACCACTCCCAACTAGCCGATTCATAAGCCTGCCTAAGAGAAAATATTTCCCCCTTTTTATCTTGGGCAAAAATCAGTTGGCGTATATACACGCTGATCAGGCGGGCGACTGTATTAAATATTTCTTCATCTGTGGCATGGCGGCACATCGAGACGAAACGCCGGGGTAAGCGCAATCCAGCGGGAATGCTTAGGCCGGTTCCCTTCAAAACGATGCGGTAAGCGACGGTCTCGGGACTAGGTACCCCGGACGCGATACAGGCCCGAAACGCATGTGCCCTCGCGGGCGTGGAGGGGTGCATAGGCCTTGAGTTCAAGGCCTATGCACGGATGGCGGGATCCTTTAATCGCGCAGTTTGCGGTTACGCCGGAAAAGCACCGAACCAATGAGTCCTGCGCCAACTAACAGGAGCGCGGAAGGCTCCGGAGTCGTAACAGGCTGTCCCGTAGCAGTAATGCTGGAAGACCACGAAGCGGTCACATTGCCCGTGCAACCAGCCGGAAGATTACCGAGACAAGAGCCGTTAGCCGTCCAAACGATCTGAAACTGACTAGCATCTAATCCACCGGGACCGTCGTCAACGACTCCTTGACCGACGAACTGCAAAGCGTCGGTGCAAATTCCCTGCGCGTTGCAGCTAAGAGCGGTCGGCACCTTCGGCGCATAAGTATTGATGGTAAATGTGAAGCCTGCATAGGTATATGCTAGGCTCGGCACGCCATGGGTAAAATCGTTGGCCGCCCCGAACACGACTGGCGGAGGCGTGCATGCACCAAAAGATCCGGTGCAACCATTAACCTGCGCGATGCCAGGGCCATTTATTACGTCGAAAGTATTAAGTCCCGAAACGACGGACGTCGTCGTTCCAGTGGTTTGAAACCCATCGCTAAATGATATGCCGCCGATGATTGGAACGGCGAACGCTGGCGCGGCGCCCACCGCCATAACTAGCCCCACGACCAGTGAAGCTAACTTTTTTTTATTCATTTATTCCTGTCCCCTTCCTCTAATAATTTCTTCTTCCAATTGAACCGCCTAACGTGCCTGGGCCGGCTCGACACCTTCGGGCCGGCCATGATCTGACCGAATACATGCGATTCTCCTCTAAACAACAAAGCCCGGGTACTACTAAATTGAATTCAGTAGTAACCGGGCTCTGGGATAAACCTCTGGCCGCTTAAAAGCGGTTAAAAATTGTTAAGTCACTTTTTACATAAGTTTCACGAAAATATTCGCTTAATATTTCAGAACGCCACGAACACAGCTCACTTGGTTTTAATAAGAGGAACCGATGTCGATTTGTAGCGAAGCGTGGGTCGATCGATTCGGCGACACTTTCATAATCGTTAATATCCCAGCACAAAAAAAATCCCGGGTCCGCTCATAGCAGAACCGGGCTCTGGGATAAAACCTCTGGCCGCTGTATGCCTACGCTCTACGCAGCATCGATGCCAGAATTTAAGTAGTTGTATTATCTAAATTTCTGAAGAAACATTGCGGGTAACAGTGTAAAGTTTACTAACATGTTTGAGACCTGGTCGAGCGAGGTCTAAGCGGCTAAATAGTGAAGAGATTTTTAATCCAACAATGTAAACTTTTCTGACATGTTTTACGCCGTACAACTTTATCGGCGCAAATTTATGACAAGAGCTCGATAGTTAACGATCGAGCGAGCGCAGATTATCTCGAATGAGTATGGTAACAAAGCTGCAGAAGTGTTTTGATGTTGAACGTGGGAAAAAAAGTTTCAGAGCGATTTTAGGCGGGGCATGGTGCCGGGTCTGGCGCCACGGACACCGATGCCCCTATCCCACAGCCCTTTTGCGCGAACGCAAATACAGGGCGGGGAATCCGGAAAGATGATCCTTGACGAGCCTCATTTCAACGCCTGCGAAGCGGGCGCTCACCGAGGCAATTCGACCATAAGATTATCCTCACATTTGCGCAGGCAGCGCCGTACCGCGGTCGCATACGAGCTGCGCCACAACACCGTCTAACCAACTCCGAGCCGTTTGATCGAAGTCGACGTCGCAATCGACCCGTGGATAGAACCGGAGCGCGCCGTGGCGTTCCAGCGCGGCGTCTAGTTCACGACCGCACTTGCAGAAGTGATCGTAGGTTGTGTTGCCGAGCGCCAGCACGGAATATTTTACGCCGCGCAAATCCAGATTGTTGCCGCGCACGACGCCCTCCCAAAACGGCGCCGCGTCGTCGGGCGGTTCCCCGTCGCCGTAAGTGCTCGCCACCAGCAGGACGCAGGTCGCTTCATTGAGCACATTGGGCTCGCAGTGCGCCATATCGCGAACTCGCGCGCTAAGGCCGGTTGGCCGCAATGCGTCGGCGAGTTTTTTTGCCAGCGCTTCCGAGTTGCCGGTGACCGTGCCGTAAAGAATCAGCACAGACTCGTCGTTGGCCGGCGTGGCGGCGCGCTCCCGCGCTAGATCGCGCATAGCGCGGGCGTGGCCATTGGCGCTGCCGACTGCGGTGGTCTCAGGCTGGTTCCACGAGCGGGCGAACTCGACGTCGACGCTCTCGGTTTTCAGCTCGATTTGATTGGTCAAATCATTTTGCATGTCATGGACATTCATCACTGACTCCTCGGTAGTAAAATCTTTCGGTGTGCGACGCCGAGAGCGAAAGCGGCGCCAAGCCATGGCCAACCCAGTCCAGACGAGAAAACAGCCGCCGAGAGAGGCGAGCCCGGCGACGGTCTGGCCGGCGAAGCCGAAAGCTTCGCCGGTATGCAACGCGCGCACCCAGGTACGCAGCTTGCGCCCGGCGCTGTTGTTGGCATAGGGCTCCCATTTTACAACGTCTGCGGTGGCGCGATTGAGGGTGAGCTGCGAGCGCTGGAACGGGTGAAAAGCATCGACTCCCTGGATCGACGCCGTGACCGGCCCATCGCCGCGCGGTGGAAAGCGCAACATGATCATCACCCAACCGGGCACCTGCTCTTGGGCCCGCGCGAATAAAATATCGAAGCTTGCCGCCGGCGCAGCGGCGCGCGCTTCGCCGCGCTGCCCGCGCGGCCGCGCTCCTTGAGGCGGAGTACCAGCGGGGCCTTCGGCCCGGCGCGGCGGTTCGCTGCCGGTGAGCGTGTACAACAAGTCATTGGCCCAGGGATAAGACATCACCGCTGCCGTCAGGGTAAGCACGACCAGTACGGATGAAGACCAAAAGCCGATGACGTTGTGCCAGTTCCAGTCTCGCGCCTTGCCGCGCAGACGCGTGCTGATCAGCACGCTCATTTTCAATCCACGCCATTGCCAGCTGCGCGGCCACCACAGGTAGACCCCGGTAACGGCGAGCCAGAAAAACGCCAGGTTGCACGCGCCGGTAATGGCGCGAGCGGTGGCGCGGCCCTCGCCTTCGGTGCCGAGCCAGCGATGCCAGTCGACCACGTTGCGCATGAAACTGTAGGTAGCCGACTGCCTACCCATGATCTGGCCGTTGTACGGATTGACGAACACCGTGTTCTCACGCCCAAGATTGACCGCCACCGACGCGCTGGGGTCCGACTTGACGATGATCGCCGCCGGCCGCGCATCGGAGTTAGCGTTGCGGACTTTGGCAATCAGTTCGTCGTAACTCAAGCGCCTGCCATCGGCGGAAGGCATCACCCGGCGCACATCGCGTTCGATGTACTCGGTGATTTGGGATTCATACATCAGAATCACGCCGGTAGAGGACATGATAAAGATCACCAGGCCGGCAGTGAGACCGGCGAGCAAGTGGCTCCAAAAAATCATCTTGTGCAGCAGTTTCATGGTCTCGACGCTCCGGTCTGGATCTAACCCGTCGTGCGGCTCTTGAGATCGCCGAATTCGGCGCGCAGCCAGTCGCGCAAGATAGCCTTTTCGTAGCGCAGGTAGTCGGCGCTCGGATACACACTGCGGCGTTGATAATCGATATCGGTCAAGTCGCGTTTGCCGGATTTGACCACCTTCGCCGCGTCATCGACGACTTGGAACTCAAGCGCGATGCGCGGGGGGTAGAGGCCTTTGATGATGCGCACTTGATCCGCTTGCGGACCGCGAAACAATTCGAAGTCGCCGGCGAGATCGATCTTTGTGACCCGGATATTCAGTTTCATATCTTCGGGCACGTAGCGCGCGCTGGTCGCGATGATAAACTTTCGTAGTTCGCCGAGGATGCCGATCGATGTCGGCTCCAGTTCTGCGCGGCGCGCATCGGTGAATTTCTCCGGCTCGACAAAGGTGACGGAGACCCGCGCAGCCGATTCCTCGACTGACGCGCTGGCGGCGCAGCCGGCGAACAGGAGCAGGCTAAAGCCAAACAACATTTTTAGACGCTGCAGCATGTCACAGCTCCGCGAAGCGCCGCAGCAAGTTGTGATAGCAGTTGGTGAGTTCCACCACCGCTCCGTTGTCGGGCAGGGCTTGATTCACCTTATTGATCGCCACGTCGAGATCGAAAAGCAGCGTGCGGGCGCCGTCATCGCGCACCATGCTTTGCACCCAGAAAAAAGACGCCAGGCGCACGCCACGAGTCACCGGATTGACGTGATGCAGGCTGCTTGCCGGATAGACCACCATATCGCCGGCCGGCAGCTTGACTGTGTGGGCACCGTAAACATCGTCGATTACCAACTCGCCTCCGTCGTAGTCTTCCGGTGCGCTGAGAAACAGCGTCGCCGAGATATCGGTGCGAATGCGATAGGACGTGCCGGGAATCTGCCGGATCGAATTATCCAGATGAACGCCGAATTTTTCGCCGCCTTCATAGCGGTTGAACAAAGGCGGGAAGACGCGAAACGGCAGCGCCGCCGTGATAAACAACGGGCTGCGCTCGAGGGCCGTCACGATTATCTCGCCCAACTGCCTCGCCTCGGCGCTGTCCTCCGCCAATTGCCGATTGCTTTTCACCACCGCGGATTGATAACCAGCGGTGACGCGTCCATCGATCCAGGATGCGCGATTCATCACTTCGCGGCAGTGCGCGAGTTGTTCGCTATTCAGGACCTGGGGCACTTGAAGGATCATGGCAATGGCGCAGTCACTTAAAAATTCACACTCAGGCTGCCGATAAACGTGCGGCCGGCGGCGGGCACCGCTTTCGATCCCGAGATGCTGTCGAAATAGAGCTGGTTGGTCAGATTGATTCCATTGACTCGGAATTGGAAATTCTTCGTTATTTGATAGGCGACAGTTGAATCCCACCGAACGAACCCAGGAGCGCGAACGGTGTTGGCATTGTTTCCATAACGGCCGCCGACGTAGCTCGGCCCGCCGCCGATCTGCCACTTTTCCAGAAAGTCATAGGTCGTCCAGAGATTGGCGCTGTGTTGGGGGACGTTTTGGATCTTTTTGCCGACGTTCGCCGCCACGTTGTCTTCTAGGATCTCGGTGTCTAAGAATGTGTAACCGGTGAATACATTCAGGCCGGGAAGCACGCGTCCGACCAAGCCGATTTCGAAGCCCTGGGAGCGTTGTTTACCGGTTACGACATTGGGCAGCGCCGCGTCGATCGGGTTAGGCGTGCGCGCATTGGTCTTGTCGATGCGGAACAGCGCGCTTTGCAGATTGAGCGCGCCGTCGAAGAACGCGATCTTCGCGCCGACCTCGAAGGTTTGGTTTTTTTCCGGCGGCGTGCTGTTAGTCGTTGGCGTTATGTTAAGGCCCTCGGCCGAGGGGTTGAAAGACGTGCCGTAGGAGAAGTAGTAACTTTGCGCCGCCGTCGGATGGAAGACCAGTCCACCGCGATAGCTCCACGTCTTGTCGATCTGGTGTCGGTTGTCGTTTAGAAACTTATCATTGATATCGGACGCGAAATAATCCCAGCGCACGCCGCCGATGATATCGAAATACTCGTGTAATCTTATTTGATCCGCGGCATAAATTCCGAAGCTCTGCGCTGTCGTGTCCGAATTTTGCGCGAACGTTTTTGCCGCTGGCGCCTGATGATGGTTAGGGTCGCTAAGGGTCGTATTCGGTCCGGTGCTTGCAAAACGCCGGACGTCAAAAGTTTCGTGCGATAATTCGATGCCGGTGGTGGCGGTGTGCCCGAAACCAAACGTATCGAACTTGGCCGTAAGGTCGGTTTGGTTGTCAAGAATGGTTTCCTTGGTATCGCGTTGCGGGCGGCTGCGGTTGAGCATATCGGGAAGCACGGCGGTGGGATTGGTCACCGCTGATTCGCGGTCGACGCTGCTGTAACGCAGCGTGTTGCGCAGGCTGAACACGTCATTGAAGCGGTGATCCAGGCGCGTCGTGCCGATGTTGACCATCGTTTCTTCTTTATCGCGGGTAATACCATAGAACGCGCTGCGATCCGCTTTCAGCGGCTTGCCGTTGACGTAGGGAAATCCGTAGTCCGGAATATTGTCTTCGTGCTGCATCAAGTAGCTAAGCGTGACCTGCGTCGGTGTGCCCAGGCCAAAAGCGATCGAAGGAGCAAAACCAAGGCGTCTGACCTCGATGAGATCGCGTTCCACGACATTGTCCCGATGTCCCATCAGGTTAAGTCGCATGGCGGCGTTCGGCAGCAGTTTCGTGAGCGGTTGGTTGACGTCCACCGTACCGCGCCAGTATTGGCCCATGCCGCCGCTGAGAATGCCGTCGTAGTTGGTAGTCTCCAGCCGGGGAGTCTTGCTCACCTGGTTGATGATGCCGCCGGTCGACCCACGGCCGAAATAGGTGGAGGAGGGGCCCTTCAGGACTTCCACCGAATCGAAATTGAAGGCATCGCGAAAATACGACCCGGAGTCGCGCACGCCGTCTATGTAGGTATCGTTGCGCGCATTGAACCCACGGATCGTGAATACGTCGCCTTGATTGCCGCCGCCTTCGCCCGCGGTCGCGGTGATCCCCGGCACATTGCGCAGTGCATCGCGCAGCGTCGTGCCCGCTTGCTCCTGGATGAGCTTCTCGGGCACGATCGTAATCGATTGCGGCGTGTCTTGTAGCGGCACGGCTAATTTCGGCAGCGCGGACTGCGGCACGACGTAGGGGCTATTTTGCTCTTGCACCACGACCGGCGGCAAGGTAATCGGTTCCTCTTTTTTCGGTTCCGCCGCGAAAGCGTGACTCGCCAGCGCGAAGCTGAAAGCTACCGCTTTTCCCACTCCTTCACCCGCGGCAAGGCAGATTTTTCGGAACGCGGTCTTGCTGCCTTTTCTTGCGCGCGCGCGTTTTTGTTGTCGACTCATGTGTTTCTCCATCAGTGTTGGTTATCGCGGGCTGGCATGAGTCGGCTCATCACTGGCTGGCTAAGTTAAATTGGCCTACTTCGTTAAAATCAGCTTGCCGTTTCTCGTGATGCGCAGATTATATTCCTCGTTTTGGTGCACGATGACGATTTCGCTTTTGCCGTCAAACAGTTCCGAGCTCTTGATGCGCGGTTTCTTTTCGCTGGACACGGTTACATCTTTAGTCGATTGTTTCGTGATGAAATTCACACCCAGTGTCCCATGGACTTTTCTAATGAAGTTCGAACTTCACCGGCAACATCACCCACACTGACACCGGGTCTGTGCCCCGGCGCGCCGGCTCGAAGAGCCATTTTTTGACCGCTTCTATGGCGGCAAGATCGAGATCGCGAAATCCTGCCGATTGATCGACCAGAACTTCGTCGACCCGGCCGTTTTCCAAAACGTGCACGCGCAATGTCGTAACGCCCTGAACCCCCGCTCTTTTGGCAGAAGCTGGATAGCGAGGTTTGACCTGATAGCCGCCGAGCGGGCGGGCAAGACCAGAAAGCGCCTCTCCCGCGCCAACCCCCGCACCGCCGCTTCCATCTCCTTTGGCGCCTCGCCCCAAACCGGTTGTTCCTTTTCCGCCGCCTCCGGCTTCGACAGCGCTGCCCCCCATTACGCCGACGTCGCCTTTGCCAAAAAGATTGCCGGTGCCAGCGGCACTCCCTTCCGCCTCAGCTGCCTTCGAGCCCTGATTCCATCCGGCCTGGGGGGCGCCGCGATTGTCCGGCAACGATGCGAGCGGCTGTTCAACCGGCTTCTCTTTGATTTCTTCTTTGGTGTTGCCGGCCGGCGGCAACGGGCTGGTTTCGAAAACCGGCTTGGACAGGAGCTTCGGGGCAGTAGTATTCGGCCTTGGTTTTGGCGCCGGGGGAGGGGGTGGAGGCGGAGCGACTTCGAACCTTTTCGGTTCCTCGACGCGCGGCACGTCGACCAGCTCGATGGGCACCATGGTGGTTTTAATCGGTTTGGCGTGCATCACCAACGCCGCCACCGGAATGATCCCCAAGTGAATCAACGATGATAGAGTAAATGAGGATACCAACCGGCGCTCGGTCATTTTTTCTGCTCCTTCGCTTTGACCGCAATCGCCATTTTGGCGACGTTGACGCTGCGGGCGATATCCATAACCTCCACCACTTGACCGTGCGCGACGCCGTCGTCGGCGTTAATGACGACCAACAGATCGGGATTTTTCGCGAGTTGCCGCTTCAAGGACTCGGCAAGCATGGCTTTGTCCACTGCCTGCCGGTTAAGAAATACCCGCGCGGTTTTATCGATTGTAATCGCGGCGCTCTCTGCAGGCGCTTGCTGCCCGGAAGCGGCTTTGGGCAGATTGACCGGCATGCCCTTGAACTGTGTCATCGACAGAGTCGAAATCATGAAAAAGACCAGTAGGAAGAAGATCGTATCGATCATGGGGATGATCTCGATGCGAGCTTTTTTAATGCTGCGGCGTTGAATGCGCATCAGTGTTTCGCCGCGCGCTCGTGCAGCATCAGTTCGAGCGACGAGCTGAAATGCTCCATGCGGTCCATTTCGCGCTCCACCTTGGCGGTGAAGTAGTTGTAAGAGACCAAGGTTAAGATCGCGATCAGCAAGCCAGTGGCCGTCGCGATCAGCGCTTCAGCAACGCCGCCGGTGATCGCGTGCGGTTGCCCCATCCCCACTTCGGACATGACATCGAAAGAGCCGATCATACCGACGACGGTGCCGAGAAGGCCAAGTAAAGGCGCCAACGTGACGATCGTGTCGAGCACGCCGAGGCGGTTTTTCAGCATAGGAATCTCCGCCTGGGCAGCCGCTTCCATCGCCTTGGCCGGCGCAGGATTACGGTGCGCAATCCCAGCGGCCAAAACGCGTGCGATCGGCTGGCTCGAAGTCTTGCCTAATTTCAGCGCTTGTTCGTAGTCGCCATTTTCGACCAGGGATAATATCTGCTGCAAAACCTCTTTCGACTTGAGGTGGGTCCAAAACAGGAAGCGTTCGATTGTGAGGGTGACCGAAATCAATGAGCAAGCGATGAGGGGAATCATAACAATTCCGCCTTTGACGATGATGGAAATAACTTGCGACATGACTAAAGGGACCTCCGTGAAAAACAAAGAACCCTGAATCCCGCCACGTTTCGCGGAACTCCGGGCTCTGGATTCTAGATCGCTGGCCGCTGTCGTTATTCGTATATTAAAATTATAATTCTTTGTCAACGCTAATACCTAAAGTTAGTATAGACTAATAAGTAGAAGTAACTTTGACGTTAAGAGTTTATGCCGTTACCGGCGCTGCTGCTGATCGTCATCCGAGGTTACAATGTCAGCGCTTTCATCGAAGGGATGTTCAACGTGACGTTTACAGCGCCGGCATTTCAACTGCAGTCCCGTCGGTAGCCGTATCGCCAAAAGATTGCCGCAGCAGCAACGTACCTCATCTTTAAGGTCGGACTGATTTGAAACTGCGATCGTGACCTGACGTTTGCACCGGCGGCATTTGAGTTCAGCGCCGGATAAATGCCGACGCGCCAACAGATTGCCGCACGGGCAACGGGTCTCATGGGTCAGGGGGCCGGAGAGCTTCGGGTCTAGCGTCATAAGTTCTGTGCCAGCTTTCAAACACAAATTTTGCTGCTTCACGCGCTCGGACAAAAAAAAGCCCGGATCACATTGCACGTGATACGGGCTCTAGGTTCTTGACCGCTGGCCGCTACTGTCGGGATCAAGAAAATTACAAAGTGATTCGCATGCTTCCCTTCACGTTCAGGGGAACGATGACCTGTCTTTTGCATCTGCGGCATTTCAATTCCAAGCCGCCTTCCACGACGCGCGCAATAAGACTACCGCAATGGCAACGTACAGAGCCGTCATGGGACTTCGCTGTTTGAGCGTTGTTTAGATTTTCTGGTTTCAAAGTCGTGGACATTGATTCACGAAGTTTTCGAACTAACGCTTCTGGGTCCAGCGCATGCCTGCTGTTTCGGTAAACGATACGGAACTGACATGCCGAGTCCGGTCGTATTTGCCGTCGCCTTCGCCGCCGGGTTTTTCTTCGAAGTGGACGATCTCGACGACGTAGCGGCCGGACCAAGGCATCGGTAATGCGACGCGGCCTTTGTCATCGGTGGACAGTTTCTTTTCCCAGCGCGACGGCGCGTAGACGGTGATTTCAGTTTTCGCTAGCGGCGCGCCGCGCAGATGCAAGGTAAATTCCTTGCCGTTGGCTACGATGGGCACCAATTCGCAATCCATTTTTGCGACGGTTTCGGACCGGCCGGCTTTGGCATAATAGATGGTGCGCGTCTGGCCGCCCTTTTCGCTGTCCGGTCGGGGCGCGATGCTGTCGTCGATCATGCGCAAATCGCCCGGGCCTTTGGCTCTAATGTCGAAACCGTCGCTGCGTTTTTCAATCGGCAATAGATCGTTGGCCGATGTCAAAAACGCGCGCGGGTTTTTAAAGCGATCGAGCAGGCCGCCGGCTTTTTCGTGGAGATCGTCAACCCACTCGCCGAAATACGCTTTGGCTGGGCCAGAGCCGTCACGTTCCAACCACAGATAGTGAGCCTGGGCGTTGGCACTGATCAACAGGCCAAATACGATAGCCGCGACCCAGGACCGCGCTGTCTTCATCTGTGTTCCTCCTTTACGACCCTGTTTGCCACTCGGCTTTGGCCAGACATCCAAATAGAAGTCCCGATGAAGGCGGCGAGCATAATCGCTTGTACTCCCAGCGATTCGGCAGTGGGGTAAATGCCCAAAAGCGGCACCTGCGGAAAATTAAGCGGCGTGCTGGAGACCCAGCCCGCGACTTGCAACTCTTTGATGCCGTTACCGGCGAAGATAAAAGCCATGATGTATAGGAAGGTACCGGTGACGCCGAAAAAATACTTGAGCGGAACCTTCAGACCGAGCTTTAGGATTGCAAAGGTCAGCACGACAAGGGCGCCAAGGCCAGCGACGAAGCCCCACACAATAAGATGATGCCCGGTTGTGCTCTGAAGCCAGAGCGCTTGATAAAACAAAACAACTTCGAAAGCTTCGCGATAGACGGCGAAAAAGGAGATCCCCACCAGGCCGAGAACTTTCTTACCGTCAAGCACATTCTGCACTTTGCCGTGGATGAAGCTCTGCCACTTCCTGGCTTCGGATTTGGTATGCAGCCAATAACCGACGTAGAACAGCGCCACGGCGGCGAAGATCGAGATGAAGCCTTCCATGCTCTCGCGGTTTTGTCCGCTTACCGTCAAAAACGTTTGTGTGGCGACCCAGGTGAGGGCGCCGGCAATTAGGGCGAGTATCCAGCCGAAATGGATGTAGCGAACGGCAGCCGTCGCGCCCATGAATTTGAGCATGGCCAGGATGGCCGCCAGAACCAGCGTCGCTTCGAGTCCCTCCCGAAGAATGATCAGCGCGGAATTGGTAAAAAAGTAAATGCCCGAATACCCCTCATCCCGCGCCAGGATCTCGCTGGCCTGATCAAGCTGGCTGGAGATTTCACCGTAGCGTTTTTGAATTTCTTCCGGTGCAACCCCTTGCTTGATGGCGTTGCGAAATTGGGTGAACAGTCCTTCGAGAGCGCGGCCGAAGGACGCGTCTTTGGCAAATAGCGCCGGCTCGGCTAGTTCAAAGCCGTCGATATAAGCGTCGACGGCTTTTTGATAGGCCTTTTCCCTTTGCCCGCCCGCGTAGAGTTCCGCCGCTTCGCCAATCAACTTGCGAGTCAAGATCAAAGGATCCGTTGGCTTTGTTTCCAATAGACCGCGGCGCAAATACGCAAGCAAAACCAGGGCGTCCGATTCTTCCGGCACGATGCTTTTTAGTTTATCCGACAAGTTTTCGTCGGCGCTGGTCGCCAGCACGGCAACCGATTGCAAATCACCGGAGAGGTTTTTGGACTTGGCAAGCTGCGCGCCGGCATTGGCCGCTGCTTCGGAAAAGCGCAAGGAGAAAATATAGAACGCTACCTGCCAGCGTTGCTCTTCGCTGAGGGCGGCGAAGGACGCCATGGCGGTTCCGTCGATGCCGAAGCTGGTGGTGTTGAAAGCTTTAAAAGGCGATAGGCCGCCGATGCGGTCGGGATCCGTAAAATTAGCCGGCAACGGGGTTTTTGGATTCATTGACTCCCGGCCGGGGCCATCGCCCTTACCGGTTGCGCCATGGCACTGGGCGCAGTTCTCGTTGTAAATCTGCCTGCCGCTGGTTAGCGACGGCAACTGTTTGGGATACGGCACGATATGGTAGGCGGCGATCAGTTTGTCTTTGGCGCTTTTCGCCACCGCGGCAACGGTTTGAGGATCGGCTTTTTGCGCAACATGGTCAGCCAAAGATTTCACTATCGATTCGACGCCTGCCTTGTCGCCTTTGTCGATTTCTTTTAATTGATTGAGCAGATCCAAGCCGCGCTTGGCGAACTCCTGCATTTCTTCGTACTCGTCAGTGCTGAGGACTTTGCCGTCTTTGACGGCGTTCTTGTAATCGCTGCCCAAATAATCGAGCAACGCGACGAGTTTTTTTGCCTGTTCTTGGGCCTGCGCCGGCCAGGCGACCAAAAGCAAAAGTGCTAACGTGATTAGGATTCGAGTCCTGCGCGCGGGCTTCGTTTGGTGCGTGTTAGTCTCAATCATCGTGAACCCTTGAACGGTTACGTTCCTGGCGTGGACAGCAGAAAGCGCTTTCTCAGCCAAGCACTCATGCCGTCCATGAGCAGAACTATGCTCAGAACCAGCAGCAATACCGTGGCGAGTCTGCGATAATCCAGATTTTGCAAATAGATCTGAATGACCAGGCCCAGCCCGCCGGCGCCGACGAATCCCAATACGGAGGAGGCACGAATATTATACTCGAGCATGAACAAAACCTGGGCGAGGACCGCATTGGCGCTCTCCGGTAGGATGACGAATCGGACCAGCTGGAGCTTGGATGCGCCGGTGCTTTGCACGGCTTCCATGATCTCGGGATCGGTGCCTTCGAACAGGTCGGCGTAGATCTTGGCCAAGTATCCGATCGTGTACGCAGCGATGCCGAAAGTCCCCGCCAGCGGACCGAGGCCAACCAGGATGACAAAAACGATCGCCCAGAGCAGCACCGGAACCGTGCGAATGCCGGCGGCGACAAAGCGCGCGAAGCTCGACACCGAGTCTGAGAAAAGCCGGCGCGTGCCGAGAACGCTCAGCGGCAACGAACCTAAAAAGCCTAATAAGGTTCCAGCAAAAGACATCTCAACGGTTTCCCAAAGCGCAGCGGCAGCGGTCGGCAGGATCGTCATATCGGGCGGCACCATTTCCGAGCCGAGAATGCCCAGATTACGAATGCCGCGCGCCAGTCGTTCGCGGTCGAAAAAACCCAAATGCGCCAGCACAGCGGCCAAAAACAAAACTGTGCCGAGGGGCAAAAAGAATCTCGCTATCAAAGATTAGCCTCGGCTGGCGCGGTTTCAAGTATTTCGTTGCCGATAAAGCCGCGCACGATCACGCCGGCTTTCAACGCCAATACCTCATCGCCAAACTTACGGGCGAGTCCCATGCGGTGCATGCTCATGAGAAAAGTAATCTTTTTATGATCAGCGGCCGCGCGAATGCGATCAAGTATCTCGTGAGCCATGGCCAGATCGAGGTCGGACGCGAACTCATCGGCGATCACGATACGGGGCCGCTGGAGTAGGGTTCGAGCGATGGCGACGCGCTGGCGCTCGCCGCCGCTCAGATGAAAAACTTGTTCACGGCTCTTTTGGTCGATGCCCATCATGCCAAGGGCAGCATGCGCGGCGTCAATCTCCTCGGTCGGATACAGGCCCAAAAGAGTTTGGACATCTCCAAGTCTGCCGAATGCGCCCATGAGAACGTTGTCGAGCACGGAAAGATTGCGCACCAGACCCAACTGCTGCGGTATGTAACCAACGAGCGAGCTCATCTCGCGTTGGCCGCGCTCTTGGATCGGTTGATCGAAAACCGTAATCCGACCACGGTTTGGTTTTAGTATCCCGGCGAGAACTCGCAGCAGAGTCGTCTTTCCAGTGCCCGACGGTCCCATGATCACCGTGTGCGTCCCCGCCGGTATGGAAAGCGAGAGATCTTTTAGCACCCAGTCGTGGTGTCGATAAGAATACCAGACTTGTTCCGCGTCTAGCGCGATGGGCGCGTCTCCGTTCCCGGTCACAGACGCTCCGTAAACTTTAAATTGGCAAGCTTTAGATATCTCTGCAGCGAACCTAGATGTTCGCTGGCGGTAGTCGGCTTAAAGCCGACGAAAGTGCTCGAAATAAATGTGCGCATGAGCTCGCGATGCTCGGGCGCGCCCAGCTTGACGATGGTTTGCACCGCTCGTGCACGCAGCGGCTCCTTGAGCTCCTTGCTGAGGACGACTGCGTGGGACGGAATTGGGCCTTGCTGGTCGATCGTACGCGTGCCGGCGAGGACTTCGTTATAAAGTTTTTCCGGCACGTCGCCGGCGATTACCGTCGTGTCGACCTGCCCCTGTTTCAACGCTTGCCAGCACTGGGCATAACCGCCGCCGAAGAGGACCTCTTTGAAAAAGGCCTTGGGATCGACCTCTTTGCCTTCGCCTGGCTGCAGGAGATTGGTCTCGACCAAGCGGCCCATGGGGGCGACGAAGCCCGAAGTTGAAATCGGGCTGGGAAAGCAAGCGTTCTTACCTTTCAATGACGACAAGTCTTTGTAGGGCGAATCGGGGGCGACCACCCAATAAGAAAAATAGTACGGCGCCTCGACTTTCTCTTTGCCTTGCAGGACCTGGCGAATCTCCGCGAGCGCGACTTCCGCGCCGCCGAGACGCACCGCCAACTGGGCGGGCCAAGCCGACATGAAAGCCAATTGCGCGTGGCCGAAGCGGAGCGATTCCACAACGGCTGCGTAGCTGCTCGGCACGTAGATCTCGACTTTGGTCTTGCCGCCCAAACCCTTCTCGAAAAACTGCTGCAGCGGTTTGGCCTTGTTAAGCATCTCATCGCTGGCGACGGTGGGCTGGATGGCGATCGTCAGCTTGGTTTGAGCGAAAGCGCCGCGCGGCAGAATTAAAGCCAACAGTGCTATCGCTGTCAGAATTATCGGTCGGTAGTATTTTGATGGCGCGGGTTGATCTTGAGCCTCAGCTTTACTATAAGATGATCTTGAGTATTGGTTTTGCATAGTATCAAATCGTCCGTTGGGTTAAGGTAACGAATAAAATTCGTATAATCGAAAGAAATAAGTTTGTCAACGCTATGAATCCGCCGAAAATGACCCACGCCCTAGAGGACTACCTAAAGTCGATTTATCAATTGGCCGAGGAGTCAGAGCCGGTGATCGCCGCGCGCATTGCCGCTGAGACCGGCGTTTCACCGTCGACTATATTCACGACGCTGCAGCGTCTGGCGAAAGATGGTTACGTGACGATCAATCGCAAAAAGGAAATTAGCCTGACGGTCGACGGCAGGACGGTAGCCGAGAAAATCGTTCGCCGCCACTTCCTGACCGAACGCTTCTTAACGGACGTGTTGGGTTTAGATTGGGTGAAGGCGCACCAGGAAGCGCACCGCATGGAACATGCAATCTCTCAGGAGGTCGAAGAACGGTTAGCTAAGTTATTGAGCAACCCGACAACCTGTCCCCATGGCAACTTGATACCAGGCGCCACGGCGGGTCCCGGGCCCAAGACGATGCCCATGAGCGAAGCGCTCGATGGACAAGACGTGGAGCTTGATTACATCACCGAGGGTGGTGAAAGGGATGTTCGTCTTCTCGGATTCTTAGAAAATCATGGCCTTAGGCCCGGCGCAAAGGTCCGCATCATCGACGTCGCGCCATCGCTCGGCATGATGACACTTAAGGTCGGCGCCGATGAATTCTCGTTGGGCATCGAAGCCGCAAAAAAAATCCGCGTGCATTAGACTGAATGATGAGCTTTACACGCCGGCGAGACTAGCCCGCGTAGTTCGACTCTCATTGGGAGCGCGGACATTCCTGTCCGCGTCTAATCAATAGCAGGCTGGAAAGCCTACCCTCCTAAGTTTCGAACGGGTATGGGCGAAGTACCTCAACAACTGTTTGAACGGGCTCTCTCTGCTCAATCACGCTTTGAGAATATCGTCGATCTCTTTGATTTGCTCTCCGGTCAGCTGCCAATCCGCGGCTTTCACGTTACTCGTCAGCTGTTCGACCCGTTTCGCGCCGGTGATCACCGAGCAAACTTTCGGCTGTGCCAAAAGCCAGGCTTGCGCCAATTCGTTCAAAGCGCGGCCGTGAGCTTTCGCCCAGGCTGATAACTTCGTCACCAGGTGATAATTCTTTTCGGTCATGACCTCTTGTACGGCTCTGGTATTTTCACCGCGGGAACCGGGCGGGGGCGGCTTGCCCAGTTCGTATTTACCGGTGAGAAATCCGCCGGCGAGCGGATAGTACGGCACAAAGCCGACGCGGTGCGCGCGGCAGTAAGGCAGCACTTCCCGTTCGACGCCGCGCTTGAGCATGTTGTACTCGGACTGCAGCACGACAAAGCGCGTCCAGCCTTTTAGTTCAGCCATGAGATTGGCGTGGGCCAGCTGCCACGAAGCGTAAAGGGATGCGCCGATATAGCGAATTTTGCCCATGCGCACGAGATCGTCGAGGCCGCGTAAAGTTTCTTCGATCGGCGTGGTATCGTCCCAGCGGTGGCAGTAATAAAGATCGATGTGATCGGTTTGCAGGCGCTGCAAACTCTTTTCCACGGCCTGCATCATGTGATAGCGCGACGCGCCCCAGCTATTGGCACTGTCCTTTCTGGGAAACGAGAACTTGGTCGCCATTACAACTTTTTCCATGCGCCCCTTGAGCGCGTTGCCGAGGGTTTCTTCAGAGCGGCCGTCATTATAAACGTTGGCCGAGTCGAGAAAATTAACCCCGGCATCAAGCGCCGCGTCGATGAGTTTGGTAACTTCGGCCTGCGGCACATCCTTCGAGCCGAAGCGATTGGTGCCGAGCCCCACCACCGACACACGCACCCCCGAATGGCCGAGTTGACGGTATTCCATTAATTGCTCCTCGATTTTTCTATTGGCAGCACGTTTCTGCGAGGTTTTAGCATTGGCTTACAGAATCGGCACATCGCGCCGCCGCTAGACGCAATAAGCTTCAGCATCCGGCTCAGAGCCGCATGCGGGCGCTGAATAGAAGCGCTAGTGTCCTGACCCAGAAGTTCGTTAAATAATCGAACCATTGGTTCGGACGATCCCCCTTTGAAAAAGGGGGGAAGAGGGGATTTTCTTGAGCGCACAGAATTCAAATCCCCCTCAGTCCCCCTTTTTCAAAGGGGGAAGTTCTGAGCGTTTTAATAAACGTATTTCTGAGTCAGGACACTAGAGTGGGTAAAAAGAATAAAGTTAAGAGACTACGGTTTGCGCTTGGCGCTGGAAATCGCGATGACTTTGCCAGGCAATTTTTTCTTATCGTCCCGGCTGCGTCCGCACTTCCAACATTCGGTAAACTGCCCTTCCAGTTCTTCGCTGCAGCCGCTGCAGCGCCAGGGCTTTTTGACCGAAGCCAACGGTGCCAAAGTTTTTTTCAGCACAGCTTTGGCTTTGAGAGCTTTTTCCTCGTCGATCACCCAGAGTTCCGGCCAGCACTCGGTCGGCGGAATCTCTCCTGCAGCACTGATCAAATCGACTTTTTTAGTAATACAGCGAATACCATAAGTCGCCAGCACATTTTTCAAATGGCCGACCATCAATGGATCTTTGGCGCTAAACACTTTCTTCATGGCCGCTCCGCCATACAAATCATCCGGCGCGCCGCAAAGCGGTCTCATTTAACTGTAATCTTTCGCCGAGCCAAAGCGAACGCACGAGATGGTCCCCGTAAGCCTCCCCTGTTGACGGGTGCACGAGCACGGACAAGCCTTCGCGGTTGAGCATCAGCCAAGGCACGACCTTGCCGAACTCTTCGGCGCTGAACAAAGCTTGGTACATTGCATCGAGATGAGGCCCCACCGGCTCGTCGTGCCAGCTACCCAGTTGGACGTTGAACTTCGCCAGCCCGGCGCGCACCCGCGCCGCCGTCTCACGGCTGATTTTTGGATCGTAGTAAATATGGGCGTGATAGCCTTTGACGACTGGTTCGCTCATGGCGTCCTCCTGAGACAAACACCTTAATGGTTTATCAAAGATACTGTGGTGATGCCACGCCGACCGTCGAATTGAAAAAAAAGTAAGCCGCCTCGCCGCCGCGTTGAAGGCGTGAGTCCAGAAAGGGAGCCAGATCGATTGAACTAGGCTTTGTTCAGCTCAGGCGTGATTTCATCGGGAAACAGATACTCCTCACCTGCCGGTCCAAAGTTTACCAGGATCAGCTGGCGCCCCAGGTTTTCCACGGCGCGGACGAACGTCCCTTGCCGCGGCAATAGCACGCCCGTCTTTTGCGAGCGAATGGGTTTAATCGTTTTTAGAGGATCCCCAGCCTTCATTCGTCCTACCTCCGTTGGCGGAACATTTACTGACTGGCCGTTATCTGCTCTTTGTCTGCGCCTAGTCTTTATTATCGGCACTTTAGTTACTTCTCCTGAGCCCCGGGTTCTTTCATTGAATTAGACGACGCAAATCGCCAAGTGTATAACCTGACTCGTCCAAGCCGCAGCGAACGACGGGACGATCAATCCCGGCGTTATCAACAAGGCCTTTGCCAATCGAAATAGCGGACAACAATGAAATACTGACAGTAGCTGGGTTAGGGGTGGGTAGAGAATCAGCGGCTCTTTGAGCGAAGCCAGGGCAGCTTACTTTACTCAGATGACAACCGCGATATTCCGGCGGCCTAACGGTCTTCCTGCTAACGTCGAGCTTCCTCCTTATCACTTAGTACTATACACCCGATCGAAAAATTTTTCATCATCGAGCTTTTTGAGCCAGCTATTATCGACGATCTCCTCGACCTTGACGCCGGCCGCTTTGGGGTTTTGCTCGGTGACATACTTAATGACGATCTTGAAGCCTTCGAGCGACGGATAGGGTTTGCGGTCGAGCTCCTCTTGCGCTTCCAAATAGAAATCTTCCGCCGCCTCGATATTGGGCAGCCGGAGGTTTCTCGCGACGACTTCCTTCACCGCCTGTTTGTTCTCTTTCTTGAAGATGTAGCCATAGGCCTCGATCGTCGCGCGCGTAAAACCATCGACGACCTTGGCATTGGCCGCAGCGTAATCCTTTTTTACTGTCAGGCCGGTGTTTTGATATTGAATCTTCGCCCCGTGCATGTTGAGCAAATTGTAAAAACCTTTGCCGGTCATCACCTTCGTCGCCACCCTTTGCAGCATGCCAGCATCGATGGCCTTGTTTTCTAACGCCACCATGCGGTCGGGATCGACGCCAGTTTGAATCAAGGCAATGCTGTCGCGTTTGAGATCGAGGCCCAGGTGCTCGAGCGCAATCAACGCCGAAATATGCGACGAGCCGCCGAAACGGGCGGTGCCAATTTTCTTACCTTTGAGATCCTGCGCCCGGCGAATCGACGGTTGAGTGATCAGCGAAAAGGGCGAAGTATTGCTCAGACCCAGAAAGAAACTCATCTTTTCGCCGGTGGCGGCCAGGTTGACGAGTGACGCGGGCGCATTGGCGGTAAATTGAATTTCGCCGGCTTGAAACATCTGCGCCACCAGCGAGCCGCTGTTGACCAAAATCAGCTGCACATCCAAGCCGTATTTTTCATATAGTTTTTTGTCGCGCGCGACGTAGAGCGGCGCCATGTGCGGTGTCGGTGTCGATAAAGCCACGCGCACTTGCTGGAGCTTTTGCGCTTGGGCCCGCGGCGTAAGCGGCGCAAGCAAGAATAAAAAACTCAGACTAGCCACGCTCAAAATCAATTTAGAGGTAAACATACGACTAGTCTTCTGGTTTCCCTTTCAAAATGATGCCGGCCGTCCGATGGCAACTTTTCGCTGCGCCAACGGAGCGACAAAGATTCGATAACGCGCCAGGCGCAGCTCCGGTAGTGCGGGCTCGCTTGGTAATTCTTTGCCACAATGGGGATCAGAAAGAATCTTTTCGAGGGTGAAGCGTTTCTTTTCGATGGGGGTGTCACTGCTTGATCAGTTGCCTACTTGAGCCGGGTTTGTTGGGGTGTCCCGGTCGCCATAGAGTCGCCGGTCGCCACCTATGACAAGTTCGTAGAGCTTCGAGGTTGCTTCGGGTCGGGGCAGGATTTCCATAGGGCAATGTTTAGTTTTGGCCCAAACGCGGACTAATTTACGCAGTTCCCGTCGGCAGAGTCAAGGTCGGCTGTTTCAATGGCCAATTGCGCAGCACCAGATCGCCAAGGAATAGAAATAATCCCGCCATCGCTAACGGCCACCAGGTCGGTTGCCCGCGCGAGCCCTTGCCGGGCGTGGGTGTGTAGAGCCGCTTTAAACCGTCGGCAAATTTATCCGGATCGAGCATCTCGCCGCCGGTTTCTTCCGCGATACGACTGAGTAAAGAAACGTTGGGTTTTAACTCGCGGTATTCTATCGGATAGGGCGCGATGTAAGGAACCGTCGCCATCTGCAGCGGCGGTGCCCCTGACGTTCCTTCGGCATAGAGGGTAAGAAAGTGAATGCCGCGCTGCGATGGTCGGAACTTTCCCTCGTAGCGTCCCGGCGCGCTTTGCGAGAGCGCTTGCTCCTCGGTCGTCCGATTAGGCGCAGCGATTTTGATCTTTACATTGAGCCGATTCAAAAATGCTCCATCGCCGGTGATCAGATCGCTGACTATTTTTACCGCTTCGCCGTCGGCGTGAAATTCGGTGCGCATTTTGCTGTCGAAAATTTTGCGCAGCGTATCGCGTGCGACCTGGCTGGTCCACTGCGGCAGGACCGGCCAGCCCAACCAATCGCGCCCCCAGCGTCCGCTCAAATCCGAGGTAAACGCGGTGACCCGTCCCAGGCCATAACGCCAGGATGCGAGCAGCGGGTCTTTGTCCACTTTCATGAGCAGCTCGGCGCGCGCTTTCGGATAGGTGAGCACGTAGCCGCGCAGCGGCGGCAAACTGCTTGGCGCGATGCCTTTCATCGGCCCATTGGGCGCAGCAATGGTCGGCACAACCGTCTTTTCAACCAGCAAATCACGCGAAATGAGTAGCGTTTCAGTCGTAAAGATCTGCGGCACGGTTTGCGGATCGAGAGCAACGTAGCCGCGGCCTTTGCCGGTCTTGGCGATTTCGGCCATGAGCGGCACATCGGCGTCGCTGCCGACCGAAACTGTCGACACCGTGATGCCGTCGCGGGCCATTTTTGCAACCAAGGAATTGAAATCCGCTTTGTCCGTGAGGCCATCGGACAATACGATCACATGCTTGATCGCCGCCTGTTTAGAAGCGATGGCGCGCGCCGCCTCGATCATCGCTTTGTACATATCCGTACCGCCGTCGGATTGCAGGCCGGCGAGTTTCTCCGAGATCCATTCGCCTTTGCCGACTTGGCGAAACGGCAATGCCCAATCCCAGTTGGCGTCAAAAGCAAGGATACCGATCTGATCGGTCGGGTTCATGATATCGGCCGCGGTAAGCGCTGCCGCTTTGGCAAGATCGAGCTTGGTGCCGCCCTCCGGCCCCGCGCTCATGCTGCCGGATTTGTCGAGCACGAAGAGCAGCGCCACATGAGGCAAATCGAGCCGCGCCGGTGGACGCATGTCGACCGGCAGAACGCGCTCCAAGGGTGTCCGGTAATAGCCGCCGGCGCCGTAGCTCTGCGAACCCCCGACGACCAGCAAACCACCCCCTAGGTCGCGCACATATTTTTCTATGTTCTCCAACTTGGCATGAGAGAGTTGGAAGGCTGGGACATTATCGAGCACCAGAAGATCGAAGGCGGCGAGATCCGCCAATGTCAGCGCACGGGTTTCCGGCGCGGCTTCGATCACTGCGTAACCTTGCACTTGAAGCACCCGGGCAAGGAAGCGCTGGCTCTCCTTTTGCGCTGACAGGAGTAACACCCGCGGCGGACCTTTAACTTCGACGACTCCTTGCAACAGATTGTTCTCCGCAAGCGTGTCATCCATCGATTCAACCACTAACTCATAGGTATGGTTGCCACGCTCGGCCAAACTCTCGGTAAAGCGCACGGGGTTGGTGCCGGGATTGAGCTGCAAATCCTGTTCGCGCACTAGCCGGCCATCGCGCAAGAGCCGCACCCGGGCCGCCGCGGCGCGGCCGCTTTCAATTTTACCCTCGACGACAAAGCCCTCAGCGCTGTCGACCTGCTGAGGCAGCGTCAGCTCGCTGAGGTAGACTTCATTGCGGCCGCGCGCCAAGCTGACCGGCAGTGACCATACCTGCGCGCCTTGAGCGCGCAGCAGCGCGACCGCGCGCAGCGCCTCGCCGCGGTTTTCATTACCGTCGGAGATCAGCAGAATTCGTCCTTGACGTCCTTCACCGACCTGGCCAACAGCGGCTTGCAATGCCGCCTGCAGATCGCTCCCCTCGCGATCCAAACGCGTGCCGAATTCGGCGACGGGAAATTCGCGGCGCGGCAAAAACTCCCACTCTGGGGCGCGGCCAAAGGCGAGCAGGCCAGTGCGCGTGTTCGCATGTGGAAAAGCGCTGGCGGCCTCGAGCACTGCGCGCGCCTTTTCCGCACCTTGTTGGCCGACGCTGCGCGACAGATCGACGCTGAGCACAACATCGAGCGCGTCGAGCGCTCGAAGGATCTTCGGATCGATCAAGGCCACTGCCAAAGCAGCCAACGCGCCGGCACGCAGCGCGATTGGATAAAGCGGCAAGCGCGTGCGCCAAGCCAGGAACAATTCCAAGAGCAGCAAAGCAAGCGCTGCACAAACCAAGCTCGGCCAGAGCGCCCATCCTGCTTCCTGCGGCGTCCCTTGCGCGGCGATCGGGTCAGGCCCCGGCGCTAGATCTTTGAGCTGCGAGGCAATCTGCGACTCGGCTTCGTCAAATAAATTGACCGCAAAGCGCCCTTCGCGGGAGGCGCTCTTGTAGCGATAAAAGCCGGTTTCTTCCGTGCTGTTAATGACCAAAGGATTGGCCGCCGTTTTTAGTTGTTCTTTTTTTCCTGAAGGAGCGATCAGCTCAACATCGCCGTCGCCGGTCGGTAAACGCAAAACGTAAGGCGATCCGGCTGGTTGGTTTTCGGCGGGAAACTCCCGGTGCTCCGGTTGAAACCATGCCAAAGCGTTGTGAAACAATACCGGGAACCCTACCCTGAGCGGCAAGTCCGACGCCATCAGATCGAAGCCGATGACCAGCGCGCGCAGCTTGCCAGTATCGAGGGCCACCAGCAGTGGCTGCTGCGCCGCCTGGGCCAATGCCGTCGCGCCGTTGCCGAGAGTCAGCTGCAGGAATTTTTCCACGTGCAGACCACCGAGATTGAGTCCGCGCGTGACCGGATGCTGGGATGCGTTGGTTATGCCGGCCCTACTCGACATCTTGCCTAGGCTATGGATCGGCCAATTGGGCGCCACCGCATCGATGGTAATAAAATTGCCTTCGGCGAGCGGCGGCATCGCCACACGATCGAAAATCGTCACGTCGTAGGAATTTTGGGCGCCGCTGTTTGTCTCCCAGCGTGGCACGGTGGTTACTTGCACGTGCGAAAAGAAGCGCAACAGCTGGCTTAGAAACGGGTTACCCGGACCGACGTACAAAATCCGCAGCGGCGGCCGGTCTGTCAACTCTAAATAGCCGTGATTATCGGTGGCGAATTCGTCGTCGATTTCCAGGCGCGCCGTTAACCTGCCGGCCAGCGGCCCGGAAATCGGATAGATCGACACTTGCCGGCCATTGGCTTCGATGTCGATACTCTCGCGCACCAGAACTTTGTCGTTCAAAGCCAATGTCAGCGGCACGCGTACCGGCTGGCGCCGGTAGTTGCGCAGGTGGATCATGACTTCCGCCGCAGCATCGGCCGCAGTGCCGGCATGGCGCCGCACCTCGAATCCGATAATCGCAATGTTGCCGGCGTGCTCTTTTGCGCCGTCGACTTGGATGAGGCGGAGATGGCTCGAGGCTCGGGCAAACTCTTGCGCGCCGGTAAAGGCACCGTCACTGATCACCACGACTTGATCGGCGCTGCCGCGTTTAAGAAACGCATAAGCAAACAGAATCGCTTCTTTCACTTTGCCGGGCGCATCCGTGGCGGTGACGGTGCGGCCGATTTCACGCAAACGGCGCCGATCAGTGGTGAAAGGAACGATTAATCGCGGCTCGGCGCCGGCGCCGATGATCATCATCTTGCGATCTGCCGGCAGAGCGTCGATCAAGGACAATAGCTCGCGCCGGGCGCCATCGAAGCGCAGGCCAGTTTTGCCCTTGGCTTTCATGCTCGCACTCAGATCAAGCACCACCACCACATCGCCGGAAGCTGCGCCGAAATGAAGCAGCGCTGGGTCAGCCAGGGCGGCGATCAGCATCGCGGCGGCGAGGAGTTGCAAAATGAGCAAAAGATTTTTTTTGAGTAGCCAGCCAAGGCGCGTGCCGAGCGGCTGCTCTTTCAGCACCCGCTCCCAAATGAACAGCGTGCTGGTGCCGAGCTTGAAGCCTTTGGGCTTGAGGCTATGAAGAAAAACGATCAGCGGCAGAGCGCCAGCCAAGAGCCAAAGCGCGTATGGAACTCCCCAAATCATAACTCAGCTCACACTGCTCACCCGCCGGAGTGTTTGCAGGACAAATTCATCAAACGGCACCGCAGTCGTCGTGCGCAGGTAATCGATGTGCCGCGCGGCACACACCGCTTCGATCTCCTTGAAATGGTTTTCCAGCTCCTGGCGGTAGCGTCGCACCAGCGCGTCGTCGAGAAATAATTTACGCTCCCGGCCGTTTTCGACGTCGCGCAGCGCCACATCGCCAGCGGCCGGGGGATCGAGATCCTGCTGGTCGACGATATGAATCATCAGGACCTGATGTTTCTTATTGGCCAACTCTTCGAGCGCGGCGCGCCAGCCGGCCGGATCGAACAGATCGCTGACGATCACCACGAATCCCGAGTGGGGAAACAAAGTGGTAAAGGCATGGATCGAGCCATGCAGTTGGGTTTCGCCATGGCAAGAAAGTGCGCCGAGAAAGTTAAACATGCGCAGTATCTGCGTACGCCCTCGCCCTAGCGTTAACGGCTTGTGCAGTGCCGACGAGAATGAAGCGCCCCCGACCCGATCGAGATTTTTGAGCCCGATATAACCCAGCGCCGCTGCGACCTGTTTGGCATAGTCGAGTTTCGCCGGCCGGCCTTCGGCCATCGAAAGGCTGGTATCGACCAGCAGATAAACGTTCATCTCTTCTTCGGCGGTGAAAATCTTCAACAGCAGCCGGTCGAGGCGCCGGTAAACATTCCAATCGACATAGCGCAGATCATCGCCGGCTTGATAACGGCGATAATCCGAGAACTCCAGACTAAAACCCTTGCGGGCGGTGGCATGTTCGCCTTTGGCGTTGGCCCAGCTGAAGCGTTTAGCGGTCAGGCGCAGCCGCTCGAGCTTGCGCAGAAACTCCCGGTCGAAAAAGGTTTCGGGTTTCGGGTTTCGGGTTTCGGGTTCTGAGTGGGGCGGTAATGGCTCAACACCCACAGAGTGTCCGCGGCTTCGATTGCGATTCCAATCGAGTAATCCGCGATCGCGCAATAATTTAGAAAGAATCCCAGAAGCGCGCGCCGCTCTTAACCCGAAACTCGGAACCCGAAACTCGAAACTCATATTGCGCCTATTCGACTTCCTTAGTCTGCTCGATCACTTCCTGGAGAATCTTCTCGGCGCTGATCCCCGCCGCATCGGCTTCGAGATTGAGAATCAAACGATGGCGCAAGCCCGGCAACAGCATGACGCGAATATCGTCGAAGGAGACGTTCGGTCTGCCGGCAAATAGAGCGCGCGCTTTGGCGGCGAGGATGGTGCTTTGCAGACCGCGCGGGCTCGAGCCGTAAAGGACATATTTCGATGCCGCCGCGGACGCTCCATTATGACCGGCCTGCTGTCCGTGCGTCGTCAACACCAGGCGCACGGCATAGTCTTTCACGGCCTCGGCCAGCGGCAGTTCGCGCACCCACTGGCGCATGCTGAGGATCGCGGCGCCATCGAGCACTTCGCGCGGCGGCGGCGGCGCGGCGGCGGTGGTCAGATCAGCGATACGACCGAGCTCTGCGCGGCTCGGATACTGCAACAACAGTTTGAAAAAAAACCGGTCTACCTGAGCTTCAGGCAAAGGATAAGTTCCTTCCATCTCGATCGGGTTTTGCGTCGCCAGCACCATAAAAGGATTTTCCAGCCGATGCACTTTACCGCCGACCGTGACGCTTTGTTCCTGCATGGCTTCGAGCAATGCCGATTGCGTCTTGGGCGTCGCGCGGTTGATCTCGTCAGCCAAAACGATGTGGGCGAACACCGGTCCGCGCTGAAATTCAAAAATCTTTCGCCCCGAGGGATCGTCAGTCAGCACATTGGTTCCGGTAATGTCGGCCGGCATGAGATCGGGCGTGAACTGAACCCGGGAAAAACTTAGACTCAAGATCTCGCCCAAGCTGCGCACGATGAGCGTCTTGCCGAGCCCGGGCACGCCTTCGAGCAAACAATGGCCGCCGCAAACCAGCGCAATAAAAATTTGCTCGATCAGATCTTCATGGCCGACAATGACCCGCGCCATCTCAGCTTTGATCTGATCGAAAAAATTGCGCGCGCTTTGCATGCGCGACTCGATGTCCTGAACTGAATCCACAAAAGACCTCCTATCCCCATGGCCCGCCTGGAGTGATGGAGTATTGGAGTACTGGAGTGATGGGGGGTCAAAACCCAATGCTCCGACACTCCACTACTCCAACACTCCAATCTTCACTGCTTGCCCTCTCCCAACGCCATAAAGTAATTCCTGATGGTTTCTTTCAATGCTTCCGGAACCCGTTCGCTATTGAGATCTTGTTCCGCCTGGCGCCGGTAAGTGGCGACCATCTCTTGCTGTGACAGCGTGCTCTTTCCCGGAGCGGGCTTACCCTTGAATTCAATGGCGTTGCTCGACCCCTCGCCAAGCAGCGCTTTGACGTGAGTCGACGGCCCAGCGGGAAATTGCGGCAAGGACGGCGCCGCATCGGTCCTTTTTCCTGCCTCGCTACCGGGCAAATTGCTTTGACTCGGTCCCTTCTCCCCGTCGTCCGCGTTAGCCGACTGTTCGCGCCCACCCGCGCGCGCATTCGTCTTGCCGCTTTCGCCCGCTCCTTGTTGCATCATTTGCCGGAGAAACTCCTGAGCATCGAGGAGCGTGCGGCGATCCAGCTCGGCGCTGACCTGTTTATCGAGTTTATTGAGAAAGGATTTTGCGTCCCGCTCGCTCATCGATTGGCCGCCGCCGTCCTCCTTGGCCAGTTGGCGATTTAGCTGCGGCAGAGTTGCCAGCCGATCGAGCCATGAGGGCTGCGGTGAGCGCGATCCCTGCGGGTCAGAGGGAGCAGCGAACAAATCGCGAGCGGCTTCCAATTCCGCTTTCAGGTCCTGCAAACTCTGCTCGCTCTCCGCACTGGATAACGACGCGTGTTGCGCCGCCTGCTTTGCCGCCGCGGCGAGTTTTTGGCTGACGCCGGCAAGGTCTTTTTTCAATTGTTCATCGCCGCGGCTTTTATCGAGCTCTTGCTGGGCGAGCTTTTCAATTTCTTTGCCGGCCTGCAAACTTTCTTTCAGTCCTTCGCCCTGGGCCTTTTCCTGAAGCTCACGGGCGTACTCTTTTACTTTCTGGGCCAGTGTTGGCGCTCGGCGCGGCTGGGGCGCGGGCATGGTTAACTGAAACCAGCAAAGCGTCAACCAAACACACACCAGCGGCACTATGCCGTAAGCTTGCCACTGCCAACGCCGCGGAAACGTTTTCTGCGGCTCGAAGCTCATGAGCTTGTCGGCTTGTTGAATAACCAGGAGCGCGCCGGCGCTGGCGTCTTGACGGCGCAACAAATCCCAAGCCGTCAGTGTGCGCTCGTCTGTCCGCAGGGTTTTATCCAAATGCGCCAGCGACCGAACGGTATCCTGATCAATCCAGCGCTGCTTGATAAACAGGAATGGCGCCAGGATCATGGCGACGGCAACCGGCAGCCACACGACGCCGCTCGGCATCTGCGCCACCAGCGGCGCCAAGACAAGAGCGCCGGCAAGCGCATAACACGCCAGTGCCGTCAGGATGAATTCCCGGCGTTTACGTTTCTCCCAGGATAGGAACGCGGCAATTTTTTTTTGGAGGATTTCGCTCGGCGCGGTCACGAACCCAGCTCCCTTCGCAGCGCCCAGCGATGCGCCGCCCAACCGGCGCCGCCAAGGAGCAGGTGAAAACCGAAGTGAACCACCCGTGCCGGCAACTGCCAATCCCCCAATTTCAGCGCCACTGGCTCCTGCTGTCCGAGAAATGCCAGTAGATAAGCCGCCGGATTTAGCGGCAGATAAAAAAGGGCCGAAAGCAGCAGCAGGGCGAAAAAGAAACAGCGAATAAAAACCTGGCGGCTCTCGGCGTGGCGCTCCCAGAACACCAGTGCGGCCAAACCCCAGACGCCGTACATCAACGGGTAGAACAAAAGCAACAACAACGTGCCGGCCACGCGAGACTGCGGCGTGCGCGCGATGGCGCCGGCCCAGATCAAGAACGGCGCGCAAAGCAGCGCCGAGCACGCCACATGCAGCGCCAAAAAAAGCCGCTGCGCTTGACCGATGGTTGCGAGGGAAATGCTGTCCTCGATCACCCAACGGCGCAGCGCTTTAAAACGCCAGGGCGAGAACTCCTGATTGGCCACCCGGAGCGCGAAGTAAACGATCAACAGCAGCGCCGTCACCGCGGTCACTTTAAACAAGCCGGCCGAACCGCTCCAGGCCTGGGCATCTAACGAAGGCAAATAGAGTGCAAAAAACTGCACCGGCCCAAGAATGACCAACAGATAAAAGTAAACCTGAAATCCTCGGCCTTCGGCAAAAAATACCGCAACACTCTCGCGCAGAACCGGATTGTTTTTCATTCGTCTTCGCCTGACGCCAACGGCACGATCGCGCGAAACAGACTGTAATCGTGCACGCGCATTTGCGGATCGTCGATGCGCACGCGCGGCTCGGGGTCTTTGATCCAGCCGAAGAAAATCGCGGCGCCATTCCAACGGGCTTCATTATCGCGGGTAAAAAAAGACGTGTGAAACAAAATGTCTCGGGTCTTATCGGCGAAATGGAGGTCGCGAAAGCTGACCGTTTCGGCGCGTCCGGGCGCGCTCTCTTCTGCGCCCTTGGCCGCGCCCAGCGCGAACGTCTTTGTCCAACTGGCGCCGCGGCGTATTTCACCTAAAGAGTAGCGTTGGCCAGGGGCGAAGAGCCAGCAATCGATCAGATCGATACTGGTTGGATTGTCGATTTTCATCACCAGCTTGTCACCTTGAACGTCGAACTGGGCGCGCAGCGCAAATCGGGTTACCGCGCGCATGCGTAGGAGCCTATAATCCCATTCGCGCAGCGGCAAATGGTACCGGCTTGAGCCGCCGCCATCTTGATTGATAACCACGGGTTCCGTCTGATCGCGCGAACGGCCGGCGACCGGCGTCAGATCGAGCCAGCCGCGCTGCGGTTGCAGATCGTAGCCCCGGCTTTGCGTCGAGAATAGCGCGAGATTGGATTGGCTCTCGACAAAGCCATCGCTGCTATTTTCGATCAAACTCGAGACCAGCAGCACGCCGTCGGGAATATTGCCGCCGCGGCTAAAATAGACGAAGCCGCCGAGCGACGAGAGCGCCACCCACCCGATCAAACACGTCAAAACGTGGCGGCCGCCCAGGCGCTTTTTCTGCCACATCCACCCGAGCACCGCCAATCCTGTGAAATAAGCGACTAAGCCAACAAACAAGGACCCGGTGGGCACGTACGTGGCGATGAAAGAGGGATTCAATATCAATTGAGTAAAGACACCGTCGTCCCATTGGGGGGGCACATACGCGTCGACGGCGATACTGGGGTTCACGAGCGTTTGCAGAAATTGCGGCAAACCGGGCCATTCGGATAACGGCGGCCGGCCAACATCGACGGCAAGGTAAGTCACACCGCCCTTGCCGCGGCGGTTTTCCACCAGAAGCGGCAACCCTTGCGCCGTTCGAGTCACTTCGCCGTTCACGGGTGTGGCAATTTGCGCCCAAACATTATCGATTGTTTGATGAGCCGGGGTTTTTTCGCTCCCGGGGTTAAATGAAATACGCCGCGTGCCGCTCACCCGCACCGGCAGAAAACGGCTGAGCGCCGGCTCCTGGTAGAGCGCATAATTCAAGCTGCCGAGAATCACCATGCGCCCGCCGGCAATCAACCAGGTATCGAGCGCCGTCAATTGAGCGCGCGATAATTCGCGCAACGAGACGTCGTAGAGTATTAGATGCGAAACGCCGAGCAGGGCACGGGCATCGGCCGGCAACTCAGGCAACGAAAGTGCCACCAGGCGGTTCGTCGCCTGCGTTCCAAGCGCGAGCGAAGGCGCTAGACTGCCTTCGCTTAACCAGAGCAACACCGGCCCCGGGGAAAAATTGCGCCGCAAATCGAGCTCCCGCTCGGCATTGCCGGCGGCGCTGGTGAACTTGATCGAGACCGGTCGGCTGATGAAATCGGGATCGATAGTAAACTGAACCGTTTTGCGCGTTCCCGCGGCAAGAAATATCTCGCGGCGATAGTGCACGGGATAAACCGCGCCACCCTTGGTAGCGCCGCCCTTCCAAGTCTGGATGAGCAGCATCCCTTCAGCGGGCCGGCCGTTATTGCTCAACTCGATTTCCAGCGGAAACGGCCGCCCAAGCTGGAACACGCCATGAAAACCAACGCGCGTTTCGAGAAATATCTCAGCAGCGCCAAAACTTGGAAGAAGTAGGAACAGGAAAATAACAAAGCCGGCGGCAGCGCGCAGCCGCCTACCGGCACTTGAGGAAGTAGCGGTGAAAAAACTTTTCCACGCCGGAGCGCACCCAGCCGTTGCGGCTGAAAAGGACATGTCGCCTCTCGGAAACGCCCGAGTCCGCACGCGGCGGCGATCTAATCGATGTAGTCTACGCTCAGGATATCGAATTTACGGACGCCAGTCGGAGTGCGGACCTGAACCTCGTCTCCTTCGCTTTTGCCGATCAAAGCGCGAGCGATCGGAGAGCTGATGGAAATTTTGCCGTTCTTCGGCTCCGCTTCATGATCGCCGACGATTTGGTATACCACCTTGTCTCCGGTATCACCATCTGCCAGGGATACGGTAGCGCCGAAAACGACTTTTTCACCGGAGAGCTTGGTGATGTCGATAACCTGCGCGCGCGCGATCTTATCTTCAGTCTCGCGGATTTGGAAATCGAGCAGAGACTGTCTTTCCTTGGCGGCGTGAAACTCAGCATTTTCCGACAGATCACCGTGGCTGCGCGCTTCTTCGATGTCGCGGATGTTGCGCGGACGCTCAACGGTCTTGAGGCGCTTCAATTCCTCCAGCAGAAACTGGTAGCCTTTATTGGTCATCGGCACGCTTGCGTCAGCCATTTCCCTCAACTCCTGGACAAAATAAAAACCCCTCGGAATCGCTCCCGAGAGGCCTTAAAGTATCTGCGGCAATCTCCCGCTGTGAACCGATATACTAACACCGGCCTTGGTTTATGCAACCAGAAAACCGTTGGGCGGCAAGTGGCGGTGTTCGCCAGATTTTCTCTGGTCCACCTCCGTGGCTGTCCGTTCGGAACGCAGGCACGCAGGCTGGCTCTTACATGGTTCGGCTCAGGCAGCCGATGCTTTGCGCGCCCGCGGGTACAACACATCGACCATCGCCCGTTTGTGAAACAGCGGCGTGCCCAAATATTGATAGAGCGAATGGGCTAAAACGCTGTGCGCCATCAACGGATGCTTGTAATCGGTGCCCGGACCGGCAAACACCATGTGCGAGAAATTACACGACTGGTAATAAGCCTCGCTGGCAATGGACTTGGCTTGATGCGCACTGGCGCGTGCATCAATACCTGAATCGATCTTCCAAAGCGTTTCATAGGTGATCCAACGCGCGCCGTCCAAGTGAATCGAAATATCGACACAATGGTCCTGCACCCGCTGGAAGCGCCCGATCGGCTGGCCGAAAACCACCCGCGTGCGCGTGTACTCGTTGGTCATCTCGAAAATTTCTTGGCAGGCGCCGACTTGATAGGCACAGAGAATCGGCAGCGTCTTTACTAGCGCGCGATCCAACGCCGGCCAGTCCCCGATAAGATTCCCCGCGCTGACAGCGACATTCTTAAATTCAACTTCTGCAGCGCCGATCATGAAACCAAATATCGGTCGCACCGAAACGCCCGGCGCATTACGGTCCACCAGGACAAGCGCCACATCGCCGCGCTCAGTACGGGTAGCGCAAAGGAAGCTAGTCGCGGCGTCGCCGTCGAAGACGAAGCGCTTCTTGCCGTTGAGGGCAAAGCCAGTGGCGGATTGCGTCAAACGAGTCTGCACCGAGCGCACTCCCCATTGGATTGGATCGTCAGAAATCGCCGGAATAATGATCGCGCTGCCATCGCAAATCTTGGGCAGCAAAGATTTTTTCTGCGCGTCGGAGCCGCCCTCCAAAATAATCTGCGCCGCCAGCACGCCGCAGGAAAAATACGGCCCCGGTAACGGCCCCCGGCCAAGCTCTTCAAACACCACGGCGCAATCGGTGCACGACGCGCCGCCCCCGCCAAACTCCTCGGGCAGGATCATGCCCAGCCAGCCAAGCGCGGCAGTCTTTTTATACAGCTCCGGGATAAACGCATGCTTCTTCTGATACCACTCGGTTATTACATACGGCGGCGCCTCGGCCTTCAAAAAATCCGCCGCCACTTTCTTCAACATATTTTGATCGTCGTTTAATTTGAGATCCATGGTCTTGTTCCTTAGTAACAGCACACGCAAGAGGCGCGATGAATCGTGCCCCTACAACTGTAATCCCCAGTTTTTTCGTTTCGCGGTTATTCCCGAGGCCGCGCTTTCTTCCGTCAACGGGTTGAACTGCTTAAACGGCTTGAACGTATTCATCTATACCGTCGTGGGCGCCGCTTCTTGCGACGGGCGGCCCAGACCGAGCCGGCGTGCGATGATCAACCGGTCGGTGTCGAGCGTGCCGCCGCCGTGGAGCCAGCCTGGTCCGCTGCGCACGGTGTATTCGAAATCGGCGTTCTCGTGCACCGAGTCATCCGGCGTCAGCGCGTCGAATCCCAAGATTTGCTGCACCCGCTCGGAATTACGCAGGCGCACCATGCGTTGGTAATAAAGATACTGCGGCCCACCGTAGGGATGAGGATCGCGCACATAACGATGCCAGAAGTTGCGCAGACCCATCAGCCGCTGCACATCCATATCGTTCAGCATATCGGCTATCACATCGCGCACGTCCTGGTCTTCCATTAAGCTTTCGCCATCGAACTGGGCTTTCTGGCAATGGGTAATGAGCCGCTTGAAGAGCGGGTTTTCCGCCACACTGCCGCCGCCGCCATGTTCCAGCTCAAGATAACTGTTGGCGACTTTCCAACCGTTGTTCTCGCCGCCGACGAGATTTTTCGCGGGCACCCGCACGTTGTCGAAAAACACCGCGTTCTTGATGCCCATCATCAAATGCAAATGCTGAATCGTAACTCCGGGTAGCTTCGCCGGAATATAAAGCCAGCCGAGGTTTTCATGCTTCTTGCCGGCGGGATTCGTGTTCACCAGCGTCCAGAGATAGTCGGGCGGCAAATGATGACCGACCATGATCTTCTGGCCGTTGACGATATAGTCATCGCCATCGCGAATCGCTTTGGTCAAGCAGGTCGCAACGTCGCTACCACCCTGCGGCTCGGTCAGCACCTGCCAAACCGCCAACTCGCCGCGCATCATCGGCGGCAGAAATTCTTCTTTCTGTTCTTCGGTGCCGAATTTCATCACCGCCGGCGCGACCAGCCGAGCCAGGGTGTAAAAAATCGACCCGAGCGGCAATCCGTATTTGTCCATTTCGGTTTCCAGGACAAATTGATGATCGAGAGTCATCCCTCCGCCGCCGTACTTGACCGGATAGGTCGGAAACAGCCAGCGCTTCTGCCCCAATTTGCCTGCCAGCTGCCGGCGGAATTGGTATTCTTCGTCAACTTCCCGGGTCGACCAGATTGCCGACCAGCGCAAATGCTCGCTGCCTTTCATGTTCTCACCGAGCCATTGGCGCACTTCTTTGCGAAACGCGCTAATTTCCGGACTATCGGGTTGTAAGTTAAAATCCATTCGATAAATCTCCTTTTCAACCGCTCATGATCAAAGCGTGGCAATTCGCCGTCTGATTTCCGTACTACTAAAAGCGCAAGGGAATGTCTAACGACTTACGGGGTAAAATGGCCGCGATTAAAGTCTAAATGTGCAACATCTCTCTCTGGATTCGAAGTGCGAATGGCACAAAACAAAATCGACAAGTTTTGTGTGCACGTCCATGCGCGTTTTAGTAGTGGTTCACTTTGATTTCAAAACCGCATCGAATGTAGGGGCGGGCCTCGTGCCTGCCATCCGAACGGGCAACCACAAGGGTTGCCCCTACTGAACCACTACCGCGTTTTCACTAAGACCTTAGAACCGGTTTGAACGCTTGAACGGAACGAAGTGGTGGAACGGTTTGAACGCGTTCCAAAAACCGATCACACATCCCACTCCCCGGCGACGAGCCGCGGTATTACAGAATGCAGCACCCGATACGAAAAACCCCAGACGCGATGGGCTCCGGCCTGGTAGTATGAAACCTGCTGGGCATTCTTCCATGTCGGAAAACGTTCGATCATTGTGTCGTCCGCGCCAGGTCGTGTCAGATCGCTGAGCTTTAAATCGATAATCTCAGCGATCTCACGTTCGGCGAGCTGCCAGCGCTCGGGAACGGTGATGCGCGCGAGATAAGGAAACACCCGATAACCGGTCGTGCGAGTTTGAGCCATAGGCAGCTCGGCCAGCACGTCGGACGCCTCAAGAACTAACCCCAGCTCCTCGCGCACTTCGCGCAGCGCCGTATCGAGCATCGTCTCGTCTTGCGCATCATGCTTACCGCCGGGAAAGGCCACTTGATCGCCATGCACCCCGCCCGGCTGGCGCAAAATCATAACGATATGCAGCTCGCCGTCGGCGGCGCGGTAAACAGGTATCACGATTGCGGCGTCGATCATGACAAACGTAGAAATGCCTTACTGCTGAAGCAGGAAAACTGGCCAAGCCCGTTGTTCGGCATTGATCGCGGCTAAAAAGCCAAGGGCCCGCTAGTGGACTGTAACAGAGAATAACGTTTGCCGTTGATGGTCCAACAGCCTATCCGAAGGAATTTTCCTTGACCGTTCGCCCTGAGCGTGATTAAACCCCGCCAAACCCCTCGTCCTGCGCTTCGGCCAACAGCCAGGGATCTTTGATTTCCGTCGTGGGTCCTCTGCCACTCAGAACGCCGACCACTTCTCTCGCCGCATGGGTTTGGCAGTCGACGTAGGACTCGTCGGAGTTTGCCGACGTGTGGCAGGTGACGATGACGTTGGGCAATGTCAGGATCTTGTGATCGGCCGGCAACGGCTCGGGATCGGTGACGTCGAGCGCCGCGCCCGAGAGCTCTCCGGCGACCAAGGCCTCGTACAAGGCATCGGTGTCGACCAGACCGCCGCGCGCACAGTTAATCAGGTAGGCGCTCTTTTTCATCATTTTAAATTGCGGCATGCCGAACATGTGGCGGGTCTGCTTGGTGAGCGGGGCATGCACGCTGATAAAGTCCGAAGTTTTTACCAGCTCATCGAACGAAACCATTTTCACGCCATATTCTTTGGCGGTCTTTTCGTCGAGGTAGGGATCGTAAGTCTGCACGTTCAGGCGCATGCCCTGCGCGCGCGGCGCCACTTGTTTGCCGACGTGGCCAAGGCCGACGATGCCCATGGTGCAGCCTTGAATGCGATAGACACGGCCGCGGTAAGCGTGCAATTCGGCGGTGTGGCGCTTCCACTTGCCCTCGTGCACGTATTGATTCATGCGCACTAGCTTGCGCGAGATTGCGATCATCAAACCGATGGCTTGCTCGGAGACTTCAATCGAGTTGCAGCCGGCGGCGTTGCAAATGATCATGCCGTGGTCTCTTGCCGCTTTGAGATCCATCCGATCGACGCCGACACCGGTGCGCGCGACGACCTTGACGCGCTTCAACTGCGAAATAATTTCCCGGGTGAGCGGCACCGAACCGTGCATGATAATCCCGTCGGCATCCTTGCCCATCTCGACAACTTCGGCATCGGTGGTCGGACGGCGAATCGTCATGTCGGCGTCGATTTCTTTCAGGATCGGCTTGATCAATTCGACCGGCACGTCGTTGCTGCCAAAGTAAACTACGTGAAATTTGCCCATCTCAGTTAACCTCCAGGCTGTATAGACGCACCGGATTGTCCCATAATATTTTCCGCCGCGCTGCTTTTGAAATCTTTTCGTTGTTGGTCAAATCACCCACGGTGCGCTCGGGAAACTTGCCGATGCAGTCGCTATGCGGGTAGTCGGTGGCGATGGTCAAATAATCTTCGCCGACGTGCTCGATAAAAACGGGCGCTAGCTCTTCACCGGCTTCGGCGCTGGAAAAGCACTGGCGCTTGAAATAATAACTCGGCTTTTCCTTGGTCGTCTTGGCCTGCCCATGCCCTTCATGCTCCCAATGCTCGTCCATACGTTCCAACCAAAACGGCACCCAGCCGCAGCCCGATTCGAGATACGCGACCTTCAGTTTAGGGATTTTTTCCAGCACGCCGTCGGCGCAAAAATTTAAGCTGGCGAGCATTTGTTCCAAGGGATGGCATGCGACGTGCCGGCCGAATTCGCTGTAACGGTCCGAGCCCACTTGTTGCATCACCGTGCGCGCCCCTTCATGCACACACACCGCAACGCCCAGGTCGGCTGCGGCTTCATAAATCGGAAAATAGTCCGGGCTGGAAAGCGTGCGGCCGCAAAGTTTATTCGGACGCCAGAAGATCCCGACCAAACCCAATTTTTTGGCGTGCTTCAACTCTTCGACCGCACGTTTGGGATCTTGGAGTGGGATCAACGCGACGCCGTGCAGGCGCTTGTTATCGTAACTGCAATAATCGGAGAGCCAGGTGTTGTAGGCGCGACAGATCGCCGCGCTCAGTTCGGGATCGAGATTGTCGCGCCACATTATATAAAGCCCCAGCGTCGGGAACAGCACGCTGATATCGACGCCTTCGCGATCCATGTCGCGCACGTTGGACGCCGCATCGAATTTGTTCGCCAGCGCTTCGGCGAAGGTTTCGCGCCAACGTTTGGAGCCGCCAAAGGTAAAACCAAAATCCTCTTGCTTGGCCGTATTGCCTAGCCGGTCGGCGTCGGAGATCAGCTCGCCGTCGACAAAACGGCGCGACTGGTTGGGCCCTTCAACCACCACACGGTGGCGAAATCTTTCAGGGAGGTATCTAGCGAACAAGTCTGTCGGCTCGAGGACATGGCGGTCGGCATCGATCACCTTGAAACCATCTCTCATAGCACAACTCCTTTCGTGACTCAGAGCCATTGATGAGAATGCCGCGCGCGATGAATTGGCACAATTCTCAGATCTCCATAGATAGGACGAGTCGCCGCGGCGAGTCAAGGTATCCTCGCTGCTGCTCGGAATCTCAGATTCCAAATTCCAGATTCCAAATTGAGGATTGAACCGCACATCGTGCCAATCTGAAATCTGAGATCTGGAATTTGTAATCTGGAATTGGGAACGCCGGCGAGGGCGCGCTTGGACTAAACACCGACGAGTATTGTACAGTCGGGATCAAACTTATGAACCTGCGGCGCGTTCGTCTGATTACCGGACTTGTCCTGTTTACCTATCTGGCAACCCACCTGCTTAACCATGCGCTCGGGCTGATTTCACTTGCGGCCATGGAAGCGGGACGAGTCTGGTTTCTGGCCCTGTGGCGCAACTGGCCGGCGAGCGCGGCACTTTATAGCTCGCTCACTATCCATTTAGGTCTGGCCTTCTATGCGCTTTATCGCCGCCAGCATCTGCGCATGCCGCTGTGGGAAGCGCTGCAACTCGCTCTCGGGTTGACGATTCCGTTGATGCTGATCGGCCATTTCGTCGGCACCCGAATCGCTCACGAGTGGCTCGCCGTAAACGATTCCTATGCCGCGATTGTCCTCGCTCTGTGGTTCGGCGATCCCATGGCCGGGCTGCGGCAGGCGCTGTTGATTGTCGTTGCTTGGCTGCACGGCTGTATTGGCCTGCATTTCTGGCTGCGCCTGCGTCCTTGGTACGCAAGGCTAAGGCCCTATTTTTATAGCATCGCTCTGTTACTGCCGGTGCTGGCGCTTTTGGGATTTACCCAGGCCGGCAAAGAAGTAACCGAACTTATAGCGCGACAACCCAATTGGCTCGAGCAAACTTTACAAGCAGCCAACGCGCCGCGTGGCAGTCAGCGCCAGTGGCTGATCGGCGTGCGCGAGCAATTGCTCACCGGTTTCATCACCACTCTTGCATTCGTCCTGCTCGCCCGTCTGGCCCGGCAAATCTACCAACGGCGCCATCGCATCTTCATCTCCTATCCAAACGGCATTCAGGTCGCGGTTGCGCGCGGGCTGACGGTCCTCGAAGCCAGCCGGCTCTGGGGCATTCCGCATACTTCGGTGTGCGGCGGTCGCGGCCGCTGCTCGACTTGCCGAGTGCGCATCATCGCTGGGGAAGCGTCGTTGCCACCGGCAAAAACGGCGGAGCTGCGCGTGCTGCAAGGGGTCGGCGCGCCGCCCAACGTGCGGCTGGCTTGTCAACTCCGTCCGACGGCTAACCTAACGGTTGCGCCGCTCATCTCCTCCACGGGTCAAGCGCAGAGCCGCTTCACCCAGCCTGCGTACGCGTCCGGTGAGGAACGCAGCATCACGGTGCTGTTCGCGGACCTGCGCTCGTTTACAGGCTTGGCCGAGCGCAAACTTCCCTACGATTTGGTTTTCATCTTGAACAGTTATTTCAAAGTTGCCGGCGAAGCGGTAACCAATGCCGGCGGCGTTATCGACAAATTTATCGGCGATGGTGTGATGGCGCTATTCGGCCTGGAAACCGGTCCCCAGGAAGGCTGCCGCCAAGCTGTCGCCGCGGCGCAGGAAATGTCGGCTGGCATCGATACACTGAACCACACTCTCGCCGGTGAATTAGAAACGCCGCTGAAGATTGGCATCGGCCTGCACCACGGCCCGGCTGTCGTCGGCCGCATGGGCTATGGCCCGGCCGTTCACTTGACTGCGATCGGCGACACGGTGAACGTCGCCAGCCGGCTCCAGGACCTTACCAAGGAATACAATTGCCAACTCGTAATCTCCGAAGAGGTGGCGAAAAATGCGGGCGCCGATATTGCATTGCTGCCGCGCTATGAACTAAACGTGAGAAACCGCAGCGAAGCTTTGACTATTTACGTGGTCGCCGATGTGCCGACGCTGGCCACCACATTGAAAGGAAATTAAATGGCCGATCTCGAACTGACCTTTGCTTGCCAGGACTACGACCACACGCGCGCGTTGGCCGACGGCACAGTGGCGCCCCAAGGCGTGCGTTTGAAATGCCTGCATATTTCACCCCCCTCGCAGATTTTTTTACGCATGCTCAATCAAGAAGAATTCGACTGCTCCGAGATGTCGCTGTCGAATTACTTGATCGCACTCGGCCATGACGATAAGCGTTTTATCGCGCTGCCGGTGTTTCCCTCCCGCGTGTTTCGCCATTCCTATATATGGATCAATACTAAAGCGGCCATCGTGAAGCCGGCCGATCTCAAGGGCAAACGGGTCGGCATCGCCGACTACTCGATGACGGCGCTGCTATTCGTGCGCGGGTTATTACAACATGAATACGGCGTCGCCGCTCAGGATATTCACTGGTTTCGCCGGCGCAAGGAGCATGTGGCGATCCAATATCCGCCTGGTATCCGCATCGAGAGCATCGGCCCGGACGAAACCCTGGACGACCTGCTCGAAGCCGGCAAACTCGATGCCGTTGCGCTGACGTCGGCGCCGCGCGCTTTTCGCCAAGGCGCGCCACAGGTGGCGCGGCTGTTCGCCGATGCGCGCAGCGTTGAAGCGGATTACTTTCGGCGGACAAAAATCTTTCCGATCATGCACACGGTGGTGCTCAAGCGCAGCGTTTACGAGAAAAATCGCTGGCTCGCTGCGGCGCTGACCCAAGCTTTCCAAAAAGCCAAAGGGCAAGCGTTAGCACGTTTTGACGAAGGCCTTTACCCTTCACCGTGGCAAAATTTGGATTTTGAATTTGCGCACAACGTCATGGGCTCTGACTTTTATCCGTACGGCGTCAAAGCGAATCTGCCGACTCTCGAGGCGGCGACAATTTATTCTCAAGAGCAGGGCCTCTCGCCGCGCAAATTCGCTGTCAGCGAGCTTTTCGCGCCGGAGACGCACAACCTCCTGGAAGATCAATGTGAATAAATTTGACGCCGCAGATATTTGTTAGCGAATCTACCAAAATGAATCCAACCGTTTGAACGGCTGGAACGGTTTGAACGGTTTGAACCGGCGACTAAAAGGAGCCCCTCATGGCTACCATCAAATTTCTTTGCTGGAACGTCGAGTGGATGAACGATTTATTCGTTGCCGGCAATGGACCGGCTGCCTACCGTCCGGATACCGACAAACCCGCCCACACGACAAGCACCACCGTAAAGACCCGGCGCGAGCATCTTTCCGGCGTGCTCAAAGAACTCAACCCTGATGTGGTCGTTGTTTGCGAAGGCCCTTCGCGCAAAGAAGAGTTGGCGCTGTTTTTCAACACCGACATGCCCGGTACCTGGAAGGTCGAGCTGCAACGTAGCCCGGCGCAATCGCAGAATTTAGGTATTGCCGTGCGCACCGATACGGGAAAATTTGCCACTTCAGCGTTGACCGTGCGCGATACGATTGAGGATAACCGCTTCAGCCCGTTTCTCGTCGATACCGATAGCGACGACATTAAAGAGCAACATAAATTCGAGCGTCGCCCTTTGTTTGCCGAGGTTTTTATGCAGGGGGGCAAATCGTTTACGGTCTTAGGCGTTCACCTTAAGAGCAAAGGGATCTTCAGCGCCATGGAATGGAGCAAATGGTGGGATACCGCCGATGCCAACCGCAAGAAGATCCTCGCCCAAGCAACCCAAATCCGCACGAATTTTTTGGACTCTTTCCTAAGCGACCCCGCGACGGCGGCCAAACCGTTGATCGTCTGCGGCGATATCAATGACGGACCGGGCCTCGATGCCAGCGAGCGCAAACTCTTCGGCAGCGGTGTCGAACGTCTCATGGGCTTGATCTGGCGGCCACAACATTGTTTAGGCAACGCGCTGTTCGACGCACTCAAGCCCAAAGACAAAGAGTCATTGGACTTCTCGTCCATTTACACGACCAGTTTTAGAGATCCGATATTTGAGAATACCTACCAGCAGGAATGGATCGACCATATCCTGTATTCACGCAATCAAGCCGCTCCGTGGGTCAGCGGCGGGCAAGTGCACGCGAAACTGCCGGATGGCACGCCGATTTACACCAAGTACAAGCACGCCTCAGATCATTTCCCAATCTCGGTGGATATCACGACGTAAACGCGAGGAACAATCAATGAAAACATATCTCTTCTTACCGACGAAGCGACAAAATTTTTCTATGGATGCAGCGCTGAACCGCCCATTCGCGACGCTCCTCCTATTCGCTACCGTGTGCACTATCGTCGCCCCGGTTGCGGCCAATGCCCAGGCACAAGGAAGCTGGACGATGAAAGCGCCGATCCCGCTGGCGCGCAACGAAGTCGCGCTTGCGGCCGTGGGCGGGAAAGTCCATGTGATCGGCGGCGGCGTCTCAGGCATGGCCGGGACCTATCACGACGAGTACGATCCGGCCACCGACCAGTGGCGCGCCCGCGCGCCACTGCCTTACGGACTCGACCATATGGGCGCGGCGGCTCTAAATGGCAAGATATACACCGTCGGCGGCTTCGTCGGATCGCCCCATAAGGACGGCCAACCGCATGTTCTCGAGTATGATCCGGCGGCCGACAAATGGCGCTCACTGAGCCCGCTCAAGTCCGGCCTGGGCTCGGTGGCGGTGACGGCGCTCGATGGCAGGATTCACGCAGTGGGCGGGCGCAACCCGGCGGGTCAAACCGTAACAACGCATCAAGTCTACGATCCAGCGAGCGACAGCTGGAGTGAGCGCGCGCCGCTGCCCAAGGCGCGCGACCATATGGCACTGGTCGCTGCCGAAGGAAAACTCCACGCGGTGGGCGGACGCTTCGGAGCTTCCAACGACATGACCGATATGCACGATATTTATGACCCGAGAACGAATTCGTGGAGCTCGGGTGCGCCGCTGCCGACCGCGCGGAGCGGCCTCGCTTACACACTTTATCGCAACCTCATCCTGGTGCTAGGCGGCGAGTTGGCGCCCAACACTTTCGCCGAGAACGAAGGCTACGATCCGAAAGCAAATACCTGGAAGACCCTGGCGCCCATGCCCGCGGGGCGGCACGGCACCGCCGCGGCAAGCACCGGCGGCCACGTCTATATCGCCGCCGGCTCGCTGAAGCCTGGCGCCGGGGCAGTCACCGATCAGCTCATCGTTTTTACAATGCCGTAATCCTAGCGCCGCCTCTCACGTTTTTGGTCGTTTAAACGAGTCGGCAGCACGAAGGATCCGGCGCGGCAGAGCGCCAGTTAAATCGACGCGCGTTCCAATCGTTCAAATCGTCAGAAGAAATTTCGGAATCGCACAAGCTTCCGTCTTTCTGATACCCCGCAGTTTTATGGGTATTCATCCATCGATTGTGGATTTGTCTTTTTTGCCTATAAGCGGCGCGCTTCGGCGCCAAAACTTCTTAGCCCTGGTATCACGATCCAACAACTCAGGGTAAGAATGCCGCCGACAGCGCAACCGAACAGCAGCGATCCCGGCGCGCCGAGAAGCGCGGCCATAAAACCGACTTCTGCGCCGCCGACAGCGTTGGCGCCCTGAGAAAACATATTGAAAACGGAAAAGGCGCGGCCGCGCAAATGATCGGGCGTCAGCAGATGAAAGCTCGTCTGGCGCATGACGGCCTGGAGCGAATTCGCCAAACCCATGGTGCCAAGCAATAAAAGCGACAGTCCGAAATTTGTCGACATCGCAAAAACTCCCAATGCCGCCGCGTACAGGAGAAAAGACCACAAAGCGAGCAGACCCTTGCTCTTTACGTCGCCGACGGCGAGCAGCGCAACCGTGCCGATGACGCCGCCGATCGCCGGTGCGGAAGAAAGCATGCCGAAGCCGGCAGGCCCGACAAAAAGAATGTCTTTGGCGAAGATCGGCAGCAAAGGTCGGTAATAGCCGAATCCGACCACCACGAAGTCGAGCAGCACGAGGGTGAGGATGATCGGCTCGGAGAAGAGAAATTTCACGCCGCCCAAAAAACTCGCCCAGGAAAACTCCTCACGCCTCGTTTTGTCGACAGCGGGCGTTTTAAGAAGAACGACAGCGATGGCTGCCGGGATGTAAAATAACGCGTTGAACAGATAGGCGTTGCCCGTGCTCACCCAAGCCAGACTTAGCCCTCCCAACATCGGCCCGACGAAGTGCGACCCCTGCGAAACGCTGGAATTGAGCGCCACGGCGTTGGTTAAGTGCGAGCGCGGCACGAGGTGAGATATCAATGCCATCCGCGTTGGGTTGAGCACGATGTTGAGCGCGGAAGTAATCGCTGTGCCCGCGAGAATATGCCAGACTTGGATCAGACCGGTGAGCGTCAAAACGCCGAGCGTGACCGCCACCAGGAGATTTCCGAATGTGGTGATCAGCAGGATTTTTTTTCGGTCGAAGAAATCTGCCAGCGTGCCGCCGAAAAGCCCCAGGGCAAAAATCGGTACCCCTTGGGCAAGACCCGTCATGCCCAATAGAAACGCCGATCCGGAGATTTCGTAGACTTGATAGAGATTTTGCGCGAGGCGCATCTGCTGCGCGCTGACGGCGAAAAGCGCCAGGATAAACAAAAAACTGTAGTCGCGATAACGCAGAGATGCCCACGGCGGCAGCGCGGGTTTATGATCACTGGCGGAGTCGTCGTCGGGCATTTGGCGCGTTACTTGCCGACGCTGCGCAGGACTTCGTCGTAAATCAGCTTGATAGGTATTTTCTTCGCGCTGGCGATCCGCTTGAGCTCGTCGTATTCCGGCGTTACGCGTTTGCTCCCGTCGGGTTGTTCGACAACCTTGACAGTCACGCGGCCAAAGCGCGTTTCAATTGTTTTCGAGGAGCGCTGCAAAATAAGCCGCTGCACCCGATGGCTGCGAATCCCAATGGTCGAAGTTTCCCGGAAGATAATTCCGGCAAGCCTCTCTCGATCGCGCGGTTTGGCAATGACGCTCAGAAGCGTGGCCGGCCGATTCTTCTTCATCTGAATCGGTGTCAGAAAAACGTCCCGCGCGCCGGCGGCAAACAAACAGCCCATCACGTGATCGTATAATTGCGGATTCATGTCATCGATATTGGTTTCGATCACCAACATTTCTTCCTCGGCAACGGACCGACTACGCTCACCGAGAATTAAGCGAAAAAGATTGGGCCGAGTGGGGAATTCTTTCTCGCCCGTGCCGTAGCCGACCTTTTCTATCATCATGGCCGGCTGAACGCCGAAATCTTTACCCAGGCTTCGGACAATGGCGGCGCCCGTGGGCGTGACGGTCTCGCCTTCGATGTCGACGCCGACGACTGGCAACCCTTTTAATAATTGCAGCGTTGCCGGCCCCGGCACAGGCAAGGACCCGTGCATGGAACGCGTTAAGCCGCGCCCGAGCGGAATCGGAGAAAAGTGCAAACTCTCGATGCCAAGCTCGTGCATGCCGATCGCCGCAGCCATGATGTCGACGATGGAGTCTGTCGCGCCCACTTCATGAAAGTGAACTTTGTCGACCGCGACGCCGTGAATTTTCGCTTCGGCTTGAGCGAGACGCGCGAAGACTTCTACACCGGTGTCTTTGATAGCGCCATTCAGCGTGCTGCGCTGGATTAACTCGCGAATTTGTCGCCACGAGCGCGGCCGCTCCTGCTTAGCGCAGATCACATGGAATTGAGTAGCGCGGATCGAGTGAACGTTTTTTCGGCTGGTTCTGAGCGCGAACTTAAGCGTGGAGATTTTCTTAAGCTGCGATTTTAGGCGGCCGAGCGGCAAGCCACAATCAAGCAGCGCCGCAACGAACATGTCGCCGCTGACGCCGCCGATCAAGTCGCCGTAGGCTATTTTCATATGCTGGTTTGGTCGAGGATAGAGGATTGAGAATAGAGGATCGATCAGAGGTCCGCCGCGGTCCGCGATCCTCTATTCTCATTGTTTCGGAGATCGCCGATCATCGATCTTCAATCGTCTATCCTCGGCTTGCACGAACTACCACTCCCGATGAACTTCCTTGCCGCTGGTCTCGATGCGGATGATCTCGGATTTGAACGGCTTGTCGCAGAGCGTGTCAATAAGCCAATTCACCGCCAGCGGCCGGGTGCGCGGGTTGCGGATCGAGTGGCGTTCGCCTTCGAAAACGTAAAGCAGTTTGGGCGCGCGGATCTCGCCCATTAACTGATAGACAAACTTCATATCGCAGTGCTCGTCGTCTTCACCCGCAAGCACCATATACGGGCAGGTGATTCTTGCCGTCACGCCTTCCAAGCTGAGGGTTTTGGCGAACTCGTCAAACGCGGCTTCGTCGTCGTAGCCCGACATGTACATATAGTTCAGCTTAAAAGTCGGCGACGACATGTTAAAAATCGCATACTGACCGGGCTCCATGCAGACGCCCTGGACGGCACACGCTTTGAAACGCTTTTCTGCCGCGACCACGCGCGCTGCCCAGTACGAACCCATGCTCGAAGCCATTATGCCCAAACGGTCGGCGTCGATCTCCGGCCGTTTGACTAGATAATCACAGGCGAGTCTTCCGGCGTCGGCATAGTTCGTAGCATTGCAAACGATGCCGCCTTCGCGGCTTTCGCCCTGGCCCGGGCCGTCGATGGCGAGCACGGCAAAGCCGCGTTCGAGAAACGGATCGCCGCTGGCGGGATTATCTTCTTTGACACCATCCATGCCCGGGATGTACATGACGCAGGGAATTTTCTCGCCCCGTCCCAAATGCGGCGGCAAATGCAAAATCGCCTGTATCGTTTTTCCCTGGTAGGAGAGCTCGACGCGTTCGATTGGCCGGCCGGCATACTTGATGAACTTATCGTAACAGGCGCGCTTTTTTTCCTGCCAGGCGATGCGCTGCGGATTGCCGTCTTCATAGATCGCCCACATGGCATTGGTGTAGAAACAAGCCGCGATATAATAGTGCTCGCGCGCTTCATTGAAATGACCGGCATTTTCGGCGGCGCGCGCCTGTTCTTCTTTACGGGCGGCCGCGCGAGAAAATTCACGGGATATATCGACGAACTTTTGAATGCGCCGGCAAACTTCCTGGAGATCGGTTTGCACCGCAGGACCGCAATTGCGCAAGATTTTCCCCGTGCGGCCTTGATCCCAGTCGATGCCGCGGGTTTGAATCACTTGGTCTAACAGCCAGCGCTGCTCCCGCCAGCGCCTGACTTTGCGTTCGGTCTCAATGCGCATGTTTCCTCCGTTCAAGGTTCAAGATCGGATTCGGAGTGCCTATACCCAATTTCAGTCATCTTGCCTTGACGAAACGATCGTCGACAAATTTTCTCAGATCGACGTTTTTCAACTGCGGCGTCGATTCGAGCAAGCTGTCGCGCACCGCTTCGAGCCCTTTGAGGCCGGGATAGGGCGGGCTCGAAATCGCCGCCTCGTATTCCTTGTAGCCGCCTTCCAGGATCCGGTCGTCGGCACGCATATATTTTCTCAATACTTTGAGGGCCGACCGGCTGTCCTCTTTATAGACGCGGGCGCCGTCGGCGAGCGAGTTCATATAGGCGCGCACGATGTCCGGTTGGCTTTGGACAAAGGAGCGCTTAGCGGCGATTCCAGAGAAGGTAAACTCACGCCCGAGGTCGGGGATGTGCAGCAGCGGCCGAAAACCCAGATCTCTTGCTGCGGTCGAGGTCGGCGGCGATAGGATGCCGCCTTGAACTGCGCCGGCGCGCATGGCGGCGAGGATTTCTGGAATCCCGCCGAGCGCGATCATCGCCACGTCCTTTGGATTTAAACCAAATTGATCCAGCGCCATGCGCACGGCGAGGTCGCTGGCCGAGCCAATCCGTGTGATGCCGATTTTTTTGCCCTTCAAGTCGGCGCCTTTGGTGATGTTGGGCTCGACGAGCAAGGTGAAAACCATCTGATGCGTCGTCGTACCGACCCAGACAAAGTCAGCGCCTTGCGCCCAGGCCGTCATCATCGGCGCCGGCGACAGATGGCCGAATTGAATTTCGCCGGCCAAGATCGCCTGCACCGCGGTCGAGCCGCCGCGGATGTAAATTAAATTAGAGTCCAAGCCGTGTTTGCGAAAGAAACCTTCCTCATGGGTAAGCCAGAGCGTGCCGATGCCCGCGGACACCGCGCTATACGCGGTACGCACCGGGGTTAATTTCGTTTGGGCTTCGGCTGCGGTAACAATGAGGAGCAGTGGCAGCACGCCAACAGCGAGATAGAACCAGCGGACGAGTAAATCTTGCGCCTGCAAAAAAAACTTTCTCGGATTCATTCGGCTACGGCAGAGTCTATTAGCTAGCAAACAAATGCGTGTGGCGGACGGCGTTGACTGTAGACAAATTGATTCTGGATGGCAACTGCGTGTTTGACAGGTTCTTACGAGGTCGGGATCATTATGAGGCGGTTGTTTACGACCACGTTCGTTGCCAGAACGTTACTACTTGACTAGCGTAACTCCGATTTCGCTACAATGATGGCTGCGCCGCTGTGGGAATGCTGCAAATACGCTGCGGTTAGCGGGAATCGCGGTTGATTCTGCGGCACTTTTATGAATATATTCAGACATAGCCTATCTTCCGTCTAACTACGGAAATTTAATATGTTATTTGATTTCGCGAATGTCCTCGTGTTCACCGCACTGGGACTTGGATTTGTCGGTGTGAATCTGTTGATCGGCAAGCTGCTGCGGCCGTCCAACCCACAGACGCGCAAACTTTCCACCTATGAATGCGGCGAGCCATCCACCGGCAGCGCCTGGGTGAATTTTAATATCAGGTTTTATTTGGTTGCGCTGATCTTCATCATTTTCGAAGTTGAAATCGCTTTTGTTTTTCCCGTGGCATCGGTATTTCGCCGTTGGGTTGAAGGCGGCGTCGGTGTGTTCGCGCTAATTGAAGTGCTGATGTTCATCGGTATTCTATTTCTGGGCTTGATTTATGCCTGGGTCAAGGGCGATTTGGAATGGGTGAAAAAGGTTAGAGCCTGAACTCTTTAGGAAATCTAGTATGAAACCACTAATCAACTCACTGCCGGAAACAGTTTTTACGACTAAAGTAGACGATTTGCTCAACTGGGGCCGCGCTTCGTCGCAATGGTACATGCTCTTCGGTCTGGCTTGCTGTGCCATCGAACTGATGCAGACTGGCGGACCGCGCGCCGATCTAGACCGGTTTGGCGCCGTGCCGCGGGCCACGCCAAGGCAATCCGATCTCATGATCGTTGCCGGCACGCTCACCTACAAAATGGCCAAGCGCACCAAGCTGCTTTACGATCAAATGCCGGATCCTAAGTACGTGATTTCGATGGGCAGCTGCTCAAATTGCGGTGGCCTGTTTCAGCTCGCCTATTCGGTCTGCAAGGGCGTTGACAAGATCGTTCCGGTCGACGTTTACGTTCCGGGATGTCCGCCGCGGCCGGAGGCGTTGACCGAAGGCCTGCTGCGAATTCAAGACAAAATGATGCGCGAACGCTGGCTCGTGAAGGCGCCTCGCCCCGTTGAGGACAAACCCGAGGCTCAAGCGTAACAGATGGAAGCAAAAGACGTATTCGCGCAGCTCGAAAAACAGTTTTCCGGCAAAGTAAGCGATTTTAAGGGAGATGTAAAGGAACCGTATTTGACGGTGGCGGCGCCCGCCATTGTCGAGGTGTGTCGCTATTTGCGCGACGGCGCAGCGCTCAATTTCGAGGTGCTCTCGGATCAAACGGCGATCGATTGGCCCAAAGAGGAGAAGATCCAGCTGGTCTATCATTTGTTCTCTTATTCTCAGAATCATCAGATAGTTTTGAAAGTCGATCTGCCGCGCGACAATCCGAAAATTTCGACCGTTGAAGGAGTTTGGAAGATCGCCAATTGGTTTGAGCGCGAGATTTATGATCTATTTGGGGTCATTTTTGAAGGCCACAGTGATCTAAGACGGATCATGCTGCCGGAAGATTGGGTAGGGTACCCGCTTCGCAAGGATTACGTCGAGCAGGAAGAATACGATGGCATCAGCACCCAGCGTGCTCCGCTGGTAGAAAAACTGTTGCGTTAGGAAAGCAATGAACGAGAGCGCCGAAGAGACCGGGTTTTATACCGAAGACATGACGATCAGTGTTGGGCCGCAGCACCCGAGCACCCATGGCGTTTTGCGCTTTGTCGTTAAGACCGACGGCGAAGTCATCAGTGAAGCGATCCCCGATGTCGGTTACCTGCACCGGTCGATTGAAAAAATAGGTGAAAAAGTCACCTACCACGGGTACGTGCCTTATACGGATCGGGCCGATTATTTGGCGGCGATGTTCGCGAACCAGGCGTTTTGCATGGCGGCAGAGAAGCTGGCCGGCACCGAAGTCACTCGGCGCGGCGAATTTTGCCGGGTGATCGCTTGTGAGTTAAATCGCATCGCCAGCCATCTCATTTCCGTCGGCACCTTCGGCCAGGACATCGGTGCGATGACGCCGTTTGTCCACGCGCTGCGCGAGCGCGAAACTGTCAATAATTTAATGGAAGAGATCTGCGGCGCGCGTCTCACCTATAACTACATCCGCATCGGCGGTGTGGGCTACGATATTTTGCCCGAGACGTGCGGCCGGATCGCCGAGTTCTTGGACCACTTCGAGCCCATCGTTCGTGAATTCAATCGTTTGCTTTCGGGTAACAAGATTTTTATCGAACGGTTGGCCGGCGTCGCGGTGGTGAGCAAAGAAGACGCGTTTTCCTATAATCTGGTCGGGCCCAATCTGCGCGGTTCCGGCATCAAGTGGGATATCCGGCGCGATATTCCTTATTCGGTCTACCCCGAGCTCGATTTCGAGGTCCCTGTGGGCACCGCGAAGATCGGCGCCCTGGGCGACAGCTTCGATCGCTTTTGGGTACGCATCCTAGAGATGCAAGAAAGCGTCAAGGTCGTACGGCAGTGTCTAACGATGATGCCCAAAGGTCCGGCGATTTCAAAGGTGCCGCGCAAGTTTAGACCCCCTGCGGGTGAATGCTACGTGCGTGTTGAAGCGCCACGCGGCGATATGGGTTTTTACGTCATCAGCGATGGCAGCGAATATCCCTACCGGGTCAGAATTCGCACCGGTTCGTATACTGCAATGGCCATCATCGACAAGCTGAGCAAGGGCATCATGTTGGCCGATCTGATTGCGCTGATTGGCAGCCTCGATGTCGATGCGCCGGAAATCGATCGTTAAGTCAAGGGTTACTCATGCAAACTTTTATCGACCAATTGATTGCGCAAGGCGCCTTCGAGGGCGTTCCCAAGCAAGTCGTTTACGCCATCGCCATGGTGACGGTGGCGCTCGTGGTTCTCTCAGCATTCGTCGCACCCCTGGCCGGCGTCACCAGCTGGCTTGAGCGGCGCGTTTGGGCACGCATGCAGTCGCGCGTCGGCCCTAACCGCGTGGGCCCTCAAGGCATTTTGCAGTGGCTCGCCGACGGCATTAAAAACCTGCTCAAAGAAGATTTGATACCATCGGCGGCCGACGCCAAGCTGTTTGCTCTGGCACCGTATGTTGTCTTCATGGGATTTCTCTGCACCTTTGTGGTGATTCCCTTCGGCGCAAGTCTTATCGTCGCCGATCTCGATATCGGTATTCTCTACATTCTAGCCGTTACCTCGCTGGTCGTTGTCGGCATTTTGATGGCCGGCTGGTCATCGAATAATAAATGGTCGTTGCTCGGCGGCATGCGCTCGGCGGCGCAGATCGTCAGCTACGAAATCCCCGCCGGCGTAGCGATTCTTACGGTTGTTTTTCTTGCCGGCACGATGAGCATGCAAGGAATTATCAAAGCTCAGGGTTGGGGACCCTGGGATTGGTTCTTGTTTAATAATCCGTTTACTTTCGGCGCATTTTTTCTTTACTTCACCGCCGCCTTGGCCGAAGGCAACCGCACGCCCTTCGATATTCCCGAAGCGGAGTCCGAACTGGTGGCGGGCTACGTAACCGAGTACAGCGGCATGCGTTTTCTGTTTTTCTTTTTCGCCGAGTGGGGCAACCTCTACGTCATTGGCGCGGTGGCCACGACGCTGTTCCTGGGCGGCTGGCAGGTGCCGCCGTTAGCGATCTTCGACGAGCATCCGGCTCTGCTGGCGGTCGCTCAGTTCGTCACGTTTTTTGTCAAAGCCTATCTTTGGGTGTTTGTTGCCATGTGGATCAGAGCCACGCTCCCACGCGTCCGGGTCGACCAGCTGATGGCGCTGTGCTGGAAGTATATGGTACCGCTCTCATTTATCTGTTTACTAGGAACCATCGGGTTCATGTTCATGCCCGAAAGTGGCCGGCGTATCGCTATGGCTGTGACGCTCGGTTTTGCGATCGCCACCATGATTAACTTTTTCAGGCGGGTGGTGTTCCAGTTTCGTGAGGCCAAGCCCGAGCTGTATCTAAAACCGCAGATTTAACTGACGAGGAGCTATGGGCGTTTTAAGCTATCTAAAAGATATTCGAGACACCGTGTCATCGACTTTCGAGGGCATGTCCATCACGTTTTCCCATTTGATGCGCAAGCCCATGACGATCCAGTATCCTGATAAAATTCCCGTGCCGATCCAGGAAACTTTGCCGCATCGCTATCGCGGCATTCTCGATGTCGACCTCGACATCTGCACCGGTTGCCTGGCCTGCGAACGCGTTTGTCCAATCACCTGCATCACGATCGGCATCGAAATGGATAAGGAAACCAAGCAGCGCCAGTTCACCAGCTTCGATATCGATATCTGCAAGTGCATGTATTGCGGCCTTTGCTCGGAGATATGTCCGACCGGCGCCATTCGCCACTCCCAAGAGTTCGAAGGCGCGAGCTACAATCCCGCCGGTTTGGTGCGCCATTTCGCGCCCCAGCCGGCGAACCTCTACAAGCCCAAGAAGGGCGGCGAAACCGAACCGAAGTTGATCACCAAGGTCGACATCGGCCAAAAGTATCTGGACGAATTCGCAACGCCGGATGGAGCGGTTGCCGCGGAGAAGGAATAGGTGGGAAAAGCGGGCGGCCTTATCTAATTTTATCGCACCCCTTGATCCAAAACGAATCTTCCGATAAGTGAGCCAGAAAGTCTTCTGGCTCACTAGCGATCCCGAAACATAAAATGTCATGAATGTATCGACGGCAGTTTTTTATCTAATCGCAGCCATCACCATCGGCTCCGCTCTAGTCGTCGCGTTCTCGCGTAACATTATCTACTCGGCGTTCTCCCTGCTCGGGACTTTCATGGGAGTTGCCGGCATCTATGTTTTTCTCGGCGCCGATTTCGTCGCCGCCGTCCAGGTCTTGATCTACGTCGGCGGCATCCTCGTGCTGATTCTTTTCGCGGTGATGCTCACGCACCGGATCACCGATGTCGAAGTCACAAACCGCGCCGCGGGGCGCCTGCCGGCTCTGATCATTATCGCCGTACTGCTCTACTTGTTGTTTGGGGCTATCACCGAGACACCTTGGGCCAGAGCCAAACAGATCGTTTATGCGCCGACCGCTTGGAAAATCGGCGATCAGTTTCTCGACACCTATTTGCTGCCCTTTGAGCTTGCCTCGCTCGTGTTATTGGCGGCGATGATCGGCGCCGTGGTGATATCCCGCAAAGAGATCAAAGAGTAGCCATGTCTTTTGCTCCCGATCAGCTGAATTCCTACCTGATTATCGGCGCCATTTTGTTTTCGCTGGGACTTTTTACCGTGCTGACGCGGCGCAACGCGATTAGCGTCTTGATGGGCGTCGAGTTGATTCTCAACAGCGCGAACATCAACTATGTCGCCTTCGCGCATTTCAGCAGCGGCAGCACGGACGGGCAAATTTACGCGATCTTCGTGATCATGCTCGCCGCCGCCGAAGCCGCGGTCGGGCTGGCCATTATCTTGGCGATCTTCCAACTCTTCCACACCATCGACGTAGAGGCGGCGGAGACGATGAAAGACTAGGAATTTTGGATTTTCGATTTTGGATTTTGGATTAGTAGAATTCGTGATGAAAAGTCAGATCGATTGCGTCGCATTTTTGGTCCGACAATCTAAAATCCAAAATCCAAAATCGAAAATGGGGTTGGGCTTCTAAGGGTAATGGTTTGATGGAACATCCGATACAGACAGATTTTATTCGCTGGATCGTTTTTTTGCCGCTGATTGGCGCGATCATCAATGGGCTTTTGGGCGCCAAGATCCAAAAACGTTTCGGCAAGGGTGCTATCGGTTTTCTTGCCTGCGCGCCTGTGATCATGGCCTTCGGTTTGGCGCTCTATGCTTTTTTCACCCTCAAAGGACTGGCACCCGAAAAACGATTCCTGATCGATAATCTCTATACTTGGATTCATCTGGGCACGCTCAAGGTTGACATGGCTTTCATCATCGATCCACTTTCGGCAGTGATGATTCTCGTTGTCACCGGCATCGGCGGCCTAATTCACATATATGCCACCGGCTATATGCACGACGATAACGCTTTTTGGCGCTTCTTCGCGTATTTGAATCTATTTACGGCAGCGATGCTCACGCTGGTTCTGGGCGACAGCTTGATGCTGCTGTTCGTCGGTTGGGAAGGCGTCGGACTGTGTTCCTATGCCTTGATCGGATTTTGGTATACCGACCACAACAACGCCCGCGCCGGCAATAAAGCTTTCATCGTCAATCGAGTCGGCGATTTCGGTTTTGTCTTAGGGATGTTTCTTTTGTTCTGGTCGCTCGATGCTCAGGGACACGGGTCCCTCACAATTCGCGAAATGGTCAAGTGGGCGCCGTCCATCGCCAACATGACTCTATGGGGCGTACCGGTAGCCGTTCTGGCGACTCTGTTCCTTTTTGTCGGCGCGACCGGCAAGTCCGCGCAGATTCCGTTGTTTGTCTGGTTGCCCGACGCCATGGCTGGGCCGACTCCGGTCAGCGCGTTGATTCATGCGGCGACGATGGTCACCGCGGGTGTGTATATGACCGCGCGGATGAATGTGTTTTTCTCGATGGCGCCGCTCACTTTGAACGTCATCGCCGTCATCGGCGTAGCGACCGCCCTACTCGCCGCGACCATCGCCTTGACGCAATTTGACATCAAGAAAGTTCTTGCCTACTCGACCGTCAGCCAGTTGGGCTATATGTTCATCGGTGTCGGCGTCGGCGGCTACGCCGCCGCAGTTTTCCACTTGATGACCCACGCTTTCTTCAAAGCGTGCCTGTTCTTGGGCGCGGGCAGCGTGATTCACGCCATGCACCACGAACAAGACATGCGCAAAATGGGGGGACTTAAGCAGTGGATGCCGCTCACCTTCGGAACCTTTTTCATTTCTGTGCTCGCGATTGCCGGTTTCCCGCCCTTTGCGGGATTTTTCTCCAAAGACGAAATCCTTTGGCTCGCCGCATCGAATCATCACTGGGGCATCTGGTTAGGCGCGGTCTGCGGCGCAGGCATGACCGCTTTTTACATGTTTCGCCAGCTGTTCATGACCTTTTACGGTCAATGCCGCGCCGATCATCATACCCAAGAACATCTGCACGAATCCCCCCCAGTGATGACCATGCCGCTGGTGATCTTGGCGATCGGCGCGGCGCTTGCGGGTTTCATCGGTTTGCCCGGCGTGTTGGGCGGCAGCCAGTTCGCTCACTGGCTCGAACCCGTCATTCACGCGCACGAACCGGAACACGCCTCTCACGCGCTGGAATGGGGGTTGATGGCGGTTTCGGTGTCGGTCGCGGCCTTTGGTGCTTTCATCGCCTATTTGATGTACCGCAAAGAGGCTTTATCCCCGGCAATCTTCAGCAATCTCGCCGGCGGGTTTTTCTACCGCCTGTTCGATCGCAAATGGTACTTCGATGAAGTTTATCAGGCGGTTTTTGTTAACGGTACTTTGCTTTTGGCGCAGCTGCTATCGGCCTTCGACAAATACATAGTCGACGGTATCGTCAACGGCACGGCGGCGGTCACTCGACTGATTTCATGGCTTAACGGGCTCTTCGACGCTTACATCATCGACGGTTTAGTCAACGCGGTCGCCAACATTACTTTTTGGATCGGCAACAAATTTCGCCGCATCCAGACCGGCAATATCAATAGTTATCTCTACGCAATCTTAATCGCGCTTGTGGTCGCGATCCTTGTCAAAGTCCGTTACTGGAGCTGATTCACACGGGGAGCATGGTGCAGATGGAAAACGTTCTTAGTTACATGACCTTTATCCCGCTGGCCGGGGCGGTCGCGATTCTGTTCTTGCCGAGCGCGGCCTATAAGCTGATCCGCTGGGTCGCCGCGGCGGTTACGGTGCCGCCTCTCTTGATGGCGATTTGGCTGTTCAATCACTTCGACCGCGCTCAACCCGGCTTTCAGTTCGTCGAAAAGTATCAGTGGATTCCCGCCTACAATATCAGTTACTACATGGGCATCGACGGCATCAGCATCTCGATGGTGCTTTTGACTGCGCTTCTCAGCTTTCTCTGCATCTTCGCCTCCTTCGGCATCGACAAGGCGGTCAAGGGCTACTTCGCGCTTTTCCTCATGCTCGACGCCGGCATGATGGGAGTTTTTTGCGCTCTGGATTTTTTTCTGTTTTACGTTTTCTGGGAAGTCATGCTGCTGCCGATGTATTTTCTGATCGGCATCTGGGGCGGACCCCGGCGCGAGTATGCCGCGATCAAATTCTTTCTCTATACCCTCTTCGGCAGCGTGCTGATGCTGCTCGCCATCCTGGCGCTCTATTTCACCAGCGAGCCGCATACCTTCGACATGACCCAGCTGATGGCGCAAGCCAGCCGCTATGGCACCAAGCCGCTGGCGCTCTGGCCCTTCGAGCAGTGGGGCTGGGGTTTTCAGCACGTCATCTGGATGGCGCTCTTCATTGGTTTCGCCATCAAGATTCCGGCGTTTCCCTTTCACACCTGGCTACCCGATGCGCACGTCGAAGCGCCGACCGCGATCTCGGTTATCCTCGC
>JADMIO011280011.1_pt1 | contig 68946 bp, 52 predicted proteins | sample 8958161 | NCBI WGS metagenome assembly JADMIO01 (sample SAMN16585339, study PRJNA669376) | soil metagenome | isolation source: Crop rotation soil | place: USA: Cullars Rotation, Alabama | collected 2011 | reverse complement strand
GCCGCGACTTCAAGTCACGTGAATTCCAAGCTTCGGATCCCACTGTGCTGGAAAGAATACAAATGGTACGATCACATACACGCCTTCCTTGAATTATAAAGGACCAGACACATTACGTTACAGGGTTTGTGACAATGGAATGCCGGCACTTTGCGATTCTGCCTATATTTTCATCCAGGTGGATACGATCAACCATGCACCTGTAGCCGGGGATACCACCTATCATATTCTGAACAATAAAGTATTCTCTGGAAACCTGAAAACACTTGTAACAGATCCGGACAATAATATCAATCCAACAAGTTTTGTGGTGACAGTTTCACCTCTTTCAGGAACGCTCAACCTGCAAGCTGATGGTTCGTTTACATACACTCCTTTAAATACCTTCACAGGAATAACAAACTTCATTTACAGGATTTGCGATCTTGGCTCTCCGGTGTTATGTGATACCGGTATTGTGTACTTCATCATTGATAAAGAAAATAAAGCTCCGTTTGCAGTAGACGATTCATTTACCATAGAAGAGAATACAGAAATTACATTTGAGGCAAGAAAAAATGATATGGATAGTGACGGAATACTCGAAAACCCGGTGATCATTGTTCAACCATCCAACGGAAGTGTCACACTAAATAGTGCAGGACTGATTACCTATAAACCGGCTGCAGATTTCATAGGAAACGATGTATTCTCTTACCGTGTTTGTGACAATGGAACTCCAACATTATGCGATTCTGCCAAAGTGAAGATCACTGTAACAAGATCTGCTGATCATACTGTAAGGGTACCTGAAGGATTCTCTCCAAACGGAGATGGTATCAATGACCTTTTCGTGATTAAAAATATAGACAGGTGTCCGAACAATAAGTTGACCATCGTGAACAGGTGGGGAATGGTCGTTTATGAAAAACAATCATACAACAATGATTGGGGCGGACAATCAAACCAGGGTGCGGTAATGGAAGGTACATTGCCGGCAGGAACTTATTTCTACCTACTTGATCCAGGTAATAACGAAGATATTTTTAAAGGATACGTATACATAACCAGGTAATGAATATGAAAAAAGTACTCACCATATTTTTTATTCTGCTCCTTGCAACAGTTGCCAGGGCACAGCAGGACCCTATGTATTCACAATACTGGATCAATGCTGTTATTCTAAACCCTGCACAGGTTGCAGCAGATGGCAATACAACGCTTAATCTCACCGGAAGATACCAGTGGGTTAACCTGAATGGTGCTCCCAAGACAAGCGCTCTTTCATTCGGTGGAATGCCTATTAATAAAGTAGGTATTGGAGGCTCTTACATTTATGATCAAATCGGACCTGTAAGATCACATACGCTGAACGTTGACTTCGCCTATCACTTAAAAATTTCCGAGCATTGGACTACAACTGTTGGAACAAGATTAAGCGCGACAAATACAGCAATAAACCTTACCGACCTCTATGTAGACCAACAGGGTGATCCGGGATTCAGTCAGAACCTGAACAGCGGACTTCAGCCAAATGTCGGTTTCGGAATTTTAATTCATAACGAAAGGTTCTATTTCGGATTCTCTCAGCCAAGAGCGATTGAATATGACCTGAGCACCTCGACCTACATGAATACAAAGATCATTACCCATCGTTTTGCTTATACCGGTTATAATTTTAGTGTGAATAAAGAGATCGACCTAAGACCCAGCATTTTGGTGAAGGAAGTGAACTATGCACCTCTCCAGTTAGACTTTAACCTGGTTGCTGAATTCAACAATAAACTGAGTGTAGGTTTCTGTTACCGCACGGGTGATGGTATTGGAGGCCTGGCAGGTTTTGCCCCTTCGCCAAAATTAAAAATGTACTACTGTTATGATTATCCATTATCAGCTATTGCACAAATAAGCAAGCAAACACATCAGCTTTCTTTGGTTTATAATTTTATGAAAAAGCCAAAGCGTATCAATTCACCCAGATATTTTGAATAGCTATGAAACGTTTCTTTCTTTCCATATTATACATCATTCTGATTGCAGGTACAGCACTTGCACAAAAGAATGATTTTGCAGAACGAAAATTATCGGCTGCCCTATTTCAAAAAAACGACATTGCTGCCACTGCCTTTTACAATAAAAAAATGTCTGATGGCGACAGCAGCTATATGGTAGATTATGCATCTTCACTTTGCAGGCTTCACCAGTTTAGCGAATCGTACAACCTGTATAAAGTATCCGATAAGAAAAAACAAATTGATAAACCCACACGCGCATCTGAGTTTATCCAGCTTACAAAAATGTTCGATAGTGCTTTAGCCAATAGCGTGGATTCCAGCTATGAAGTTATGCTTTTATCGGCCGGATATAAGAAAGTACCCGCAGGTAAATCCGATTTCAGGTATGCCATTCCTATTGCCTCATGCTTTAACTCCGATGCAGATGATTTTGGTGTTTGCACCGTAGATAACAACGTGCTTTTTGCCTCAACGAGAAGTACCCAGCAAGCGAATATTGAAAACTCACTCATAAGAACTTATAAACTAAATAATAAAAATACATGTGAAGTGGATTCATTGATAAGTGAGGCCGGTATATTAGGAATAATCGGTAAGCTGGAAGCAAAATTTAACTGCGGACCGGTAAACATTTCAAAAGATAAGAGCAAAATATTTGTGACGGTTAACCAAAGTAAGAAAAGTAAAAACGGCACATATAATCTTACCATTCTGGAATCGCACAGGTATATTACCGGTTATTACAGCGAGCTGCAACACGTGCCGTTTGACAGTGTGATTTATTCCGTTCAGCATCCTTTCTACGATGACCATTCCGGGTATTTATATTTCTCCTCAAATATGCCTGGGGGAGCCGGTGGTTTTGATATTTACAGAATAAAATATGACGGTAGCAACTGGGGTAAGCCTGAAAATATAACGTATGCCAATACAGCTGCCACAGAGGCCTTTCCTTCAGTAGATACAAGTGGCAATCTCTATTACTCAGGAAAAACCGTTAATGGATTTGGTGGTCTCGATATTATGCGGGTTGAAAAAGGGAAAACCACACCTACTCTTCTAGAATATCCTGTAAACACGGCTTATGATGATTTTGGAATGATCGTTACAGATACAAGGCATGGGTATTTCTGCTCAAACAGGAAGACTGAAAAAGGAGGTGATAACATATACAGCTATGCTATTGAATTTCCTCCCTATAAAGTTGCCCTCACCGTAGAAGATGAAAACTCAAAAGCACCGCTGAAAGATGTAACTATTGAGATTAAATATGCCGATACTTCATTCACGGTAGTTTCAAACGATTCCGGAAAATTTATGATGACACTTCCCGGTGAACGTGAAGGCACCAAATGGAATCCAAAAATTACTTTGACCAAAAGAGGTTATGTGCCACTCGCTTTAACTTCATCCTTTGCACTGGAAGATGAAAGAAATATATCGATCTCCACAGTCATTCATAAAGAACCTATTGCCCCGGTTGCCATTATTAAAGCAACCCAGGTAGCACCTGTTATTAAAGTGGGGGTCGATCTCGGGAAAGTGCTCAAGCTTGATACGATCTATTTTGATGTAAATAAATGGGATATCAGGCCTGATGCAGCCATTCAGTTGGATAAAGTAGCAAACGCCATGGTAGAAATGCCAAATCTTGTTATCGAATTGGGTTCGCATACCGATTCACGGGGAAGTGCACAGGCCAACCAGGCGCTTTCGCAAAAACGCGCTGAAGCATCAGGAAGATACATTCTTTCTAAAGGTATCGATCCAAAACGGTTGACATGGAAAGGATATGGGGAAGCGAAACCATTGAATAAATGTAAGGATGGAGTGAAGTGCACTGAGAAACAATATTCCGTAAACAGGAGAACAGAATTCAAAATAGTGAAAATGTGAGTTCTTCCGGATAATAATCTTTCCTGGTTTATGGGCTCCCATTAGGGAGCTTTTTATTTTACAGTATCATACCAAAGCTGAACAAGCCCTGATGCGAACATTTTACTATCGATCAGTTTTAACTTCTGCTCCTGTCTGCCAGGTTTAAAAAGTGAAATACCCTCTCCAAGAAAATATGGAATAATGGAAACTACAAAACGGTCGATAAGATCTTCTTTCATCAATTCAAAAACTAGCTCTGCTCCCCCATCTATAAAAATATCTTTCCCGTTTGTTTCACGAATTTGTGAAATGAGATCAGCAACACCACCATTGTAAAATTCAACATTATCGTCTTTACCTTTTTTAGTTCGCGAAACAACATAACATTTTCTGTCATGGTGCGGGAAATCAATACCGAAAGATAATACTTTATCATACGTCTTCCTTCCCATAATCACCGTGTCTACTGTTTTGATAAAATCACCGTATCCATAATCTTCCCCCGGAGTTTCAACAACCGAAAGAAAAGTTAAGTCGTCATTTTCTTTGGCAATATATCCATCTAAGCTTGCTGCGATATAAAGGATTACTTTCCTGTCAGGCATATACAATAATAACAAAAAACATGTCCTAAACGATCGCTCAGCGACCTTCTTTCTGTTTCTCTTTTATACACTCATTCAACCTCACTCCTGCTTTCTTATTCCACCGAGGCTGAACGAAGGTGAAGGCACCCACTCTATTAATAGCCTTCTGATACCATTTCACCAATAACAGTGTTTTCACTCTTGAAAACTAAAAATGTTACAGAGTATTTTTGATCTTAGTTCATAAATCCCACTCTCATGAAAAAAATTATTAATCTCCTCCTCGTTAATGCATTTGTCTTCATTGCATCTGCACAGCAGCAACTGCATATCCATCATATCAATATTGAAAATGGTGATGCTACCGTTATTGGAATTTATGATGAAAGCCAACACAAGTACACTGCCAAAATATTGATTGATGGTGGCCAGTCGCCCGCCAATACTATGTTATTACCTTATCTCAAAAAAATGATGGGAAGTAGTCCTGATGCATTGCATTTCGATTATGTAATGCTCACTCACTATCATGATGACCATTACAAAGGATTACTGGCACTGCAAACCGGCCTTATTACTGCAGACAGCATCGTAGATCCGGGAGGATATAAAGTATCAACGATATTTAAGCACTCAGCAAATTCCGGTACTAAGCCTACCAGTTTAGTTATTGCTCAACCCTGGCTTACAGCACTTAAAGCTGCTGCTCACCATAGCCCTAAACCTTATGTGAAAGGACGCAGCCAGGTATTGATACGCTTCGACAAAACTGCATCCACCTCTATAGGTAATACAATCACAATTGGTAAAGTAGGTAACAATGATGTACAACTGGAATGCATCAGCGGATGGGGAAATACACTTTCTTCAGGTGGTCAGATCGTATCTAATCCTGCCCCAACCAAAAACAATGCAAACAATTTTACGTTGGCATTTATTCTTCATTGTGGAGAGTTTCGTTATTTTATAGGGGGTGATATGGGAGGAAGCGGAGGCCAATACATTGACCAGGAAACTACTGCTACCCAATTTTTTAATGAAACTTATCCCTCAGCTAAATCTATGTCTGGCGATGCAACGGCAAAAGGACATATCTGCGGATTCAAAGCCAACCACCATGGCAGCAAGAATAGCAATACTCCTGAATTTATACAAGATATGAAACCAGCAATAGTCGTTACATCAGGAGGAAATAAACCAAGCTGGCATCTTCCCAATCCTGACTATCTCAAACGTTTGCAAGATGTAAAACCACTATCGGCCTCGGTTGACCTGCCTGATGGAAGCTTTAACCAGGGTTTCTATTTTACGAACCTGTATAATTTCAGTTCAAGCTTTCCATCACTTACCACGGCCAATACTGCATTCAAAAATAAACCCGGTATAAGTTACAATTATGGAAATGATGCCGCCAATAAAAAAGCAGGTTATTTAATCAAGGTAACTGATGCAGATGGTATCAGTGAAAAAAGTAGCTTTGAAGTAGGCCGCGTAGATATTACCAACGCAATTCCTTACCAAAAGCTAGCAACGTTCTCTTGTCATAAAAAGTAAGTTTATGCTGGCTCTTTTGCTTTGTCTACTCGTATTGTTTTCTGATAGCAGTAGACTTTCCAAAATCGAATTATAGACACAATATGTGTATGTCAGAATATGTATTTAGTATAAAAGCAACGAGTAATTGCTCCCACTTTCACACCCTCATTGTTTTTGCACTGCTAACCCCAGTTTAAAGAGTGTTATTTGTTTACAAAATCCTGCTGGTCGTACTAATCCTTTTATTTACTATTATTAAAAAGCCATACCTTTCACGCAGGTTTGGCTTACTAACAAAATAGACTCAAGCTTTTGCAATCTAATTATATCATGAAATCAAAATTACTTATCTTTAGTTTATTCACTTTATTTACCACGCATACATTACATGCGCAAACAACCGAAACATTCGAAACCGAAGCCGGAAGCAGTACTTCGTTTACTGACAATGGACAGGTCTTTAACATTACCAGCCAGCTCGCTGGTCCGTTTGATATCCAGGCATCATTTCCTGGAACAGGCTGGAATGGTACCTCAGCCGATAACCGTTATATCGATAATGATGGTTATGCTGTAGCCAGTCAGAATGTGCAGTTCACGATCTCCAGCGCAGGTTCCACACCTTTCAAGATCAACAGCGTATGGATGTACCTGTCAAACCACAATGCCAGCGTTGCCGTAACCGGAAGCCTTACCGTGGTGGGAAAGCTTGGTGGCGTAACACAATTCACTGCTACTGCAAGCAGCGGTTTCAACACCAATGCAGCAGTTGCTAATGGTTTTTCACAGATCAATTTCACCACCTTTGGCGGCAGCAACAATACGGGCACCAGTATCGATCAGTTGGTATTCAGCACCGGGGGAAATTTTGAATATGTAGCCCTTGATGCATTCACCTGGACCACAGTTTCAACCCCTCCCACCGTTAGCAGTTCTGCAGCCAGCAGCATTGGCGGTACTTCTGCTGTGCTTGGCGGTAATGTAACCTCTGCCGGAAGTTCTACAGTAACGGAGCGGGGTATTGTGTGGGCTACTACCACAAACCCCACTACCTCAAATAACAAAGTAGCAAATGGTTCTGGCACTGGTACGTTCAGCGGAACGGTAAGCTCGCTGCCAAGCAGTACACTTATTTACTTCAGGGCTTATGCCACTAGTGCTGCAGGAACCAGCTATGGTTCTAATCTTAACTTTACAACAAACGCAGCACTCAGTACATCCAGTACCAGCCAAACCAATCTCAGTTGTAATGGTGTCTGTACCGGAAATGCAACAGTTACCGCAACAGGTGGAAACGGCAGCTATACCTATTCATGGTCGCCTAGCGGAGGAAGCGGGTCATCGGCATCTTCTCTGTGTGCAAATAATTATACCTGTACCATAACCGATGGGGTAGGCGCTTCTATTACACGTACCTTTAGTATTACTCAGCCAACTGCAATCACATCGTCAGTTGTATCACAAACTAATTTGGCCTGCAACGGGGGCACAACCGGAGCGGCCACGATCACTTCAAGCGGAGGTACAGGCACAAAAACCTACGCATGGACCCCGGGCAATCCAACAGGCAATGGTACAGTGAGTATAAGTGGACTGAGTGCCCAAACCTACACTTGTACGATTACCGATGCAAACAGCTGTACTAAAACACAAACAGTGAACATTACAGCACCCAGCGCAATCACTTCATCTGTCGTAAGTCAAACCAATGTGTCTTGTAACGGGGGAACCAACGGAGCAGCTACCATCACAACATCTGGCGGGGCAGGAAGTAATACCTATTCCTGGTCACCGCCCCCTGGTGCCGGTCAGGGCACAGTAAGTGTAACTGGGCTGAGTGCACAAACATATACCTGTACAATTACTGACGCAAACAGTTGTACCAAAACACAAACGGTGAATATTACTGCACCCAGTGCGATCACTTCATCCGTAGTTTCACAAACTAACGTGGCCTGTAATGGGGGCACAACCGGAGCGGCCACAATCACTTCAAGCGGAGGTACAGGCACAAAAACTTATTCCTGGTCGCCAGCCCCTGGTGCCGGTCAGGGCACGGTGAGTGTAAGCGGACTAAGTGCCCAAACCTACACTTGTACAATTACTGACGCAAACAGTTGTACCAAAACACAAACGGTGAACATTACTGCACCCAGTGCGATCACTTCATCTGTAGTTTCACAAACGAACGTGGCATGTAATGGGGGCACAACTGGAGCAACTACCATCACAACATCTGGCGGGGCAGGAAGCAATACCTATTCGTGGTCGCCAGCCCCTGGTGCCGGTCAGGGCACGGTGAGTGTAAGCGGACTAAGTGCCCAAACCTACACTTGTACGATTACCGATGCGAACAGCTGTACCAAAACGCAAACGGTGAATATCACTTCACCGAGTGCCATTACTTCTTCTGTCATAAGTTCTACAAACGTATCATGTAATGGAGGCTCGAATGGGGCCGCAACCATTACGGCCAGTGGCGGTACCGGATCATTAACGTATGACTGGACGCCCGGTAACCCAACTGGAGACGGCACTGTTTCAGTATCCGGTCTTACTGCCGGCACTTGGACGTGTACAATCACTGACGCGAATAGCTGTACCAAAACACAAACTGTAAATATCACTGCACCTGCTGCATTGGCAAATAACACCATAAGCGGGGCGCAAATCATCTGTTCAGGGAGCACCCCTTCATTACTGTCAGGCTCTATACCTACCGGTGCAACCGGAACTTATGGTTATGCTTGGATCCGCTCAACTACCAGTGCAACTGCTGGGTTTGCTGCAGCTACAGGAACCAACAATGCCAAAGATTACACCCCACCTGCATTAACTCTAGGCACCTGGTTTAGGCGTATTGCCACTTCTGGATCATGTGCTGCAGATACCAGCACAGCTTTATTTATCACCGTTGATTCTACTATTGCAAACAATACTGCAACAGGTGCGCAAACGATTTGCTCAGGATCAGCGCCAACTTCACTCACAGGTTCAACACCAACAGGCGGTAACGGTTCAACTTATACGTATACATGGCTGAGTTCAACTACCAATGCAACTACTGGCTTTACTGCAGCTTCAGGAACTAACAATACAAAAAATTATTCGCCTGCTGCGCTCACACAAAACACATGGTACAAACGGGCTGTGGCCTCAGGTGCATGTGCAAATGATACTACTGCTGCAGTGATGATCACCATCAATACGGCTATTGCAAATAACACTGCAACAGGTGTGCAAACGATTTGCTCAGGATCAACTCCATCTGCACTTACGGGTTCAATACCAACTGGCGGAAACGGTTCAACTTATACGTATACATGGCTAAGTTCAACCACTAGTGCAACTGCTGGTTTTACTGCAGCTTCAGGAACCAATAATACACAGAATTATTCACCTGCTGCGCTCACACAAAACACATGGTACAAACGTGCTGTGGCCTCAGGTGCGTGTGCAAATGATACTACTGCTGCAGTGATGATCACCATCAATACGACTATTGCAAATAACACTGCAACGGGTGTGCAAACGATTTGCTCAGGATCAACTCCATCTGCACTTACGGGTTCAATACCAACCGGTGGCAACGGCTCAACCTATGCTTATATATGGCTAAGTTCGACCACGAGTGCAACCGCTGGTTTTACTGCAGCTTCAGGAACCAACAACGCACAAAATTATTCACCCGTTACACTGACCCAAAATACGTGGTATAAACGGGTTGTTGTTTCAGGTGCATGTGCAAATGACACAACTGCGGCAATCATGATCACAATCAATACTGCTGTTGCAAATAACACTGCAACGGGTGCGCAAACGATTTGCTCAGGATCAACTCCATCTGCACTTACGGGTTCAATACCAACTGGCGGAAACGGTTCAACTTATACGTATACATGGTTAAGTTCAACAACAAACGCATCAGCAGGCTTTGCTGCAGCTTCAGGAACCAACAACGCACAGAATTATTCGCCAGCTGCATTAACTCAAACCACCTGGTATAGAAGAAAAGTGACTTCTGGAGTTTGTGCAAATGATACTACAACTGCAGTGATGATCACCATCAATACGGCTATTGCAAACAATACGGCAACTGGCGCACAAACGATTTGCTCAGGATCAACTCCATCTGCACTTACGGGTTCAATACCAACTGGCGGAAACGGTTCAACTTATACGTATACATGGTTAAGTTCAACAACAAACGCATCAGCAGGCTTTGCTGCAGCTTCAGGAACCAACAACGCACAGAATTATTCGCCAGCTGCATTAACTCAAACCACCTGGTATAGAAGAAAAGTGACTTCTGGAGTTTGTGCAAATGATACTACAACTGCAGTGATGATCACCATCAATACGGCTATTGCAAACAATACGGCAACTGGCGCACAAACGATTTGCTCAGGATCAACTCCATCTGCACTTACGGGTTCAATACCAACTGGCGGAAACGGTTCAACTTATACGTATACATGGCTAAGTTCAACCACTAGTGCAACCGCTGGTTTTACTGCAGCTGCTGGAACCAACAATGCACAGAATTACTCACCTGCTGCACTCACACAAAATACATGGTACAGGCGTGCTGTGGTCTCAGGTGCATGTGCAAATGATACTACAACAGCTGTTATGATTACCATCAACACAGCTGTGGCAGGAAACACAGCAACAGGCGCACAAACAATTTGTTCAGGTTCAACTCCGGCCACACTCACCGGATCAACGCCAACAGGTGGCAACGGCTCAACTTACACTTATACATGGTTAAGCTCAACAACAAGCGCATCAGCAGGCTTTACTACAGCTTCTGGAACCAACAATGCACAGAATTACTCACCTGCTGCGCTCACACAAAACACATGGTACAAACGTGCTGTGGCCTCAGGTGCGTGTGCAAATGATACTACTTCTGCCACAATGGTCACAGTGAATATTGCCGGAACCTGGATCGGAGGAGCAAGCGCATCATGGAACAATACCGCTAACTGGAGTTGTCCTGCATTGCCAACCTCCTCAACCAACGTTATCATCAATTCAGGTGCGCCTAATATGCCTGTAATCACCGATGCACAAGTATGTAATAATATTACTATTGGTACAGGAGCAAGTCTGACACTAAATGCTGCAGCTTCTAAATTGTCTGTATATGGCAACGTAACCAACAATGGTACATGGACAAACAGCAATGGACGTTTTACATTAAATGGTTCTGCAATTCAGATATTTCCTGCAGGTTCTTATTACAAAGTGGAAGTAAATAATACAGCTGGCGTGAATTTAGGCGGAAATGTTGTCGTGAACGATTCACTCATTTTTACAAATGGAAACCTTTCATTAGGTTCAAATGACCTAACTGCTAATCTGGTTGCAGGCACTACATCAGCGCGCTATATAGTAACCAACGGAACAGGAACATTGAATATCCAAAATATCGGAATAAGTGGTAAAACAGGTAATATAATTTTCCCTGTCGGAGTAAGCACATACAATCCTGTTGTATTAAATAATACAGGAACAGCAGACGAATTCCGTGTGAGAGCCATTGATAGTGTTACAGCAAATTATTCGGGTTCTATTCCAACAGGAACAAAGATCACCAACAATGCAGTGAATCGCACCTGGCACATCAGCGAAGTGAATCCGGGAGGAAGTAATGCCACTGTAATCTTACAGTGGAACACGACTGATGAGCTGAGCGGATTTACACGCGGCAATTGCTTTGTGTCACATTATAATGGTACTACGTGGATGAACGCAACTTCAACTGCTGCATTGGGTTCAAATCCTTTTACACAAACACGTTCAGGTATCACTTCTTTCTCTCCTTTTGGTGTGGGAAGTGGGGCGACATTGCCTGTTGAAATGCTCGGCTTCACAGCTGATGCCGCAGGAAATGACGCAGTGCTCAATTGGTCAACAGCCAGCGAGATCAATAATGATCATTTTGAAGTGTTACGTTCCGTAGATGGAAAAGCTTTTGAAACAATAGCACGGGTGAAAGGAAGCGGAACTACACAATTAACCAGTTCCTATTTATTTACAGATAAAAATGCTGTGTCAGTTGGACAGGTGCTGTTTTATGTCATCAGGCAGGTTGATTTCAGTGGGGCATCTTCCATGTCAAATGTGCAAACGGTCACTTTCATCAGTAAGCTCAACAACCAGATGGTGGTAATGCCAAATCCTTTTCTGAATGATTTAACTATTTCTTCAGCTACAAAAATACAATCAGTTAAACTGACTGATATGAGTGGAAAGGAGATCAATGCAAATGTGGTATATATCAACCCGCAAACAATCAGCATCATTGGAATGGGGAATCTTCGTACAGGTATTTATTTCCTGCATATGAATGACGGGAACCAAACTCATGTAGCTAAAGTTATAAAAGAGTAAGGACTGAGGTTGGTAATGATGCACTCAATTACGGACACAAGACAAGCAACAGGGTAAGCATTGAATATAAAAATAGAGAGAGTGATCGCCCCTGCTTTCACTCTCACTATTAACTCCGTTGCTTTTCTTTTGCACACCGGCTTTGTTTTCCAAATAGCGTTTGGTGTGTGTCATTTTACTTAATAATTTTTTCCCAGTAGCCAACATCAATCCATTTGTCAAACTTGTAACCTACTTCCTTTAATTGAGCCACTTTCTCAAATCCGAACTTTTTGTGAAGGGCAATGCTTCCGTCATTTGGTAATGCAATACCACCAATAATGGCATGCATACCGGTATCATTCAGTTTCGCAAGAAGCTCTTCATATAGTTTTGAACCGATTCCTTTGCCCTGGTGATCCTTGTCAACATAAACGGAAGTCTCAACGGTTCCGCGATAGGCACATCGCGATCTCCACGCTCCTGCATACGCATAACCGATTATTTTGCCTTCGGATTCGTATATCAACCAATGGTATTTTTCCAGAACGGTTTTGATCCGCCCCTCCATTTCTTTAGTGGAAACAGCTTCCTCTTCAAAATTGTTGTGGGTGTTTAACACGTAATAATTGTAGATGTTGCAAATAGCTTCGGCATCCGATGTAGTTGCTGATCGTATCATAGTTTAAAGATATTATTATTCGGTTGGTACGTGTAGTTCATTGCGTACAAAATCTTTGCAATACTGTTTGATTTGGTTGCGAACATTGCGGAATGCATCCATCACTTCATTTTCTGTACCTTGTGCTTTGGCAGGATCCGGAAAGTTATGATGAAACTTCTTAGCCGAAGATGGAAAAACCGGGCAATTTTCCTTCGCATTATCGCAAACGGTAATTACAAAATCAAAGGCAATATCCTTGTATTCGTTTACGTGGTTTGATGTATGACCAGAGATATCAATTCCATCTTCTAGCATTGTTTTAATGGCCCTGGGATTGACTCCGTGTGTTTCGATACCAGCACTAAATACATGAGTCTTGTCCTTTCCAAAGTGTTTAAGATACCCTTCAGCAATCTGGCTCCGGCAACTATTCCCAGTACACAGTACTAAAACATTTACTGCCATATCTTAAACAAATAACCAGATGATATTGATGATGCAAAACTTAGGGTCAAACCCAAATATGAACTGAAGCCCGACAACCGAAGTTGTGATAATAACCGGCTTCTTATGTTTGATAAAAAAAGCTCTCATTTCTTAACAGCAACTCAAGTCGGTTGTACAACAAATTTCACAGCAATCGTCAGCACTACAGCATGAAGATTCATTTGATTCTTTACTTTCTAAATCACTTTTCTTAATTTGATCTGATATTTCCATATTTATTATATTTAGTTAATATCGTAATATAACGATAATTTAAGTAGATTTTTTAACAGCACTTGTTTCCTTTGAAAGAATCGAAAAGTACCTTTAAGTATACCTTTGCTTCCTCCCATCCTTTTTCATCAATGCAGTAACAAACTGCAGCACCTTCAATATTTCCCTTTATCAGCCCTGCTTCCTTAAGTTCTTTCAAATGCTGAGAAACAGTGGACTGGGAAAGAGGAAGTTCGTCCACAATATCTCCGCAGATGCATGATTCACTCTTAATCAAAAAACGTAGGATGGCGATTCGGGCAGGATGCCCCAAAGCTTTTGCATAAGCTGCAATCTTATTATCCTTTACGGTAAATTCTTCTTTTTTAGCTAAACCCATAATTATATCGCAATATTACGATTAAATATGAATTTCGCAAAAAGAATTTACTGGATTAATAAACGCAGAAATATGTGATATGAGAATTCTCTGCGCCCATCCTCGCGAACGTTTGCGCCCCTGGCTAATTAAGCACACCGGCAAGATGATGGTTACGAATCTACAATAATGGCCAAATGCTAAATATAGGACAATGATTTGTCTGAATCTATCATCTTCTTTAGTTTCAATAAACAATCCCGAACCTGGCTGTCCGTTGACATACCGGAATTGTGGTCAAATTTGTAGCGTATATGATATTCTTTATCCAGGTCATCAATATCCTGGACATATAAGTGACAGGCACTTGTTCCTTTATCAGATTTAGCTGAGATAATTGTTTTATGGCCGACTATCCACGTTTTCCCCATGATTCTTTGCAGAGGTTCATGAAAAGATATTGAGCTTACAGTATTGAGAAATTTGCGCTTCATCCTTTTCAGCCATAAATATGAAAGAGCCCGGCCAGGCCGGGACTCATCATGCATTTTATTCCTTTGTTACTGTCAAATGTATGATGAGAGAATTAATCTTCATATACCTTCATTATGGTATTTTGTACAAAAAGTTGTTGCTTTTTTTTATTGTGCCCCCCCGGTTTCATCCCGCCATAGCGGGACTCGTGATTCGAACAACCCACCGGTCCTCTGCCCGACAATATGTTCTACCGTCACATTCTAAAATTGATTTATCTAATTCAATTAATTATTTAATTTTACATCCATAAAACAATGACACCTCCATCGGGCGTAGAGATTTACCATGATGACCTGGCTATTTATTGGCTGGAGAATGAAGCGCTTCTTTGCTCTGTATGTAAGCCAGCTTCGCGTACGGTTGAGGCACTGCAGGAATCCTTTCGTCTTATCAGAAAGATAACCAATGGACGAAAAGTATGCCTCTTAACCGATACGAGTGCTGCTGGCTTTGGCTCGCAAAAAGCAAGAGAATTTTCCTTAAACTCTTCACCTGATCATTTTAAAGCCATGGCTATGATTTCGGGAGCGCCCTACAGCTCATTGCTGGTAAATACTTTTATGACCTTTAGTGTTCAGCCTATTCCTATGAAAATATTCAATAGTGAAAAAGACGCCCGGGAATGGATTAAAAATTATGCTTAGGTACGCACGCCAAAAGATGCCTATCAGATAGGCAGGCGAGCGCGAGCGAAGAGATAATAAATAAAGCTTTTGAAAACTATAAGTGGGTGGATATGCGAACCTTTAGTTCTTCTATAAACAAGTTAGCTGCAAGGCAAAGACAACAATGAGACAACTATTAACTTCGACATTACTTTTTATCATTTTAGCTTCCTGTTCACCAGACACAGGAAAAGGAAATTCCAATGACAGAGAATTAGTGCCATATCCTGAGAAATATGAACATGGCGGTTACTCGACACTTCCCGACTCAATAAAACCACAGTTTACCCCAGACACTACAATTGGACAAATTAGTTTAATAAATTCCAAAAATGTAGACACGTACCTCGGTTCAAACATAATGGATAAACTAATTGACCTTGATCTCCCACAAACGACAATTCTTTCAGAAGACAAGAAACAGAAACTAACCATTTATTTTCATCCTGGCAGTGTGCGGAAAGAATTTTCTGAATTCAAAATTGAATATAAAGGCGATCATCCTGTTGGTAAAATAACCATAGTCAAAGGAGACAAATTCCAAACTGAAAACGGAATCGAACTTGGAATTTCTATTGAAGACCTCAAATCTATTAAAGGCGAACCCGACACAGTAACGACCATTGGTGAAAAGCTTAATTATCATTATCAAATTAACGACTTCAGGAATTCTGTTTTTTTAAGGAGGTACAATATGCCACTTTATTACGCAGACTATTTTTTCACTAACGGCTACCTGAGAGAATTTAAATTTGGTTTTGAATATCCATAATAATGACGTGCCGTCCGTGAGCTTATTCTCCGCCCTCGGAAACCCAAAACGGGTGCTGAATTCTACCCGGTTTTCCTGAATTTTAGGATTTTACGTATCTTTGTTTAGATGCAAAAACATCTAAAGAATGAATTATACCATATCATTTCAGGAAAGAGCGAAGTTAGGTTTGGAGCAACTATCCAAGCAGTCGCCAGTCACCTTAGCGATGGCACGCAGTCAAGCCCAAAAACTCAAGACACAAAGCAAATCAGGGAACAAGAAACAAAGAAGTTAGAGAATTTCGTTTCTAAAAAAAACTTTGGATAAACGATATCGACTTTTCCCAATATGTAAGTGAGGGCGCAGAACAAAGAGTTTTTTTGAAAGATTCTGATCATGTTCTAAAGCTAAACGATGCTAATATTGGAAGAGATAAACAATGAACTGTATACAAAATACACCGACAGATATCGGGCTGAAAAGCCGAAATCGAGCAGACTCTCATGCAACACAATTTGAAAATATCTAACCTGATGAATACATTGAAAAAGCGATCTACTATTCCTCGAACCTCTCGTCATTATGGGCTTCTGCCGATTACCTCAAAAAACAGAAACTTCAATTTTGTTCTTCCCGGACGGAATCCGGTACAGCAAACAAAAAGACCAATATCTAACCACGAGAATAAATTCAGTGCTCGCTTCAATCACGTATCTGGCGCAAGATTTCATGCAACAAAAAAGCGGCATACTGCCGCTTAGTTTGACTTATTCTGGTCTGGTAGCGGGGAGCAGGATTCCCGATTAAGCGCTGCTAACTCGTTCCTCGCAACATCGCTAAATCGGGATAAACTTCTCTCCTTTTTGCTTCGCAAAATCAGCCACTTTAAGTGCCTGGCTCCTCGATACAAAATATGTCATTTCAAAATTCTTAAGCTTTGAAAACAAAAAAGCCTCACTGGAATGTGAAGCTTTATAGCGTTTTGTACGCTAACGCGCGATCACAAACTTTCGCCACGTATCGCCCAACATCACAAAGTACATTCCTTCTTCGAGTCGGCTGATGTCTAGACGAATTTTATTTCCGGCATTTTCATGTACCTCTACCTCCATGACGTTGCGCCCGGCAGCATCCATGACCACAAGCAATGGGGAATTCATATGATCAGTCAATGCCACGAACAGCTCGCTGCATGCGGGATTGGGGAACAACATTACTTTGTTTACCTCGCTTAGCGCAGCAATACCTGCATTCACAACGTTGAACGAATCTGACATGTTATTGCACCCGTTGGTGCTATCGGCTTTCACCTGGTACATCCCGTTTGAAGTGAATGTATGGGTTTGCGCAGTGGCACCACTGATAGACGTGCTGTTCAGGTACCATTGGTACGCGCTTGCAGGTGTACTTTGAAGCTGCGTTCCGGTACGAGTGATGACAGGTTTAACAGGAACTGGTTTTACTGTTACATTCCTCGTGGTGCTGTCGCTGCACGCAGACGTATCGGTAATCTTCAGCTTCACGGTATAGGTCCCTGCAGCTGCATAGGTTTTATTTGCAGTAGCCGAAGTGCCTGTGCTCAGGTCACCGAAGTTCCACTGCCTTGTGCTCACACTGCTTGTTGTATCCGTAAGCAAAAAGAGGTTGGTGCGCATGCATTGCATGGTATCGTTTATGGTGAAACCTGCCCTGGGTTGAGACACAACAAGGGTTTTAGCCGCTGTGTCGTTGCACCCATTTGGTTGCTTTGCTACAAGCTTTACCGTGTACTGTCCAGGCAGCGCATAACTCTTTGCCGGTGACGCTAGAGTGGTGCTGTCTCCATTGCCGAAGTACCACATGCGCGAACTGGCCAATTTGGAGGTATCGGCAAAATTGAAGCTGTTGCCGACAAAGCAGGCCACCAGCTTATTTACCGTGAAACCCGCCAGGGATGAAGGATTGACCAACACCGCTTTGGTTACCGAATCTTTGCACAGGCTGTCGCTGGTGAGTACGAGTTTGACATTGTACGAACCTGTTGCTGCATACGCTTTCACAGGGTTAGCCAGCACCGAGGTGTCGGGTGCCGTAGCGCTGAAACTCCACTTACGGGCATAACTGCCGGATGCGATGGAAGAAGTGTCGATGAACGCAAACGAATTTCCTTTAAGGCATTGCGTGAGGCTATTCTGACGGAAACCTGGCACAGGTTGTGGGTTCACGATAACGGTGCGCGTGAGGGAGTCGGTGCAGCCGTAGCTTGCAGATATGAGTTTGATGGAGTAGGTGCCGGCAGTCAGGTAGGTTTTGCCGATGTAGTTCCCGGTGGAAGTATCATTGGGTCCGGTCCCGAAATACCAGGTGCGTGTCAGAGGTCCGCTGCTTACTTTAGAGGTATCGCCTACATAAAAATAATTGTTCTTAAAGCACTGGTTGCTTTTGTTGATGGTGAAACCGGGAGATGGCTTGTTCCCCACCGATACTGTTTTGGTGATCGAATCCTTGCAACCGCTTGTTCCCATCACAACGAGCTTTACCGAGAAGTTGCCGATGGCAGAATAGGTTTTTGAAGGTGTGGCAAGCGATGCAGTATCACCCGCGCCTGCCCCGAAATTCCATAACCGCGATTGCAGGGTACCTGTAGCAATGGACGAGATATCATTGAATGAAAATACATTTCCCGAAAGGCACTGCCCTGTTTTATTGATCGTAAAATCCGCAATGAGCTTGAGGCTGATGGCCACCGTTGCCGAGGTGTCGAACGGTCCACCAGACATCACCACGCGTTTGTACCAGGTATTCACCGAAGGACGCGGAGGCGAGAAATTGATAGCACTGTCGTTGCCACCTGCTTTGCTGAAACCAGTAGTAGCCGAAGTGGTTGACCTTAACCAACGGTAAGTGTAACGCCCGTTCCCTCCTGAAGGTGTGGTACCTGTAAGCGTGACAGGCAGGGCTTTGGGACAAATGAACTGGTCGGCCGAAATGAGGTTGTTGGTAACAGGAGGATATAATACCCCGGCAGGTGAGAAGGAAGCAAGGAGTCCGTCATAACCTCCGCTAACATGATATTGATAAGCTCCTGGGGTGGCAAGCACACTGTCGGACAGGGAGAGGCCGGCAATGATCACGTTACCTTCCATGTCGGTAGACATAGCATGGATCCCATCGAGCGCAGCACCACCGAGGTAGGTGCCCCAAAGGATCTGCCCGTTTGCATTGAACTTACCCAAGTACCCGTCATTGTTGGTGCCGCCTCCGAAAGTGAATTGCGCACAACCATACGTTGCTATTCCATTTGTGGAAGTAGTGTACCCACCCGTAATGATATTTCCTGCAGTATCGACTGTTGCTGCTACCTGCACATCATCGCCATTGCCGCCAAAATACGTTGCCCACTTGCGCACACCTGAGGTGTCGAATTTCACGAGGAAGCCGTCACTCGCACCACCACCGTACACGGTTTGGTATGCGCCTGTGCTTGCAATTGAGGTGGTTGAACCACTATACCCGCTCAGGTAAATATTACCCGACCGGTCGAGTGCGAGAGCCGATCCGTCATCCGTTGCGCTGCCTCCGTAATTGGTAGCCCATATCCTTGTTCCCGCAGGAGTGAATTTAGCGAGGTAGGTATCGGCATTTCCGCCCCCGTAGCCCGATTGGTATGCCCCAGCAGAAGCGGCAATACCATAAGGGGTTGATCCGGTTATATAGATATTTCCACCTCCATCAGCAACGATGGCGTCAACGCCTCCATCATTAGCGTAGTAGGTACCCCACAACCGGGTTCCTCCCGAATCCATTTTTGCAAAAAAACCATCGGCAACCCCGCTGCGGCTCACATCATAAGCGCCCGGTGTGGCAATGCCACTTCCGGAAAAAGTCCACCCGCAAAATACGATATTGTTCTGCTGATCTGTGGTTACTTCATAAGCGCGGTCGATTGCCGTGCCTCCGTAATACGTGCTCCACACCCTTGCGCCAGCAGACGTGAATTTGGCAATCAGCGCATCTTCCGAACCGTCATACGTTGTTTTGTGCGCGCCTGTGGAGGTCATGTTGGTTGAAGAAGTGGTTGACCCCACGATGATGATACTTCCTTTATTGTCGATGGCAATGCCTGAGGCACCATCGTCTCCGCTTCCACCATAATAAGTGACCCACACGGGTGTACCAATGGCATTGAAACGCGCGAGCAATACATCTTTAGTGCCTCCATTGAAGACACCCTGGTATGCACCAGATGTGGCGATGTTGGATGTTGAACTGGTTTGACCGGCTGCATAAATATTCCCTGCAGAGTCCACCTTCACAGCAGATAGAATTTCGTTGCCCGTTCCACCCAAATAGGTGCACCATGGAGTAGGATCGATCACGAGGTCGAGGGTAGCATCAAATTCACCGGCCATGATGACGAAGTCGCCCTCCTTTGTGCTGGAAAACTGCGTTTCCACTTTGTGCTTTGAACCGTTGTCATCAAACTGGTAGCTTTCGGGTATGCGTTCGCTAATGTTGCCCAGGCTTGTCTCCATGAGGATATTTCCTTCTTTGGTGAGCGAAGTTTGTTCAGCCCCCTCCATCAGCAAGCGGATATTGTTTATGTTCCCTTCGGGGTGAACGATGAAATTGTACTTAAATCCTCCTCCCGTTTCGTTTGCCTCTCCATCGCGTACCAGGAATTCCACATCGATATGTGGGTACACATCACGGTAAACCACGCGCTGGTATTGGCGTACGTGAAAGGCACCGTTCTCAGGTGTGCCGGTTGTATAATAATTATAATCAACAGGCGCGGCTCCTGATGCAACGATTTGCGCATCGGCATTGCTTCCTGCAAATGTTACATCTACCCGGTGAAAACGAAGCGCTGGGCTTTCTCCAGTAACGTTCAACGGATTATTTCCCTCCTGATCGGTGCGCAGGATCTCGTAGCTGAAACCCTGTTTTCGCAATTGGACGTGGAGGCCGCAACCCGTATACAGATATAATGCATCCGGGTTGGGTTGCCCGGACTGGTCAATGAGCTGTCCTTTGTTTTCAATGAAACCGTCATGGTGCAAAGCAGGCACCGGAATTGTTGCGTGGCAAAGCGCAGCTATGGTGCAGCACAGTAGCAGGAGTATTTTCTTCATAATATTCGAAAATAGGGCTTTTGGTTAAAATGTGCTGTGCAAAAATCTAACCCTTTGTAAACACCGAATTATAAAGAGCTTCCAGAAGTTTTAACGAAAAGTTTCCTTTTGGTAGAAAAACAGAAACCCTTGCTAAGCAAGGGTTTTGAGGGAGTAGAGGCGGCCAGCGTAAAATCTAACTTTTTGAGTGACTTGCGAGCGTTTTGAATGTGAGTTAACGGAATAACAAAAGAGCATCATTTTCTTTTCCTACCTTCGCTGTAATTTATGATCTCAAACGGCCATATATTAATTATAGATGATGAAGAGAAGCTTCGCGGTCTCCTTGCACGCATTATCAGCCTGGAGGGATTTGAAGTTTCCGAAGCAGCCAATTGCAAATCTGCTTTAAAAAAACTGGACCAGTCGGAAATTGATATAGTGCTTTGTGATGTTGTACTTCCCGATGGCAATGGCGTTGACCTGGTAAAGAAAATTAAGGCAAAAAAACCGGTAGCGGAAATTATATTACTTACAGCCTACGGAAATATCCCGGATGGTGTGCAGGCAATCAAAAATGGTGCGTTTGATTATATTGTAAAAGGCGATGATAACAATAGAATTATTCCTTTGCTGCAACGTGCACTGGAAAAAGTAAGCCTGGCAAGACGCGTACAGCAGCTTGAGCTACAAATCGGGGAAAAGCATTCCTTTGATAAGATCACAGGGAAAGCAAAGTCTTTTCTAAACGCTGTTGACCTCGCCAAAAAAGTTGCTCCTACAGACACAACAGTTTTATTGTTAGGTGAAACCGGTACGGGAAAGGAAGTTTTTGCGCAGGCTATTCACCAGGCAAGCATCAGAAAAAACAATTCCTTTGTGGTTATTAACTGTTCAGCTTTTGGGAAGGAATTACTGGAGAGCGAAATGTTTGGACATAAAGCCGGGGCTTTTACTGGGGCTATAAAAGATACCAAAGGGTTATTTGAAGAGGCCGATGGAGGAACTATTTTCCTGGATGAGATTGGTGAGATGAGCCTGGAACTTCAGGCAAAATTATTACGTGTAATCGAAACAGGCGAATTTATTAAAGTTGGGGAAAGCAAAACCACCAAAGTAAATGTGAGGATCATTACAGCCACTAACCGCAACCTGCAAAAGGAAATCGAAACAGGGCACTTCAGAAATGACCTGTATTATCGTCTTTCTGTTTTCCTGATCAACCTTCCGCCATTGCGCGACAGGATAAATGATATAGAAGACCTGGCCGGTTATTTTGCCGGTCGTTTTGCTGAAAAAACAAATAAGAAGATAACTTCGGTTTCAGCAGATTTTATTGAAGCACTTAAACTTCATAACTGGCCCGGAAATATCAGGGAGTTAAAAAATGTGATCGAAAGAAGCGTGATCATGGCAGACGGTGACCAACTTACAGTTGAAAGTTTACCTTTTGAATTAAAGCAGTTATCTCCCCCATTCTCCTCGAACGGCAAACAGCTATCCGCTTTTGATCTGGCAAGCGCGGAGAAGATCCATATCCAGAAAGTGCTTAACTATACCAATGGCAACAAAACAGAAGCAGCAAAATTACTGAATATTGCCCTGACCACCCTTTACCGCAAACTCGAAGAGTACAGGATCAGTTAAATATTACCCTCCCGAAATGATAGTCGCCCCCCTATCAAAATGAAAGGATTTTCATCACATCCATACCAGTTTACCGGTTTCCTTTATTTATTTAATTACTAAATGTCAATTGCTTAAGTGACCAGGATCATTATTATCCTTTTTAGCGGCACATACCTTGGCTGTAGAGATGCCACAAAACAGTTTAAAATGAAAACCCAACAATCGAAGAACTTATATAAAGTTATGCAACGTTTTGCTGATCTCACAAAGAAATGCATTCTGGAAGGTAATATTAAACGTGCCGAAGGATGTTTTAAAACAGCCGATAAACTCTTGGTAACAGGAAACATGATTATTAAAAATGCTGTCGAAAATGTGTATGTATATTCTCTTTCACATCTGCTTGACAGAAGGGATGAGCATTACGAAGAGGTAATGGACGTATTACCCCTTTCTTTAAAAAGAGTATATGAGCACCAGGTAACAGCATACGGAGTTTAATTTATATAAATATGATAACTACAATATTGATAATATCAGCAGCTGTTTGTTTTCTGTTGCTTTTTAAATCAATTGATTTTTTTGATAAGATATGACCTTACTATTTATTATTTCCATTGCGGTATTTGTGTACATGTGTTATGTACTGGTTAAACCGGAAAAATTTTAAACACTTTAAATGATGAATACAGAATTACTCGGTATCCTGTTCATGTTTGCGGCTACACTTTTACTGGCCATTCCTTTAGGAAAATATATTGCAAAAATTTATTCAGGTGAAAAGACTATCACTGACAGCATTTTCAATCCGCTCGAAAAGCTGATCTTTAAGTTAAGCGGCATCGATCCCAAAAAGGAAATGAGTTGGAAGCAGCATCTGACAGCTTTGCTCACCATTAATTTCCTGTGGTTTTTCTTTGCCATGTTCGTATTAATGAACCAGGACTGGCTTCCGCTTAACCCTGACCATAACCCCGGGATGAGTCCTGATCTCGCCTTCAATACGGCCGTTTCATTTCTTGTCAATTGTAATTTACAGGATTATTCCGGAGAAACCGGGATGAGTTATTTCGGGCAGATCGTGTGTCTTATGTTTTTGCAATTTGTTTCAGCAGGAACAGGAATGGCAGCAGCAGCCGTTTTATTCAATGCCATGAAAGAGCGCACCACCGATAAGCTGGGAAATTTCTATAATTATTTCATCAAATCATGCACCCGTATCTTACTTCCGCTTTCTTTTATCATGGCTGTAATTTTAGTATTCAACGGAACGCCTATGACGTTTGAAGGAAAAACTACATTAACCTCCTTACAGGGAGATACTATGCAGGTTTCTACAGGCCCGGTTGCGGGATTTGTGGCTATAAAACACATCGGGACAAACGGGGGAGGTTTTTTTGGCGCTAACTCAGCTCATCCTTTTGAAAATCCAAATTACTTAACCAATATCATTGAAATGATTGCCCAAATGATCATTCCCTTCTCCATGATTTTTGCTTTGGGATTTTATCTTAAAAGAAAAAAATTGGCGTGGATGATATTTGGTGTAATGACAGCCGGATTTTTACTGCTTACTGTACCAGCGATCATGGCCGAAGTAAAAGGAAATCCGGCCATTGCAAAAATGGGAATTGACCAGTCCCTGGGTGCCATGGAAGGAAAAGAGATAAGGTTTGGCGCTATAGCATCTGCATATTGGAGTATCGCTACTACTGTTATTTCAACAGGGTCTGTAAATGCCATGCATGATAGTTTTATGCCGGTTTCAGGAATGAACCAGATGCTTGCTATGATGACCAATAGCTTTTATGGTGGAGTTGGTGTGGGCATTCTCAATTTTTACATTTTTATCATCCTGGCTGTTTTTATCAGCGGTTTAATGGTTGGAAGAACTCCCGAGTTCCTGGGAAAGAAAATTGAAGCCCGCGAAATGAAAATCGCTATGATCATTGCTTTGCTCCATCCTCTTTTAATTCTTGCAGGAACAGCTTTATCCTCTTACCTGTTTGCCCATAATCCTTCGGGGTTATCCGGTTGGTTAAATAACCCGGACTACCATGGTTTTAGTGAAATGCTCTACCAGTACACTTCTGCTTCTGCCAATAATGGGAGTGGCTTTGAAGGATTGGGAGATAATACACCCTGGTGGAATATCAGCACAGGAATTGTGCTTTTGTTGTCACGTTATCTTCCAATTATAGGCCCGGTTGCAATTGCAGGAATTTTAGCCACTAAAAAATACATCCCGGAAAGTGCCGGCACACTGAAAACAGATACTTCTACCTTCGGACTTGTCGTATTTTTTGTGATTGCCATTGTTGCTGCTCTTTCTTTTTTCCCTGCACTGGCCCTTGGCCCTTTAGCAGAATATTTCTCTTTAAAATAATTATCGGATCATGACCAAAAGACAAAAAAATGTAGCCCTCTTTCAAAGAAATCTGGTTAATGAAGCGATCAAACAGTCTTTCATTAAACTGGATCCACGCATTCAGTTTCGCAACCCGGTAATGTTTACCGTTGAGATTGGCACTTTTGTAATGTTTGCAGTTTGTGTTTGGATACTTGCAGGCGAACGTTCACAGGGAGGCTTTACCTACAACCTGGTTATCTTCTTTGTGCTTCTCATCACTTTATTGTTTGCAAATTTTGCTGAGGCCATTGCTGAAGCAAGGGGAAAAGCACAGGCAGATAGTCTTAGAAAAACAAAAGAAGAAACTCCGGCCAAAAAGATCTTTCCTGTTGGCGATTTATATGTGAACGAAATAACAATTGTAACTTCATCTGAACTGGAAAAAGGAGATCTTTTTATTTGTGAAGCGGGTGACATTATTCCTACAGACGGAGAAATTATTGAAGGCCTTGCTTCAATTGATGAAAGTGCTATTACAGGAGAGTCAGCACCCGTGATACGTGAAGCCGGAGGAGATAAAAGCTCGGTTACTGGCGGAACAAAAGTATTATCTGATAAAATAAAGGTCAGGGTTACTGCCGAAAAGGGAGAAAGTTTTCTCGACAAAATGATTGCATTGGTTGAAGGGGCATCACGTCAGAAAACTCCGAATGAGATCGCCCTTACCATTTTACTCGCAGGTTTTACACTTGTATTTATTATCGTTTGTGTAACCCTGAAACCTTTTGCGGATTATTCAAAAACGCCTATCACAATAGCAGCATTCATTTCGCTTTTTGTTTGCCTTATCCCCACAACTATCGGGGGGTTATTGTCGGCCATTGGAATTGCCGGAATGGACAGGGCATTACGTGCAAACGTTATTACCAAATCAGGTAAGGCTGTTGAAACAGCAGGTGATCTCGACACTTTACTATTGGACAAAACAGGAACCATTACGATAGGAAACAGGAAAGCAACACACTTTTATCCTGAATTTAATACAGACGATTTTATTTTTATTCAAAGCTGCTTATTGTCGTCTCTTGCAGACGAAACGCCTGAAGGAAAATCAATTGTTGAACTGGCAAAAGAAAGGGGCGCTACCATCCCTTCAGATTTTAAACTGGCTGATTCGCGCTTAATAAAATTTACCGCTGAAACAAGATGTTCCGGAATTGATCTGAAAGACGGAAGACGAATCAGGAAAGGCGCTTATGATGCCATTAAGGCAATTGCGTTTGCTGCAGGAAATCCATTTCCCAAAGAAACAGAAGAATCTGTAAAAACAATTTCATCAAAAGGAGGAACTCCTCTTGTAGTTTCTGTAAATGAGAAAATACTTGGTGTGATAGAATTACAGGATATTATCAAACCTGGTATCCAGGAACGTTTTGAACGCTTAAGAAAAATGGGTGTTAAAACCGTAATGGTAACAGGCGATAATCCCCTTACCGCAAAATTTATTGCAGAAACAGCGGGGGTTGATGATTTTATTGCAGAAGCAAAACCCGAAGACAAAATGAATTATATCCGCAAAGAACAGCAAAGCGGAAAACTGGTGGCCATGATGGGAGACGGAACCAATGATGCCCCGGCCCTGGCCCAGGCAGATGTTGGAGTTGCTATGAACAGCGGAACCCAGGCGGCTAAAGAAGCCGGTAATATGGTTGACCTGGATAATGATCCAACCAAGCTGATCGAGATCGTGGAGATCGGGAAGCAACTGTTAATGACCCGGGGAACACTAACAACTTTCAGTATTGCAAATGATGTGGCAAAATATTTTGCCATCGTTCCTGCCTTATTCATCGCTTCTATTCCTGCATTACAGGGATTAAATGTGATGCACCTGCATTCACCGGAAAGTGCCATTTTATCTGCTGTAATTTTTAACGCGATCATCATTCCGTTGCTTATTCCTCTTGCACTCAAAGGAGTTACTTATAAGCCGATAGGGGCAAGTGCATTGCTTCGCAGAAATCTTTTTATATATGGGTTGGGTGGAGTGATCGTTCCCTTTGTTGGAATTAAACTGCTTGATTTAATAGTAGGTGTATTCTTTTAACCAATTTGAAAAACTAAAAAATGAAAACACATATTCTGCCATCAGTAAAACTTACAGTAGTAATAATTATTCTTTGCTCGGTGATATACCCTTTACTGATAAGGGGCATAGCAAAAATGGCTCCGGGTGGAGGAGATGGAATTACTATAACTCATAACGGAACTATAACCGGTTATGAAAACATCGGGCAGAAATTTACCGATGACAAATATTTCTGGAGCAGGCCATCGGCCGTTGATTATAATGCTGCAGGATCAGGAGGCTCAAATAAGAGCCCTTCCAATCCTGATTACCTGGCAACCGTACAGGCAAGAATAGATAGTTTCCTGGTACATAATCCGGCTATTAAAAAGGAAGATATTCCGGCCGACATGGTTACAGCAAGCGGCAGCGGACTTGATCCCCAAATTTCTATTAAAGCAGCCCTGATACAAATTCCCCGTATTGCAAAAAGCAGGAATATCAGCATATCCATACTGGAGAATTTAATAAAAGAAAATACAGAAAAGCCTTTGTTAGGTTTATTAGGACCATCAAGAATAAATGTATTAAAACTAAATATAGAATTAGATAAAACAATCAATAAATAACTTAAACAAAAAAATATGAAGACAAAATTACTAATCGCAGCTCTCTTTGTAACTACATTGGGAGCTTTTGCCCAGGAAGACAGTACCTGGGAAAACAAACAAAAAAGTGAACCGTTTGAAGGAATGGATTTCACCTGGTTAAATGGTGGTGACAGACGTTCTGCCCCAACCTTACCCGGTAAATTTTTTACACCAACAGTAATGGTAGATGCTAACTACAACTACTCTTTTACAGACCCGATTGATAATACAGTTGTAGGCTCTACTGCATTGGCCCGCAGTAATGAAATGCAGGTTTCGGCAGCACATGTGGGTGGAGATTTTTATTACAATGGTGCCCGTGCTCACATCGTCACACAGTTTGGTACCCGCTCCACTGTGGTTCCAAGAAATGACTATAGCCCTTATCATGGTCAGTACCAGCTGGCAGATGTTTATCGCTACCTGGCTGAAGCAAATGCCGGATATCATTTTAACAAATGGTACGGGATCAATGTGGATGTAGGTATGTTTATGTCTTATATCGGTCTTAATTCTTATTACCAGGTGGAGAACTGGGAATACCAGGCATCTTATACTTCCGATAATACGCCCTGGTTCTTTAATGGAATGCGTATCCAGATCTTCCCTACAAAACATCTAAAGATAGAGCCCTGGATCATCAATGGGTGGCAGAGTTACGGCATGTTTAATAAGCAACCGGGAGTGGGTGGGAACATTACATGGTGCCCTACTGAAAATGTAAAATTGTTAACCAACGATTATTATGGTGCTGATGCTGCAGGTATTCCTGCGAGAACAAGATTTCACTCTGATAATAGTTTCTTAATGCGTTACTATAACAAGCCAGGCTCACGGGGAATATGCCAGGCAGCTTTTTCATTAACCGGAGATATTGGTTATGAGACAGGTGGTGGAGTAAACGGATTTAATAATAGTGATGCCGCAAATCCGGCACAATATTTTACAAGTATTATGGCATATAACCGGGTTTGGTTTAACAAAAAACACTTTGCCTGGACAGTTGGCGGAGGCTGGATGAAAAACCCCGGGCGTTATTTAGTACTTTATCCAACGGGGGATGCAAGTAATTTGCCCAATCCATATAATCCTACTACAGGTGCCGGAACACATCCTTTCAGCGCAAATCCTGGTGACCAGTTTGAAGGATGGGATGCTTCAACCAATATAGACTGGATGGCAAATGAGCACATACTGTTCCGTTTGGAATACGTTCACCGGGAAGCAAGTGTGCCTTATTTTGCAGGACACGGTGGTGTTACTTCACCCACAGGATACACTACAACGCCTGTTCCTGCAGGATGGACACCTGACCTTGTTAAGTTTGAAGACAAGGTCATTTTTGCTGTGCTCTTCAGGTTGTAAATATTTATTTGACCTAACTTCGAAGTATAATCACTTCTTGTATGGAAAAAATTTTGGATATAAAAAAATTATCCTACGCAGGATTTTTAATTTCAGTGGGGATTGTCTATGGTGACATAGGCACATCCCCGCTCTATACTTTCAGGGCCATCATCCAGGATTCGCCAATCGATTCGATCCTTGTTCTTGGCGGAGCCAGCGCCATTTTCTGGACCCTCTTTTTCCAGACCACACTCAAATATGTGATCATTACATTGAAGGCTGACAATAAAGGTGAAGGTGGAATATTTTCTCTATATACACTTATCAAACGGTATAAAAAATGGTTGATCGTTCCTGCTATTTTAGGAGGCAGCTTCTTAATTGCCGACAGCATAATCACACCCCCGATTTCCGTTTCATCAGCCATCGAGGGACTTAAAATGTACTATCCTCATATACCGGTAATGCCTATTGTCATTTCCATTATCGTTGCTTTATTCATCATGCAATCACTCGGCACTACCATCATCGGAAGAATCTTCGGCCCCATGATGATGATTTGGTTTGCCATGATCGGTATTTTCGGTTTTTATGCCCTCAGCTTTAACTTTTCTGTATTGAAAGCATTGAACCCCTGGTATGCTTATCAGCTGATCATTTTTTACCCGAAGGGGTTTTGGCTACTGGGAGCAGTGTTTCTATGCACCACAGGTGCAGAAGCATTATACAGTGATCTCGGGCATTGCGGAAGAAAAAACATTGAAGCAAGCTGGATATTCATTAAAACCATGCTCGTGCTCTGTTACTTCGGACAAGCTGCATGGCTGCTAAGTCAGGTTGGCCCGATACATGCAGATGTCAATTCTTTCTTTGCCATGATGCCGCAATGGATGTTCTGGCCAGCTATTTTTATTTCAACTCTTGCAGCCATTATTGCATCACAGGCTCTGATCAGCGGTACTTTCACATTATTCAATGAAGCCATGCGGCTGAATTTATTTCCCAAATTGATCGTAGAATATCCTGCAGAGGTACGCGGCCAATTATACATACCCGCTGTCAATTGGTCTTTGATGAGTGCCTGCATCTGCATGGTTCTTTTTTTTAAGGAGGCAAAGTATATGGAGGCAGCCTTTGGCCTTTCCGTTACGCTCACCATGTTAATGACAACCATTCTGCTTATTCATTATCTTCTTCTCAAGCGGGCTCATCTCATTCTGATTATATTGTTCGGAGTATTATATTTTTTGATCGAAGGTTCATTTCTTATTTCCAACCTTCAGAAATTCAGTCATGGGGGTTATATCACACTCTTACTGGGCCTTTTATTATTCTGGGTTATGTTCACATGGCAATACAGCCGGAACATTAAAAAAAACCTGCTGAACTTTATTCCCATCGAACCTCATATGCATGCATTGGCCGATCTGAGCCGGGACATAAGCATTCCAAAATATGCAACTCATCTTGTTTACATGACGGAATCACCTCATGCCGGCAAGATTGAAGAACGGGTAATGGAATCTGTTTACTACCGCCACCCCAAGCGTGCTGATGTGTACTGGTTCCTTCACATTGAAGTAACCGATGAGCCATACACTACCGAATACAAAGTTGAGGTATTGGAAAAAGATGAGGTGATGCGCGTAGTGTTTTACCTCGGGTTCAGGATTGTGCCAAGAATCAATCTTTTGTTCAAACAGGTGCTTCAGGATCTTTATGTTTCAAAGGAATTTTCGATAACCGACACTGAAAAGAGTTTTTATAAAAAAAATCCCCAGGGCGATTGTCGGTTTGTTGTATTTGAAACTTACCTCAGTCGTGAAAATGAATTGCCATTGTGGAAACTGATTCCGCTCCGGCTTTATTATTTATTCAAAAAAATGGAAGTCCCGGTTCAGCGCTCATACGGACTTGATGATAGTATGACTCTTTTGGAAAAAGTTCCTGTGTTGGTGGAACAACGCACAGCCATCCATCTCAGGAGGAAATTCTATTCTGAATGAACAATGACTACCCAAAAGTAAAAAGTTAAAAAATGAAGCAAGAAGACTATTCAAAGGAAATTTTTGATAAGTATGAAAATGCAAGCGGCAGTATGGCTGAAATACTTTTGAAAGATGGCACCCTGCATAAAGGATTTCTTGTGGGCTACTATCATGGAGATGAAGAAGCCGGAGAACCTTTTATTCTTAAATGGCATTTTATTGATAAAAGTGAAATTCAGTTACATGACCTGTCTTTTTCTTATGACCCGGATAATCCTGAATTGGGCATAATCATCAACCAGGATGATATTCAAAGTGTAAATTTTAAATAAGAAACGATCTGAAATTTATGACCGACCGCGACAGCAATGTGCAGCATTTCCTTGATCTCATCAAAAAATCAAGGCGGGGTAAATTTAAAATTTACATCGGGATGAGCGCGGGTGTTGGTAAGACCTACCGGATGCTGCAGGAAGCACATTCATTACTTAAAAATGGTATTGATATCAAGATCGGTTATATTGAAACACACAAGAGGGCAGAAACAATTGCATTGCTTGAAGGGTTACCGGTAATACCAAGAAGAAAACTTTTTTATAAAGGAAAAGAACTGGAAGAACTGGACGTTCAGGCTGTAATTAATTTACGACCGGAAGTAGTTATTATAGACGAGCTTGCCCATACCAATATAGAGGGCAGCAAAAATGAAAAAAGGTGGCAGGATGTACTCGAAATTTTAAATGCCGGTATTAATGTTATTTCAGCAGTCAATATTCAACACATTGAAAGTTTAAATGAAGAAATAAAAAGTATTACAGGTATTGATGTAAAAGAACGTATTCCGGATAAGGTACTTGTAATGGCTGATGAAGTAGTTAATATAGATCTCACGGCAGATGAATTGATAACACGCCTTAAGGAAGGAAAAATTTATGAAACAGAAAAAATAGAAACGGCATTAAGTAACTTTTTTAAAGCTGAACATATTTTACAGTTACGTGAACTTGCATTAAAAGAAGTTGCTTCCCAGGTGGAAAGAAAAGTAGAAACCGAAGTAACAAAAAATGCATCTTTCAGATCTGAAAAGTTTCTCGCCTGTATCAGTTCCAATGAGTATACTTCAAAAGCTGTTATCAGAAAAACTGCACGGTTAGCAAGTTATTATAATGCAAGATGGTTCGTTTTATATGTACAAACACCCAATGAGACCAGTGATAAAATAGCCCTCGACAAACAACGTTACCTGATAAACAATTTTAAACTGGCAACTGAGCTGGGGGCAGAGTTGATCAGGGTTAACAATCAGAATATTGCAAGAACAATAGTTGAAACAGCAGAAAAAAAACAGGTAACAACCATCTGCATTGGTAAACCACATTTAAACTTATTGAAAATTATTATGGCAACAAATCTTTTTAATCAACTATTGAATAAATTATCTTCATCCGATATAGACCTGATTATCCTGTCATGAGAATAAAAGCAAAACTCACACTCGGAATCGGTCTTCTTTTTATGCTCATTGTACTGCTTGCTTTAGTCGGGACAAAGTATATTCATGCGCTCGCTGATGATACAAAAAATATTCTTGTTGCAAACTATAATACATTGGAGTATTCGAGAAATATTCTCATTGCGTTGGATGAAAAGGCGGATAAGGAAAAAGTCATTGCTTCTTTTGAAAGGAATCTTGTAAAGCAGCAAAGCAATGTTACGGAAGTGGGTGAACAGGAAATAACAGACCAGCTTGCCTCGCATTTTGACAAATATAAAAAGGTTCCCGGGGATGTCCTTCTTGAATTGCTGATCCGCCAGGATATTTATAACCTGATGAAGCTGAATATGGATGCCATACAGCGTAAGAGTAAAATGGCTGATGAAACGGCCAAAAACGCTGTATTATGGATCGCACTTACCGGAACTTTATGTTTCCTGATTGCTTTTACTTTACTCCTGAATTTTCCCGGGGCCATTGCTAATCCGATCAAAGAGTTAACAGCAAGTATCAGGCAGATCGCAGACAAGAACTATAGTGAAAGAGTTCATTTTGAAAGCCATGATGAATTCGGAGACCTGGCTTCGGCATTCAACACAATGGCCGCAAAGCTGGAAGAATATGATAATAGCAACCTTTCAAAGATCTTATTTGAAAAGAAGCGGATCGAAACCCTTATCAATAATATGCCCGACCCGATCATCGGGCTTGATGAGAAGAGAAAAATTCTGTTTGCCAACAATGAGGCATTGAAAATATTGAACATAGATGAAAAGAACTTAGTAGGAAAATACGCACAGGACGTTTCCCTTACAAATGACCTCATGCGTTCACTTACCAAAGATCTTGTTCAAAGCGACCAAGTAAAAGAAAACAGAGAGCCCTTAAAAATCTATGCCGATAATAAGGAAAGCTATTTTGAAAAAGAGATCATCCATGTAACGATCACGCCAACAGGAGAGTCTGAATCCAGACATATTGGGGACGTCATTATATTGCAAAATATCACTGTATTTAAAGAACTTGATTTTGCCAAAACCAACTTTATCGCAATTGTATCTCATGAATTAAAAACACCGCTCTCCTCTATATTAATAAGCCTTAAGTTACTTGAAGATGAAAGAGTAGGGAAAATAAATAAAGAGCAACAGGAATTAATCCATCACGTGAAAGAAGACAGCGAACGTTTGTTAAAGATCACCGGTGAACTACTTAACATGACACAGGTGGAGACAGGCAAAATTCAAATAAATATTAAGGCTACTGATCCAAAAGAGATCATTCATTATGCTTTGGAAGCTACAAAAACGCAAGTAGAGAATAGCAAAACCGACTTAGAGATTATTTCTCCCGCTAACCTTCCACTCATTCTGGCCGACAGTGAAAAATCTGCCTGGGTACTGACCAATTTTATTTCCAACGCGATCCGCTATTCACCTGAAGGGTCCAGGATCATTGTCAACATCAGCCTGAAAGAACACTATATTGAGTTTTCGGTTCAGGATTTCGGCAAAGGCATAGATGAAAAATATAAGGATAAAATTTTCGAACGCTACTTTCAAATACCAGGAAGTGATAAGGCAGGTACAGGCTTAGGGTTATCCATTTGTAAAGAATTCATAGAAACCCAGCGTGGAAAAATATGGTTGAAAAGCGAAGTGGGCACAGGCAGTATCTTTTATTTTACTTTACCCAAAGCATAATTTCAGCTCCCAAAGCAGACGTAGCATCAACCATTTTGCAGCTTAAAATAAAACATACCCGACCTGAATAAATCTAACCAGGCTGAATAGCCTGATTTTGTTGAGTTGTCCGGAAGTTTTATAAAAATACTCCAAAAAAGAAAACCCTTGCTGCGCAAGGGCTTTCAAAAAAGTAGAGGCAACCAGCGAAAAGTCTAACTTTTTGAGTGATTTGCAGGCGTACCGTGCCACCATATAACCACTTTGGTTTAGAATGCGCTCCCCATAATCAGAATGAATAGCATAACCCCAATGAAGCGTTTATCATGCTAATAGATTCGTTGTATTTTTTAAGATACCGGAATTCATCAGTAGGGTTATTGAGATTTGTGTACTTGATATCAACGCTTGGCTTTGAATTGAAATAATCAACGCGCAATGCTGCCCCAAGATGCTTATAAAACGTATAACGAACACCTGCTCCAATTCCCAGACATAATCCACCCCCGGTTGACGCCTCCTGTATGAGAGGAGTATCCGATTGATCCTCAAGCTGCACCTGGATTTTAGGAGTTGTTAGACTCGAATATCCTGCCATTAATCGGAAGTCAATATTGAGTTTATCCATTGGCAGGGTGTAGTAGAACGCAGGAAGAATATTGAGCATCGTATAAGAACCAACAGTCATGGTTACTTCGTCTACGGCAAATGCTTCAACGTAACCTGCCGATAGTACATCCTGGTTTTTGATTCCATAATTTGACATGGATACCACCAATCCCACTCCCATATGCTTATTAAAGAAATACGCCCCGTCTAACGAAAATGCAGGGCCTGGTTTTGCAAATCCCGCGGTAAGATCGAGATAATCTGATTTCGTAAAGTTTCCAAACGGAAGCGAATAGCCACCTGAAATACCAATGAATCCTTTTGCCCCGGAAGAACCATTTTTTGAATCCTGAGCATGGACATTCGTACATACAGCAAATACCAATGTTGCTATAAATGTTAAAATTGCTTTTTTCATCTGTATTTTAAAATTAGTTAGTTATATGAATACGAAAGTTTACATCAAGATCCGTTGAACCAGGATCACAGGAACCATTCTTCAGATTGGGCTGATGTCTTAGAATAACCTCAAGAAAGCCATCGCCTACATTGGTGGTCGTGAAATCATCTTTCAACCCGATTGCTAATGGAGGATTGTTTGTATCATGGTCAGTACGTGTAACTGCAAGATTGCTTCCGAGAGAAGATGATGTGTTGAAGCAAAACAGGTGGTAATTTCCGCGGGCAAGAATATCTGATCCAATATCACCTGACGGGCTTTTTGTCTCGTCCAGTAATCCAATTGACACATGATACACCGTATTCTTTTTTAAATTCAGAACTGCCTTGGAAGTATCAGGTGGATTGGTGTCGTCTGGTGTTAAATCCCTCCATGTTCCCACCGTGGTGTCATACGGAGCATTCGTGTTGATACACGTGAGAATTGTTGTGGTCAGAAATTCATTTCCCGGGGGTGCCGGTGTGACTGTTTTCTCTTCTTTTTTGCATGATGCTATTAAAAGCATTGCAACTGTGGCTGCTATTAAAGCAAACGCTGATAATTGGACAATAGATTTTTTGTTCATGATTTTTTAAATTTAATTAGCTGGTACTAGTTTGGTATTTAAAATTTGAAATGGGACTTGAATGCGTAATTGAATGCTTCGACCCGGATTGTCTGCGTAATACCGGAAGAAGTTTAAGTAATCCCTGTATGCGGTGTTTAAGAGATTTTCGCCTCTCAGACTGATATTGATCTTTTGTTTTGCAACAGGAATGGACAACCCGATTGAAGCGGTGAGCAATGAATAACTTTTAGGTGGTGGAACAAAATCACTGTTTGGCGGAACACGGGTTTGTTCGGGAACATAGATACCGCCAATATTGAAAAACACATCACTTAATCCTGAGAGTTCCTTCCAGCGGTATTCCACTGTAGCCTGGAAGCGTTGTGGAGGAATCAACACCAGATAGTCCTGAGTTTTTAAGTCGTTGGCAAAAACCAGGGTTGCTTTTGGTTCAAAAAGCAAGTGTTTGGTTGCATGCCATTTTACATCAAGATCAATGCCCTTAAATAAGGCATCCGTTTGTGTGAAATAAAATAACGGGAATGAACCCTGGTAGGTAACTGCATATTTTCCGGGCTGCGGTTGCAGGTAAATGTAGTTGTAAATGAAATTAGCGTAGGCACCCAGCTCCGCTTCGAACTCTTTGCCTTCATAACGCAATGATGCAGTGAAGTTGTAAGCTCTTTCAGCTTTTAATAAGCTGTCGCCAATCTCAAAGGTTGACGTGCTCCCATGGATTCCATAAGCATACAATTCATACACCGAAGGGGCCCGCCATGCATTGCCGGCATTTGCATTGAGGCTTACTTTTGGAGAAAAGCGATATATTGCCCCAAGCGTAGACGTTACATTACTATACTGCTGTGTTGGCGTTTCAACCTCCAGGGAATTATTGTTTAACATGTATTCCTGCTGCCATTTGTAATCGTAGCGGACACCTGCTTCAAGCGTTAATTTATCCTTTGTCCATTTTTCGATGATGAATAACCCGCCACCATAATTTCTGAAATTAGGAATAAGCGAACGGTAGGTTAATCCTTTGAAGACATTTCCCTGGGTGATAAAATTTGCACCGATACTGCCGGTGATATGATTCCATGCTTTGTGTTCCCAAATTAATTCGGCTGTATGCGTGATGAGCTGGAAATAAACCTGGGGAGCATTGGAGAGATCAACACCGCTGCTTGTATAGGGAATATGGAAGTCAAACTCCTGCCGTATATCCGTTTGCCGGGCAAAAGTTGCTTCCAGTTTTCCAAAGCTTACGTCCTTTATAAAGGCAGATGCTTTCAGCAAATCGTGATTGACAGTCTGGTATCCTCTTTTGATCGCGTAAGAAAAACCATATTGCTCGACAGGTTTTTGTCCCGAAAATGCCTGCAATAATTCGCTGGGATTACCCACATGCGCTCCTGTATAGATGCCAAGGTCGGAATTGAATTTGCTGTAATAAACATTTATCCCATAATGAGCCATGGTATAAGCAATGTCTGCAGAATAATCCTCTTCAAGCAACCCCGTATTGTCTAGATAATAATTGGGAGCTTGCAGGTTCCCCGCTTTGCGATAAGTTCCTTGCACGCGATAGCTCAATCCTGAAAGTTTTTTATCGAACGCTCCTTGCAAAATCCCCGAACCTGTGTACATTTTTCCATTATCAATGCCTACCAGGTTTATTTCTCCCCCCAAGCTTTTTTCCGTTGGCATGTCTGCGGGTTCAACTAATACAACTCCACCGATTGCATCTGATCCGTATCGGATACTTGCGGCTCCTTTTATTACGGAAAGCTTTGTGGCAATGAAGGGATCAATCTCGGGCGCGTGTTCACTACCCCATTGCTGTCCTTCCTGCCTCACACCATTATTAAGAATCAATATCCTATTGCTGTGAAGTCCGTGAATAACAGGTTTGGCAATTGTTGGCCCCGAATAAATGACATCAACCCCGGCAATTCCTTTGAGTGCATCTCCCAGGTTTTCTCCGCGTGTTTGTTGAAGTTGTGCACCCGTTATTTCAGATTTGGTAATTGTCTCTACTTCCTGCTTTTGGATTTTCTGCGCATTAACATGTACTTCTTCCAAATGAAGTACATCAGCCTTAAGGAACAGCTTTATGTTTCTGTTTGTAGTTATAATGATCAGGGTATCTAACGTTTTATACCCTACCAGGGATGCCTGAACATGATATGATCCAGTGCAAATATTGACAAAGGAGAATTTCCCGTGTTCATCGGAATAGACTCCTTTGGTTGTATTTGACAACCCAATCGCCACATACAGCAACGGTTTTCCATCGTTAGAACAAATAATTGTCCCCGAAAGCGATAGATCGCAATTGGTTGACTGGGCAAGACCTTTTGTAAATAAAGCTAACGATGCCACGACAGCAACTGCAGCTTTTGACCTTAATGACATATTAATTATTTTAAGCAACAGGCGCATATGAATGCGTGTTGCAATGACACCGCTTTCGGAAAAACCGAAAGAGTATTATAACTTGAAAAAAACGGGGATCAGGAAATGGCGGGCGGACCCCTTAAAGAAAAATTGAAGCTGTGTGGGGCAACTACGATACATTGATACGAAGAAAAAGATACTCTTGTATAAACATCATTAGAAAAAATATCATTGTAGTGCTTTGGTGCATCATATGCAGTGAGCACAAAATCGCATATAGGACAATGGTGTTCAGTTTGATGAAAATGTTTTGAGCTTTTTTCTGTACAGTGGTTATCATTTCGATGCTCAAAAGCATGTCCGGCTTCGCTGACCATTGGAAACAGGAATACAATGAGTGCAAAAACGGATATGTATTTTCTCAGTCGAAATAACATTGGAAAGCAAATATACCGTTTTTTTTATTGTGTGCATTATCAAATGCAGTTTAACCAAAAAGCCATTGTTTGAACGGCCTATTTTAATACCGGATTAAAATTCAGCATGGAATATAAAAAGTAATGGATTGTTTGAGATTAAAACAGAAATTTGTAAAGGATATAGGCGATGTGACCCTGCTCAAGCAAAACAGAGGCTTCACTGAACCTTTTCAAGATAATACAGATCTAATAACGAAAAGCGCTATGAAGAAGTACTTATTTTTTTTAATGTGCCCCTTACAAATATTTGCTCAACAGCATGTCCCGCAAATACGTGGTAATGATCTGCTGCAGGCTGTCGCAGAAAGGCCCCATGTTGCTTCATTTGCATATAAGAAATTTGAGACAAGTATTCCGATTGAACAAAGTGTGAAGAATAACTTCATATTGAATCATCCTTCTTTATCAAACCCCGCATCTGATTTACAACTAATCAGCAAAATTGAAAGCGGTGTCGGAATTCACTTGTATTATCAACAAATGTTTAACGGCATAGCGGTCTATAACGGGTACCTGAAAGTGAACCTGAACAAGAATGGAGAGCAATTATCAAACTTTGACCATTTGTATGACACACGCACCTGGAAAGACATTAGGGCAACAACGAGTGGTAAAGAAGCGGTTATTATCGTGGAGAATGAAAAGCCTTTTATTGCTTCAAAAGAAATAAAAGAAGGTACTGAAACAGTTTACGATGCTAACAACTCGCAGCTTTTCTCGCGTGATTTGAAAATGCACTATATGGCAGATGATACCATGGTTACGGCAAAAGTTTTCAAACCAGATCCCCTTACATCATCAGGAGTTTCATATGGAAAAAATGGCACCTATATGAATTTTAATGACAGTGATTATGCTTTACTGGATGATCAGCGTGCTTCCGTTTCATTTCCCGCAACCCTTGATATAGATACGTTCAGGCTGGCAAATAAATATTGCATCATTGTAGACCATTTACCGCCTGCTAACGCCCCTTCGGTTTCAAAAAATCCGGATTTTACTTTTATGCGCGGACAGGCTGGCTTTAAAGATGCGATGGTTATGTATCATATATATAATTACCAACAGTATCTCCAAAGCATTGGATTTAATAACGCGGTGAACTGGCAATTGCAGGTTGATCCTTTTTCAGGATTCGTTGACAACTCCTATTTTCTTCCTCAGGCTACAGATACCACGATTAATTTTGGGATTGGAGGCGTTCCGGACGCAGAAGACGCGGATGTTATTGTACACGAATATACACATGCAGTTCGCTTTAGCCTGAATCCTGCATGGCCAGTAGGTGCTGACAGGTGGGCTGTTGAAGAAGGAACCTGCGATTTAATGGCGGCTTTGTATTCACACGTATACTCTTCCTATAACTGGAGGTGGTTTTATAACTGGGATGGGCACAACGAGTTTTGGAACGGAAGGGATGGAAATACAATCAATGCCGCTTTAGGCAGGATGAAAGTATATTCGGATGTAATAGGCGATAGATATTATGATGCGGAAGTATGGTCGTCATGCCTTTTGGATATTGATGAAGTGGTAGGAAGAGATGTTGTAACAACATTGATGCTTACTGCAGTTTATTCCCTTACCCCGAATACAACCATGCCGGAAGCCGCTCAACTTTTTATGCAGGCCGATAGCCTGGTGTACAACAAAGCCAACAGTTGGAAAATGGGAACGTATTTTAATCAGCGTGAACTTGGCACATTCTCAACAGGAATAAATGACGTAGTAAATCAAGCTTCTTTTAAAATATTGAATACTGCAGGATTTGCCACCGGTGAGGGAGATGCAGTAATTTTACTTGATAAAGAACAACACGCGGATGTGAGTGTTTTTGACCTGAAAGGAACAGAGGTATTTGAAGCAAAACAGGCAACAGGAAATGTCCAGCTTGATCCTTCCCTGTTCACACAAGGGATGTACCTGTTAATAATTGACACCGGAGATCAAAAATATCAAACCAAGCTTATACGGGCAAACTGATCAAACTTATTTACGGGGTAGTAAATTAGGAATCGCGCCAATAAAGATAGCCGGACGAATCAAAGAAAACGCCTTCCGGAGAATTACGAAAGGCGTTCCGTTAAATTTCTATTAGATATTATTTTGTCAATACAATCTTGGATTGGAACAAGCGATCCCCGCTGTTTACGGAGATAAAATAAATGCCATTGTTGAGATTACTCAGGTCAAACTGAACACGATTGGTTGCACCTGCGCGCATATTACCATTCATCACAACTTTTCCGGCAATATCTATGACGCTGATATCTGCTTTCTCAATGTAAGAAGGCAACATAACAAATACCATCCCATTGGTTGGATTTGGAGTTACCTTAATTGCTTCTGCTATACCCAGGTCTTTTATTCCGGTAATTCCGGGAGGAAGATCAAATGCTTCAGCACCATCAGTTGCAGAGTTTGTACTTCCCTCATAAGCTGAATATCCCATACCCCTGCGGGCAAAAGTCTTCCAAATTAATGCCTTATTCGCTCCCCCGTTATCTATACTATCAGCAAGAAGAATGGCATCTCTGGAATCGAGAAAACCAGGATTACATCTTTGAAGCTTGAATCCATCTATGACCAGCTGTATAGTTTTATTATTTCCACCGGTACCACTATAAACATTCGCATCCCATCCATATTTATCACTCATGTTCCAATATAAGTCCCATAACACGCTGCACCAAACGGTGCCTGTATAATGTATTTCAGTATTTGTTTTGATGTAATCATAAGTCATAGGATCTATGGACATATTTCTGGAATATTTATATGCCCTGATGCCCGTGCCTGCTATGGGCTGGTTGAAAACAAATGTTCCTATTCCTCTGCCATCTTCACCTTTATCTCCTGCTTTAGCAGTGAATGCCAAGGCAAAAAAATCACTCCATCCTTCACCGGCCTGTTCCGCGTTAGTGAGACAACTTGAATTTGAAGGACCGCCTGTTAAGCGTATGGAAACGCCATGACCCGACTCATGGGCTATGACGCCATTATCGAGATCACCATCTAAAATAGCTCCCGAATTTCCTTTAATCGTGATATTTACATTACCACTTGCGAGTGCGCTTTTGAGTTTGTTGCCATCTGCCAGGCTGATCATAAATGAAGGAATCGTAATTCCTGTGGATGCACCAGTCATAGTAAATGGTGTACCTGACGAACTTTGAATGACGATAACAGCAACAGCCCCGCTGTTCTGCGCATTCAACACTTTTGTCGTGTATGTGCACAATGATGTATTTCTATCTACCAGGGCGATATTGCCTGCCAGTGCCGAACGATTTTGCAATGCCCCACATCCGTAATACGTCTGAGGAGTTGTATTACTGTCTTGCATCAGTACCACATTTTGTGTTATATCAGGAAAAATTTTAGGCCCGAATGACGCCAATACCGCATTATAAGTTCCCGCAATTGTGCTGGGTGAATTTCCTTTAAAACTTCCTGATGATGAAAGCGGCCATAAATACATCTGCATTTTCCCACTTGTTCCGTCAACAGGGGCAGAGAAATTAGCATTATTTGTTCCACCTCCGTCCTGCGCTTCAGCCTTCACATAATCTCCCTGCATTCCACCTTTGCCATAATTATTTGCCTGGTAATTTCCGGCAGCTTCCGTGAATCCGTAATTGTAATAAATATCATGAACCACATTGTTTATGAAAAACAAATTGGTGATTGCCGAATTCAAATTTGATTCCGTTGAAGCGGCAAGAGAATACGTATAGTCAAAATCCAAAGAACTACCACCATCAGGGCTGTATCCGGGCTTGTTTTTATTCAATGTATCTTCATAAGCATATACATTATTTCCGCGAGTGATCGTATATTCCGGGCCGGTCACCCCGTCAGTATCATGCCATCCGAAAGGTGACGCGTTTGGTGTAGCAAGGCTATTCACCAATGCACGGTTACCATGGTTCGGACTTTCATATGGGAGAGGAAGCACATTGTAACTTCCATTTCCTGATTTCATTGCCTTGTTGACACTCAATATCCTTTCTGGTTGAGGTGATGCGATAGATGAAAAACTATATCCATGCGAGTAAGCTTCGTTATTAAAATTACAGCTAACTGTCCAGTTATTTTTTTCTATGACAGTTCCGTTTTGTGCATCCACCCGAACATTCCACCAGTCATTTGTCGCATCATTATAAAGCTCAACATTGTAAACCATTTTTAATTCGCTACCGACAGTTAAATAATGAAGCTTGATTTTTATCGGTTCGGATGAAACCGAATGTTCATTGATTGTCATTTGATTATTTACCAGGGGCTCGCTGGTTTTACTCAATGCAGTCAGGACATTCATCTGAACATGAGTAGCAGCATTACTCAACGCAGTTTGAGCCGATAATGAAGGGCTCGTGGAAGTGATTTTTTCCTTTGCGTTGCTTACGAAACTGTTGTTAATAGAAACAACTCTCCCATTTTTATCAATATGCATATTGGAGTTGGCATCAAAAATTTCAATCCCATTTACGCGTTGGCGCATATAAATATGGGTGACCCCATTGTGCTGATCGGTATACTGATCCGTTATTACAAAATCATTCAGATCAGCATTGTTCAATTTAAACTCATCCTGCCGTGCCGAATAGAATTGCTTAACTTGTGAAACACTATATTGTTGAGCATGGCTCAAGTTTAAAGTAAAAACGATGTACGCAAACAATATGTAATACTTTTTCATTTTAAATTTTGATTAACCGCTGATCAAAAGTAATTGAAAGGCAGATGTAAACAAATGATTTCAAACAGACAATCTGTTAATTAAAAAAATTTAATGTCAAGATTAAAACGGTCTGCCTCGAATCAAAAAATTTGACCACATACAGGAACAATCTCTAAGAGATTTCTATGAGTTAACCAAACATTTTTACTTCCTGGCATTGCTTTTTTAAATTGAAAGCAAAAACAGTAACTTTGAAGGCACTTGAAAAGGTTTGTTTCCATATTTCTTATACTTGTATTGATAGTGCAGTACTTCAACAAGCTGGAAATTTTCATGTGCTACCAGGTCAATAAAAAGTATATCTCAACTTTTCTATGTGAAAACAAAAGCAAACCGGAAATGCAATGTGATGGAAAATGTTATATGAAAAAGCAGTTGAAAGCCACGGAAGAAAACCAAACCAAACTCCCTTTCAACGTAAAAGAATTTCAGGAAATCATTTTCTTCTGTTCCTCATCAGAAAAAGCTTCCGTTGAGAACATTGTCTTGTCTGAAGTGTTGTATGCGCAGCCAATCATAGCTGAATACATCTCTCCTTCATTCAGCATTTTTCACCCACCCAAAACAGTTTAAGCATTTAATTTATTTTCTTTTCAATGCATTTTTTCTGAGGAGAAATTATGCACTTCTTTTATTGCTTAAACATTATTAAATGACAGTATATAAAATGACAACTGTGTTTGTCATTGCATGTATGTGCGCGTGCAGGCTTGCATTTGCGCAATGTGATGATAAATGCTGTGCCCCGGAATCAGGAGGACAAGCTCCTGGGGGAGTAATGTTGTGCCATGGCCACAATAAGGGCGAATGGATGATCTCATATCGGTATATGAATATGATGATGGGCGGAAACCTTTTGGAAACAACAAACGTACCTGACGAACAGTTATTCGGCACGTATATCATGAGTCCTGATAAAATGATGATGCATATGCATATGTTAATGGCAATGTATGGCATTTCAAACAACCTTACGCTGATGGCAATGGGTAGCTATAATCAGCAAAGCATGAGCATGAATATGTTTCCTGTTGCCTCACCCCAAATGAAAGGGATGAATATGCCTGCCGGGAATAGCGGACAAATGGTCGGAACTACATCGGGTTTAGGTGATACAAAGCTGTATGCCATATACAAAGCATTAAGCAAAAATCGCCAATCGGTATTGCTAACAGCCGGATTGAGCATCCCTACCGGAAGTATTAACCAAACAGACGCTTCGTCAATGAATCTAAATAATGTCTCATCCTACACCATGCAACTAGGATCTGGGTCCTACGAATTCTTACCTGGTCTTACCTATGTGAAAGCATTTAACCACTTTTCCTGGGGTTCCCAAGCATCGGCTGTTTTCAGATTAAACGATAATACGGCAAATTATCGCTTGGGAAACGAGTATGCTGTTACCTCATGGGTCAGCTATAAATGGTTCAAATGGATCAGCAATTCGATCCGGGTAGAAAACAGTTACACCGAATCAATGAGCGGGTATGATGCTCGGATATACCCAATGAATGAACCAGGATCGAATCCCATTAATTCAGGGCGCGAGCAATTAAACCTGTTTGCAGGAGCCAATTTTTATGTACCAAACGGCTTTTTAAACGGGAACACCTTTTCTATTGAATTCGGCATTCCCGCGTATCAATCCATACAGGGCATTCAAATGAAACAACATTCGATACTCTTTGCCGCATGGAACTATTCTTTTTAAACTAACATCTTAGAAATTAAATTATGAAAACATTAAAAATAATATCACTGCTTTCTGCCATTGTAATTATGATAGCAGCCTGTAAAAAAAATACAGATACCTCACCGATTATCCAACCGCTTGCAAACGGAACTTTGTTTTTTCACCTGCATACAAACATTGATACCAATGAGGTGGATTATGGAGACACGGCCCGTGATGCTTCCGGCAGAAAAATTGTTTTGAGCCTGGCTCAGTTTTATATTTCCGGTATCACAGTCAAAAAGGCGGATGGGTCAACATATGCTTTTACCGGTGTCTATCTGTTGAAAAAAGCGGAAAATGAACAATACACAATTGGCAGCATTCCCGCAGGAAATTATACTTCCGTATCATTTACTGTGGGATTAGATTCCGTTACAAACAGCACGTCACCGGCATCGTACGCTGACCCAAATAATGTCCTTGCCGCGCAAACTCCTTCTATGTGGTTCGGCTCTACTTCCCAGGGATATATCTTTATGAATGTTCAGGGAATGGCTGACACGAGCGCAGGCAACAATGGCAATCCAAATTTCCCGTTTTCCTACAAGATCGGATCGAATGCATTGCGTAGGACAGTTACACTACCTCAACAGAATTTTACTGTTATGCCAAGCCAGGGGCAAGAAGTTCACATGATCTGTGACTACGGGAAATTATTGCAGGGGGTTGTTTTTAAAACACAAAACAGTACTGATACTTATACCACAAACCCATCGCTGGCAACACAGATTGCAAATAATATTCCTCTGATGTTTCGGTATGAGGAGTAACGATAACAATTGTATTTCCCTTTTTTACTTTAAAATCATCAGGGTTCTCTTTGGAGCCATGATGGTTTTTTCATGTAAGCATAGCCCCCAGCAGCCCGTTATTGTTATCTCTAAAATTGTAAGTTTTAAAAATGATATGATACCTCTCTTTAATTCGAGCTGCAATCTTTCGGGTTGCCATTCAGGAAACAATCCTCCAGGAAACTTAAATCTTGAAGCAAGTGTTGCGTATAATAATTTGTTTTTGAAATCAGAAATAGACACGATTCATCCCCAGTATAGTTCTTTATATATCAAGCTAAACTCTGCATCCCCAACAATGCCGCCTACTGGAAGATTACCTGATATAAAAGTCACAATGGTTCTTGATTGGATCAAGCAGGGAGCAAAAAACAATTAGTTTAATGAAATATAAGGAATAAAATATATCCATTTATCGACATATAGCGTAATACGAAAAACACCGCCATGTGAAGCACAAAATTTACAGGCTGAAAAACTACCCAACCAGCAAAGTCTAACTAAAAAACCCTTGCCAGACAAGGGTTCTCGACACTGGTAGCGGGGAGCAGGATCGAACTGCCGACCTTAGGGTTATGAATCCTACGCTCTAACCATCTGAGCTACCCCGCCATTTATTAAGGGCTGCGAATTTATACATATTTTTGCTTTTACCTAAATCTTCCTTTATTTTGGGAATAAACCCCTGAAAATAAAGGTAAATCAACTCCCCTTTCCAGTGTTCAGTTTGCTGGATTTTGCACATTTTTACATTGTTGATTATGCACAACTTATAAACATTTCGTATATTCGTTTTTCCTATCTTCGGGGAATACTTAATATTCGCTTAGAATGAGAATAAAAAACGTACTTATCGGATCTGTTTCCATAGCAGGAATTGCCTGCACAACCATATTTTTTCTGGCAAATGCGCCTGCTAAGGTTATTGGAAAATCATCATCGGTAAAAATCGCTTCTTCTCCCTCATATCCAAGTTTTGGAATTGACTTGCCCGGAGAATATGCTTTACACGGAATTGATGTATCCAGGCACCAGAGATTTATTGATTGGGAAGCTGTGAGCAAAATGAACCATCATGATATCAGCATCAGCTTTGCATTTATTAAAGCCTCTGAAGGCAGAACAGTAGCTGACGATTATTTTGACGAAAACTGGAAAGCAGCCAAAGAAAATGGTATTTTACGTGGAGCATATCACTTTTACCGCCCACACCTTACTGCTGAAGAGCAAGCTAATTTCTTCATACGCCAGATACCTAAATTGACTAAAGGGGACCTTCCTCCGGTATTGGATATTGAAATGAGAGGAAGCTGCCCGGCAGCCAGGTTAAAAAGAAATCTTAAACAATGGCTGGTGCTGGTTGAAAGGCATTATGGCATGAAGCCAATTCTTTATACTAACTGGGGCTTTTACAAGCATTACTTAACCGATAAAGAATTTAAAAAATACCCACTCTGGATTGCCCATTACAAGACTCCGGACATTAACTATGTGGTGAATAAGTGGAATTTCTGGCAGCACAGCGATCGTGGGCGTGTTAATGGTATTAGGGGGGGGGTTGATTTTAACGTTTTCAATGGGGATATCGAAGACCTCAAACTACTCTGCAAAAAATAATTTTAATTGTGAACACATACATAAAAAAAATCCCGGGCAATTGCCCGGGATTTTTTTTATTCTTTCTTCTTCAGAAACCTGATCATATAAATAAAAGCCATACCCCCCATTGCAAGTACTACAAGGAGTTGATACTTTTCCTTCATGTAAAAATCATAAGCCAGGTAGCCAATGATACCAAAGAAAAGTATACCCCGTAAAATGTTTGATCTATAGCTGATCTTTTTCAGTACTGGTGAAAAAAAGTAGAAGAACAGTAAAATACCCGCAAGACCCAGCAATAGATATACTACTGTCATGTTCATTTATTTCAGATCAAGCAGTTTTTTGAACTTATAATGTATCTCGGTGTTCTCATAAATTCCTGCAAACTCTTCCGCTCCCGGCCCATAAGCAAATACAGGCACCATAATTCCTGAATGTCCTCCTGAAGAATAGCTTACTTTAAAGGTCTTTTTATTCTCTTTATTCTCAATTAATGATAAGCCACCTGTTTCATGATCTGCTGTAACAACAACCAATGTATTACCATCTTTCGCTGCAAAATCCAATGCCGCATTGATCACTTCATTAAAATCGATCAGTTCGGTTTTCATGTATTCAAAGTTATTGGCATGTCCACCCCAGTCTATTTGTGAACCTTCAATCATCAGGAAAAAACCATTCGGATTTTTGTTTAGGTTATTTACAGCAACAGCAGAGGCTTTTTTCAGGTAATCTCCCCTGCCTTGCAATTCTGTTTTCATGCCATCCCACGCCAATGTGTAAATTAACTTCGAAGCATTTATATCTTTCACCGGGCTCAGTGAATCTGTTTCAATAGTATATCCTTTTGATTCAAGCTCTTTAAACAAGTTCCTGTTATCATTTCTTCCACTAAAAAATTTCATTCCTCCACCTATAGCAATATCACAATTTTCTTTTAATAAGAATTCGGCAATATCATATTCGCTCTTTCGGCTGCTGACATGTGAATAGAATGCGGCTGGCGTTGCATGAGTAACAGAAGAAGTAACCACAACCCCGGTAGCATATTTCTTTTTTTTCAGCATTTCAAACAAGTTTGGATAAGCCATAGAATCTGGTCCCACACCGATGCCATAATTAAAAGTTTTCCTTCCGATAGAGAACACAGTAGCTCCTGCACCGCTATCGGTTACATAATTATCATGAGAAGATGTTTTACTTAACCCAATTACTTTAAACCTCTCGAAGGCGTTTATCCCGTTGTAAAATGACATTGCGCCCGATATCTGTGCAAGCCCCATTCCATCACCAATGAGGAAAATCACTTTTTTAGGCGTTGGTTTTTCAGCTGCTTTGAACTGAAAAGACAAAAAGCCAACTGCGGCCAGGGCAATAACAAATAAGATAGATTTGAAACGTTTCATAAATTAAACCAACTCAAAAAATTTACCTGGCAAAGAACGTATAAGTCCGCTGAATTCCAAGTCAAGTAACGTTAAGGAAAGATTACCCGAATCCATCTGCAGATCGAAAGCAATATCATCAATTCCCACCCTTACTTTTTTTCTGATAAAATCCAATATGGTTATTTTTTCCTGTGAAAGGTCTACCGGTAATTTTTTTTGTTTAACAGGCTTAACCGTTTTTTGTGATTGCCATCCCATCAAATAAAATAAGTCATCTGCACAGGTAATAAGTGAGGCTTTATTTTGCCGGATCAGTTTATTGCACCCGGCAGAAAAATAATCACTCACCTTTCCCGGAACAGCCATCACATCTTTATTGTATGAGTTGGCAATTTCAGCCGTGATCATTGCTCCTCCCTTTTCTGCTGTTTCCACAACGATCAATACATCGCACAAACCGGCAACAATTCGGTTCCTCTTGGGAAAATTTTCGCGATCGGGATTTGTGTTGCTGGGGAATTCTGTGAGTAAACCTCCATGCATCAACATTTTTTTTGCCGTGTTTTGGTGTGAGTGAGGATAGATCCTGTCGAGCCCGTGAGCCAGCACACCTACTGTGGGGAGCTTATGTTTTAGGGCGCTTTTATGTGCATGAACATCTATCCCAAAAGCAAGCCCGCTAAGAATAAGACAACCGGTTTCTGCAAGGTTATTTACCAGTTGTTCCACAAATGTTCTGCCATATTCACTGGCATTCCTGGTCCCTACAATTCCAATCACCTTGTCGTTGTTAAGATCTGCATTACCCAAGTAATACAACATTGTGGGAGCATCCTGGAAATGCTTCAAACGGGAAGGATATTCTTCATCAAGGTAAAAAAGAGGTTTTATTTTGTGCTTTTCGATAAAGTCCACTTCGGTTTTTGCACTCTCAAAATTTCGGTAAGAAACAATTGCATCGGCAAGCTTTTCTCCAATACCCGGAACACGAAGAAGCTTATGTTTACTTTGCTTAAAAACTTCTTTTACACCTCCACAATAACTGATAAGATTTTTGGCAAGTACATCACCAATACCTGGAATACGGGTAATGGAAATTTGATAGAGTAAATCGGAATTGTTTAACATAGGTACTGCAATTTTAAAAAGTTTATGGAAACTTCTGTCCACAAAAAAATCCTGCCAGGGCAGGATTTTCATTTCGTAAGATCGTAAGGATAAATTTATTTTACTTTTTCAATAACGGCCTTAAAAGTTTCAGGATGATTCATGGCAAGGTCTGCTAATACCTTCCTGTTTAATCCTAAATTCTTTTTGTTAGCCATACCAATAAACTGGGAATAACTCATACCATGCTCGCGAACACCGGCATTGATACGCATAATCCACAAGCCGCGGAAACTGCGTTTTTTGGTTTTACGGTCACGGTAAGCATATCCTAACCCTTTGTCGATGGTATGCTTGGCTACTGTTAATACATTTTTACGTTTTCCCCAGTACCCTTTGGCTAACTTGAGGAGTTTTTTTCTGCGCCTGCGGGAGGCAACTGAATTGACTGAACGTGGCATAATTGTTTTTTTGTTTTTTGAACCTAAGCGCCCGGTTTCAATAAGGACTTTAAAGCTCTGGTTCGGGTTAAACTAAATTTAATGAAACCAAATAATGGAAAGGCTTATTTACCTATTCCCAATAAATTTTTAACCAAACTCTGGTCAGCATCACTAACCAATACCCTTTTGGTAAGGTTGCGTTTTTGCTTAGTAGTTTTCTTGGTCAAAATGTGACTTTTGTAAGCCTGGCCTCTTTTAATTTTTCCGCTTGGGGAAACTTTAAAACGCTTGGCTGCAGCTTTGTTTGTTTTTACTTTCGGCATAACCTCTGCTTTTCTATTTTACGATTTACGAATTTACTAACCTGTTATTTTCCTGATTTTCCCTTCGGGCCCATCAGGAGGAACATCTTTTTACCTTCCAGCTTAGGCAACTGCTCTACTTTACCCAAGTCCTGCAGCTTTTGTGCAAACTGGAGTAGAAGCAATTCTCCTCTTTCTTTATATACTATTGACCTTCCTTTGAAGAGCACAAATGCACGTACTTTGTTACCTTCAGAAAGAAACTTTTCAGCATGCTTTACTTTGAACTCAAAATCGTGCTCATCAGTATTAGGACCGAAACGTATCTCCTTTATCTCCTGCTTTACTGTATTTGCTTTCTGCTCCTTCTTCTTCTTTTTCTGCTCGTATAAGAACTTCTTATAATCTATAATTTTACAAACCGGAGGCTCCGCATTGGGTGATATTTCTACCAGGTCAAGCTCCAATTCATCAGATAACCTGAGTGCATCACCAATTGTATAAATGCCTGGCTCCACATTTTCACCTACCAACCGCACTTCCCTAGCACGTATCAAACCATTTATTTTATGTTCCGGTTCTACAATTCTTCTACCTCTGAAATTCGGGTTATAAGGTCTCGGACCCGTTGCTGGTCTGTTGTTATTTGTTGGATTAATAGGTGCTGCCAAGTATTTTCTTTTATAGTTTAATGGTTAATTGTTCTTTAAAATAAGTAATAAAATCGTTCAGCTTAAACTTCCCTATATCCCCTACCCCGTGTTTTCTTACTGAAACCGACTCTTCTGCTTGTTCCTGCTCACCAACGATAAGCATGTAAGGAATTTTCTTGCTCTCCGCATCTCTGATCTTTCTTCCTATTTTCTCATTCCTATCATCAAAGAGGCCGCGAATATCGGAAAAGTTAAGCAAATCAAAAACTTTTTTACTGTAATCGAGATACTTATCGCTTATTGGCATAATGGCAACCTGCTCAGGACTAAGCCACAAAGGGAAATTACCGGCACAATGCTCAATTAAAACACCCAAAAACCTTTCCATGGAGCCAAAAGGAGCTCTATGGATCATTACAGGGCGATGTTTCTGATTATCAGAACCTGTATATTCAAGCTGGAACCTTTCAGGGAGGTTATAATCTACCTGGATGGTTCCCAATTGCCATGGGCGACCCAAAGCATCTTTTACCATGAAATCAAGTTTTGGGCCATAAAATGCTGCTTCCCCCAACTCGGTAACGGTATTCAATCCTTTATTTTTTGCAGCATTGATAATAGCTGACTCAGCTTTTTCCCATATTTCATCACTACCAATATATTTAGTCTTATTTTCAGGATCACGAAGCGATATTTGTGCCGTAAAACCATCAAAACCAAGGGAATTGAAGGTATACATCACCAGGTCAATTACTTTTTCGAATTCTTCCAAAAGCTGATCTGGGCGAACAAACAAATGCGCATCATCCTGGGTAAAACCGCGTACACGAGTAAGTCCGTTCAATTCCCCACTTTGTTCATAACGGTAAACCGTTCCAAACTCAGCCAGTCTTAAAGGTAAATCTTTATAAGAACGTGGCTTGGAATTATATATCTCGCAATGGTGAGGGCAATTCATTGGTTTCAACAAATACTCTTCATCATTGTCAGGTGTTTTAATCGGCTGAAACGAATCCTTACCATATTTTTCATAGTGACCGGAAGTTACATAAAGATCTTTTTTTCCAATATGAGGGGTGATAACCTGCACATAGCCTGCTTTGATCTGGGCATTACGCAGAAAACGTTCGAGACGCTCACGTATCATCGTTCCTTTTGGCAACCACAATGGAAGCCCTCCACCTACTTTATCCGAAAATGTAAACAGCTCCAGTTCCTTTCCAAGTTTCCTGTGATCACGCTTTTTGGCTTCTTCAAGCAAGGTTAAATATTCAGTAAGGTCTTTCTGCTTAGGGAAAGTAATCCCATAAATACGGGTAAGCTGCTTTCTCTTCTCATCTCCTCTCCAGTATGCACCTGCCACGCTCATGAGTTTAACTGCTTTTATAAAACCAGTTGAAGGAATGTGAGGCCCGCGGCAGAGATCGGTAAATTTTCCCTGCTCATAAAATGTGATCGACCCGTCTGCAAGTCCTTCCAAAAGATCGAGCTTGTATTCATCACCTTTTTCTTTAAAATATTTTATCGCATCTGCTTTCGATACATCAATTCTCTTGTATGAGTTATCCTGTTTGGCGAGTTCATATATTTTATCTTCAATCTGCTTGAAATGATCGGAAGAAAACTCTTTGTCGCCAAAATCCACATCATAATAAAAGCCATACTCTATTGGAGGCCCTATGCCGAATTTAATGCCCGGATACAATGATTCCAGTGCCTCAGCCATAAGATGTGCCGATGAATGCCACATAGTTGATTTTCCTTCAGGGTCATTCCATGTTAACAATTGAACTGTTGAGTCCTTAGTGATCGGGCGTGTTGCATCCCATACCTCTCCATTTACTTTGGCTGATAATACATTTCTTGCCAATCCTTCGCTAATCGACCTGGCAATGTCGAGTCCTGTAACACCCGATTCATACGAACGAACCGATCCGTCAGGTAATGTTATATTGATATTGCTCATAAAGTCCTGCAAAATAAGCACACAAATGGTTTTATGAAAATCTAATTTGAGAATTATTATTGAAATAAGGTGACAGAGGCATGAAGCCCTTTACCCTTACTTATCAAGCCTTTTCAGGCCTTCTTTGGCAAGTTCGTATGCCGGGTCTATTTGCAAAGCATATTGATAATTCGACCTGGCTTCTGTTTTTTCTTTGTTAATCTCATGAACAAGCCCTCGCATATAATAAGCCTTAACATTGTTTTTGTTCATTTGAATACAAATATTCCAGTTCCGCAAAGCTTCTTCAAAATGCTTGGTATCGAAATTAATGTATCCCACATTATAGTATGCAATGTCATTCGATGGATTAATGCTGATCACTTTCCTATAGTCTGCCAAAGCTTCTGTAAACTGCTTGTTGTTTTGATAGTAAACTGCTCTTGCAAAATAAGCCTCATCACTTTTAGGATTCATTCGAATGGCAGCATTGAAATAATCCAACGCCAGTTTGCTTTTTTTAGCTGTGTATAATAAGCCGAGTTGTATGGCTGCATCATAAAAATTCTTATCATCCTCATAAGCCGTTTGAAATGCATCTAGCGCTTTTGCAGTATCCTTCATTTCCTTCAGGTTCATGCCTTTTAAAAAGAAAGCGTTTGCGTTTTCAGGCTCTATCCCAATAACTGCATTAAGGTGTGCGAGTGATTTTTGATGCGATTTAACAATATAATATAACTCCGCAGCTTTCAGTCTCGCTTCTGTATAATCTGGTTTTAACTTTATGGCCATTTCAAAAGCATCTGATGCTTTTAACGTTTGATTCATCGCAAACAAAACTTTACCCTTAAAATAATAGTAAAGAGGGTTCGTCTGGTTAAGGGCTATGGCCTGGTCAATATCAGTTAAGGAACGATTAAGCGATTTTTCATTAAAATAAACTACCGAACGCTGATAGTACAATTCAGGATTTGAAGCATCTCTTTCAATTTGCTTCGAAAGCTCTTTTGTGGAGGCAGTACTAATTGTATCGGAAACAATATTAGTGCTTCCATTTTTCCTGTTGCACGAAACCACAAGAGACGCAGTGAGAATGACAAAAGTCAGTTTTAAAAAGAATGTTTTAAAATACATTTGTAAAAATTTGACTCATTTAATTACAAGTCACAAAAAACGTAAATTTGTTTGCATAATTTTAAAAAAGTTAATTAAGTAACTGGTTAATTGGATCAATATTTCAGAGAATAACCGATTGTTTCATTAATTTCAGTACAGGATAAAAATCATCGTATTATGCCATTTTATTATCAGTTAGGAAAAATACCTGCTAAGCGTCACATACAGTATAGGAAGCCTGATGGAAATCTTTATGCTGAGGAACTTATTTCTACTGAAGGATTTTCCAGCTTATATTCTCTCGTTTATCATTGTCACCCACCTACATTAGTAAAAGATATAGGAACTCCTTATCCTTTTGCTCCTAAAGCTGCCATTGAAAAGAACTTACAGAACAGGAGTTTTTTAACTTTTAACTCAAAACCGCATGATGATTATTTGAGCAGCAGAACTTATTTGTTGTTCAATAGTGATTTGTACATTTCATCAGCTGCTCCGAAAAAATCAATGACAGATTATTTCTTTAAAAATGCGGATGCAGACGAAGTAATTTTTATTCATGAAGGAGCCGGAACACTGAAAACTGTTTATGGGCAAATTCAGTTTGAGTATGGCGACTACCTGGTGATCCCACGCGGAACAATTTACCAGATGCATTTCAACAATGAAAATAACAGGCTATTTATTGTTGAATCTTTCTCTCCTATTCGCCCTCCTAAAAGATATTTAAATCAGTACGGACAATTTCTTGAACACTCACCTTATTGTGAACGCGACATAAAGCTACCCCAAAACCTGGAGACAAATGATGCAGAAGGCGATTTTAAGGTGATGATCAAAAAGCAGGATATGATTTATCCATATACTTATGCCACGCATCCTTTTGATGCCATTGGTTGGGATGGTTTTCAGTATCCTTTCGGTTTTTCGATACATAATTACGAGCCAATAACAGGCCGGGTACACATGCCCCCTCCCATACACCAGACTTTTGAAGGGCATAATTTTGTGATCTGTTCATTTGTACCGCGCTTGTTCGATTATCATCCGTTATCCGTTCCTGCCCCTTACAATCATAGCAATGTGGATAGCGATGAAATACTCTATTATGTTGATGGAGATTTTATGAGTCGTAAGCATGTGGAACGAGGAATGATCAGTTTGCACCCGAAGGGAATTCCGCACGGACCACACCCGGGCACAGTTGAAAAATCATTGGGCGCAAAAGAAACAAAAGAGCTGGCAGTAATGATAGATCCTTTTTATCCATTAAAAATTACTGAGGAAGCTATGAAAATGGAAGATCCCGGATATTATAAAAGCTGGGTGGAGTAATGATGCTGGAAAATAAATTTAGATAAGAAGTAAAAAATCACACAATGGAAACACTAGAAGCAACTAAGAAAGAAACAAAAACTGATTTCCTGCCTTTGAATGGAACAGATTATATTGAGCTGTATGTGGGCAATGCAAAACAGGCTGCTCATTATTATAAAACAGCTTTCGGCTTTCAGTCACTAGCATATGCCGGCCCTGAAACGGGAGCTAAGGACCGTGCTTCGTACGTTCTGGTTCAAAACAAAATGCGGTTGATCCTTACTTCACCTCTGCATTCGGATAGCCCTATCGCAGAGCATCACCGTAAACATGGTGATGGCGTGAAGTACTTAGCGCTTATGGTTGATGATGCTTATGATGCATTTGAACAAACTACAAAACGTGGTGGAGTTGGCACTGTTCAGCCAAAAACACTTACGGATAAAAATGGTGAAGTACGTATGAGCGGAATAAAAACCTATGGTGAAGTGGAACACCTGTTTATCGAAAGAAAAAATTATAAAGGTGTGTTTATGCCTGGCTTTGTAGAGTGGAAAAGCAACTACAACCCTGAACCAACCGGCTTGCTCTATGTTGACCATTGTGTGGGAAATGTGGGCTGGAACCAGATGAATCCATGGGTGAAGTTTTATGAAGATGTAATGGGCTTCAAAAATATTTTATCATTTGATGATAAAGATATCTCAACGGAATACTCTGCATTAATGAGCAAAGTAATGAGCAATGGAAATGGATATGTGAAATTTCCGATTAACGAACCTGCTGAAGGAAAGAAAAAATCACAGGTGGAAGAGTATCTTGAGTTTTATGAAGGAGAAGGCGTGCAGCATATTGCTATTGCAACAAAGGATATTGTGGCAACGGTAAGACAATTAATGGCAAGAGGCGTTGAATTTTTAAAAGTTCCGAACACGTATTATGATGATTTGTTTGACAGGGTAGGAAAAATTGATGAAGATATTGAACCATTGAAAGAGCTTGGTATTTTGGTAGACCGTGATGATGAAGGATATTTATTACAATTGTTCAGCAAACCGGTTGAAGACAGACCTACCATGTTCTTTGAGATCATCCAGCGTAAAGGTGCAAAATCATTTGGAAAAGGAAATTTCAAAGCTTTGTTTGAAGCTTTGGAAAGAGAACAGGACATAAGAGGAAATTTGTAAGAGTTTATCTTTAATACAAAGAGAGCCCTGAAGGATAGATTATCTTCAGGGTTCCTTTTTTATGCTTAAATTCCAAGAATATCAAGAAGTTCTTTCTTGCGCCTTGATGAAACATCAAGAATCACACTGTTATTGAGCTCCACCCTGCCGTTCTTGCTTTTTATATAGCGTGATATTTTTGAGATATTGATGAGATAAGAATTATGACACCTGAAGAACTGTGCCGGTTCAAGGAATTCTTCATAAAACCCGATATTTTTTGACACCATGCATACTTCTTTATTATCCAAATGAATATTGGTGTAATTATTTTTACTTTCAAAATAGACAATACTATTTAGCGAAATAAATTTTACTTCATTAAGTGTAGGAATAGCCAGTTTATCAAAATAGTTCTTTTGTGCAATAGTTCTTTTAAACTCAAGTGCCGGATTTACTGTCGCTGTTTTATCAAAATTGTTTAATGCTTCGCGAAGTTCACTTGGATCAACAGGTTTAAGAATATAATCCAACGCTGAATACCTGATTGCTTTGATTGCAAATTGGTCATAAGCACTTATAAATATCACTTTGAAATCAATGGTATGGAGCTCATGCAATACAGAGAAACCATCCCCATAAGGCATCTGAATATCCAAAAATACCAAATCAACATCAGGCTGATTCTTTTTAATGAGCTCAAAAGCGGATCTGGCATTTTTAGCAACTCCGATCACTTCAATATCATCTCTCAATTCGGCTAATGTTATTTGCAATGCATCGATGCTATTTTGTTCATCATCTACAATTATTGTTTTAATCATAATATCGGTAGTTTTATTTCAACTTTTGTTCCTGTGGCATTACCTGCTTCATCATGTTTATCTGTTATTATTACCGGATTAGTTATCCTTTTGTTAAATAATAATTTCAAACGTTCTTCAATATATTTTATTCCGGTAGATTCATACTCTTTTCCTGTTACGCTTTGCTGTTGGGTTGTATATTCTCTTCCAAGCCCATTATCTTCAACAGTGCATAGTATAAGATTTTCCTGCATGCTAAACCTAATTTCCAATATCCCATCCTCTTTCCCGCTTAATCCATATTTAATTGCATTTTCAACAAAAGGCTGAATAACAAGGGTGGGTATTCTTACGCTTTTATCCTCGAGCCTTTCGAGATCTATTTTGTAAGTGAATGCATTCTCAAACCTCGATTGCTCCAAGTCAATGTAAAGTTTTAATAAAGCTTCTTCTTCTGATATGGTAATGAATTGTCGCGAAGAATAATTCATGATCAGCCTGATCAATTTGGAAAAGGAAATAATAAAAGATGCTGCTTTTGCTTTATCCTGTTTCAAAATATAAGAATGTAATGAATTCAAGCTATTAAAAATGAAATGGGGATTAATATGCAATCGTAAAGCTCTTAGCTCACTCGACACTAACTGATATTTATAGTTATTTTCTTTTCTGAGAAGATTAATCCTGGTAAAAACAAAATATCCGGAAATGGTTAAAATCACTGCACAAACCGCAAATATAAACCAGAAACTTTTCCAGAAAGGAACTGCAATATTGAAACGAATCTCAAATGGCTTAGAGCTCCATACTCCATCTATATTTTTTGCCCAGGTTTTCAGTAAATAGCTTCCGGGCTGCAGTGAGCTTAACTGGATAATACCCGAGTTAACAGTAGAGGTATCGTACTTATTTCCAATAAGTACATACCTATACATAGTTTGATCTCCTGACCTCAATCCCGGACTATTAAACATTATAGTAATATTATTTTCGTTGTAAGACAGATCAAATTTATCCTGGACTATTGTATCCTTGTCATTAATCTGTATCCTTTCCACAAAAACCTGGGGCACCACCTGGACTAGTCTGGCATTTGATGAAAATACTGATAGTCCTCTGGATGTAGCTACCAATACATTGCTATCGTTAAACAAAATGTCGTTCACTTCATTATTGGGCAAAAAATCATTATCTGTAAAATTAGTTATCGCCTCAACTCTATCGTTCTTATCAAGCTTTATCCTGCTCAAACCTTTATTGGAACAAACCCACACATAGTTTCCATTTATGTATACCTTACCACAATAAGAAGAAAGCAATCCTTCTCCTGCCTTGACTTGCTGAATACCATCTCTGCTGTATATACTTAAACCATTATTTGATGTAGAAATAACTTTATTTCCTTTAGCGGTAAAATTGATTTCAGTAACCAACCCTTCTTCTGGATATATGGTGTATCGGTTATTTTTGGTATACTCGATTGCTGCAACTCCACTTCCAACCTGTAAATAAATAATGTCATCTTTTATTCTAATAGGCAGAATTCTGGCTAGTGCAGGTATCGAATATCCATCATCATTCAATTTTTTTCTTATCGCCTTCATTTGATCATCATCAATAACAATATTATTTGTATCATTGAGGGCTATGCTAGAGCTATAATTCATATAAATACCATCTTCGGCTCTTAAAGGTACTGTTATAAAATAGGAGTTGGAGGGAGACACAAACTGAATTTTGCCTTTTTTTATTTTATAATTTCTATTTGTTAAAATGTAAATGGCGGTATCATTAACAGAAATGGCTCCGAACATAGATGTTATATTTTTATTGCTTGTAAATGGGACAATTTTTTTCCCTTTGCAATTAAATTTTTTGATAAGCCCTCCCATTGATATCAGGTAAATATTCCCATTTTCCCGCTTAATGTAGCTTATGTTATCCGTCACCCCTTCTTCAGACGTATAATGAACTACATTAGGATTATAGCTGAACACGCCCTTATTTATTGTGCTGATCCAGTAATTCTGGTCCCTGGATACTATAATGCTTGATATAAAATGATTTGCCAATAAGAGCGGATGATCCTTGGTAATAACTCCATTTTTAAAAACAAAAACTCCATTATTAGTGCCAATGAATAAATCGTTCGTTACAGCAGATTGATAGAAGCATACCGCGAGATTTTTATCAAACGATAATTTCTTTTTTAAAATATTACCAGCAGTATCAAATTCAAATATCCCTTCATAGTTTGTTATGAGGATTTTACCATTGTTTAACCATGCAAATCGTGAAGGCACATTATTACTGTAAGTGTTTGAAAGAAGAATTTTCTTAGCATTTTTTTGATCGATTAAATAGGTATATGTGGCCATACCAACAAGAAATTTCCCATTTCCCAGGTGTAAAAGAGAAAAACCCACATAACCATAATCTAAAAAATCCCGCGCTTTAATAATCTTTCCTGAATCTATCTGGTATATAGACCCTCTTCTTGCAAGCACCCACACTTTGTTATCCCTGTCAACATCTATCCAGCCAACAGGCTCAGGCGTATTAAAGAGAAAAAAATGCCCTTCTTTAAAATAATACAATTTAAAATTTGTAGTAACAAACCATAATAAGCCATCCTGGGTTTCAACAATGTGAAATGCTCCAATTTCATTAAAACCATCAGCGGATGAAAATAATTTTTTGGTTTTCCCGTCAAACCTTATGATCCCCTTATCCGTGAGGAACCACATATATCCCCTCTTATCTTCAAACACCCGGTACACCATTGAGCTGGGTAAGCCCTGATCAATTGAATAATTTTTCAAATAATAGTGCTGGGCTTTCAGAGAGACAAAGCAAAAGAGAAGACTGCACAGAAAAATTCTCCGTATAATAAATGAGTATGTCAACAATATTTATTCCGCCAGGTTTATTTGCTACAAAATAAAAATAAAACATGATAATGGCAAACCAACTAGCTACTTTAAACGTTTAATTAACAGGGCAAATTTCTTTATTTTTGTAATAGTTAGGGATGATTATTGAGCAAGTAAGATGGCAAAAAAAAATATAAAACAATTACGTGATGAATACCTCCATTCGGAAAGAAGGTTTTTATCCGGACCCAGATCAAGGAAGAGAGAATTCCTATTTGTGATAAAAGTATTCAAGGAATTTGTAAGAGGCTTTCAGAAACTTCATTTTATAGGCCCCTGCGTTACTGTATTTGGCAGTGCCCGTTTTAAAGAAGATCACCCCTATTATATTAAAGCAATGGAAATAGGTAAGGCCATGAGTGACCTTGGATTTACCATAATTACAGGAGGCGGTCCCGGTATTATGGAAGCCGCAAACAGGGGTGCTTTTGAAGCGGGAGGCCGTTCTGTGGGCTGCAATATTATGCTGCCCCATGAGCAAAAAGAAAACCCCTATGTTCACAAGTCAGTAGAATTCCGTTATTTCTTTGTGCGCAAAATCCTTCTTGTTAAATATTCATATGCCTTTATATGTATGCCTGGCGGAATGGGCACGATGGATGAAATGTTTGAAGCCCTTACACTTATTCAAACAGGCAAGATCAAAAACTTCCCGGTTATTCTTTTTGGAAAAGAGTATTGGAAAAACCTCTATGAGCTTTTGCTGGATATGGTTAAGGAGGGTACAATTTCTCCTCCTGATTTAAATCTGCTTCTCATAACAGACTCAGTAGATGAAATGGTAAAGCATATCCGTAAAAACGCCATTGAAGAATTTGGCCTGAAAAGGAATAGGCGTATAAAGCCCTTAAAATTACTGGGTGAATTCTTTTATCGCAAAAAAGCCAGCTAAAAATCATCCTGATTATCAGGAAAAAGCATTTAATTTTAATCTCATTTTAATCTATTCGGCTACTTTTAGCGTTATGCAATCATAACCCAAAATTATGATTTCAAAACTCAAGTACGATATTCCTTCAAGTATAGTAGTATTTTTAGTTGCTCTTCCCTTATGCCTGGGTGTAGCCCTTGCAAGCGGAGCTCCTTTATTATCTGGTATTATCTCCGGTATTATCGGAGGCATAGTGGTAGGTATAATTAGTCAATCTCATACCAGTGTAAGCGGACCTGCGGCAGGTCTTGCAGCTGTGGTTTTTTCCTCAATCTCCAAATTAGGAGCTTTCGAAATCTTTCTGCTGGCGGTAGTTATTGCCGGAATAATTCAACTGATCAGTGGCGTTTTTAAAGCCGGTTTTATTGCAAATTATATTCCTTCAAATGTTATCAAAGGATTGTTGGCGGCCATTGGTATTATCCTCATACTAAAACAGATTCCACATATTGTGGGCTTTGATAAAGATCCCGAAGATGATTTTTCTTTCTTTCAAAAAGATGGTGAGAATACTTTCTCTGAATTGCTTAATGTCTTTTCTTATTTTTCATGGGGGGCGATTATTATATCCGTTATCTCTCTCCTTATCCTGATCTATTGGAATAAAACACCATTACAAAGGATTAAATTTTTCCCTGCATCACTTTTTGTGGTTATACTGGGTGTTGTCATCAATACAATTTATCAAAACTATTTTCCTGCTTTATCCATCAGTTCAACTCACCTGGTAAGCATTCCAAAATTTGAGAACGCTTCTTCACTGATTACTTTACCTGCATTTCATCATATCACTAATTACGAAGTTTGGCTGGTAGCTATCAGCATTGCAATTATTGCTTCACTGGAAACGCTTTTAAACATAGAAGCCATTGAGAATATCGATCCTCACAAGCGGCAAAACTCACCTAACCGTGAATTGGTGGCACAAGGAGTAGGTAATATTTTTTCAGGTTTGATTGGCGGTATACCTATTACATCAGTCATTGTACGAAGCTCTGTAAATATTCATTCAGGGGCAGCGACTAAATTATCGACTATTTTGCATGGTGTTTTTTTGCTCGTCAGTGTGCTGCTGATCAGTCCTTTTTTAAATTTAATTCCCTTTGCTTCACTTGCAGCCATTTTACTGTTAACAGGATATAAGCTAGCAAAAGTATCCTTGTTCAAAGAAATGTATCAAAAAGGATTCAATCAATTTATACCTTTTGTGGTTACTATTATAGCCATTGTATTTACCGACCTGCTTATCGGGGTACTGATAGGCTCTTGTGTAAGTATATTTTATTTGCTAAAAAGCAACTACAGCAACCCGTTTACATTTGAGAGAGAAGTACTAAGTACCGGAGAAACGTTAAGAATTGAGCTTCCTAACCAGGTTTCATTTTTAAATAAAGCATCCATAAAAGATACTTTATGGAATATCCCTCAAAACTCCAAACTGATTATTGATGCAGCTTCCAGTAAATATGTTGATAATGATGTGCTGGATATTATCCATGATTTTAAGAAAACTGTTTCCGCAGATAAAAACATCCAGTTGAATATTCTTGGTCTTAAAGACAAATATGACTTACAAGATCACATACAGTTTACGAATGTGCTGGATAAAGAGACCCAGCAGAAATTAAAGCCTGCAGAAATACTGGATATTCTAAAGCAGGGAAATGAACGTTTTGTACAGGGAAAAAGACTTGAACATTATTTAAAACAGCAGATCAAGGCCACTTCGTTTACCCAAAATCCAATGGCGGTTATTGTAAGCTGTATTGATTCAAGAACAAGTCCTGAACTTATTTTTGATGTAGGTTTAGGAGATATTGTTTCGATACGGATTGCCGGAAATATTATCAGCAAAGAAATTATAGGAAGCATTGAACTTGCCTGCCAGGAAATAGGAACTAAACTCGTAGTGGTGCTGGGACATTCAAACTGTGGTGCGGTTGCTTATGCAGTTAATTCATTGAACAATGGACATATTTCTTCTATAACCGCCAAAATTGAAACTGCGATTACTACCTGCAATCACAACAAACAGGAGATAATGGGAAATTTAAGCATCTTTAATGATGTAATTAAAGCCAATGTAAAAAACTCTATCACAGAAATTATGACGGATAGCAGCTATCTGTCTGACAGGATTGCATCAAAGGAAATTGATATGATACCTGCATTTTATGAGACTACAACCGGTAGGGTAGTTTTTGAAACCAACATGCATGCAGCTTTATGATGAATGCTGTGGTCTAAAATAGCAAAGACCATATAGCAATGAAACCGGCCTGTTATGTACTTCTTATTTCTTATTGTCTTGTCATACTAAATTCATGTAAAACGGAGATTGATAATCCCTTACCGGTTGCTGATTTTAGCTATACGCAACCGAATTTATCTGCCCCATCAACAGTAACTTTTATTAATAAATCTATAAATGCCGAAAAGTATTCCTGGGATTTTGGAGATCATACCATTTCAGCTGAAGGCAATCCAAAACACACTTATATTGCCGGAGGCACTTATACTGTAACACTTATAGCAATGGGCCAGGCAGGTACTGCCTCTTCGATTAGAATAATTACCGTCCTTGAAAAAGATTCAGGTCAGTATTTTATCCAGGTTAAAAAAATTATCCAGGATAATTGTATGGCTTGTCATAGCTCTGCAGGAATTTTTTCAGGCAGGCCTACTGCTTTTGATACAGATATTGAAATTGTAACGGCACATTCATCAATAAAAGCTGCAATAGCTGATCCGGCAACTCCAACAAATAAAAGGATGCCTGAAGGCAATATCCTTTCTCCGAGCGATATAGATATTATTATTAAATGGTTTGATAAAGGTGGAAAAAGTACAGATTAGGAATTAGCTGTGGCGGCCAGTTCGGGATACATTTTTTCTCTTAGCGTTTTCACGCTTTCATCCACAATATATTCATCATAGGTCATCCGTTTATCAATAACCCCATTGGGTGTTATTTCAATAATCCTGTTGGCAATAGTTTGTACAAATTCATGATCATGCGAAGAAAATAACGCAATATGTTTCCACTCTTTGAGTGCGTTGTTAAAAGCAGTTATGGTTTCCAAATCGAGGTGGTTCGTAGGCTCATCCAGTATCAAACAGTTGGCATTGGTAAGCATCATCCTGCTCACCATACAACGCACCTTTTCTCCCCCGCTCAACACATTGGATTTTTTAAAGACTTCCTCACCTGAAAATAACATTTTACCTAAAAACCCACGGATATACGTTTCATCTTTTTCAGCAGAGAATTGCCTTAACCAATCAATCAGGTTATCATTTGAGGTAAAAAACTTCGTATTATCATTGGGCAGATAAGATTTTGTAATGGTTTGCCCCCATGTAATTTCTCCCTTATCCGCCTTCATATTCTCCGTCAATATTTCAAAAAATGCAGAAATAGCCGTATGCTCTTTTGAAAGAATAGCTACTTTGTCTTCTTTGCCAAGAATAAATGAAATATCTGCAAACAGTTTTACACCTTCTTCAGATGTTTTGGCCAGGTTTTCTACTTTTAATATCTGGTCTCCGCAGCTGCGATCAGCTTTAAAAATAATGCCCGGGTATTTTCTTGTTGATGGTTTTATTTCATCGACAACAAGTTTCTCCAGCAATTTTTTACGACTTGTAGCCTGCCTCGACTTAGATGCATTGGCACTAAACCGTTCAATAAATTCTTGTAACTCCTTGCGTTTATCTTCTACTTTTTTATTCTGCTCCGATCGCTGCCTTAATGCAAGCTGGCTGCTCTCATACCAAAAGGTATAATTCCCGGTGTACAGGGTAATCTTACCAAAATCAATATCTGCAACGTGCGTGCACACGGCATCTAAAAAATGGCGGTCGTGTGAAACAACAATTACCGTATTTTCGAAATCCGCTAAAAAGTTCTCCAGCCAGGTGATCGTTTCCACGTCAAGATCATTGGTTGGCTCGTCCAATAATAAAATATCGGGGTTACCAAAAAGAGCCTGGGCTAATAATATTCTCACTTTTTCCTTTCCACTCAACTCACTCATTTTTTTATGGTGGAAAGATTCTTTTATACCCAGGTTGCTTAATAAATTCGCTGCATCACTTTCTGCGTTCCATCCCTCCATCTCTGCAAATAAATGCTCAAGCTCGGCAACACGTTCTCCATCGGCATCACTAAAATCGGGTTTGGCATAAATGGTGTTTTTTTCATGCAAAACATCCCACAGTTTTTTATTTCCCATCATCACAGTTTCCAGCACTTCATTTTCATCAAACACCCTATGATCCTGCTTCAATACACTCATGCGTTCACCGGGTGTAACGGACACATTTCCGGTTGAAGGATCAATTTCTCCTGAAAGTATTTTAAGAAAAGTAGATTTGCCGGCACCATTTGCTCCAATAATGCCATAGCAATTACCGGGAGTGAACTTTACGTCAACGTCTTCAAATAATACACGTTTGCCATAGCGTAAAGAAAGATTTGCAACAGATATCATGGATAAAATTAAGGGTGCGAATGTAGGTAAAAAAGTGACAAGTGGTAATTACCTTTTCGTCATAAAAAAAAGATCCCGGCTTATCACCAGGATCTTGTTATTTTTCAATTAAAATCTTGTTATTTTTCAATTCCAAAGCCATAATAGCCTTTGGAACCGTCAGGATTAAGGCCTTCTATAAGGGTTCCTCCCTTTTTACCTTCCAGTGAATTTTTCACATCGCTGATTGTATTAACCGGCTTTTTATCAATAACAGTTACAATAAAGTTATTCGGTATTCCTGCTTTCTTAAGCACGCTTTTTTCGCCAATTTTCTTCACCCGAACTCCATTAGCAATATGAAGTTTTAAACGCTCATCACGTGAAATGGTTTCAAACTCACAATCGAGCACTTTATTGGTTTCAATTTTTTCTGATCTCACAATTTCAGTTTTACCATCAATGCTTTTTAAAATAACATCAACAGTTTTTTCCTTTCCATCACGCACAAGAGTAAGCTTCACCTTATCGCCAGGGTTACGTTTACCTATTTGCTCCTGTAACTCAGGTGATGAATTTACTTTCACACCATCCACTGCAATAATCACATCCTTATCTTTTACTCCGGCATCTTCCGCAGCACTGTTTGGATTTACTTTTCTAACGTATACTCCCCTGATGTCTTTCAAGCCTTCCTTATCCGCCAATTCACTGGTTACATCATTGATCTGGATACCCAATACACCACGCTGAACAGCACCATATTTGGTAAGATCATCAATGATCTTTTTCATTAAGTTGGTTGGAATAGCAAATGAATAGCCTGCATACTGACCAGTTTGTGACGCAATGGCGGTATTAATTCCTATTAATTTACCATCAGCTGAAACCAGAGCCCCGCCACTATTTCCAGGATTTACTGCCGCATCGGTTTGAATAAACGATTCAATGGGATAAGAAGTTGGCGCCCCTGATTGTGGGTTATGATCACCTATGATATTGATATTTCTTCCTTTAGCACTGATGATACCTGCAGTAACAGTGGATGTTAATCCAAATGGATTACCCACTGCCAACGCCCACTGGCCTACTTTCACATCATCTGAATTTCCTATTACGGCAAAAGGTAAATTCTTTTCATCGATACGCAGCAAAGCTATATCTGTATTTTTATCTCTTCCCAATAACTCAGCGTCATATTCACGTTTATCATTTAATACAACTTTAATCTTTGTCGCTCCTTCAACTACATGATTATTCGTGACAATATAACCGTCTTGCGAAATAATTACTCCCGAACCCTGAGCCATTTGTGGTCCTTGTGGAGGAAAATTAAAACCTGGACCTTTGAAAAAATCAAACGGGTCAAACTGCTTCTGATCACTTTCATCCCTGTTTGCTGTCTGCGGTTCAATCACTGTTTTGATAAATACCACAGTTGGTGTAACGAGTTCTGCTACTTCAACAAAATCGGGCCTTGCACCAAGATCCGTTAAACTGGCGAACCTGGCTAAACGTTGCTCCTGGAATTGTGAATTAGTTTCTTTGGTAAATAATTTACTAAAACCTAAAGCAACCAATCCCCCAAGACTGGCTACCAAAAATAATCCTAGATACTTCTTCATAATTTATTGCTGTTTTTTTATACGTTCAGGTATTTTTCAAATTTCGTTCCATTAATTTTAAGTTCAATTTATATTGATCCCGGGCAGAAAATTGTACACAAAACAACGCCATGTCATAATTTTTATTTTGCCTATTAAAAAAAAGCCCAATTTTGCAGCTAATTTACAATGATCTCTCACGAAAAGCATCAATATTTTTACGAAAAGTATCTCCGTAATGAGATGCCTGACAGTGAGCGCCAGACTTTTGAAGAAAAATTGTCAGTTGATGGCTCATTCAGGCGCTCTTTTGATCATTATAAAAAATACAGGAAAGAGTTTTTAGAAGGGCTGCTGGCCGAAGAATCCACCCTAAAAAAGAAATGGACACTCAATTCCTGGCTTTATCTTTTTATTTCACTCACCGGAATAATCCTGGCTATCAACTATTATGTTTTTAAAGAACAGGAACCTCAGGTAAACTATTATCAGAGCGTTAACAAATGGAATATTTTTAAACGTATTCCATTCCTTAACAAAAGAAATGAAGCTCCAAAACATGAGGCTCCTGTAATGATTAAATCTGATACGGATAGTGCCTTATCAGAAATTGCAAATGACTCTGTTTTCAATAGTGAGGTTGCAAATGAAGAGGAAATATCAGGGAAAGAAGATATGGGAGTTGCCAGTGATATGATGGAACTTGATTCATTTGTGGTAGCTTATGAAAAGAATTATTTCGAATTGCGTTTTAAAACAATAAAGGATCAAACCGATTCAATCCTGATGGATAGCCTTATGGATATGCTTGCGGCAAAAAGTGCCAGCAGAAATGCACAGCTTTCTAAGCCTTTATTGGTATACGTTGAATTCTGCTTTCCAGCACATTGGGATCCTAAGCTTAGAATTCCACGTGGACAAGTTGTCGCGGCCGCTTCTATAGTGTCACCTAAATACTAGTGACTCCAGCGTAACTGGACTGGCCACAGTTAGGCCGCAAATGTAATCACACTGGCTCACCTT